>Ga0265780_10002519_pt1 | contig 24751 bp, 25 predicted proteins | sample P1T30metagenome_FD_192432 | JGI IMG/M metagenome (GOLD analysis project Ga0265780, IMG submission 192432) | Plant litter microbial communities from East Loma Ridge, Irvine, California - P1 T30 | ecosystem: Environmental > Terrestrial > Plant litter > Unclassified | place: USA: California... | reverse complement strand
CTTTTCTATAATCGCAGCCAGTATCATAAAGTTCGAATTATTATAGTGGAACTTCCTGTTAGGTGCAATATAAGGTGCAGGCTTACGCTCAGCAATAATTTTCATCACATCAGAATTGCTGATTCCCTTGCTTTCATCCCGGTGCTCTTTCTTCCAGATATTGTCCAGAAAATATACATAATTCATTAAACCCGACCGGTGAGAAAGAAGCATTCGTATCGTTATTCCATCGTAAGGGAAATCGGGGAAAAAATCTTTTACCTGCTGATCTAACTTAAGTTTCCCCCGCTCGGCGAGCATCAATACTGCTGTCGCCGTCATCGGCTTTGAAACAGATGCCAGTTCAAATCTCGAACTGATAGTGAGGCTGTCACGGTGCAGGTAGTCTGCCCAGCCTATCGCATTCTGATAAACTATCTTTCCTTTAACGGCAACCAGAACATTGCCGTTAAATCCCCTTGTCTTATGCAGCTTCTGCATAAATGCGTCAATCCTTTTGTCAGCCTTCCTGGCATCGTAGACCAGCATAAGACTATCCGACTTATCGTCTTCAGGGGTCCTTTCAGCTTTTTTGTCCTTGGATGAACATGAAATAAAAAATAACAATAAAAAACACAAACTTTTAAACAACCCCTGAAAATTGATACTCATAAACGTACGGCCACTAATTCTAATTCTATATAAAGGCGAAAATTAGAAATTATTACGCCAAGAGGGCCAAAGAGTTTTAAAAAATCATAGAAGAACTGTAATACTGTTCGCCAAAAATTAAATTCGCATGCCGGCATCAAGGTTAGAATTACTGACTTAAAGGCAATAAGTCCGGCAAACCGATGCCGCTTTTATGTCGATAATACCGCCTTTGGAAACAGCATATAAAAGAATTTTATATAAGTTTGCGATTTAAAATCTTAAAATGATGACTTTCAGAACAGAACATGATACCATGGGCGAAGTAAAGGTTCCTGCAGATAAATACTGGGGAGCACAAACCGAACGCTCAAGGAACAATTTCAAAATTGGTCCTGAAGCTTCCATGCCTAAAGAGATCATTGAGGCTTTTGCCTATCTTAAAAAAGCTGCGGCTTACACGAACACAGATTGTGGAGTAATGCCTGCTGAAAAACGGGATCTTATTGCCAAAGTATGTGATGAGATTCTTGCCGGAGAACTTTTTTCTGAATTCCCTCTGGTGATCTGGCAAACCGGATCAGGTACACAGTCAAACATGAACGTAAACGAGGTAGTTGCAAACAGGGCGCATGTTCTGCAAGGTAATAAACTCGGAGAAGGCAAGACTTTTATCCATCCTAATGATGATGTGAACAAGTCGCAGTCGTCAAACGACACTTACCCGACAGCAATGCACATCGCTGCTTATAAGATGGTGATGGAAGTAACTATTCCGGGAGTGGAAAAATTACGCGATACCCTTAAATCAAAATCTGAAGAATTCAGCACGGTTGTGAAAATTGGCCGTACCCACCTGATGGATGCTACTCCACTTACTCTCGGGCAGGAATTTTCAGGTTACGTTTCACAACTTAACCACGGGCTTAAGGCGCTTAGAAATACACTTGATCATCTTTCTGAACTTGCCCTTGGCGGGACTGCCGTAGGTACCGGAATCAATACTCCTGAAGGATATGATGTTAAAGTTGCAGAATACATAGCCAAGTTTACCGGGCTGCCTTTTGTTACTGCAGAGAATAAATTTGAAGCTCTCGCTGCTCATGATGCTATGGTAGAGTCGCACGGTGCGCTGAAACAACTGGCTGTATCATTGATGAAGATTGCAAATGATATCCGCATGCTTGCTTCCGGCCCACGTTCAGGAATCGGAGAGATCATCATTCCGGAAAATGAGCCGGGCTCTTCAATCATGCCGGGAAAAGTAAATCCTACCCAGAATGAAGCTATGACGATGGTCGCTGCACAGGTTATGGGCAATGATGTAACTGTATCTATCGGCGGGTCTAACGGACATTACGAATTAAACGTTTTCAAACCTTTAATTGCAGCAAACTTCCTTCAGTCTGCCAGGCTTCTGGGAGATGCCTGTGTTTCATTTAATGATCATTGTGCAATAGGTATCGAGCCGAATTTTGAAGGCATTAAAAAACATGTGGAAAACTCTTTAATGCTTGTAACTGCGCTAAACCCTTATATCGGTTATGAAAACGCCGCCAAAATCGCAAAGAAAGCGCATAAAGAAAATAAATCACTCAGAGAGGCAGCACTTGAACTTGAGCTGCTCACCAACGAACAGTTTGATCAGTGGGTTCGCCCTGAGAATATGATCGGCAGTTTGAAATAAAAACTTAACCCCCTCCCCAGGGAGGGGAACTTAACTATGCGTAACAATTTTTGTTTTTTATTTTTAGTGCTTTGTTCTTTAACGGCCTGTAAGTTTAACCCAAACTACCAGGGCAGGGGAGCATCCTTTTTACAGGGTGTGTGGGAGGAAGAACCTGTTGCGTACAGAGACAGTTTATTACAATACACCAGTCATAAGGTTAAATTCACCTGTGATTCATTTTATGTTACCCTCGAAACATCTGCCAGGGCAAACTATTATGAGGATAGCTGTTTTAATAAAGGTAAATGGAAGGAATATGCCAAAGGTGTATATGTGGTCAGAAACGACACATTATATATGGTTGGAACATTTACAAAAGCTAATTACAAACAGAAACTATCTGGTTGTTACCGCATAGGGCAATATCTGCCCGTCTTTTTGATAAAAAGCACATCACCGGAGCAGATTGAACTGCAAGGATTGCAGCAGCACATATCTGTAACCCTGAAGCTTAAAGAAAAAATAAACTGCGTTCCGCAGCCACTGTAACCATCAGTAAAATTTATCCAGATGAATAAATTATTAAAAAAGGTCGTTTTCGCCTTACTGCTTATCAATATTCCCGGTCAGACCATGGCCTGGGGTTTACTTGGTCACCGTATACTGGCCCAGGTTGCAGACAGCTACCTGAACACTAAAACCAGGAAGGAGATAAACAAGATCTTCGGCGGGTCGTCAATTGCTATGGAAAGCAACTGGATGGACCTTATCAAGTCGAATAAAAGTTTTGCTTATTTAAGCAACTGGCATTATGTAAACTTCGCTCAAAATCTGTCTTACACTCAGGTACAGGAATACCTGAAAAAGGATACTACAACAAATGCCTATACAAAGATCCTGTTTGTTAGCGCTGAGCTGAAGAAAAAAGACCTGCCGCAGGAACTCAAACAAATGTACCTTCGCATACTAATACATCTGGTAGGCGATATACACCAGCCGATGCATGTGGGCAGAGCAGAAGATTCAGGCGGTAATGAAATTAAAGTTACCTGGTTCAACCGGCCCATTAACCTTCATACCTTATGGGACTCAGAACTGGTAGAATTTCAACAGCTTAGTTATACTGAATATGCAAAAGCAGTAAATCTGGCAAGCAGCGAACAGGTAAAAAGCTGGCAGAAAGACGATCTTTCAAAATGGATTTTTGAGTCTTACAAAATGGCGGATGGCCTATACAAGGAAGCTGAAGAAAACACTAAATACAGTTACCTTTATAATTATCAACATATTAATGACCTTAACAGTCAGCTTCTTAAAGGCGGCGTAAGACTAGCAGGTCTGTTAAACAGCATCTTCGAAGGTTAATATACGATCCGCCCTCTAAAATCGGTATCAATGAGAATTTTAATGGTTTGCCTCGGCAACATCTGCCGTTCTCCTCTTGCCCATGGCATAATGGAGCATATAGTAAAGGAAAAAGAACTGAACTGGGAAGTTGATTCTGCAGGAACGGGAAACTGGCATATAGGCGCCGGCCCTGACAAACGGTCTGTAGCTATCGCAAAAAAATATGGCGTTGATATTTCCAGCCAGGTTTGCCGGCAATTCAGCGCAGAAGATTTCGATCTCTTTGATCGTATATACGTCATGGATAAAATGAATCTTCGCGACGTACTCTCACAGGCAGAAAGCGACGAAGACAGAAGTAAGGTCAGACTACTGTTAAATACAGAGGTGGTCCCCGATCCTTATTATGAGGATGATCAGTTCGACCCTGTTTACAAGATGATAGAGGCAGGATGCAGACGGTTAGTGGAAAATGAATTAAAAAGCCGTTGATCAGATCAACGGCTTTTTATAGAATAAAATACAAGCGTTTACTGCAGGGTTTTTGCCAGCTGGCCCACAGGTATAGCAGCAGCTAGTTTTTTAAATTCTTCTTCAGCATAACCGTCTGTTTTCAGGGTAAGTAGTGACGAATTAAGAGGCACCTGCAGTTCATAAGAAACTTTATTGGTTTCAGAGTCGGTATTCTTCTGCAGAAGGGCTTTATACCCATCCAGCTTAATGACCTTCTGCCCTCCGCCAGCCGCTGCAAAAGGAAGCGAGAGAATAGCATTTACTCCCGCAATCAGTGGAGAGTTACCGATTATATCAATTGCCGCTGTTTTGGCTCCGGCACCATAGTCACGGTGTATTACAACACCCGCAAAGCCCGAAGCCCCGCTGACATCGTCATTACCTGTATTTGCAGCAAGCGCTTCCAGTGAAGATGGCAGCATTTTAAGTACATCCTTACCTGTCATCATATCTATTTCCTGGATCATCTGCTGCATCGCAAACCGCGCGTCTTCCAGCTTTCCAGACGAATACGAGCTGCGGGCCGTAGCCAGATGTTTGTTGAAATCCTGAGCACCGGCATTAGCCGATACAATAAAAACAACTATTATTAAAAGTATCTTTTTCATAATATTATATGTTCAGGCTTATTTTTCGCCCAGTGTATTTTTTATCTTATCTACATCAAACTGGGAAGCAGCCGCCATCAGTTCCGGCTCGTTCGAAAAGTTAACCCCTTCAAATACGATAAGCGAAGCCTGCCCTACAGGTACACTTAGTTTATAACCGGAATCTTCATCGTACTCGATTACCGCTTTATGGCCCTTAAGTTTGGTTTGTTTCCAGTTCTGCTCTGAACTGCTTGTCTGCCCGACATTCCCGTTTAAAAACATATTGACAGCCGACATAAGTATGGAATTATTTGCTATAGTCATCCTTAGCTGCCGGTCGTCTTTAAGATACTCCCTGTAAATAGTTAAACCGCTCCATCCCCAGCCGGTGCTTGTTACTTTATCTTTGTCTGCAAGAACAGGGAGCCCTGTAACACTTGCAGGTAACGATTTCAGAAGCTGCTGCCCTATTTCCATCTCAACACCAAGTACAGCCTGCTGTATAGCACGCCGGGCCTCCCCATAAGTTGCTGACTTGTACAGTTCCTCTGCCGAAGCCAGATTTTCATTCACGTCGGGCGGCGTTGTAATGAGTCCGGCACCACCTTTATTTTTAGGAGATCCGGCTCCTCCTGAACCCATACTTTCCCCGCTATTACCTCCCTCATAGGAATTATTATCCGCCGGGTTACCGTTACTGCCGTTTGCTGTCTTTTGCTTGCCATTAAGCAGCTCATCGGTCTTTTTATCTACCGCCTTGTCTGCGATATTTCCGGCCTTTTGTTTGATCCGGTTCAATAAGCCCTGAGCATTTGCACGGGCCCCGAATAACCCGATAGCCAGGAGCATCAGGTATATAAGTCTTATTTTTAACATAAGCATATAATAGATTAATGTTTCAAAGCAGGGCAGCCCCGGCTTTTATCCTGAACTGCATCCATACAGACGAGATAAAAAAGGAAATGCTACACCTCTTCCTCTTTTTTATTACAGGGGCATTTAAAAACGCATAGCATTTACTAATGCCTGTTTTTGTATTTTTGCCGTATGGCGAACATTAAACCGTCTGTTCCTAAGGGCACCAGAGATTTTTCACCAAATGAAATGGTGAAGAGAAATTACATATTCGATACTATTAAATCTGTCTTCAGAAAATTCGGCTACCAGGAGATCCAGACTCCATCGATGGAAAACCTGGATACTCTGACTGGAAAATACGGGGATGAAGGAGATAAGCTTATCTTCAAGATTCTCAATTCCGGAGATTTCCTTTCCAAGGTAAGTCCTGAAAAAATGGCGGAATTAAATTCACATTCCCTGACTCCCATAATTTCAGAAAAGGCGCTCCGCTACGATTTAACCGTCCCGTTTGCCCGGTATGTCGTAATGCATCAGAATGAAATTTCGTTTCCGTTCAAACGCTTCCAGGTACAGCCTGTATGGCGTGCAGACCGACCGCAGAAAGGAAGATATCGCGAATTTTACCAATGCGATGCCGATGTTGTAGGGTCTGAAAGCCTTCTGAATGAAGCCGAATTTGTGCTGATCTATGATGAAGCGCTGAGCAAGCTGGGCCTGAAAGACTTTACCATAAAAATAAATAACAGGAAAATTCTCTCGGGCATTTCTGAGATTATAGGAAAGCCTGAGCTTATCGTCGACATGACCGTAGCGATAGACAAGCTCGACAAAATCGGCCTGGACGGAGTAAGTAAAGAATTACAGGAAAGAGGGTTTACTGAAGCGGACATTGCTAAACTAAAACCTGTCATCCTGCTGCAGGGCAGTAATGAAGAAAAGCTGGCCAGCCTGAAATCTGTGCTTGCAGCCTCCGAAACCGGCCTTAGAGGTATTGCAGAAATAGAAACTATATTCAGCTATTTAAGCAACCTGAGTTCGTATAATCAGAAATCTGCGACCTCCAACCTTGAGCTTGATATTACCCTGGCCAGGGGGCTCAATTATTACACGGGAGCGATCTTTGAAGTAAAAACGAACGAAGTAACCATGGGCAGCATTGGCGGCGGCGGCAGGTACGATGATCTGACCGGCATGTTTGGCCTCAAAGGCTTAACAGGTGCCGGAATATCTTTCGGAGCCGATCGCATTTACGATGTTCTCGAAGATCTTAAACTTTTCCCGGAAAACACTGAGGAATCAACCAGGGTCCTGATTACGAATTTTGATACGGCCTCGGAGCTTTTCGCTTTGCCCCTCCTGCAAAAATTAAGAGCACTGGGTATTGCCGCGGAACTTTATCATACTCAGGCAAAGATTAAAAAGCAAATGAGTTATGCCGACAATAAGAATATTCCATTTGTGATACTTATAGGTAGTGAAGAAATGGAAACGGGAAAGCCAACATTAAAAAATATGAGAACCGGCGAACAGCAACCGCTTAACCCGGAGCAAATAATAGAAAAGCTACTCGAGTAGTAGCCTTTCTATTATTTCTATTAAGATTTTTCCTCGCGCCTGGTGCCTTCGTATAGCTCATATTCCAGCAAACGGCAGTCGAGCTTTCCATTATAAAACTCAATCCTTCTGGATGCTTTCAGTCCGATCTTCTTCGCCAGGTCAGGATTCCCGGTGAAAATATAACCGTTAAAACCTTTACAGTTCTGTTTCATAAAATCGCCGATACGTTTATATGTAGCTTCAAGTTTTGTATGTACTCCGAGACGCTCGCCATACTCGGGATTAAATATTACTACTCCGGTGCTGCCTTCGGGAACCACAGTGTCGGCAAAATCACATACCTGGAAATCGATCAGCTGATCTACTCCTGCTGTTTTAGCATTCTTAATGGCAATGTCGACGGCATCTTCAGAGATATCAGAAGCTATAATCTTAAAATCAAGCTGTTTTTTCGCTTTGTCTTTTAACTTGCGGCGTTCAACAAAGAAAACCTGCTCGTCATATCCGGTAATGTGCATAAAACCATAATTCATACGGAAGAAACCGGGGCTCTTATCCGTTGCCAGCAATGCCGCCTCTATAGCCAGGGTTCCCGAACCACACATCGGATTTATAAATGTACTGTTACGATCCCAGCGGCTTGCCATAATAGTAGATGCCGCCAGAGCTTCCAGCATCGGGGCCTTGCCCGGAATTTTACGGTATCCGTGTTTTGACAGTGTTTCGCCGGAGGTATCGATAAAAACCTCAGCCCTTGAACTCTGCCAGTAAAGATTGATTACGGCTTTGTTCAGTTCCGGGCCGGAATTGGGCCTTACGCCCTTTTTATCCTTTATACGATCTACAATGGCGTCTTTTACCTTCACATTGGCAAACAAAGGTGTTGTAATATGTTCGTTATTAACTACCGAGGTAACAGAAAAATAGCCCGTAAAATCGATGAGCTCTTCCCAGGCTACCTGCACAAGTTCATTATAGAGCGTTGCAGGATCGGGAGCCTCAAACTCCTTCAGGGAATACAATACCTGACTTGCTGTTCGCAAATTAAGATTTAATGTTATACAATCATTAACGCTGCCCTCCAGCTCCACTCCTGTGCTGAAACTTCGTTTCACCGAAAATCCCAGATCTTCAATTTCTTTGACAAGATAAGACGATAACCGCTTATTGCACGTTACTATTATACGACTGTTAGTGTTGAAAACTTCCATAATATTTTGCGAAGTTAATCAATAAAAATTGGCAGCTTTGTTTTGATTTTATTAGAATAATTAAAATGGATATTAAAGGAAAAGTTCATGAGATATCTCCGGTTATGAATGTAACCGAAACTTTTAAAAAGAGAGAAGTAGTAATTGAGTATGCGGAGAATCCTCAATACCCGGAATACATAAAATTTGAAGCATTACAGGACAAAGTTAATTTGTTCGATAACCTTAAAGTTGGTGATCAGGCTGAAGTATTTTTTAATCTCCGTGGTCGTCCATGGACAGACCGCAACGGTAAAACCTCCTACTTTAATACCCTTGTAGTGTGGAGAATTAATGTACTTAATGCACAGCAGGCAGCCGGGGCTCCGATGCCGGAATATGCCCCTCCTATGGACATAAGCTCTGCTCCCGAAGAAGACGATCTTCCTTTCTAGAAAAGGTTTTTATATAGTACTAAATGGCTCCCTGGAACCCAGAGGGCCATTTAGTGTTTAATCACTCCTTTATAAGCTGTTTTATATACCATTTCTTACCTTGCCGGATATAGAGATAATACAGCCCGTTTTTTATCAAGGGCACAGCTTTCATATAACTCCCGTTAAATTTCGCCAGTTTGTCTGCAAATATATGCTGGTCGCCTGAATCTGTTATCCTGATCTGTACCGGACCGGTTTCACTTATATTAAAAGTCAGAATCGTTTCGCCTGTCGATAATTTGGGGAATAATACCAGATCTTCCACCTTTAAAGTCTGCTCTGTGCCTTCGGTCCCGGCTTTTTTTATTTTTTCAGCAGACGCCTCTCTTACTGAAATATTTACCCGTGTAGGGATTCCCTCCTTATCTACAGAATAAAAACTAAAAGACATTGAATTGTTTATTCTTCCTCGCCCTGAAGGTTCCGCTAAAACCCTCCTTTCAGGAAACCGGCCTGGGATTCCGGCAATCATAACACTATCGGGAAACATTAATATTCCCGGAACGAAGCTATTTCCACGGAACCTGAAAAACCCGCCAGGGTTATTTCCCGACGAGTCACTCCTGTCGTTATACAGATTAAGGCTCCTGCCTGCTGTATCATAATTAAAAAAGTACCTTCCCGTTTTTGTGCTATCCCGGTCAACGCCCTCAGGCCTGCGTAGTCCTCTATTATCGAAGAAATGGTCTGGCTTAAATTTCTTTTCCAAATCTTTAACCTCCCGCCTCAGCCTGTCGGCCTCAGCTCTATCGACATCAGCAAGGCTTTTTCCGTTGATAATGGTATCTCCTCCCCTGATTATCAGCGTGTGGCTGCTGCTCTTTTTTTCCTGGCCATAAGCAGCTGTAACAAAAACTAAAGAGGTAACAGCCAGTAAGCTGGTAAAAACAGGATTCATAACTATCGATTTATAAAACCAAAATTAGGCTGAGAATCAGGCCTTTTTTGTTAAAGCATTGTTAAAAAGTGTTAAAAGACCTCTCATCACCAAGTGCTTACGTATTTTTGTATTGGATGAAAAAGAGAAATATTGGTCTAATTATCGGATTAATGAGTATTGGCCTGCTGGGAGTAATGGCTATGCAGTACTATTTCATCAGAGAATCTTACCTGCAGAAATCGCAACTCTTCGATCTCTCTGTGAACAGTTCATTAAACGAAGTGGCAAACAAGCTGGTTAAACTTGATGCCAAAGACTTTGTCAGAAAAAAAGCCGTTGCAGAAGAGAATTTTAAAAGAGACCAGGAAATTCGGAAAGAAAGAGACGATGCAAAACAGCGTGATATTGATTTCGCCAATCGTATCAGGAAGATAAACGACAAAATAGATAAAGATTTCAAACTCCGTGACAGCCTTCTGAGGAACAAATTCCAGCGGATATTTACTATCGAGAACGACTTTTATGAAAAGTATTTCAGGGACCCCGAGCAGCTCAACAAGGTACACCTTCAGATTAAAATGCATCAGTCTATAGATAGCTACGGACAGGTTTTTCAAAATGAGGTGCATGAATTGTATGTGGAAGACGGAAATCTCGGGAAACAGAAAAAAAATCGCGGCATAGTAAAAGACAGCGTACACTACTTTGTAGAAGACCCCGCACTGGGTATGCGGGTAATATCTTTACCAAGGGTAAGCCCAAAGCTCAGGCTGGAATTAAAAAATGAAAAAGAGAGGCAGGATAAAGAAAGATTTGCCATGGCAGGTGAAGAAAAAAGAAAAGAAGCCAGGCGGATGAACAGCTTCTTCGACTCTGTACAATCTGTTAACCCCAGGTCGGCAATCTTTCAGGATATTGCCAATGAATACGAACACTTCGATATTCCGCTTCAGCAACGTTTAACCCCTATAGATACATTACTCAAAACAGAGCTTGCATCCCGCGGTATAAACCTTCCATACGATTACGAAATTTCCCTTGTTAATTCAGATTCAGTAATTCTCTCGCAGGTTGCTCTGAAAAATGCATTTAAAGACGAAAATAACTATAGCGTAGTTCTTTTCCCCGAGATTATCAGCCGTTCAGGAGCTTTGACCGTCAATTTCCCTACCCGTAATGCCTATATGCTGCAGAACATGCGGGAGGTGCTTATCTCGTCAACCGGGTTATTGTTAATCCTTATCGGTTGTTTCTCATATACTATTTTTATAATCTTCCGTCAGAAAAAAATCTCTGAGATGAAGACCGATTTCATCAATAACATGACGCACGAGTTTAAAACTCCTGTTGCTACGATCATGATCGCGAGTGAAGCTCTGAGAGATCCGGAAATTGTAGAAGACCGCCAGCGCATTAACCGCCTTGCCGGGATCATCTACGATGAAAACGTGCGCCTTGGTAATCATATTGAGCGGGTTTTAAATCTGGCTAAGATCGACAAAGGCGATCTTAAACTGGAATTTAAGTCGGTTGAGATCAATGACCTTATCGCAGCCATTGCCGACAGCATGGAGCTGCAGTTTCAGAAAAAAGGAGCCAGCATTAAACTTCAGCTCGATGCCACATATTCTACAGTGAAGGGAGATGAACTCCATCTGAGCAATGTGATCTTTAATCTTATCGACAATGCTCTTAAATACAGTAAGGGAAATCCTGAAATCCAGATAAATACGCTGAACAGTGGTAAAAATCTGATTATACAGGTAAAAGACAACGGTATTGGGATGGGTAAAGACCAGCTGTCTAAAATTTTCGAGCAGTTCTATCGTATACCGACAGGAAACCTTCATGATGTAAAAGGTTTCGGCCTGGGACTTAGTTATGTGAATAACATTGTTAAACGCCATTCAGGCAATATCCGGGTTAAGAGTGAAAAAGATAAAGGATCAGAGTTTGAAATCGTTTTTTCCGCACAATAAAAAAAGAGTATAAATATGTCTGTTACAGTGGATGCCCCTGCAGAAAAAAAGGGTCAGAAAATTTTATTGGTAGAAGATGATCCTAACCTCGGAATGTTGCTGCAGGATTACCTTCAGCTGAAAGGCAAGTATGAAGTATCCTTAGCCAAGGATGGTGAAGAGGGAGCCCGGCTCTTCCTGAAAGATAAATTTGACCTTTGCATCCTTGATGTGATGATGCCCAAAAAGGACGGTTTTACCCTGGGTAAAGAAATCAGAAAGACCAACCCTTTCGTTCCAATCATCTTCGCCACTGCAAAAACGATGATAGAGGATAAGTCTGAAGCTTTCACACTTGGAGGGGATGATTATATTACCAAGCCTTTCCGCATAGAAGAACTGCTTCTTCGCATCAATGCGCTCCTTAAAAGAGCCGCCAATCATGAACGTGCGGCAACGGACGAAGTACCGGATAAATTCCAGATAGGCGATTATCAGTTTGATTACACTACCCAGCTTATACGAAAAGACGAATCGCAGCAGAAAGTGTCTACCAAAGAAGCCGAACTACTGAGACTTCTTTGTTTAAAAAAGAATAACGTCCTCACACGCGAAGAAGCACTGCTGAGCATCTGGCATGATGATAATTATTTTAATGGCAGGAGTATGGACGTATTTCTTAGTAAATTGCGCAAATACCTGAAAGATGATCCTAAAGTGGAGATCATTAATGTACATGGTAAAGGCTATAAGTTAATTGTAAATTGATGACTTTCCTGAAAAGCATTCCCTTCGCCGCTTTTGCAGCTATTTGTTATTTAACAAACTGTACCCCTCCTGCTCAAGAGCTGAACAAAGCTGAACGACTAAAGATCAGCAAATCAGAAACAGATCAGCTTCTTTCTGATAAATCGCTGGAAACGTATGTAAAAATAAAGGGAAAAAGCGGCTTTACTGCGGTTAAAAACCGTCGTTATCCCAAAGGAATAGAAACCACTTACAACGTATTAAAAGATAAAAAAGGAAGGATCCTTTATATAGCAGCTCTTCCATATAATGAAACGAGCGACTGGTTTATCGCGTACAAAAGCTATTTTGACACAACAGGACATATTTTCTCCTTCCAGAGACAAAACAACTTTATGGGAAGTCAATGCGCTAGGGGTGCGGCGCTGGAGAGTCTTACCATTTTCTATGACGATACATTCACCGCTGTCGATTCTTCTTATACGCTGACCGATTCTTACAAAAAACCACTGGACAGATCTACCTGTAAATTCCCTTATAACTTCACATATAAAGTATCCCGTACAGTAAATGAACTAAAAACAGCAGAAGGACTCAACTCACTTTAGTTATCGTCTTCTGTAGACTTTTTTATATGTTTCAGAACCTTCGCCTCAAGGTGGAAAATGATCTCTTCTGCAATATTTGTAATGTGATCTCCTACCCTTTCAAGTTTGCGGATGATGGTAAGGATATAAAGCGCCTGGTAGATATTCTCCGGTCTCCGGTTAATATAAATAGCAATACTGTCTGTTGACGCTTTATTGATCTCATCTACAAGAATGTCCTGCTTAAATACGGTCCGTGCAAGCTTCGCATTATTTTCTGCATAAGATCTGGATATCGCCAGAAGCATCTCATTTACAGTTTCGGCCATTTCCAGGAAGCGGCATTCTGCAAGCAGCTCCTTATCAAAACATTTCCCCGACATAAGCAGATACTGGGCTATCCCCTCGGCGCTGTCTCCTATTCTTTCCAGATTGGTATTGATCTTAAGAGTGGCAAAAACGAAACGCATATCAGAAGCAAAGGGGTTGAGCAAAGCGAGGATATTCTCACAGTCCTTATCTATAGAAAGCTCATAAGCATTTACACGCTTTTCATTAAAGATTACCTCTCTGGCAAGATCTTTATCTTCTTCAATAAGCGCTTTAATGCTTTTTGAAATCTGAGAAGTCACCAGATCTGCCATATCCACCATTTCGTTCCTGAGGCGTTGTAACTCTTCTTCCAGATGCGTAATAAAATTTACTTTAAATTGTTAGTTCAACCAAAACGGCCTGTAATATATTTTTGAGTCTGCTCTTTTGCCGGATTAGTAAATATCGTTGCTGTTTTATTATATTCTATCAGTTCTCCCAAATAAAAAAAAGCTGTTTTATCGCTGATACGGGCAGCCTGCTGCATGTTATGCGTAACGATTACAATGGTATAACTGCTTTTCAGCTCATAGATCAGGTCCTCAATCTTAGAGGTCGATATCGGATCAAGAGCCGAAGCCGGCTCGTCCATAAGGATTACCGACGGCTCCACGGCCATTGCCCTGGCAATGCACAGGCGTTGCTGCTGGCCTCCGGATAGAGAAAGCGCCGATTTCTTAAGGTCATCTTTTACCTCATCCCATAATGCAGCCTGTTTTAAGGCCCGCTCCACAGCAGCTTCCACAACGGCTTTATCCTTCACTCCTTTAATCCTTAAACCATAAGCTACATTTTCAAAGATGTTCTTCGGGAACGGGTTTGGTTTTTGAAATACCATTCCGATCTTCTTGCGGTGTTCGTCTACATCGATCTTGCTTTTATACACATTCCTTCCGTCAATAAGAATATCTCCGGTAATCCTCACGTTATCGATCAGATCGTTCATGCGGTTAAAACATCTCAGAAAGGTAGATTTTCCACATCCCGAAGGCCCGATAAAAGCAGTTACTGTATTGGGTTCAATACCCATACCGATATCCTTTAAAGCCTGCTTTTCCCCATAATATAAATTAACGCTTCTTGCTTCGAGCTTGTACATTATATCTGTTAAAACTTTGTTCTCTTATTATACCTGTTTCTTATAAGTATTGCTAAACCATTCATCAGAAAGGTAAAAGCCAGTAATATTACTATCGCCGCTGCGGCATTGGTCACAAAAGCAGTCTGCGGCCTGGTTACCCAGTTAAAGATCTGAATGGGCAGAACTGTAAATTCGTCCATTACACTGCTGGGCGCAAATGGCACATATACTAATGCACCTATTACAATAAGCGGGGCTGTTTCTCCTATGGCCCTCGAAACCGCCAGGATAAGACCCGTCATTATACCTCCGAATGAAGAAGGTAATACTACGTTCCATATGGTTTGCCATTTTGTTGCACCTAAGCCATATGAAGCCTCCCTTAGTGATGAAGGTACCGCCTTTATCGCTTCTCTCGCCGAAACTATGATCACCGGTAATATTAGAAGCGACAGCGTAAGACTGCCGGTCAGGATACTGTTGCCAAGGCCAAGAACTCTTCCAAACAATTCAAGCCCCAGAATACCGTATATAATAGAAGGCACCCCGGCTAGATTGGAGATATTCACTTCAATGAAGTTAGTGAAAAAGTTTTTCTTTCCATACTCCTGGAGATATATGCCCGCACCTATGCCGATCGGAAAAGAAATACAGACCGTCAGCACAAGCACCCAGACCATCCCGCACAAAGCTGTAAATATTCCTGCACGATGCGGCCTTCTTGAAGGAAGGTTATTAATAAAGTCGTAATCTATCCTCGAGAATCCCTGCGAAATAATTACATATAACAGAGCGGCAAGTACTATCAGACCTGCTGATGTGCAAAAAATAGCAAAAGCCTTAAAGAGATGATTCTTTATCCTGTTTAACTGTGAATTATTCATATTTCTGCTGAAATTTTCTCCTGATCCAAAAACTGATATTATTCAGGATAAATGTAAAAATGAAAAGAGCCATCCCCGCAGCAAATATTGTACTGTATTCAAGCGAATCATGAGGAACATCTCCCATACTCACCTGTACAATGTAAGTGGTGATGGTCTCTACCGATTTTAGCGGATTAAAACTAAGGCGGGGCTCCTGTCCTGCTGCAATTGCAACAATCATGGTTTCACCAGCAGCCCTCGAAATAGCCAGGATTATGGAAACAATGATACCGGATGAAGCTGCCGGAACCATTACCCTGAATGCCGTTTGCAGTTTGGTAGATCCCATGCCATAAGCAGCCTCCCTCAAAGATTTCGGCACAGCCCGTAAGGCATCCTCGCTTAATGATGAAATATAAGGTATTATCATAACGCCCATAACAAGTCCCGCAGAGAGTGCATTAAATCCGGACAATCCTGGTAAAAAAGACTGCAGAAGAGGCGTTACAAAGGTTAGCGCAAAAAAACCATAAACAACCGTTGGAACCGACGCCAGTATCTCCAGCAAGGGTTTCACCACATTCGTAAACCGGGGCGGAGCATATTCATTAAGGAACACGGCGATCGTAAGTCCTAAAGGCAATGCAACTGCTATAGCAATAAAGGTAGTAAGCAGTGTACCCGATAACAACGGGAGTATACCAAAACGCTTTATAGCAAATAACGGAGTCCACTCTGTTCCTGTGAAGAACTCAATCACAGAAACCGCCCTGAAGAAATTAATTGTTTCAGAAGCCAGCACGTAAATAATAGCGAGGGTCGTTAAAACAGTTATAAGACTGCAAACTATCAGGAAGCTTTCTATGATTTTCTCTTTAATCTTTAGCATCATTTAATTCTTAAAAAAAGCTTATCTGCCTTCCCCCGGCCTGTCTATTTTTCAGCTTTTAACAATTCAGTCATATTTACTCCAACCGCTTTTCTGCCGTCACCAAAAACAGTTCCCGGTATTTTCTTTTCAAAACGCTCAAGAACCAGCCTGTAAACTTCGGCTGGCAGAGGAATGCCACCTATCTCTTTCGAAAGTACCGCTGCATTTCTGATGTAAAACCTCACAAATGCTTTGACCTGCGGTTTATCTGCCGACTTTAAATTGACATAAATAAATTCAGGACGGGCCAGAGGCTGGTAAGTCCCGTTAATCACAGTCTCCATTCCCGGCAATACAGGTCCGGCACCATTGGCTTCATTACCGTCATCAACAGGCACAACTTTTAGTTTGTCCTTATTGTTCTGGTAATAAGCAAAGCCAAAATATCCTAATGCATCCCTGTCAGACGAGACTCCCTTCACCAGTACATTATCGTCTTCGCTGGCATTATAGTCCCCGCGCGACGATTTAGCCTTCCCTACAATAGCTTCAGTAAAATAATCGTACGTCCCGGAAGCAGTGCCAGCCCCATACAGGTTTACCGGCTTATCCGGAAAATCCGGGCGTATCTGTTTCCATGTTTTAAGTTTACCCTGCGCTTCCGGCTCCCAGGCTTTTTTGAGCTCGGCAACCGTAAGATAGTTAACAAAGCTGTTCGCCTTGTTAACAGCTATTACCAGCCCGTCAAAAGCCACCGGCAGCTCGATAAATTCCACACCCGCCCTTCTGCAGCTGGCCGCTTCCTCTTTTGTGATCGGCCGCGAAGCATCATTAATATCTATCTCACCTCTTGAGAATTTTTTAAACCCTCCGCCCGTACCAGATTCCCCGACCGTCACTCTTATCTCGGATTCAACGTATCTGAATTCTTCGGATACGGCTTCAGACAGCGGATATACTGTACTCGATCCATCTACCTTGACAGTTCCTGTTAAACCGGTGCCCCTTTTGGGCGGACCGCTGCAGGCATTCAGGGCAATTATTAAAATAAATAATAAAACTGATCTCTGCATTTCTTTATTTAATAATGTAACAAATACCTTTGATCCATACTTTGCCTTGTCTCCGTTTATGGATCAGTATGAGGAATTTCGGATGATTGATGTTAAACACAGGATACTGATAAAAACTATTTCCAGATATAAAAATCTCCGGTGTTTGTTGCAAACAATGCAGGAGTCTTTCAAATATATTAAGATAATGTGAGGAAAACAGACATGTTATATTAATCTATTGTTAAATATTAATACAAAATTTTTTCGATTAGCTTATGAAATATATACTTATAATCTTGTTCGCGGCTCTGCCATTTTTTTCTTTCAGCCAGGCAGATACTCTTTCTATCACTCTTGAAAACGTGCAGTACCCCCATCCGGTAAAGTTCATTAATCTCAGGAGCGACGGACAGGACTTCCGCATGGCCTATATGGATGTTAAGCCGGCTGCTGCAAATGGCAGGTCTGTTATGCTTTTCCATGGCAAGAACTTTGGAGGATATTACTGGAAAGATATCATAAATGCGCTCATAGCCAAAGGTTACCGGGTAATTGTTCCCGATCAGGTAGGGTTTGGAAAATCTTCCAAGCCGTTCATTCACTACAGCTTCCATAAACTGGCAGCGTTTAATAAGCAGCTGCTGGATACCTTGGGAATTAATAAGACTATTCTGCTGGGGCATTCAATGGGAGGTATGCTTGCAACCCGTTTTAGCCTTCTTTATCCCGGCAGAACAGAAAAATTATTATTGGAGAACCCGATAGGTCTTGAAGATTACAGGAGTTTTGTGCCTTACATATCTACGGAAGAGCAGTACAAAACGGAGTTGAAAGCCAGTCCCGAAAGCGTGAAAAAATACTATGAGAATTCTTATTTCCCGGTATGGAAACCGGAATACGACTATCTCGTTAAAATAGGTGCAGGAGTTGCAAAAAGCGCAGATTTCCCCCGTTACGCAATGGTAGCTGCTATGACCTTTACCATGATCTATGAACAGCCTGTGGTATATGAATTCCGGAATCTGAAAGTTCCTGTAGTACTGTTCATCGGCCGCGAAGACAAAACTATCGTAGGAAAAGCCCTGCTAAGTAAAGAAGAGCAGGCAAAACATGGGCTTTACAAAGTGCTTGGGAAGGAAACCGTGGCCCAAATACCTGGCGCAAAGCTGGTGGAATTTGAAAATACCGGGCATATCCCTCATATCCAGATTACGCGCGACTTTATAGCATCTTTACTCTCTAATATTTAAATAATGTTTTTTCCAATTGGCGATGACCATGTTAAAGGGGAATATAAGCCTGTATTTACTTATCTGCTTATACTGATCAACTGTTATTTCTTCTGGGAAGAAATTCAGTTAAGCGAGGAACAGCTTCAGCAACTGTTCTATACATATGGAGCAATACCTTCAAAGGTAATGCACGGTCAGCGTATATATACCTTATTCACCAGCATGTTCCTTCACGGTGGCTGGTCGCACCTGCTTGGAAACATGCTCTTTCTGTGGATATTTGCAGATAATATAGAAGTCGCCATAGGCAACGTACGGTTCGTCATCTTTTATGTCGCCGGCGGAGTATTCGCCGCATTGGTTCATTGCATTGTTCTTAACGGAAGTTCAATTCCGTGCATAGGAGCGTCCGGAGCTATTGCTGCTACACTGGGCGCCTATCTGGTAATGTACCCGTCCTCAAAGATCAGAGTATTTTTTCTTTTCTTCTTTTTTCGCATTTCTGCCTTTGTTTTTCTCGGAATATGGATAGTACAGCAGCTTATGGACGGCTGGGCATCCCTCGGGCTGAAAACAGCTGATACTTCCGGCGTAGGCTATTGGGCTCATATAGGCGGCTTTGCCTACGGGCTTATAAGGGGCTTTAACTTCAGAACGCGAAAAAGAAAAGGGAAGGAAAGTTACCGCTACTCTTAACCCCCTGAAACCAGCTCTTTAAATTATGGATTGTATAGATAAAACATCGGAGTTTGTGCGCTCTGCATTAAAGGGGGCCGAAGGAGGCCATGACTGGTGGCATATCTTCCGTGTATGGCAAACAGCAAAAAACATAGCCCGTGAAGAAAATGCAGATATGCTTACTGTAGAACTTGCAGCACTGCTTCATGACATCGCCGACTCCAAATTTCACAATGGCGACGAAGAAGTGGGCCCCGAAACCGCAGGTGCATTTATGAGAGAAATTTCAGTTGCACCGGATACTATTCTGCACGTACAGCAGATCATACGTTTCATGTCCTTTAAAGCAAGCCTGGGCAAAGTAAGTTTCCATTCAAAAGAACTCGAAGTTGTACAGGATGCCGACCGCCTCGACGCAATAGGAGCTATAGGCATAGCTCGGGCTTTCAGCTATGGCGGGTTTAAACAACGGGAATTTTATGATCCCTTAGTCCCTCCCAATCTCAACATGACTAAAGAGCAGTATAAAAACAGCAATTCGCCGACTATAAATCACTTTTATGAAAAACTCCTGTTATTAAAAGAGAAAATGAACACCGCCACAGGAAAGAAACTGGCAGCACAACGTCATCTTTTTATGGAAGAATACCTCAGGCAGTTTTACGGGGAATGGAATGGCGAAAAATAATCTAAATTTTTATAGTGCCACGTGGAACCTGCCGGATGTTAAGCCTTCATTAACAATTTGATAAAAACGCTGATATAAAGCTCCGGTTAACCAGCTGTTTTATACTGCATGCTAAAACATGGCAAACCTTTTTAGTATCATTGTATTATCAAAAGGATATTGAACGATATCCGGAACGTATAAGACCTGCCGGCTGAGATTTTTATCCGGCTTTAGAAAAATAGTCAATTACATTTTTACCTGTTACTGCATGAAGCTTAGAGTATTGGTTTTTATAAACGCCTTTGTGGTCGCCCTCACCCTTGCATTAGTTAATTATTATTTTCAACATAGTCTGTTAAATCTTATAGTTACCTTCCTGATTACGATTGTAATCTGCTTTATCGTATTTTATTATCTTATTGAACGGTATGTATATAGTAAGATCAAACTGATATATAAACTGATACACAATCTTAAACTGGGCAAAGACCTGAAAGATGCACTTGGCGAGTATGTGAGCAACGACCCTATCAATGATGTAGAAGAAGAGGTGAAAGAATGGGCGAGAGTCAAAAAGATTGAGATAGATACCCTGAAACAGCAGGAACAATTCAGAAGAGAGTTCTTAGGAAATATCTCTCACGAACTTAAAACTCCCCTTTTTGCTATCCAGGGATATATTGAGGCCTTGCAGGACGATGGCTTTGAAGATCAGGAAATGGCTATGCAATTTCTGAATAAAGCCTCGAAAAATGCTGATCGCCTGGGGCATCTCATCAGAGACATTGATATTATTTCAAAACTGGAAAGCGGTGAAGTTCCCATTAATTTCGAGAAATTTGACCTCACACTGTTAATAAAGGAAGTGATAGAACAGATGGAAGGAAAGGCTCAGAAGTACAAAACGAGCATCGTATTCAAAGATAAATACAGCACCCCCACCTGGGTCAGGGCAGACCGTGATAAAATATGCCAGGTACTGGTTAATCTGATCGATAATTCTATAAAATATGGAAAAGAAAACGGAACAACGGCAATCAAGGCCTTTGAACTTCATGATCAGATACTTATAGAAGTAACAGACGACGGAATAGGTATCGAAGAAAAATGCCTGCCCAGGTTATTTGAGCGTTTTTTCCGTACAGATAAAAGCCGCTCAAGACAGATAGGCGGATCAGGACTTGGACTGGCCATCGTTAAACATATCCTTGAAGCCCACCAGCAAACCATTACTGTGAGAAGCACTGAAAACCTGGGATCTACGTTTGCCTTCACTCTTGAAAGGCTTAAACAAGGATTTATTCCAGTATAAACAACACTTAACATTAACTTAACACAGCATTGATAACTTTGCATCCTATTTGAATCAATAACATGGGCTTAAACGGCATTTTTCAATACTTCGTTCCTAAGGATCGTAAGTTTTTTCCCTTATTTGAACAGGCAAGTGCAAACCTCATAAAACTCGGCGAGGCACTTATCGAGCTTGTGAACACCAATGATGAGAACAAAAAGCAGGAATTAAATAAATTAATAGAGGATTTAGAACACCGGGGTGACGAGTTAACTCACCAGATCTACCTCGAGCTTGGCAAAAACTTCATCACGCCATTTGACCGTGAAGATATCCATGCACTCGCTTCCGCAATTGACGATATTGCTGATTTCATTCATGGCTCCGCAAACCGGATGCAGCTTTATAATGTCAAAATAATGACCCCCCCTATTAAAAAGCTCGCAGAGCTGATACTTCAGGGCTGCCAGGACGTCGACAAAGCTGTTGGCGAACTTAAGAATCTTAAAAACATCCGTGTTATTACCGATTCCTGTGTAAGAATAAACAGCATGGAAAACCAGGCCGATTATATATTTGACAATGCGGTCGGTGAGCTCTTCGAACATGAAAAAGATGCCATAACATTAATTAAATACAAAGAAGTACTGGCAGCACTGGAAACAGCCACAGACAAATGTGAAGATGCGGCCAACGTTATGGAAACTATTCTTGTAAAGAACGCTTAAAAATAAAATCCAACTAAAAATGGTTACTACCCTTTTAGTAGTTGTCGTGATCATGGCAATAGGATTCGATTACATCAACGGATTCCATGACGCGGCAAATTCAATAGCAACTATCGTTTCTACGAAAGTGCTTTCACCTTTTCAGGCTGTTCTATGGGCAGCAATATTTAATTTCGCAGCTTATTTCTATTTCGACGACCATAAAGTGGCAAATACTATTGCCAAAACGGTAATTGAACAGTATATCACACTGCCGGTAATTTTTGCAGGATTGTTCGCAGCTATCTGCTGGAACCTGCTTACCTGGTACTATGGTATTCCTTCGAGCTCTTCACATACGCTGATCGGCGGTTTCGCAGGAGCAGGGATGGCTAAAGCCCTGACAATGGGAGATTCGGCACTTCATGCTATCAACCTTACACCTGTTCTGAAAACAATCGCATTTATCGTACTGGCACCAATAATTGGTATGGTCATATCTGTTATTATAACGCTGATCATTATCAATATTTGCAGGAATGCAAAGCCCGTCACCGCAGAGAAATGGTTTAAACGCCTGCAGCTGGTTTCTTCAGGAGCACTAAGCTTCTTTCACGGTGGTAACGATGCCCAGAAAGTAATGGGGATCATATATGTTGCCATGGTGGCTGCCAATGTAATTACCAGCGATTCTCCAATGCCGGAATGGGTGCCTGTGGTTTGTTACGCAGCAATTGCATTAGGCACCATGAGTGGCGGCTGGAAGATCGTAAAAACCATGGGCTCCAGAATCACAAAGGTAACAGCCCTGGAGGGTGTTGGAGCCGAAAGTGCGGGTGCTATTACTTTAGGCATTACAGAACACTTCGGGATACCGGTTTCTACCACCCATACTATTACAGGTTCTATCATTGGGGTGGGATTAACAAAAAGAGTTTCCGCAGTAAGATGGGGAGTAACAATCAACCTCATCTGGGCATGGGTTCTTACAATTCCCGTTTCGGCTACACTTGCAGCTATCGCATATTTAGTGTTTAATCTATTTATGTAATACCGATGAACTTCATATAAACACAAAATGCCTCTGTTAGAGGCATTTTGTGTTTATATGAATACGTTCCGCATTGCCTTCTCTTTATTTATGGAATAAAAGGCACTAATGATAGCACTATAATACATTAAAAGCCAGTGGAATTGCTTTTGGAGAAGCTTACTCTTAAATTGCGTTTTTTAATGGAATAACCCCCTAACACAAAATGAATATTAAACTAAAATACCTTGTACTTAATCTGGTACTACCCTCGCTGCTGATCGCATCCTGCGGTGTAAAAAAACCAGCAGAGGGCCTTACTGCTCCGGTTCCGGCTACCACGGCAGAAACATTACCGATTGACACTGCTATTATCACAGGCAAATTATCAAACGGCTTCAGCTATTACATAAGAAAGAACACTGAACCTAAAAACAGGGCACAGCTTTACCTGGCTATAAAAGCGGGCTCAATCCTCGAAAATGAAGAACAGCGGGGACTGGCACATTTCATGGAACACATGAGTTTTAACGGCACGCGCAACTTTCCAAAAAATGAACTTGTAAACTATCTTCAGAAATCGGGAATACGTTTTGGCGCCGATTTAAATGCATATACGAGCTTCGATGAAACCGTTTACCAGCTGCCTATCCCTACGGATGATCCGGAGCTGTTCAAGAACGGGATCCAGATTATGCGCGACTGGGCACAGGATGCATCCCTCGATTCTCTTGAAATTGAAAAAGAAAGAGGTGTAATACTTGAAGAAAAAAGATTAGGCAAGGGAGCCCAGGAACGTATGCAAAACAAATACCTTCCTCTGTTATTTAACAACTCAAGATATTCGGATCGTTTACCTATAGGAACAGATGAAGTTCTCAAAGGATTCAACCTTAAAACTATAAAGCAATTTTACCAGGATTGGTATCGCCCGGATCTGCAGGCACTCATAGTTGTGGGTGATATAGATGTGAAACAGGTCGAGCAGATGATCAAAGACAAATTCTCTGACCTTAAGACCCCGGTCAATCCAAAAGAAAGAACAGAGTACTCCATTCCCCTGCTCAATAAAAACCAGTTTATAAGCGTTACTGATAAGGAAATGCCTTATACGGTAGCCCAGATCCTGATCAAACACCCGGGAACAGAGATAAAAACGACTGAGGATATGAGAAACAGCATCATCAGGTCACTATATAACCAGATGATCGGATCCAGGTTTTCTGAGCTGATGAAACAGGCAAATCCTCCGTTTCTACAGGGCAGCAGCAGTATAGGCGGCTTTTTAGCCGGTCTTGATGTGGCTAGCGGAGTAGTAGTCGCCAAACCCGGCGAACTGGAAAAAGGCTTTAAAGCTGTACTATCCGAAATTGAAAAAGTAAAAAGGTTCGGCTTTACACAAACCGAGCTTGAACGTGCCAAACAGTCTTACCTCACCTCTATGGAAGCTGCCTTTAACGAAAAAGACAAAACCAGCTCTCAGAATTATGTTCAGGAATATTTAAGGATGTTCCTGGAAGGCGAGGCAAGCCCTGGTATTGACTACGAATACAACTTTTCAAAAACCCGCGTACCAGGTATCACCGTCAACGAAGTGAACGACCTGGCAAAGCGCTATCTCACCGATACGAACCGCGACATAGTTATAATGGCTCCTGAGAAAGAGGCAGCTTCCCTTCCGTCCGAAGCTGTAGTTAACTCCTGGATACAGAGCGTAAAAACTGAAAATATTTCGGCATACGAAGATCAGGTAACTAACGAGCCCCTTATTTCAGAAAAATTAACTCCCGGCAAAGTTGTGGCGGAAAAAACACTTGACGGTATCGGGGTTACCGAGCTCACTTTGAGCAATTGAATCAAAGTGGTTCT
>Ga0265780_10002517_pt1 | contig 24759 bp, 19 predicted proteins | sample P1T30metagenome_FD_192432 | JGI IMG/M metagenome (GOLD analysis project Ga0265780, IMG submission 192432) | Plant litter microbial communities from East Loma Ridge, Irvine, California - P1 T30 | ecosystem: Environmental > Terrestrial > Plant litter > Unclassified | place: USA: California... | reverse complement strand
GACGCCTCCGCCCGCCAGGGGGGCACGCGATGACGTACTGGGCGATCAACGCGGTGTTCCTCGCGCTCGTGGCCGTGGTGGCGGGGGCGGCCGTGCTGGCGGCCTGGCTGCGCGGTCGAGCCGAGCGCGCCTCCTCGGCGGCCCGGGCCGCCCGGGTGCGGGCGGCCGGTCTCGCGACCGTCGTGCTGCTCGTCATGACCGCCGTCTTCGACAACATCATGATCGGCGTCGGGCTCGTCGACTACGCCCCCGACCGCATCAGCGGGGTGAAGCTCGGCATCGCCCCCCTCGAGGACTTCGCCTACGCCGTCGCGGCGCTCGTGCTCCTGCCGTCGGTGTGGACGCTGCTCGGCAGTCGCCGGACCCCGAAGGAGGCGCGCTCGTGAAGACGGTGACCGCCCTGTTCTGGTCGTCGCGGCCCCTCAGCTGGATCAACACGGCGTTCCCGTTCGCGGCGGCGTTCATCCTCACCTCGGCGAGCGGCACCGTGTCGTACGGCGGGTCGTACGGGCCGGTCGGCCGGGACGGCTCGAGCGCCTTCGCGGTCCTGTCGTCGGGCGGGGCGACCGGCTTCTTCGACTTCTCGGCCGTGCCGTGGCTGATCGCGGTCGTCGGCATCGTGTACTTCCTCGTGCCCTACAACCTCGCGATGTACGGCATCAACGACGTCTTCGACTACGAGAGCGACCTCCGCAACCCGCGCAAGGGCGGCGTCGAGGGTGCGCTGCTCGACCGGAGCCTGCACCGCACGACGCTGTGGGCGGCCGTCGTCACGAACGTGCCGTTCCTCGTGTTCCTCGTCGCGGTCGGCGGCCCGCTCAGCTGGCTGGTGCTGGCCGTCAGCGTCTTCGCCGTCATCGCCTACTCGGCCCCCGGTCTCCGCTTCAAGGAGCGCCCGTTCATCGACTCGATCACGTCGAGCACGCACTTCGTGAGCCCCGCCGTCTACGGTCTGGCGCTCGCCGGGGCGACGGTCACGCCGCAGCTCGTCGCCCTCCTCGCCGCGTTCTTCCTGTGGGGGATGGCCAGTCACGCGTTCGGCGCCGTGCAGGACGTCCTCGCCGACCGCGAGGGCGGCATCGCGTCGATCGCGACCGTCATCGGCGCGAAGGCGACCGTCCGCTTCTCGGTCGTGGCGTACCTCCTCGCCGGTGTCCTGATGACGCTGACCGAGTTCCCCGGTCCGATCGCGGCCGTCATCCCCGTGGTCTACGCGCTCAGCTGCGCGCCGTGGTGGAACGTCGCCGACGCCGACGCGGAAGGCGTCAACCGCGGGTGGAAGCGGTTCCTGACCCTCAACTTCCTGTCGGGCTTCGTCACGACGATGCTCCTGATCTGGTGGGTGGCGCTGGCCTAGCCCGGCGTCTCGAGCCGACCCGCCGCATGCCGTTCACCTCCGTGACAGGCGACGACCCTAGGGTCGCCCCGTGAGCCCTCGCCTCGGACGATCCGCCGCCGCCGTGCGCCGTGCCCGCGCCTGGAACGACACCGGCCACAAGGTGGCCGAGCGCTGGGCCGTCATCCGGCAGCACCCGCACGCCATCTGGTGGGCCTTCGCGTCGCTCCACGGCACGGTCATGCTCGCGCTCACCCCGCTGATGGTCGCGGGCGACGTCACCGGAGATCTGCCCCTCTACCGGTCGTGGGCGAGCGGCGCCCTGGCCGACGGTCGCTGGCCCGTGCTCGACTACGACTGGGTCTACCCCGCCGGCGCTCTGGGGCCCATCGTCCTGTCGAACATCCTCGGCGAGTCGCTCTACCAGTTCGTCTGGCTGCTCCTGCTGACGGCGGCGAACGCCGGCGGGCTGTGGCTGCTGACCGACCGGGGCCGCAAGACCGTCGACGCCACGGCGGCCTGGTGGTGGCTGCTCATCCTGTTCCTGCTGGCGCCCGTCGGGTTCCTCCGGCTCGAGGGCTTCAGCGCCCCGATGATCGTGGCGGCTCTGCTGCTGCTGGCCACCCGCCCCCGCATCGCGGGCGTGCTGCTCGCCGTGGCCACCTGGATCAAGGTCTGGCCCGCCGCCGTCATCGCCGCCGCCGTGGCCGCCTCGAGGCGGCGCGGCACGATCGTCGGCGCCGGGGTGGCCACCAGCGCCGCGATCGTCGGGCTCGTCGTCGTCGGCGGAGGAGCCTCGCACCTCGACAGCTTCATCACCATGCAGTCGAGTCGCGGTCTGCAGCTCGAGGCTCCGATGTCGATGCCCTGGGTCTGGCTGTCGATGCTCGGGGTCCCCGGCTCATCCGTCTACGAGAACGTCGGCCTCGCGACGAACGAGGTCATGGGGCCGGGCGACGCCTGGCTCATCAACGGCAGCACGGGGTTCATGCTCGGCGTGCTGATCGTGCTGGCGCTCCTGACCGCCGTGGCCGCGAGGGGTCTGCCGGGCGCCCGTCGCGGGGCTCGCGCCGTCGACGAGACCGGCGTCGTCCTGCTCGGCGCCCTCGCCCTGACCACCACGTTCGTCACGCTCAACAAGGTCGGCTCGCCGCAGTACGTGCTGTGGATCGCGCCGGTCGTCGCCGTCGGGCTGGCGCTCCGCCCCGAGCAGTTCCGCGTGCCGTCGATCCTGGTCGCCTGGACGGCCGGTCTGACCACGCTGGTGTTCCCGATCCTGTACCTGGCGCTGCTCGATCTCAACCCGTTCGCGGTGGTCGTGCTGACGGTGCGCAACGCGCTGCTCGTCGTGCTCTTCGGGTGGTGCGCGCTCCGGGTGCTGTCCGAGGCGCTCTCCGCCGTCGGGCTGACCCGGCGCTCGCCGGTCGTCGAGCCCGTGGGCGCCGGACTGCGATCGCTGCGCTGACGGTGGATCTGGGCCTCCGGGGCCGTGTCGTGCCACCGTGGAGGGTCCAGAGCACGACAACGAGCAACTAGGAGCACTCATGAAAGGCAAGATCCTCTTCGTCGCAGGAGCGGCCGTCGGGTACGTCCTCGGAGCCCGCGCGGGCCGTGGCGCATACATCAAGATCAAGGACCGTGCCGGCGACCTGTGGGAGAACCCCTCCGTGCAGAAGACCGTCCACCAGGCCGAGGACTTCGTCAAGGAGAACGCACCCGTCGTCGGCGGCAAGCTGAAGGACGTCGCGAGCGACGCCGCCTCGGCCGCCCAGTCCACCGTCAAGTCCGCGTCGAAGAAGGCCGGCAAGGCCTCCGACGCGGTCGCGGACAAGGCCGACGAGGTCACGTCGAAGACGTCCGGCTCGAAGGGCGCCTCGAAGGGCTCGTCCGCCGTCGGCGCCGACAAGGGCTCGGCCGACACCGACGACCGGGACAACGGCACCTCGAAGCTCCCGGGAGTGAGCGTCGGTGACTGACCTCAAGAACCCCCAGGAGAGCACGAAGAAGTCCCTCGGCTCGCTGCTCGGCAGCCTGCCCGAGCTGATCTCGCGGCTCATCCGCGGAGAGATCGCGCTGGCGAAGACCGAGCTCGCGACGAAGCTGAAGGAGGTCGGGGTCGGTGCGGGTCTGCTCGTCGGAGCCGCGCTCTTCGGCTTCTTCCTGCTCGCCGTGCTGCTGACCGCGGCCGTGCTCGGTCTGGCGACCGTCGTGGCCCCGTGGCTGGCCGCCCTGATCGTGGCCGCCGTCCTGCTGATCGTCACCGCCGTGCTCGCCCTGCTGGGCGTCAAGGCGCTGAAGAAGGGCGTCCCGCCCACCCCGGAGAAGACCGTCGCCAGCGTCAAGGCCGACGTGACCGCGTTGAAGGGGCAGGGTGGCTATGACTCCGCGAAGCACTGAGCCGAAGCCCGACCCCGAACGCGAGCTCGCCGAGGCCCGAGCCGAGGAGGCGCGGGTCGAGAAGGCCGGCGCCACCGGTGACGAGACGCCCGCGGAGAACGAGAAGGGGCCGCGCCCCGGCGCGAGCATCCCCGAGATCGAGCTCGACATCGCCCGGACCCGCGAGGAGTTCGCGGCCACCCTCGACGCCATCGAGGACAAGCTGAGCGTCCCCGCTCACGCCCGTCGCCTGAAGGCGAGCGTCAAGCGGCGCTACGCCGATGACCCGAAGCCGGTCGTCGCCGCAGCCGCCGCCGGCGCGGCGGGCCTCGCGGCGATCGTCGCCGGCGTCGTCAAGGCCGCACGCCGCTGACGACGCCTCGGCGACCGCCTCGGCGCGGTGACCGGTCGTCGTGACCGGGCACCGCGCCTCCTTGGATTCATCACCCGAACACGCGACAGGACACACCCCCATGGCCCAGAAGAGCACCGAGCGCGAGCAGCAGTCGCCGTCGGCCGACGACGAGCGCAAGCCGCAGGACCTCACCGACGTCAAGAAGCCCTCGTGGGGGTACGTGCTCGGCAAGACGCTGCGCGAGTTCACCCGCGACCAGTGCACCGACCTCGCCGCGGGGCTGACGTACTACGCCGTGCTCGCGATCTTCCCGGCGCTGCTGGCCATCGTGTCGCTGCTCGGCGTCGTCGGACAGGCCGACGCGACGGCCACGACCCTGCTCGACCTGGTGCGCCAGGCGGGATCGCCCCAGGTGGCGGAGCTTCTCGAGGGGCCGATCCTGCAGCTGACGAAGTCGCCCGCCGCCGGCGTCGCGCTGATCGTCGGTGTGCTCGGCGCCCTCTGGTCGGCCTCCGGATACGTGGGCGGCTTCGGTCGGGCCATGAACCGCATCTACGGCATCGACGAGGGACGACCGATCTGGAAGCTGCGTCCCACGATGCTCGGAGTGACGGCCTTCACCGTCGTGCTGATCGTCGCGGCCGCGCTCATCCTCGTCATCAGCGGGCCGATCGCGCAGACCGCCGGCGACCTGATCGGACTCGGCTCGACCGCCGTGTTCGTCTGGAACGTCGCCAAGTGGCCGGTGCTCGCGGTGATCGCCATCGTCATCGTCGCGGTGCTGTACTACTGGGCCCCGAACATCCAGCAGCCGAAGTTCAAGTGGATGAGCCTCGGCTCGCTCGTCGCCCTGGTCATCTGGCTGATCGCCTCGGTGGGCTTCGGCTTCTACGTCGCCAACTTCTCGAACTACAACGCGACCTACGGATCGCTCGGCGCCGTCATCGTGTTCCTGCTGTGGCTCTGGATCACGAACAACGCCCTGCTCTTCGGCGCCGAGTTCGACGCCGAGCTCGAGCGCGGGCGCGAGCTGCAGGCCGGCATGAAGGCCGAGAGCGAGATCCTGCTGCCGCCGCGCGACACCGCCCAGACCGAGAAGAAGGCGGCCGCGCTCGCCAAGGACGAGCTCGAGGGCATGCGCCTGCGCCAGGCCGCCGCCGCCGAGATGGCGCGCCGGGGCGAGGAGCAGCCCGAGGCCGACGGCGACGGCGGCTCGGCCCCGTCCGACGACCACCCCGACCCCGACTCGCCGGACGCCGGCAAGCGCTGACCGCTGCGCCGGCCGCGCGCTGCGCGCCGCCGGCTGCGCGCCGCCGGCCGCGTGCTACACCCTGAAACCCGCGTTACACCCCGATTCTTCGGGGTGTAGCGCGGGTTTCGAGGTGTTGCGGCGTGCTCAGAACGAGAAGCCGAGCTCGCCGGGGTAGTCGCCGCGCGCGGTCAGGGTGGTGGCGGCGTCGCGCAGGTGCGAGAGCGTCAGACCCATGGTCGTCGGCCCGAAGCTGACCCGCGAGACGCCGAGCTCGGCGAGACGCGCCAGGGGCACGGCCGACGGGTTCGAGATGACGCTGACCTTGCCGTCGATGCGGTCGAGGGCGGCCTTGACGAGGTCCTCGGTGCCGAGGCCGAGCACGAAGGCGCAGTCGGCGCCGGCCGCGAGGTACGCGTTGGCCCGGGTGATGGCGTCGTCGAAGCCGTCGGGGTCGCCGGCGAGCGAGTCGACGCGGGCGTTGATGACGATCGGCACGCCGGCGCGGTCGCCCGCCTGACGGGCGGCGGCCACCTTCGAGACCTGCGTGTCGATGTCGTAGAGGGGGGCCTTGGCCTGGCCGATGCTGTCTTCGATGTTGAGGCCGGCCGCGCCCTCCTCGATGAGGCGGAAGACGTTGTCGAGCGTCCCGGCGGCATCGGAGGCGTACGCCTTCTCGAAGTCGACGGACACCGGCAGATCGACGGAGCGGATGATGATGCGGGCCGCGGCGAGCATCTCGTCGACGTCGAGGCCCTCGCCGTCTTCGACGCCGTGCGCCTCGCTGATGGAGTGGGAGGCGGTGGCCAGGGCCCGCACGCCCGGTGCGCCGGCGACGACCCGCGCCGTGATGCTGTCCCACACGTTGGTCACGATCAGCGGATCGCCGGGGACGTGCAGCGAGCGGAGCAGTTCGGCCTTCTCGGCCGTGGAGGAGATGGACATGCCCCCAGCCAACCAGCCCAGGCTGTGCGGCACCAGCCCCCGCCCGGCCGAGGCCGAGACCCCGGGAGACCGCTCAGGCCCCTGTGCGCGAGCGGGGGTCTGAGCGGTTCTCGGGGGTGTCAGCGGGTGTCAGCTGCTCGCGGATGGCGGCGATGCGGCCGGGCACCGTGTCGTCCTGCAGGCTCGTGGTGTCGCCGAGCGGGCGGCCGTCGACGATGTCGCCGAGCAGGCGACGCATGATCTTGCCCGAGCGGGTCTTGGGCAGGTCGGGCACGACCAGCACCGTCGCGGGCTTGGCGATCGGGCCGATCTGGTCGGCGACGTGGGCTCGCAGCGCGCCCGACAGCGACCCCGCGAGCGGAGCCCAGATCTGCGGTTCGCGCGCGGACCCGGAATCCGGCACCGCGCCTCCGGCGGGTCGGGAGGCGGGCACGACGAAGGCGGCGATCGCCTGACCGGTGCGGTCGTCGGCGACACCGACGACCGCCGCCTCGGCCACGAGCGGGTGCGCCACCAGCGACGACTCGATCTCGATCGTCGACAGGCGGTGACCCGACACGTTGATCACGTCGTCGACGCGCCCGAGCACCCAGATGTCGCCGTCGGCGTCGTACTTCGCGCCGTCGCCCGAGAAGAACCAGCCCTGGCGCCAGTACTTCGCCCAGTACGAGTCGCGATAGCGCTTCGGGTCGCCCCACACGGTGCGGGCCAGCGACGGAGGCGTCTGCTGCACGACGAGGTAGCCGCCGGCGCCGTTCGGCACGCGAGCGCCGTCGTCGTCGACCACGGCCGTCGAGACTCCGGGCAGAGCCCGCAGCGACGAGCCCGGCTTGAGGGTGTCGACGCCCGGCAGCGGCGCCATGACGCTCGCACCCGTCTCGGACTGCCACCAGGTGTCGACGATCGGGCATTCGCCGCGGCCGAACTGCTCGTGGAACCAGACCCACGCCTCGGGGTTGATCGCCTCGCCGACGGTGCCGAGCAGACGCAGCGACGAGAGGTCGTACGTGTCGGGGAGGCCGTCGGGGAACCACGACGAGAGGGTGCGCACCAGGGTGGGGGCCGTGTAGTACGTGGTCACGCCGTAGCGCTCGATGATCTCGAGGTGCCGGGCCGGGTGCGGGGTGTCGGGCGTGCCCTCGTAGATCACCTGGGTCAGGCCGTTCGAGAGCGGCCCGTAGATCTCGTACGTGTGGGCCGTCACCCAGGCGAGGTCGGCCGTGCACCAGTGGACGTCGTCGGGCTTCGCGTCGAAGACCGCCCAGTGCGTGTAGCTCGCCGCCGTGAGGTACCCGCCGCTGGTGTGCACCAGCCCCTTCGGGCGACCGGTCGTGCCGCTGGTGTACATGATGAACAGCGGCGTCTCGGCGTCGAAGGCCTCGGGGTCGTCGGTGTCGGGCTGGGGGTCGACGACGTCGTGCCACCACAGGTCGCGGCCCTCCGTCCAGGGCACGTCGGGGGTCTGATCGCCCGTCCGGCGGACGACGAGCACGTGCTCGATGGCGTTGGAGCCGCTGACCGCGTGGTCGGCGTTCGCCTTGACCGGCACCGCGCCTCCTCGGCGGAACTGGCCGTCGGTGGTCACGAGCAGCTTGGCCCCGGTGTCTTCGACGCGGAACCTCAGGGCCTCGCCCGAGAAGCCGCCGAACACGAGCGAGTGGATCGCCCCGATGCGCGCGATGGCCAGGGTGACGACGATCGTCTCGGCGATCACCGGCAGGTAGACGACGACGCGGTCGCCCTTCGTGACGCCGAGCGATCGCAGGCCGTTCGCCGCCTTGACGACCTCGCGCTGCAGCTGGGCGTACGTGATGTCGCGCCGGTCGCCGGGCTCGCCCTCGACGTGCAGTGCGACCTTCTCTCCGCGCCCGGCCGCGACGTGACGGTCGACGCAGTTGACCGCGACGTTGAGGCGCCCACCGGCGAACCAGGTGGCCTCGGGGACGGTCAGCTCGCCGTCAGGGCCCTCCGTCACGGGCGACCAGGTGTGGGCCGTGCGCCAGGGGGTGTCCCATTCGAGTCGGTGCGCCTGCTCCTCCCAGAAGGCGACGGGATCGGCGGCGGCTCGCGCGTGCTCGGACGAGGCCACGTTCGCGGTCGCGGCGAGCCCGGGAGGCGCGGGGAACCGCCGCCGCTCGTCGAGCAGATTCGAGATGGTGTCGGTCGTCGCCATCCGACGATGCTACGAGCCGGGCGGGTGCGCCACCGGGGCGTCGGCAACCCGGCGTAACACGCCCGAGCACCCGCGGCCGGGGGAGGGAGCGACGCGCGGACTCCTGGGGACGGACGGGCTCTCCACGGAAGCGGACGGATCAGGTGCGGATGAGCGCCGATCGTCTTACTCTGAGACTCACTCCGCTCCAGACGGCGGTCCGCCCCGGGGGTCGGACCGCGCCGACTCCTGGTGCGACGACAGGAGCAGACGTGCAGATCACCTCAGGTCGTGGGCGCGTCCGCCTCGGCACCGCCCTCGCGCTCGCCGGAGCCCTCGTGCTCTCGCCTCTGGCGGCCGTCGCCGCCGAGCCGGCCCCCGAGACGCCCGCGCCGTCTGCAGCGCCGACGGAGACCTCCGCCGTCGCCGAGACGCCTGCGCCGACCGAGACGGCCGTGCCGGCCGAGACGCCCGCGCCGGCCGAGGCGCCTGCACCGGCCGAGTCGACCGAGTCGTCGGACGCTGCCGACGCGACCGAGACGCCTGCGCCGGCCGAGACGCCCGATGCGACCGAGGCGCCCGATGCGCCCGCCCCGGTCGAGCCGGCCGAGCCGACCGCCGCCGTGGCGCCCGAGGCGCTCGCCGCCGGCGAGCTCATGAACTACGTCGTCAACGTCGACGCCACCGAGACCGCCGTCGCCGAGGCGCGCGCGGCCGTGGTCGCCTCCGGCGGGGTCGTGCTGATGAGCTACGCCGAGATCGGGGTGGTGACCGCGCAGTCGTCCGACACCGGATTCCTCGATGCGATCCGCGCCTCCTCGGGCGTGCGGTCGGCCGGACCGACGCGCCAGGCCGCCGTCACCGAGGGGGCCGTCGCCGCCGACTGGGCGGGTGGCACCCTCGCGATCGACCGACCCCGCGCAGAGGCCGGGGTCACCGCCGCGCCTCTCGTCTCGCAGCAGTGGGACATGGACGCCATCGGCGCTCCGCAGGCGCGCTCCCTCGAGCCGGGCGACGCCGACGTGCTCGTGGGCGTCCTCGACAGCGGCATCGCCGTCGACCACCCCGATCTCGCGACGCAGGTCGACCCGGCCGCGTCGGTCGGCTGCTCGGTCAACGGGATCCCCGATCGGAGCAGATCCGCGTGGATCCCCGTCGACGACAGCGAGTCGCACGGCACGCACGTCGCGGGCACGATCGCGGCGAACGCCGACGGCAGCGGCATCACCGGCGTCGCGCCGGGCGTCACCCTCGCGAGCGTCAAGGTCGTCAACCACGACGGGTTCATCTACCCCGAGTACGCGCTCTGCGGCTTCATGTGGGCCGCCGCGCAGGGCATGGACGTCACGAACAACAGCTACTACGTCGACCCGTGGGCGTTCTGGTGCGAGGGGCAGCCCGAGCAGCAGCCCGCGCTCGACGCCGTCGAGAAGGCCGTCGCCTGGTCGCAGCAGCAGGGCGTGCTGAACATCGCGGCGGCCGGCAACGAGGACTACGACCTCGCGAACAAGACCACCGAGTCGACCAGCCCGGACGACGGCGTCTACGACTCCGAGGGGAACCACGTCTCGGGTCCGCGGCCCATCGAGGACCGCGACGTGTCCGAGGGGTGCGTCGATCTGCCCGCCGGCGTCGACGGCGTCGTCACGGTCGCCTCGGTCGCGCAGCAGCCCGACGGCTCGGTCGCGAAGTCGTCGTTCTCGAACTACGGCGAGGGCGAGATCGACGTCGCGGCACCCGGCTCCGCGATCCTCAGCACGGTGTTCGGCGGTCGCTACGACGTCTACAGCGGCACCTCGATGGCGTCGCCGCACGTCGCCGGCGTCGCTGCTCTGCTCGCCACGACCCACCCCGATGCGAGCCCCGCCGAGCTGCAGACCCTGCTGACCTCGCAGGCCACCGATCTCGGCGACAGCGAGCTCTACGGCGCCGGACTCGTCGACGCCTTCGCCGCCGTGACCGAGGGCCTCGACCTCGGCCCGACGGCAGCCGTCGCCGACGCCACCATCCAGGCCGGGGTCCCGTTCCGGCTGCTCGGAGCGGGCTTCGCGCCGGGTGAGGCCGTCGTGCTCACGCTCGAAGCGGGCGGCGTCGATCAGGACGACCCGAACCTCGTCTCGACCGTCGCCTCGAGCGACGGCCGTCTCGACGTCGTCGGGCAGTTCGGGCCGGCGGCGCCGGTCGGTCCCGCCACGATCGAGATCACGGGCGCGGGCGGGCCCAGGGCACGTGTCGCCGTCGACGTCACGGCGCCCCTCGCCGGGCCCGAGGTCTCGTCGCCCGCCGACGGCGACACGCTGGACGGCGACACCGTCACGGTGACCGGCACGGCACGACCGGGCGCCGGGGTGGTCGCGGGCATCGCCCTGTCCGGTGACGACATGGTGCGCGCCGGCGTCGACGAGGCCGGTCTGGCCGGCGACGCGCTCGCCGCCGCCGAGCGACGGGTCGCCGCGGGGCTCGAGGCCGCCGAGCCCGTCCCGTTCGACCCCGACGCCCCCATCACCGTGGCGGCGGCCTTCGCCGACGCGCGCGGAGCATGGAGCGTCGAGTTCGCCGACGTCCCCGGCGGCGACTTCATCGCGGTCGGCCTCGCGCAGGTCCTCTCGGACGGCAGCGTCTCGGCCCCCGGCGACCCCGTCGCCTTCTCGGTCGAACGCGCCGTGGCCGAGGTCCCGCCGGCTCCCGAGAGCCCGCCGGCCGTGACCGACCCGGTCGCGCCCGTCGAGCCGGCCGGAGCCGCGCCCACCCCCGACATCGCCCCCGCGGGCGGCCCGACCGCCCTCGCCTACACCGGCTCCGAGTCCGCGCCCGCCCTCGGGCTCGCCGGGATGCTCGTCGTGGCGGGTCTCGCCCTCGTGATCGCGACGGCTGCCGGGCGACGTCGGCGGCGGGCCGAGGAGGCGCGGGTCGACACGACGGGCGCCCTCCCGTCCGACTGACCCTCCCGCTCCACGGACCCTCCCGCTCCACGGACCCCGGCGCCGACGGCACCGGGGTCCGTTCCGTCGGCACCGGGGCCCGTCCCGCCGGCCCGGCGAGGTGCGCCCCAACCGGCGCCGGGACCCGCCGGCACCGGCCCGAAAGGGGCTCATCCACCGATCCCGAATGACAGATTTGCATATCGCACGCTATGCGTGAAATATGGACCAGCGGCCGTGCGATCACGGCGCTCCGGTCGTGGCATGCGCTCTGAATGCATGAGGCATGAAAGCCTGTAGCATTCCTCTCGACCGTTCCGTCGGAAGGACTCCAGGAGCCCATGGTGCAGAACATCGACACGCCCTCGACGTCACCCTCGACGCCGGGCGCGGCACCGCGTGCGCCGCGCCGTCGCCGCCGGGACATCCAGGGCCTCCGCGCTCTCGCGGTCGCGGCGGTCGTCGTCGAGCACGTGTCGGGCTGGCCCCGCGGCGGTTTCGTCGGCGTCGACGTCTTCTTCGTGCTGTCGGGGTTCCTCATCACGGGGCTGCTCGTGCGCGAGCACGAGCGCACGGGCCGCATCTCGATGCGCGGCTTCTACCGGCGCCGTGTCAAGCGGCTCCTGCCCTCCGCCCTCGTGGTGCTCGTCGTGACCCTGGGGGCGGTCGCCGCCCTGCTGTCGACCAGCAGGCTCCTCTCGTCGGCGGTCGACGCCGCCTGGTCGGCCGTGTTCGTCGCCAACTGGCACGAGGCCGCGCAGGGCACCGACTACTTCGCGGCCGACGGGCCCGTCTCGCCCTTCCGGCACTTCTGGTCGCTCTCGGTCGAAGAGCAGTTCTACGTCGTCTGGCCCCTGGTCGTGCTGCTCGTGGCGGCGGTCTCGACGCGACGTCTCCGGGGCGTGCTCGCCGTCACCCTGACCGTGCTCTGCCTCGGCTCGTTCGCCTGGGCCGTCGTGCAGACGGCCGAGGCGCCGGTGACGGCGTACTACTCGACCCTGACCCGCGCGTGGGAGCTCGGAGCCGGCGCCCTGCTCGCCGTGACGATCGGGATCTGGCGAGCCGCGCCTCCTGCGGTGGGGACGATCCTGTCGTGGCTCGGTCTCGTGGTGGTCGTCGCGTCGATGCTCGTGATCGACGAGGGGTGGGGGTTCCCGGGGCCCTGGGCCGTCGTGCCCGTGCTCGCGACCGCGGCCGTGCTGGCGGGTGGTTCGGTGCCGGGCGCTCGATCGCCGGTCGTGCTCACCAACCGCGTCAGCGGCTATCTCGGCGACATCAGCTACTCGCTCTATCTGTGGCACTTCCCGGCGCTCGTCGTCATCCAGGCCGTCGCCCCCGGGGCGATCGTCGCCGTGTACGTGGCCTCGGTCGGTCTCGCCGTCGTGGGGCACCACCTCGTCGAGAAGCCGGCCATGACCTCGTCCTGGCGGCTGCGGCGCCCTCGGGGCGAGCGGTCGCGCACGCCGGGCCGGGGGCGCGAGCAGCGATTCGCCGCCGTGGGTGCGCTCGCGCTCGTCGCCACGGCGGCCGTCGCGCTGGCCGCCGACAACGTCAGGCCGCTGCCGGCGCCGCCCGTCATCGCCTCCGGGGGCCAGGGCTCGGCGGCCGGGGGTGCGCAAGCGGGCGGCGAGGGCCCGTCAGGAGGCGCGGGCGACGACGTCGGGGCCTCGTCGGGGCCCGCACTCGGTCCGGCGGGCACGGCCCTCCGGGAGCGGATCGTCACCGCGCTCGGTGCGACGACCTGGCCCGAGCTCGATCCCCCGGCCGACGGGGTCGTCCCGGGAGGGGCGCACCTGCCCTGCGGCGACATCGAGGAGCTCGCCCCCGCCGATCAGTGCGCCTTCGGGCCGAGCGACGCGGGCACGACCGTCGTGCTCGCCGGCGACTCGACCGCCGCCCACCAGCTCGACTCGCTCGTGACGCTCGCCGAGGCCCCGGGCAGCGACCTGCGGGTGGTGGCGCGGGTCGGCTTCGCCTGCTCGTTCGTCGACCTCGCCTGGGACACCGACGACACGGAGGCCTGCGCCGCCTACCGGGCGGCCACCCTCGAGACGATCGAGGCGCTCCGGCCCGACGTGCTGGTCGTGCAGAACACCTACGAGCCCATGCCGCTCGCCGGCGAGGGGCGCGATGCGACCGTCGGCGAGCTCGTCGGCGGGCTCGAACGCTATCTCGATCTCGTCGAGGCGTCGGCGGGCCAGGTGGTCCACCTCTCGCCGCCGCCACCGGGCGCGAGCATCCGCGAGTGCTATCGGCCCGGCGGGTCTCCCGTCGACTGCCTGACCCGGGTCGGCGGCCCCTGGCTCGAGAGGGCCGCCGCGATCGGCGCACTCGCCGAGGCTCGCGAGCAGCCGTGGATCGACGCCCGCGACCTCACCTGCGTCGACGGCGTGTGCCCGGCCTTCGTCGGCGACTCGGTCGTCAAGATCGACTACGTGCACTACTCGGGGCCTTTCGCGGTCGACATGGCCCCGGCGCTCGGCGAGCGGCTCGCCGCGGCCGGGGTCAGGGGCTTCGGCGACGCCCCCTGAACGATTCCCAGCGAACGCTGATCCTCCGGGGGCCTGCCCCATGCCCATGGTGATCGGGCTGTGGAGAACCCAGCCCGCGCCTCCGGTGGACCGATCCGTCGCACTTGGCCCTCGGCGGCCCCCTGACTACGGTGGGCCGTCGTCCCGCCCAGGGACTCGTGGCACGACCCGCCGTCGCGCGGGGCCACGACGGCACCGCACGTCACCCCGTTGCCCGGGCTGCGGTCGCCGCCATCCGACCGATCTGGTGAGAGGCGGGCAACGGTTCGAGCGCGTCAGCGCCGTGCCGGGGTGACCTCGACGGAGCACACGCACACATGTCACGAATCACACGCACCTCCCGCACGACCGCCCCGAAGCACCTCGCCGCGAAGACCGCCTCCGGCCCGGGACGGACCCGCGGTCTCCTCGGGACGGCAGCCGTCGTCGCTCTCGCCGGCGCCGGCGTCGGTCTGGCCGCCGCTCCCGCCAGCGCCGCCGACGTCTCGACCTGGGACGCCATCGCCCAGTGCGAGAGCGGCGGCAACTGGTCCATCGACACCGGCAACGGCTACTCGGGCGGCCTGCAGTTCAGCCCGAGCACCTGGGCCGCCTTCGGGGGGACGGGCAGCGCGGCGAGCGCCAGCAAGGGCGAGCAGATCGCCGTGGCCGAGCGCGTGCTCGCATCGCAGGGCTGGGGCGCCTGGCCCTCGTGCTCGGCCCGGCTCGGGCTGAGCGGCACCTCGGGCGCCGCTCCCGCTCCGGCGCCCGCACCGGCGCCCGCACCGGCCGCCGAGGCGCCCGCCGCCGCCCCGGCTCCTCAGGCGCAGGCCCCCGCTCAGGCGCAGGCCCCCGCCCCGGCGGCCGCACCCGCGCCCGCCGCTCCGGTCGTGCCCGAGATCGCGGCCGTTCCGACGAGCGGCGAGACCTACACGGTCGAGGCCGGCGACAGTCTCGACATCATCGCCACCGACCTCGACATCGAGGGCGGCTGGGTCACCCTCGCCGGGGCCAACCTCGACACGGTCGCGGACCCCGACATGATCACCGTCGGGCAGGAGCTGCAGCTCCCCGCCGAGAAGTAGTCGCTCCGCGCGGAGCGGATCGCAGGCGCCCCTCGAGGGCGTGACGAGGAGGCGCGGGTCGACCCGCGCCTCCTCGTCGCATGCCTAGGATGGTCCGGACCGCCACCTGAAGAAGGACCCCGTGACGAAGGCCCCCACCGTCTACGACGTGGCCGCGCACGCGGCCGTGTCGATCGCGACGGTGTCGCGGGTGCTGCGGCGCCCCGACGACGTGCGTCCCGAGACCCGCACTCGCGTGCTCGAGTCGGTGCGCGCGCTCGGCTACGTGCCGAGCGGCGCCGCGCGAGGGCTCGCGGGTCGACGGCACGGCGTGCTGGGGCTGTTCCTGCCGGGGCACGACGCGATCGACGAGCCCGAGCCCGACTGGGCGATGCTCACCGACTCGAGTCGCATCCCCCTCGTCGACGACCGGGAGGCGCGGGTCGCCCCGTCCGCCCAGGGCACCGCCCCGGGTGCGACTCCGGCCTCACGGCACGCCGGCCCGAGCGGCGGCCCGCTGGGTGCGGGCGCCCCCGTCGCGACCGCTCGGCACTGGTCGAACCCGGCGAACCTCTACTTCGACGAGGTGCTGCGCGGCGCGGAGGTGGAGTCGTGGCGACGCGGATTCGCGCTCATGGTCGCCGCCGGTCGCGGATCGAGCCGCGAGGTCATCGTGAACGACATCGCGGGCCGGGTCGACGGTCTGGCCGTCCTCGCGCAGACGGTGCCGGCCGACCTCCTCGCCCACGTCTCGCGGCGGATCCCCGTCGTCGTGCTCGCCGACTCCCGCCCGGGCGACGAGCTCGACCACGTCAGCGTCGACAACGTCGCCGGCATGCGGGCGCTGACCGCGTTCGTGCTCGACGGGCCGGGCGCGTCCGACCTGGTCTACGTCACCGGTCCGAGCGACTCGCCCGACGAGGCCGACCGGCACCGCGGGTTCGACGAGGCCGTCGCCGCGCACCGCTCCGCCGCTCGCTCGAGCGGCGCGGGCGCCCGCTCCGCCGCCGACGCGGACGCCGAGGTGCGGGTGCGGGTCGAGCGGGGCGACTTCAGCCGCGACGGCGGGCGCCGAGTGGCGGAGGAGCTGCTCGCCCGGGCGGAGCCCCTGCCCCACGCCGTTGTCTGCGCCAACGACCAGACCGCGCTCGGCGTGCTCGACGTCTTCGGCCGGGCCGGCGTCGACGTCCCCGGTCGTGTGCGGGTGACGGGCTTCGACGGCATCGAGGCCGGGCGCTTCTCGTCACCCCGGCTCACGACCGTGCGCCAGCCGATGGGCGAGCTCGGCCGCGTCGCCGTCCGCTCGGTGGTCCGGCGGCTGACCGACCCGGGGCTCGCCCCGCAGCGCGTCACCCTGCCCGTCGAGGTGCTGCTGCGCGAGAGCTGCCCCGCCCGGTGAGCGACGGCGCGACCCGCGCCTCCTCGGCTCGCGGCCTGCGCCTCCTGGGCTCCGGCCTACCGCCCGCGCTGCCCGGTGTCGATCCCGGTGACGCTCCCGTCGTCGGGGCCGAAGACGAAGTAGTGCACCCGGTCGGCCTCGACGCCGTGCTCGATGAGCGCGGCGCGGGCGATCGCCATGAACGGGACGGGCCCGCAGAGGAACACGCGGTGCTCCGCCGTGAGGGCGACCGTGCCGAGATCGATGGGGTCGAGGTAGGCGCCCTGACCGTCGATCGACTCGCCGATCCCGCCCGCGGCGGTCAGCGCGCTGAGGCTGCCCTGCGTGTAGCTCACGCGCAGCGAGGCGTTCGGCATGGCGGCCACGAGGGCTTCGAGCTCGGCGCGGTGGGCGTGCCGTTCGGGCGTGCGCTCGAAGTGCAGCGCCGTGACCGGGCGCAGCGGCTCGGTGCGTGCGAGGTGGTCGAGCATCCCGAGCACCGGGGTGCAGCCGATCCCGGCCGAGACGAACAGCAGCGGGGCGTCGTCGAGCTCGTCGATGGTCAGCGACCCGATCGGCGGCGACACCCGGACGACGCCGCCCACGGCGATCTCGTCGCGCAGGTGGGTCGACACCTCGCCGTCGGGCGCGAACCCGCCCCCGTCGAGGACCCGGGCGCTGATCCGCCACTGCTCGTCGGGGCCGCCGCGCAGGCTGTACTGCCTGATCTGGCGGGCCCCGTCGGCGAGCTCGACCTGCACCGACGCGAACTGCCCGGCACGGTACCGGGGCAGCGCCTCGCTGTCGGCCGAGACGAGGGTGAGGGCCACGACGTCCTCCGCCTCGAGGCGATGCTCGGTGACGATGGCCTCGCGCCACTCCTCGTCGGGCTCGAGGTCGGCGTGCCGGTAGAGGTCGTCGACGGCGTCGGCGACCTCGGCGATCACCTGGCGGTACAGGGCGGTCCACGCCTCGACGGCCTCGTCGTCGAGGGCCTCCGGGCCGGCCTCGTCGGAGACCGAGTCCGAGTGCGAGGAGGAGGCAGAGGCCGAGGAGGCGCGCATCGCCTCCCGCAGAGCGGCCTCGAAGGCGGGGTGGTCGTGTCGACGGATGCCGAGCGCGGCGTGCCGCTGGGCGAGTCGCGAGGTGATCTCGGCCGCGGTGGACCCGGCGAGGGTGGGCGCCCCGGCCTGGCGCGACGTCGGGTGCAGGGTCGCCGCCGCACGGGCGCTGCTGCTCGTGCCGCTGCCGGGTGCGGCGTCGATGACCGCCTCGGCGAGGGCGACGACGGTGCGGGCGAGCTCGCGAGCCTGGCGGCCCTGAGCGTGCTCGCCGCGGTTGAAGCGGTCGCGCAGCAGGTCGGGCCGGGCCGCGAACAGCCGGTCGTAGAAGTCCGTCGCGATCGCGTCGGCGTGGGCGGCCACGTGGGGCAGCGTGCGGGTCAGGGCGGCGAGCTGCGACGCGGTGACCATGGGGACGCTCCTCGCGGCGGGATCGGGCGTCCGGCCTGCTCTCGATGATGGCGGCTCGAGATGAGGACCCGCTGCGCACTCTCTCGATCTCGAATGATCGCGCCAGCGCCACCGCGCTCGCTCACGCGGTGACACGCAGTCGCCGCACCTGCCTGCACCCGCATGGCTCGCAGCGCACCCACCACCCGGGACACCGCTTGCCGTTCCACCATGTATGCGCTTACACTCATCAGACTCACCTCGACGACGAATGAGAGAACCGTGGCGATGAAGCACACGTCAAGACCCCGCGCGCTCGTGCGCGCAGCGGCGGCCGCCACGGCTGCCGCGCTGCTGCTGGCCGGTTGCAGCATCCAGATCCGCAGCCAACCCGATCCGACGATCGGCGACGACACGATGCTGATCAACGCCGACAAGGGCAACCCGCAGTTCGAGCGGAACTTCAACCCGTTCCTCACGAACAAGCGCACCGCGTCGACCTGGATCTACGAGCCCCTGCTCGAGATCAATCCGCTCGACGGCGAGATCACCCCCTGGCTCGCCAGCGAGACGACCCTGCCCGACGCCCGCACGGTCGACATGACGATCCGCAGCGGCGTCGAGTGGTCCGACGGCACGCCGATGACCCCGGCCGACGTCGAGTACACGTTCGAGCTGATCCGCGACGAGCCGACGCTCGACCTCAAGGGCGCCTGGCAGCACATCGACACCATCGAGGTGGACGGCGACCACGTCATCTTCCATCTGCAGACCGACGACGTGCCGGCGATGGAGATCATCGGTCAGACGACGATCGTGCCCGAGCACCTGTGGAGCACCGTCGACGACCCCACGACGTACCGCAACCCCGATCCGGTCGGCACCGGCCCGTTCACCCTCGGCAACTACTCGCCCCAGCAGTACTCGATGGACAAGAACGAGACCTACTGGCAGGCCGAGAAGATCGACATCGCGCACCTGATCCTGCCCGCGACGAACAACCAGCTCGACACCGTCACGCGCGGCTACGACTGGTCGTACTCGTTCATCAGCGACGTCGAGGGCACCTGGGGCGCGGCGAGTCCCGACAACCAGTACTGGTTCCCGCCGGGAGGCGTGATCGGTCTCGTGCCGAATCTCACCAAGGCCCCGTTCGACGACGTGAACCTCCGTCGCGGCATCGCCCTGGCGCTCGATCGCGACAGCATCGCCGAGTCCGCGACCGAGGGCTACCTCGAGCCGGCCGGTCAGACCGGGCTCATCCTGCCGAACCAGCAGGACGACCTCGACCCGTCCATCCCGAACGACGGCATCGTCGAGCAGGACGTCGACGGGGCCCTGGCGGCCTTCGCCGAGTCGGGCTACACGCAGCAGGGCGACCGCCTCGTCGGTCCCGACGGCGAGCAGCTGCGCATCACGATCCTCACGGCCAACGGCTACACCGACTGGCTGCGGGCGGTTCAGGAGGTGCGGAGCCAGCTGGGCGCGATCGGCGTCGACGTGCAGATCCAGGCTCCCCAGCCGGCCGGCTACCAGTCGGCCATCGCCAACGGCGAGTTCGACATGGCGATGGGCGGCATGGGCAACGGCAACGTCTACCAGGCGTTCAACAACCTGCTGAACAGCGAGTTCGCGACCCCGGTCGGCGAGACGACCGCGGCGAACTTCGAGCGCTTCAGCGACCCGGCAGTCGACGCCCTGCTCGACGAGTGGAAGGCCTCGACCGACCCCGCCGACCAGCAGCGGCTCTCGTACGAGCTGCAGAACGTCGTCTACGACCAGCTGCCGGTGATCGGCCTCTACTACGGCGGTCTCTGGGGTCTGTTCAACGACGCCAAGTTCACGGGCTGGCCGACCGCGGAGGACCCGTACATGGCCCCGCAGAACTACGACCAGGCCCCGCTGCTGATCTTCACCAAGCTCAAGCGCGTTCAGAACGACGGGGGAGACCAGTGAAGTACGCCGCTCAGAAGCTCGGCCTGTTCGTGCTCACCCTGTGGGCCGCGGTCACCCTGAACTTCATCCTGCCGAGGCTCATGCCCGGCAGCCCCACCGACGCCGCCATCGCCAAGCTGTCGCAGAACGGCCCGGTGTCCGAGGCGACCCGGGCCGCCATCGAGGCCCAGCTCGGCGTGCCGTCCGGCAACGTCCTGCAGCAGTACGTGAGCTACCTCGGGCAGGTCGTCCGACTCGACTTCGGCACGAGCTACACGTTCTTCCCCGAGACGGTGGGCCACCTGGTCGGCCAGGCGCTGCCGTACACGCTGATCCTCGTCGGGGTCTGCACGATCATCGCCTTCGTGCTCGGCACCCTGATCGGCGTGGCCGCCGCGTGGAAGCGCGGCACCTGGCTCGACTCGCTGCCGACCCTGTCGGGCAGCTTCATGAGCACGTTCCCGTACTTCTGGACGGCGCTCCTCCTGCTGTTCTTCCTCGGCTACGTGCTGCACTGGTTCCCGACCACCGGCGCCTACGGGGCGACGACGACGCCCGGGTTCACCCCCGCGTTCATCGGCGACGCCCTGCTGCACGCCGTCCTGCCCGCCGTCACGATCCTCCTGACCAGCCTCGGCGGCTGGATCCTCGGCATGCGGAACGCGATGATCTCGACGCTCGGCGACGACTACGTCACCTTCGCCGAGGCGAACGGCCTCAAGGGCCGCACGGTCGCCGTGCGCTACGCGGCCCGCAACGCGATCCTGCCGAACCTCACCGGCTTCGGCCTCGCGCTCGGCGGCGTCGTCGGCGGCTCGATCCTCGTCGAGCAGGTGTTCGGCTACCCCGGCATCGGCTACCTGCTGTTCAACGCCGTCATCGGCCAGGACTACCCGCTGATGCAGGCCCTCTTCCTGATGATCACGGTCAGCGTGCTCGTCGCCAACTTCCTCGTCGACATCTTGTACGGCGTGCTCGACCCAAGGACCCGCCGATGACCTCCACCGTGTCCGTCCACCTGCCCGAGGGCGCGCCGCCGAGCGGCCCCGCCGAGCAGAAGGCGCCCAGTCGCTGGCTCACCATCGGCCGCATGGCCGCGACCATCTGGTCGAACCCCAAGGCGAAGATCGGCGTGATCATCCTCGGCGTCTTCGTGCTGACGGCGATCTTCGCCCCGCTGCTGGCCCCCTACGGCGGCAGCGAGAACGGCTTCGAGCGCAACGCCGACGCGAGCTGGGCCCACTGGATGGGCACGACGGCCGCCGGCGAGGACGTCTTGAGCCAGCTCATCTACGGCGCCCGCATCAGCGTGCTGGTCGGCGTCGTCGCCGGCGTGCTCTCGACTCTGATCGCCGTGGGGATCGGTCTCAGCTGGGGCTACATGAAGGGCTTCGGCGGAGAGGTCGTCGGCTTCGTCGTCAACCTGTTCCTGGTGATCCCGGGCCTCCCGCTCATGATCGTGATCGCGGCGTATCTGCAGAACGGCGGGATCCTCGTGATCATGGCCGTCATCGTCGTGACCGGCTGGGCCTGGGGCGCGCGGGTGCTCCGCAGCCAGACGCAGTCGCTGCGCTCGCGCGATTTCGTCACGGCGGCCCGGTTCTCGGGCGAGAGCTCGGGGCGCATCGTGTTCCGCGAGATCCTGCCGAACATGACCTCGCTCATCACCGGCTCGTTCTTCGGCGCCGCCACGAGCGCGATCCTCGCCGAGGCCGGTCTCGAGTTCCTCGGGCTCGGCGACTCGTCGATCGTCAGCTGGGGCACGATCCTCTACTGGGCGCAGAACTCGAACGCCCTGCTCACGGGTCAGTGGATCCTGCTGTTCGCGCCGGGTCTCTGCATCGCCCTGCTCGCGATGAGCCTCACCCTCATCAACTTCGGTGTCGACGCCGTCGGCAACCCCCGCCTCCGCGAAGGCGGAGCCAAGAAGGCGAAGGAGGCGCGCGCATGCGCGCTGGAGCTCAAAGAAACGCGAAGCGTTTCCGCGACGCCAGCGCCGAGCCGGCCTGCCGGATCGGACCAGCGAGCAACCGGAACAGAGGACGAATCATGAGCACGAGCAACGACGTCCGCGACGACGTCCTCCTCGACGTGCGCGATCTGAGCGTCGTGTACGAGAGCGCGGGAGCCGAGCCGGTCCAGGCCGTCGACCACGTGTCGTTCCAGCTGAGGCGCGGCGAGTTCGTCGGCCTGGTCGGCGAGTCCGGCTCGGGCAAGTCGACCCTCGGCTACGCGCTCACCCGGCTGCAGAAGCCGCCGGCCCGCACCAACGGCGGCAGCATCCTGTTCGACGGCGCCGACGTCCAGGGGCTCGGCACCGAGGCCCTGCGGCAGCAGCGGCAGGGCGGCTTCGCGATGGTGCTGCAGTCGGGCATGAACGCGCTGAACCCGGTGCGCACCATCCGCAACCACTTCGTCGACGTCTTCAAGGCCCACGGCCACGTGCCGCGCGACCAGTGGCACAGCCGCGCCGTCGAGCTCGTCTCGAAGGTCGAGCTCGACCCGAGCGTGCTCGCGAGGTTCCCGGGCGAGCTCTCGGGCGGCATGCGCCAGCGGGTGTCGATCGCGCTGGCCCTGTCGCTCGAGCCGCAGCTGATGGTGTTCGACGAGCCGACCACGGCCCTCGACGTGCTGGTGCAGCACGCCGTGATGGACACGATCATCGCGCTGCAGCGCAGCGAGGGCTTCACGGCCGTGCTGATCAGTCACGACCTCGGCATCGTGCTCGAGTCCGCCCAGCGGGTGCTGGTCATGCACGAGGGCCGCATCGTCGAGGACGGTGCGAGCGCCGACGTGCTCGAGAACCCGCAGGACGACTACACGCGCATGCTGCTCTCGCACTACGCCGACCCGCGCGCCGAGGTCGTCTCGCTGCCCGGCTTCGAAGACCGCTCGATCCGTCACGCGCGGGGCGAGCGCCGGGTCGACACGACCACCTCGGTGCCGACCGTGTCGACGCGGGGGCAGCGGGTCGCGCAGCAGCCCATCGTCGTGAGCGGGGTGACGAAGACCTACGCGCCTCCTCGGCGGGGTGACGAGCCCGTGCGCGCGGTGCGCGACGTCTCGTTCAGCCTCGAGCCGGGTCGATCGCTGGCCCTCGTCGGTCAGAGCGGGTCGGGCAAGAGCACGATCGCCAAGCTCGTGACGGGCGTCGAGCGCCCGACCAGCGGCAGCGTCACGTTCGGCGACACCGACGTGACGAAGCTGCGGGGCCGCGCGCTGCGGAGCTTCCGCAGCGACGTGCAGATGGTCTTCCAAGACCCCTACGCCGCCCTCAACCCGCTGCACACGGTCGAGTACACGCTGACGCGCCCGGTCGTGAACTTCACGGGCCTCACCGGTCAGGAGGCGCGGCGCCGGGTGCTCGAACTGCTCGAGACGGTCGGTCTGACGCCGGTCGAGCAGTTCGCGGCGAAGCTGCCGCACCAGCTGTCGGGCGGTCAGCGGCAGCGCGTCGTCATCGCCCGGGCGCTCGCCAGCGACCCGCAGGTGATCATCGCCGACGAGCCGGTCTCGATGCTCGACGTCTCGCTGCGGGCCGGCGTGCTCGCCCTGCTCGAGGATCTCCGCGAGCAGTGGGGCGTCTCGCTGCTCTACATCACGCACGACCTGCTCAGCGCGCGGCTGATCACCGACGACATCATGGTGCTCAACCAGGGCGCCGTGGTCGAGCGGGGCGGCACGGCCGAGGTGCTGCAGCGGCCGACCGACCCGTACACGATCACGCTGCTCGACGCGGTGCCGAACCCCCGGCGCTCGCTGGCGACGGGCGGTGCGCGATGAGCCTGCACGACTTCGCCTCGCACCCCGTGTTCGGCGACCTGCCGGTGGCCGAGGGGGTCGACACGGTGGCGATCGACCTGCCCGTCGGTCGGCTGAGCGCCTACCGCGTGGTGCCCGACGGGCCCGCCGTCGGCACCGTGCTCGTCGTGCCCGGGTACACCGGCTCGAAAGAGGACTTCCGCGTCACGATGCCGCTGCTGCGCGACGCCGGGTTCGAGGTGATCGTGGTCTCGCGACGCGGTCAGGCCGACTCGGTCGCGCCTCCGTCGCTCGACGATCACACCCTGGACGAGGAGGCGCGCGACATCGTGCGCATCGCCCCGCTGCTCGCCGACGGTCGCCCCGTGCACCTGCTCGGCCACAGTCTCGGCGGCGTCATCGGCCGCGCAGCCGTGCTGCAGGCGCCCGAGCTGTTCTCGTCGTACACGATGCTCTGCTCGGGCCCGCACGGCTGGGCGGATCGCAAATACCTCGAACGCCATCTCGTGGCCGAGAAGGGCGGCGCCGCGCTGTTCGACTCGACGAACCCGATCACGCTCGGCCTCGACGACGCCGAGCTCGCCGCCCTCGACCCCGAGCTGGCCTTCGTCCGCACGCGCATGCGGCGGACGAGCCCGCACAGTCTGATCGGCGGCGCGCGCATCCTCGAGCTGCCGGAGGACACCACCGAGGCGCTCGCCGCCACCGGCGTGCCCGTGCTCGTCGCCCACGGCGAGTGGGACGCCGCCTGGCCGATCCCCTGGCAGCGCGACATGGCCTCCCGGCTCGGCGCCCGCTACGAGATCGTCGCCGGAGCGTGGCACTCACCGCAGATCGAGCAGCCGGCGGCGACGGTCGCGCTGCTCGCCGACTTCTGGGGCTCGGTGCCGGGGCCGACCCGCGCCTCCTGACCCGCGCCTCCCGACCCGCACCGCCGCACGACCACCGAAAGGAGCACCTCGTGCTCACCTTCCCCGACGGATTCCTCTGGGGCGCCGCCACCGCCGCCCACCAGATCGAGGGCAACAACGTCAACTCGAACTGGTGGGTGCACGAGCACGCGCCCGGCACGACCATCGTCGAGCCGAGCGGCGACGCCGCCGACAGCTACAACCGGTTCCGCGACGACATCCGGCTGCTCGCCGAGCTGGGGCTGAACAGCTACCGGTTCAGCATCGAGTGGGCCCGCATCGAGCCGGAGCGCGGCGTCGTCAGCAAGGCGCAGATCGCGCACTACCGCCGCATGGTCGAGACCTGCCACGAGTTCGGCATCGAGCCGATCGTCACGCTGATGCACTTCACGGTGCCGCGCTGGTTCGAGCGCG
>Ga0265780_10002516_pt1 | contig 24767 bp, 13 predicted proteins | sample P1T30metagenome_FD_192432 | JGI IMG/M metagenome (GOLD analysis project Ga0265780, IMG submission 192432) | Plant litter microbial communities from East Loma Ridge, Irvine, California - P1 T30 | ecosystem: Environmental > Terrestrial > Plant litter > Unclassified | place: USA: California... | reverse complement strand
CGTCTGCGGAGACGCCGAACGTCGCCTGGCACACCGTCCCGTCCGACGTCAGCGCGGAGAGCGACACCTGTTCGCCGACATCCTCCAGATACGCGATGCCGTCCCAGCCGATGGCGACGTCGGGATGTCCCTCGCGCCGGACTTGACCGCCCGGCTTGAGCGCCGCCCCGGTGCTGTCGACGAGTACCGCGAGGATGTTGCGCGTCATGCGAACGTTCAGGCGCACGACGGCTCCACTGCCCTGCCGCACGGCAACCCGCTGCTCCACCGCGGACGCGACATGGTTCTCCGACAGCGACAGCGTATCGATCGCGAAGCGGACGGGAAGATAGGGCACGACATTGGGCACGAAGAGATGGCCCTTGCGGTTCGTCACGCCGACCGGCTGGTTTTCGTAACTGACGCCAACGCCCGCCACGCCAGTCTCGACGACCGCAAAGGCATCGCTCGCCTGGTTGGCGACGAACAGGCCGCCGTCCATCGCCACGATCGAACCCGATGCGCCAACCCAGGCCGAGCTACGCGCCTGGGCCGTCGCGCCCCCGGCCTGCACTTCGATGAAGGGCGCGCGCCATGTCCCGGTCACCTGCCCCGATGCAGGCCCCCGGCTTGCCGCTGCTATCCCGGCATCGATTCCAAGGCCGCCATCGGTCGGCGTCGCCCGGGTATAACCGACCTGATAGAGATTGCGCCCGGCCGAACGGCTGATCCCGCCACTGGCCGCATTGCGTCCGAACGGGATGAACAGGCGCAGCTGGGCGCTGGTCGCGCCCCGTTCGAAATCGCGATCCGCGGTCACGAACAGGTTCGCGCGCGATCCGACCGGACGACCATAGGACAAGGACAGCAGGCGCGAACGTAGCGTGAGTTCGTCGACCGATCCCAAGGTTCGCCCCGAAATATACGCAGCCCCCAACGTGCCCAGCCGCGCCAGATTGACGTTGGCGATCGCGCGATAGGTTCGCCGCCGTGTCGCGGGATTTGCAAGGTCGAAGCTGGCGAGCTCGCGAAAGCCCCTGCTGCGATCGTCATATTGCGCGGCAACGCTGAAGTGACGCGCGGTATAGCTGTAGCCTAGCGACCAGCGATGACCCGCAGCCTGCCCCGAACGCGACGCACTGACCGACAGCGCGACGGTGCCAAATCGCCACGGCGCCACCACGAGCCCGCCCCCGATCTGCCGAAGCCGGGCGGTCGCCTCGGCATGCGCCTCGAGCGTCAGGAACGACGTCATGCCGCGTCGGATCGAGCCATTGGCGGCGAGCGTGCCGTAATCGAAGTTGCGGATGCCATAGCCTTGGCGGATGGCGCCGGCTTCGGCTGCAAAATCGGTGAGCCCGGCGCGCAGCAGTGTCGACGAGACGTAAAAGGGGATCGTGGTCGCGATCTGTCGACCCACGGCGTCCGTCGTGACGATCACGGCCTCGCCAGCGCCGTTGATCACCGGGACATCCTGCAGCACGAACCGACCGGGCGCGACGTCTGCGCCCTGCTGCCGATAGCCGTCGACGAACAGGTCCACCGCCGACGGCACGGCCGCCTTGCCCGCAAAGCTCGGCAGCGGCATCGTCAACAGGTCCGGCCGCGTATTGAAATCGCGCGTGAGCTGCAGGCCACCCAGCCGGACGGACGTGCTCCAGGGCAAGGACCGCGTGATCAGGTCACCCGCCGTGACGGTCAGCGCGCGATCCTCGTTGATGAATCTCGCATGCGTATCGTAGCGCAGATAGCCGCCGATGCCGGACCCGACCCGTAGCACGCCGGAATTGGAGAGCGTCGCAACCGGCCCGAACACCCGCTGTTCGGACCATAAGGAGGCAAGGGAGCCGCCGTCGGCGCGCTGCGCGTAAAACTGGTAGTTGACCATCGCGCCCCAGCTGGCGAGCGTGGCGGCGCGGGGTCTTCCACCCGCAGCGATCCGGGTGGTCGGCAGATAGTCGGGCGCGGTTTCGAAATGGAGCGTCTGGAGCGCGGCGTCATAACGGGCGCGGGTGTGCGGCAGCGACGCGACGTCGCGCTCCGTCCCGCCGCCCTCCCCCTCGAGCGTCACGCCATTTCGGCTGAGCGCCTCGGCCGGCACGAGCATGCGTGTCCCGACGATCCGCAGCGGCACCAAGTCACCGGTGGCACGGCCGTTCACGACCAGCTCGACGAACAGCTGCTGCACCGGGTCACCCGCGCGCGCCATTTGTGGCAGGCAGACCAGCATGGTCGTCAGCAGGAGCGCACCACGGATCATGGCGTGTCGGACGGATCAACGCGCGGTAATGCGCTGATCGGCGCCATTGACGTTTGCCACCAGCGGACTGGTATCCGGGACGCCGTCCGGCACCGGCCAGCGCATCGTCTGACCCGCAAGGACATAGCCCGCGAGCCCCGAAGCAAGACTGGTCTTCTTGTCGTCCGCTGTCCGGATATCGACGAGTCGTGCATGCAGCATGCCGGTATTGCGGATCGCGAGCGTCCGACCGCCCCCGCTCCGTTCCACCGTCGCGGTCAGCTCCGGCCTGGCCGCGTTGACGGACCCCGTGTAGGTGAAGAGCGGAACCGAATAGCGCATCTGTACCGCAAGCTCGGCCGCCGGCAGCCGGCTCGCATTCGGCGCATTCGCGGTGGGGATTTCGTCGATCAACAGGCGGTAGCTGCGCTCCCCCGGGCCGGTCTGGTCGTTCGCCGCGACAGCAGGCCGCTCGCGCCGCAATACCCGGATCATCTGCCGTTGTCCCGCCGGGATGACCGCGATCGGCGGGCTGGCGACGACCTCGTCCTGATCATCGTACAGATCGCCCTGCGGCCCCTGCGACCAGCGCAAAGTCCGGACCTGCATCGTGATCGGTTCGTTACCCTTGTTCTCGATCCAAAGCGCGGTCGCGCGCTCCGTGGCGGCGATTTTCGGATCGACTGGCCAGATGATGACCGCCGCGGCTCGACTTGTGCCGGGCAGCAGGAGGAGCGGCGAGACGATGGCGGTCAAGATACGCAGGCTCTTCATGACTTGTCCTTGCTGCATCACCAGGTGACGGTGATGCGAACCACATCGGAATATCGCCCCGCCGCCACGCCGCGCTGGACGACGGCACGGGCCTGTACGGGAACGGACAGTCGCGACGTGCCGATCGGGAATGCCAGCGCGATCGCCTGCGACGTCCAGGGCGTCTGACTGCCGTTCGCGAACAGCTGATAGGGCATGCGGTCGGCAGGCCGGGTCGCGTGGACGAGTTGGCGCACCCCGTTGGACGGTTGACTGCCATTGTCCGCGGTGAGGGTGACGCTCATTCCCGGGGTGCAGTCGATCTGCAATCCGGCGGCAACCGCGGTGACCAGGCTGCCTTGCGCGGCTCCCCCATCGACCCCGTTCACCGACCCGAGGTCGATCGATCCCCAACTGCCCCCGGTATCGGCGCTGATCGCGCAACCATTGGCGATGACCGCGCCGACCCTGAAGGTGCGGCTGGTCTCGGCCATGCTCCCCGACGCACAGCCTGCAATCGCCGACACCGCGAGGAAAGCCCGGACGGCGCGCACCGCCGCTACCAGCTGAGCGTCACCTGTACCGTGTCGGTATAGGTACCCGCCGGCAGCGCCAGGCCGTTGCTTGACGCGCGGGCAAAGATCGGCAGCGTCAACGCCGAGGTGGCCGCGGTGCCGAGGCTGATCTGCCTGCCGATAGTGATTTCGTCCTGCCGCGACGCGTCCGTATACAGCCGATACGCGACGGTCTGCCCCAGATAGGCCAGCTGACGGACATTGCCCGCGTCGTTCGCGCCCGCCCCGACCGTGACCTTCGGCGCGAGGCCTGGTGTGCACAACACCGTGACCGCATTCGTACTGCCTTGCGCGACCATCGTCGCATCGGCATTGCCGAAGACGCCCGACTGATCGGCAAAGGCGATCGTCCCGATCCGCCCCATGGTCGCGGCGCTGTTGCCGCCATTCACGGCACAGGCCGCGAGGATGTTCAGGGACACGCCGATCGTGCCGCTGGCGGTTTGCGCGTCTGCCGATGTCGCCCCGCCAGACGCCGCGATCATGCCGACCGCAATGCCCAGAACCCTGCTCGTCATCTTACGGTAAATCATGATAAAACAGCCCTCCATTTGGGCTGTTCTCAATGGTCGCCAGTTAACAGGATGTTGAACAACCGATCTGGCCGACGATAGCTTTCGATCCAACGATTATGACATGGTTCCAATAAGATGACGGCTCTCGTGGCCGGTCATCGAACACGCCCCGGTCTGACGACCGAGAGGCCTCCTAATTTGGATTGCCGACCGGGATGACTGGATTGCCCTTGTAGCTGCCAAGTTTGACGTGGAGCACCTGCGCGCGATCGGTGAAGTTGATCCCGTAGTCGGTTTGATCACCGTTCAGCACACGGTCGAACACCCAGTGTCCCTGCGCGTCGTAATGCCCCTCCTCGACCCGATCGTAGAGCATCGAACGCCCGCTATTCGCATCCGCCAGCGCGAACGAGACCCGCGTATCGAATCCGGTCACGAGATATTCGTCGGGGCCGATCTCGGCGATAGCCAGACCGCCGGTCGGTTGCGGATTGCCGGTCGGCTTGTCGGTGCCGAACTGATACTGGCCGAACGTCGCGGTGGCGCGGTACTTGCCGAGGTCCATGACCTGCCTGTGTTCGGCCTTGGGGTCGGTCGGCTCGGCCACGCCCCAGGTCTTGCCGGCAAAGGCCAGCTTTGCCCATTCCCGCATCATCGGCTCGAACACGCGGTAGTTGCGCGCGAACAGCTCCATCGTCGGCGCATCCAGCGTCTTCGCACCGAGCGGGAAGTTGTAATAGCCGCTATCGTCCATCCCGAACGGCGCGAAGCCGAGGCCGCCCATCCCGACGACCGGATAAAAATACCGTGCGAACTCGGGCGCATTGCCCGTCTCCGGGATCAGCAGGGCGTTGTCGGCACGGCCGTAGAGCTTCAGATATTCGAGATACGCGGCATGATCGCGCGCATAGATATCGGGCGCGACCAGATCGAGCGACGGCGCCGCGGCCTTGTACACGTCGATCACGTGATGGATCGGCCCACCGCTCGAATAGGTCGTTGCCGCCTGCCGTCCGAAGGCCGAGGCGAGCGCGGCGTTGACGTACATCGGCACCGGCTTCACCGCCTTGCCCGCCGCCGCGATCTCCTCGATGTAGCGGGCGATCGACCAGGCGTGGAAATACTCGTCGGCATCGGCGCCGAACACCTGTTTCCAGCTGCCCGCGGGCTTGCGGAATTTTTTGAGCAACGCCGCCGGGACCGGACCGTCGAACAGCTTCTGCGCGACCGGCGAGAAATCGCGGACGCTGCCATAGGTACCGGCCTCGTTCTCGGGCTGGACCATGATGACGGTGTTCTGCGGATCGGCGGCCTTCAGATGCTGCATCAGCTTGACGAAGGCGCGCTTGTCCGCCTCCAGCGTCGACCGATGGAGCGGCGACAGCGCATAATGCGTCTCGCCCTTGGCGTTGGTCATCCGCGGGAACCGCGCGTTGTCGAGCTTGACCCAGGCGGGCGCATAATTGGGCGAGGTATTCTTCCACGTCGCGAACCACAAAAGGACGAGGCGCACCTTGTTCTGCCGCGCCTCGGCGAGCAGCTGGTCGAGGAAGGAAAAGTCGAATTGCCCTTCGGTTCGCTCGATCTGCTCCCACGCGATCGGCACCTCGACCGTGTTGGCGTGCATCGCGTGGATCGTCGGCCAGACTTTGGGCAGCATCGCCGGATAATTGCTCGAATTATTGACCTGCGCGCCGAGCATCAGCCACGGCGCGCCATCGACCATCAGCGCGTGATGCCCGTCGCGGGTCACCAGCCTGGGCACCTCGGTCGCGGTCTGCGCGTGCGCGGCGCCGGCGAGCAGAGTTGCGGCGAGGGTCAGGCCCGCGAGCACGCGGGAGGAGCGGAAGATCATGATGCAGTACCTCGAACGGGAAACGGGAAAGTCGGCACGGATCAGTCCTCGACGAAGACGAGCCCGCCCAAGCCCGATGCGATCGTGGCGTCGCTTTCGAGCAGGAGGGTGACGGTCCGCTCGCCGGGTCCTGGCGGAAAGGCGACGCGCAGCGTGGCGGCGGCGAAATCGGGCTTCGTCGCGGCGCGCTTGCCGTCGATCCAGATTTCGCCGCGACCGACGAGATCCTTGAACACGATCGTTCCGCCGCGTTCGCGCGTGCCGCGGTGCGGGGTGAGCCTGGCGCGCAGCACGGTCCAGCGACCACTGCCCTGCGGCGGCTGGATCTCGCCCGCGCGGACATACAGCCAGCTGTTCATGTCATTGTCCGCCAGCACGATGTCGGGCGACGGCCTGGCGGTGGCGGCAGGCGACTGCCGCCAGTCCTGCACCGTCAGCGTCATGCGGGCGGGCGCGACGAACGGACGGGCCGGTGTCGCGAGGCGTCGCACAGTGCTGGTGGCAGGGCGCAATCCCGCCGCGCTGGCCGAGAGCTTGACGGTGCCCGCGCCGCCGCCGCCAGCGCGAACGATGACCTGCGCCAAACCGTTGAACAGGCGCCGGCGATTACCCTGTTCGGCTTCGTGGCTGACCGGATCGCCATTGCCGAGGCCGATGATCGTCCCGCCGCTGACCGCGAAGGTCACGTCGAGATTGGCGGTCGGCACATGCCGCCCGCGCGCATCGACGGCGTCGATCGTATAGGGCTGCACGTCCTCGCCATCCGCCGCCATCGCACGCCGGTCGGGCGTGATCCGCAGCGCCACCGCCGCGCCGGTCGTCTCGACCACGCTGCGCGCGACCTCGCGTCCGCCGCGATAGCCGATCGCCTCGAGCCGGCCCGGCGCATAGGGCACCTGCCAGCTCGGCATCGTGTAGCGATCGACCTTCTGCTCGCCGATCAGACCGCCATTAAGCATCAGCCGCACGGACTCGACATTGGTCAGCGCCATCACCTTGACCGCCTGCCCCTCGCGCCCGGGCCAGTTCCAGTGCGGCATCAGATCGAGCAGCGGCACGTCGTCGATCCACTGTGCGCGGTGCAGATAGAACGCCATCTTCGGAAAGCCGCACAGGTCCATGATCCCGAAATAGCTGCCCGCGGACGGCCATTCGAACGGGGTTGGCTCACCGTGATAGTCGAACCCGGTCCACACGAAGGTCCCCGCGACGAACGGCCGCTCGGCAACCGATTTCCAGCCCTCGCGGTGAGTGCTGCCCCAGTCCGCCGGTTCCTCGTCATACGACGCCATCACGTGCGCGGCGCGGTCGCTCTCCCACGCCCCGCGTGTCATGAAACTGCTGGTGTCCTCCGAACTCGTCAGCGGCAGCATCGGGTTGGCGGCGTGGAACCGGTCATATTGGTCGCGCTGATAGTTGAAGCCGACCACGTCGACCGCCTGGCTGACATTGACCGGCGCGAACATCCCGCTGTTCATCGCCGCGGTGACCGGTCGGCTGTCGTCGAGCGCCTTCACCGCGACCGACATGCGGCGGACCATTTCGTAGCCCGCGGGCGTCCCCTGCATCGGCTCCTCGTTGAACACCGACCACATGAACACGCTCGGCCGGTTGCGATCGCGGCGGACCAGCCATTCGAGCTGGTCCATGTAATCGGGGCTGGTGTTGAAGTTGCGGTTCTCGCTCATCACCAGGAAGCCGAGCCGGTCGCACGCGTCGAGCACCTCGGTCGCGATCGCGCTGTGCGCGAAGCGGATCGCGTTGCATCCCAGGTCCTTCAGACGGCGCAATCGCCAGTCCCACAGCGCATCGGGCACCGCGACGCCGACACCGGCATGATCCTGGTGGTTGCACGTGCCCTTGATCTTGAGCGGACGGTCGTTGAGATGGAAGCCCGTCGCGGCGTCGAAGCGCAGCGTGCGAAACCCGATCCGCAACGTGCGTTCGTCGACGGCCTTGCCGCCGCGCATCAGCCGCGTCCGCAGCGTGTAGAGCGTCGGCGTGTCGATCGACCATAGCCGGGGCGCGGGGACCGGGATGGTCAGCGTGGCCGTGCCGGGCTTCAAAGACGGCAGGTGCGCCAAAGCGGTCTGCGTCGCGATCGTGCGGCCGTCGGGATCGATCAGCGAGACCTCGATGCTCGCCTCGGCCGGGATCTTGCCGATATTGCCGAGCGTCGCGGTGACGGGGACGCTCCAACTGCCATCGGCGGCGCGGCGCGGATCGGCGTGGATGCCGTCGGTCGCGATGTAGGTCGCATCGCGTTTCGCCAGCCAGACATGGCGGTACAGCCCGGCACCTTCGTACCACCATCCCTCCATCGTCTGCGCATCGACCCGCACGACGATGCTGTTCAGATCATCGCCATACCGCGCCAGATCCGTGATATCGATATAGACGGAGTTATAGCCGCTCCAGTTGTGCGCGACGATCGATCCGTTGAACCAGATCGTCGCATTCGTCGCGATCCCCCCGAACTGCAGCTCCAGATACCGCCCCCGGTCCGCGGGATCGAGCCGCAGCGCGCGCCGGTACCAGCCAAAGCCGCGCCGGCGATAGCCTTGCGAGACATTGGCACTTTCCTCGAACGGCATCGTCGATGCCCAGTCATGCGGCAAATCGACCTCGGGCCAGTCCGAATCGTCATATTGCATCGCTGCCGCACCCTGCGCCTGCCCCGCCTTGGCGCTGTTGTACGACCAGCCATGGCCGCGAATATCCGGCATCGGGATATCGCCGATATGGAAGCGCCAGCTGCGATCGAGCAGCAGCCGGCTGGGATCCTCGACCGGCGCGCGCAGCGGCAGATCGTCGCGGGTCGCCGGCATCGGCAATGCGCCGATCGCTGGCGCCCGCGCCGGTGCAGCCTGAGCGACACCGTCCGCGGCCAGCGCCACGCCGATCGCGGTTCCGCTTCCTAGGAAATGCCGCCGGTTCAGCCGACCCGTCTCGTGCGCATCCGTCATCTCTGGCTTCCTATCCATCGCTGCCGGGCGGGCCCCGTTCGTTGCACCGTCAATGCTGGCGTTCGCATCAGTCGGACACTGGTGGGCGCCTTGGTGAGGGCATTGCAACCCCACGTCGCCGATCGCGGTGCTGTGCTACAGGTCCAGGACGCGACATCGCACGGGATCGCACCTGAAGCCCGGGAGCCTTTCGAGACCCCCGGGCTTCGGCCGGTCAGTAGTTCACGCGGAGCGTCGCGCCGAAGCGGCGATCGACGACCGAATAGTCACGCGGCCGGCTGTCCAACCCGAAGAACGTCTCACGCCGCGTGTTGAGCAGGTTGGTAGCATCGACCGACGCGGTGATATTGGGCGTGACGTCGTAGCTGATCGAGGCGTCGAGCTGGCCGAACGCCCGGTCGTAGATCGGCAGATTGCCCGTCCCGCTGGCCGACGTGGTGCGGACATAATCGTCGCGCCAGTTGTATGCGACGCGCGCCGATAGGCCGTATTTGTCGTAGATGCCGACCAGATTGTAGCTGTTCTTCGACAGCCCCTCGAGTGGCACCGAGATCGGCGCGCCGGGGATCGCACCGGCGCTCGGATTGGGCGCCTTGGAGTCCACATAGGTGTAGTTGGCCTGCACACCGAAGCCCGACAGCGGCCCCGGCAGGAAATCGAAGAACTGCTGATAGCCGACTTCGAACCCCTTGATCTTGCCGTTCGCGCCGTTGACCGGCCGGTTGATCTGATATTGCGTGCCGTCGATCACCACCGGATCGTCCACGCGCGCGATGAAGCCGTTGACCGCCTTGTAGAATGCGGCCGCGTAGACCGAGCTGGTCTTGTTGAAATACCATTCGAACGAGACGTCGAGCTGATCGGCGCGCAGCGGCTTCAGATCGGGATTGCCCGACGAGCCCCGCCGGCTGACGGGATCGAACGTCAGGACCGAGTTGAGCAGATTGTAATCCGGTCGCGTCAGGCCCTTCGACGCGGCCAGGCGCAGCTGCAGCGTCTCGGTGATCGGGAAGCGGATGTTCAGGCTCGGCAGGACCGAGGTGTAGCTGTTGGTCTGGTCGATCGGAATGGTCGGGCCGCCCGACGGCGTCTGGAAACCGGCGACGTTGGTCTTGGTATTCACGATGCGCACACCGAGATTGCCGTCAAACGGCAGAATGGTCTCGGACTTGAACCGCGCGACCCAATAGCCGCCGATCGTCTGTTCCGAAACGTCGTTGCGACCGGTCGGCAGATATTCCGGAACGGCGACCTGGCCATTGGGATAATAGGAGGCGAAGGTCTGGCGCACCGCGTTCAGATCGCCGCGGATCACGTCGAACGGCGGGATCAGGAAGCTGCCGAGCCCGGCCGCATCGCCGCGGAAGAAGTTCTTCACCGGCACGGGATTGTAATAGCCGGGGATCGCCGAGAGCGGCGTACGCGGCACGCGTGGCGTATCGAACAGGTCGACATAGCCGAACACCGGATTTTCGACGACCGCGTTCAGCTTGGTGTACCGCACACCCGCCTTGATCGACGTGAAGAAGCCGCCATCCGTCTCATATTCGACGTCCTGCCGTACCGACCATTGGTCGTTGTGGCTGCGGCTGCTGGAATCGAGGATGTAGAGATAGGAGAAGTTCGCCGGATCGGTGAGAAAGCTGGGCGACCCTGCCCCGGTCACGCCGATCACGGGAAGTTTGCCGGTAATGTCGACGCTGAGCGTGTTGGGCTGGTCGCTGCCGACGCCGAGCGCGAAGAATTCCGTCTTCGTGCGACTGTCGACATAGCTGACATCCGTGGTCAGCGTGAGCTGGCTCGTCGGATTGAACTTGAGCCCGCCCGAATAGGATGCGGTCTTCGAACGGCGATCGCTGCGATAGGTATTGCCCTCGACGAACACGTTCTGGAACGTGCCGCTCTGGAACTCGCCATTCTCGTCGAACGTGAAGCTGCTCGCCGGCCCCGGCGTGATCGGCGCACCGCCGCGGCCGAACGGGTAGACGAGATAGCCGACCTGGTTGAACTTGTAGTTGGCATAGTCGAACTGGCCATAGACTTCGAGATTGTCGGCAGGCTTCCACTGGACGGCCGCGGAAATGCCGATGCGGCGGCGATCGCCGACATTGTTGAACTGGCCGACGCCGTTGGGCACGATCACCGCGTCGGCGGCATCGGCCGTGCTGCCATTGCCGGTTCGATCGACGATGCCGGTGCGCAGCTGATAGGGTTCGATCGACAAGGCATCGGTGCGATAGGCGCCGCGCTGGAGCGAGCCATTGAGCAGGAAGCCGATCTCGCCCAGACCGGTCTGGTAGGTGTCGGTGATCAGACCCGAGAACGAGGTCTTGGTCTTGTCCGCCAGATCGTGATGCGTGACACGCGCGCTGCCGCTGATCGTCGGCTTCGAAAAGTCGAACGGCATCCGCGTGCGCAGGTTGACCGTGCCGCCCAGACCGCCCTCGATCACGTCGGCGGCGGGGTTCTTGTAGACGTCGATCCCGGCGAGCAGTTCGGAGGGGATATCCTCAAGGCTGATCGTGCGGCCGTCGCCCGCGGTGAAATAGTCGCGACCGTTCAGCTCGGTACGGACCTGGGTCAGGCCGCGGATCGCGATCCGGCTGCCCTCGCCCTGGTTGCGCTCGATCTGGATGCCGCTGATCCGCTGCAGCGCCTCGGACACGTTGTTGTCGGGCAGCTTGCCGATGTCTTCTGCGACGATCGAATCGATGATCTGGCTGGCGTTGCGCTTGCGCGCCTGTGCGCTCCGAAGGCTGGCGCGGACCCCGGTGACCACGATGTCCGCATCCGCGTTCGCATTCGCATTCGCAACGTCGCCGCTCGGTGCGACGGTACCCGCCTGCGCGCCCTGATCGATCGGTGACGGGGCGACCTCTTCGGCCGTGTCGGGAACGATAGCGGGCGCCTGCTGGGCGCTCGCGGCTACCGTGAATGCCGAGACAATCGCGAGGGCAGATGCCCCGCTTGCCAGCGCCTTGAGCACACAAGCCGAACGGAATTTTACGCGGTTCAAACACCATCTCCCCAGGATACCGAACGGACCACCGCTCGAAATTTGTGCCGCATTTTGAGCCATGAAGCGCTCTGCGGTCGAAGTGTGGTATCGGTATCAATGGACGAATTGTCTGACAAGTCATATTTTTGGCGGAGAATTCGGTTGATCTATAGCGCGGACCTGCAATTATACGACAAATTTGCCGCTTTGGCGAAGTTTGCGGTACCATAACGGGCACAGACCCGCGGAGAGGATTTCAATGCATATCGCCCCAGCCTGTGTCGTCACGCAGCCGTCCGACGATTCCCGCAGCACGGTATCGCCGGGCTGGTCGCGCCTGATCGCGCGATTTGCCATTGGGGTTTCGCTGGCGACGATTGCGACGAGCGGTTTTGCAGCGCCGATCGCGACGGTCGATCGCAACGGCAGCCTGGTTTCAGTCGAGGCCTATGCCCCCAACATCGTCCGCGTGACGATCGCGACCGACCGCGGGCAGGTCGACGCCCCCCCGGGCGACGGTCCCAACGCCAAGCCCAATGCCGCGGGCTGGACGCACCGCAACGACGCAGGCGCCGATATCTTCACGTCCGCCGCGCTGTCGCTTTCGGTCGATGCCAAGCCCTGGCCCAAGGCCCCCACCCAGATGGAGCGCTATTTCGCGCCATCGCTGCCGCCAGTGTCGGTGACGATCCGCAAGCCCGACGGCACGATGCTGACGCAGATGACCGGGTGGGAGATGGGGCCGCATACCGTCAACGGCGAAAAGACGTTCCGCGTCGGTGCAAGCTTCGCCTCCCCCGCCGACGAGCATTATTACGGGCTGGGCCAGAACCAGGAAGGCAAGCTCGACCTGCGCGGCCGCACGATCGACTGCCGCCATAATTACGATGCGCCCGCGGGCGAGACGGTCTGCGTGCCGTTCATGGTCACCAACAAGGGCTATGGCATCGTCTGGGACAATCCATCCTCGACCGTCGTGTCCCCCGGCCTGCACAGTGCGACGCACTGGCAGTCGGAAGTCGGCGAGCGCGTCTCGTTCTTCGTCATCACCGGCGCGACCACCGACGAGATCTATGCCGGCTACGCCACGTTGACCGGGACGACCCCGCTGCCGCCAAAGGCCGCGTTCGGGCTTATCCAAAGCAAGGCGCGGTACGAGACAGAGAAGGAACTGCTCGGCATCGCCGACGGGTATCGCAGCCGTGGCCTGCCGCTCGACATCATGGTGCTCGACTGGTTCTACTGGTCGCGCATGGGTCAGCTCGACATCGACCGCACCTATTTTCCCGATCCCAAGGGCATGAACGACAAGCTCAAGGCGATGGGGATGCACTCGATCATCAGCGTCTGGCCCCGCTTCGAAAAGGAATCGCGCTACTTCAATCTGCTGTCGAGCAAGTCCTGGCTGCTGAAGGACAAGGATGGCAACGCCGTCGACGGACTGCCGATCCGGTCCGATCGTGCCGGCGCGTTGCTCGACAGCACCAACCCCGACGCGCGCAACTGGTTCTGGGAGCGGATCCGCGACAATATCGCCAGCCAGGGCTTCGACTGGTTCTGGCTCGACGAGACCGAGCCCGATCTCGTGCCCGACGGCAGCTTCTATTCGATCGGTTCGGGCGACCGTTATCACAACGTCTTCCCGCTGCTCCACACGATGAGCGTCGCGGACGGGTCGGCACGGGATCGCCCCACCATGCGCAACCTGATCCTGTCGCGTGCCGCCTATCTGGGCGCCCAGCGCAATGGCGGGCTGTTCTGGTCGTCGGACATCAAGTCGACCTGGGAGGCGCTGCACCGGCAGGTGCCCGCCGGGCTCGGCTTCACCGCGAGCGGCATGGCCTATTGGGGCAGCGACATCGGCGGCTGGCAGTGGCCGAACGGGCCCAAGGCGACCCGTCCGGTGCTGCTCGATCCGGCGGGCGCGACCGCGATGGCGCCCGACTATGCGGATTATCCCGAGCTGTTCACGCGCTGGTTCGCCTATAGCGTGTTCACGCCGACCTTGCGGATCCACGGCCAGCGCCCCGCCACTGCGCTCTGGGAATATGGTACCGCGGCCGAGCCCGTTCTCGCGAACTTCCTGAAGCTGCGCTATTCGCTGATGCCGTACATCTATTCGCTCGGGCGCCACACCTATGAGAGCAATGCGCCGATGATGCGCGCGCTGTTCATGGATTTCCCGAACGATCCCAACGTCGCCGACATGGGCGATGAATATATGTTCGGCCCCGCCTTCCTCGTCGCCCCCGTCACCGAACAGGGCAAGACCAGTCGCCAGGTCTATCTGCCGGCCGGAGCGGACTGGTATGATTACTGGACCAACCAGCGCTTTACCGGTGGGCAGACCGTCACCGCGAACGCAGCGATCGACAGGATCCCGCTGTTCGTGCGCGCCGGGTCGATCATTCCGATGGGCGTCCAGGTCCCGAGCACCGCGACGGCGCAGTCGCTTGAGGCCATTCGCGTCTATCCCGGCGCAGATGCCAGTTTCGCGCTCTACGACGACGACGGCGTGACCAACGACTATCGGACCAAGGGCGGACGCAAGGCGACCCTCCGCTGGGACGACAAGACCCGGCGCCTGACCGCGTCGGGCAAGCTGCCGACCGGGCAGGACGCCGCATCCCTGGTCCAGATCGTAGCACCGAAGTGATCGGTAGCCGCGTCATCGCACAGCTCCTGATGGAGTTGCCGACGTCAACGGGCGCGCGCTTTGACGGCGCGCCCGCCAGATCCGTCGCAACTCCGTGAGCATCGATCTCAGCCGTCGTTCGGTTCTCGCCGGCATCGCTGCACTCGGACCGGCAACCCATGCGCTCGCACAGAGCCCGATGGGGCTGGCGCGGGGCCCCGTGCAGCCGACCTGGCAGTCGCTGGTCGATCACTATCGCTACCCCGACTGGTTTCGCGATGCCAAGCTCGGCCTGTGGTCGCATTGGGGCCCGCAATCGGTGCCCGAGCAAGGCGACTGGTATGGACGCTTAATGTACATGCAGGGCCATCCAGCGTACGAACATCACCTCAAGACCTACGGCCATCCGACCCGATCGGGGATGATGGAGGTGATGAACCGCTGGACCGCGGCGCGCTGGGATCCCGACGCGCTGATCGCGCGCTATGCCAAGGCGGGGGCGAAATATTTCGTCTCGCTCGCCAATCATCACGACAATCTCGACTGCTACGACAGTCGCTATCACGCGTGGAATTCGCTGCGCGTCGGGCCGAAGCGCGACGTCGTCGGCATCTGGGAGAAGGCCGCGCGCAAGGCCGGGCTGAAGTTCGGCGTCTCGAACCACGCGGCGCACAGCTGGCACTGGTATCAGACCGCCTATGGCTATGATCCGGTCGGGCCGCGCAAGGGACAGCGCTACGACGCGTTCACGCTACGCGCCGCCGATGGCCACGGCACCTGGTGGGACGGGCTCGATCCGCAACAGCTCTATACGGGCGCGCACGCGGTCCTGCCGAACGGCATCGACACGATTGCGGCGATGAACGCATGGCACGATGCGCATGACGGCCAGTGGATCGAGACCCCGCCGCCGAACGACCCGTCCTATGCCGCGAAATGGCTGCTGCGGCAGACCGATTTGATCGACAAGTACAAGCCGGATTTCTGCTATTTCGACGATTACGAGCTGCCGTTCGGCCCGATCGGGCTCCAGGCGGCGGCGGATTACTATAATCGGTCGATAGCCTGGCACGGCAAGATCGACGTCGTGCTGACCGCCAAGCAGCTGAAACCCTATGCCCGGTTTGGCCTGGTGCAGGACGTCGAACGCGGCTTCACCGACCATCTTTGGGACGAGCCGTGGCAGACCGATACGTGTATCGGCGACTGGTTCTACAATGTCGCGCGCCTGAACGACAAAAGCTACAAGACCGCCGAACAGGTCATCCAGCGGCTTGCCGACGTGGTGTCGAAGAATGGCAATCTGCTGCTCTCGATCCCGCAGCCCGGCGACGGCTCGATCGACGGCGAAGAGGAAAAGATCCTCGACGGCATGAGCCGCTGGATCGCGATCAACGACGAGGCGATCTTCGGCTCGCGACCGTGGCGGATCTACGGCGAAGGCCCGACCAAGCTGCAGACGGGGATGCAGAACGAGCAGTCTGCGGGGGTGTTCACGCCACGCGACGTGCGCTTCACCACGAACAAGGGCGCGCTTTATGCGCTGTTCCTCGGCTGGCCACGCGGCGACGTGACGATCGAGGCCCTCGCACGCCACCGCTTCGCCGACGGCGTCGTCGAGCGCGTAACGTTGCTCGGCGGCGACCGCATAGCGCACCGCCGCGACCCGCACGGCCTGCATTTCGCAATGCCCGCCGGCCGCGGCGACGGCTTCGTTCCGGTCGTGAAAATCGAGGGCCGCGGCCTGATCTAGGGCGTCGGGTTTCTCGGGGCTCGGCCATCGCTCTCCATCGAGCAGACGTTGGAAGATCGAATACGCGGTCGCCACCAGCTTCCCAGCCAGTTATATCCGGAGAAACCTGGGTAGCGCAGCGCCAAACGTCTTGGCGGGGCGGGATGAAAGGATGACGAGGGGTGAGCAATCTGGACTGGGCGCGCCCGCTTGCCGAGCGTGCGCGGGTGGACTCAGCGACGTTCGAAGCCGAAATCCTCAACCGTGGTGAGCCGGTCGTCGTGCGTGGTCAGGTCTCCACCTGGCCGTCGGTTGCGGCAGCGAGCGGCGGCGCCCAGAGCGCGGCGCATTATATGGAGAAGTTCGACGGCGGCGTCCCCGTTCAGGTGATGGCGGGGCGGCCGGAGATACAAGGCCGGTTCTTCTACGACGACGCCGTCCAGGGCTTCAACTTCACGCGTCAGATGGTTCCGTTGCGGTTGCTGTTGTCGGAATTGCTTCGTTTTGCGAACGATCCTGCGGCGCCCGTCCTCTATGCTGGCTCCGCACCAACCGGACAGCTCCTGCCCGGCTGGAGCGAGGCAAACCCGCTCGACCTGACGCTACCGGGCGCGAAGGCGCGGGTGTGGATTGGCAACGCGACCCGAATCTCGACGCACTACGACGGCTCAGCGAACCTCGCGTGCGTCGTGGCAGGCCGTCGCCGCTTCGTCCTGTTCCCACCCGAACAGCTCGAAAATCTCTATGTCGGGCCGCTCGATCATACGATGGCGGGGCAGCCGGCGAGCATGGTCGACCCCGATGAGCCCGACCTGGAACGCTACCCACGCTTTGCCGAAGCAATGCGCCATGCGCTGGTCGCGGACCTGGGACCAGGCGACGCGATCTTCATTCCGGCACTCTGGTGGCACAATGTGCGCTCGTACGAGCCGCTCAACATATTGGTGAATTATTGGGCCGAAGGGCACGAGGCCACGAGTCCGTTTACCGCGATGATCCATGCGCTGATGGCGGTACGCGACCTACCGCCGCGCGAACGCGCGGTCTGGCAGAAATGGTTCGATCACTATGCCTTCGACGACGCGGCCGGCGGGGTTGCCGATCACCTGCCCGAGGCAGCACGCGGCGTGCTCGGGGCGGCGTCGCCATCGCGGACGGATCGCATCAAGCAGTATCTGCTCCACGCACTAGGCGCGCGATAAGCCCTCCCGGCGTCACCTATGCCGGCCGGACGTCAAGCCGCAGGGCGACCGATCTGGTCGAGGAACTGCTGGTGCGAGGGCATGCGGTCGACCGCCAGCCGCATCGCATTTGCGATGTGCGCCATGCGCTTGTCGAGTTCGCCTTCGGGCAGCAGATCGGCGAGCGGATGGTAGCGCCGGGGAACAAGCCCCTGCCCGTGCATGACCGCGAGCCAGCTCGTCTCGCTGAACAGTTCATTGTCATGGCGATATAGCCGGCCATTCTCGCAAAATATCGCGATGCGCTCTTCGAGCGACGTGGGCAACGCCATGCTCCGGCAGTACCGCCACAGCGGGGAATCATCGCGGGTCGTGGTGGCGTAATGCAGGATGATGAAGTCGCGCACCTGCTCATATTCGACGCGCGTGCGGCGATTATAATAGTCGATGTCGTGCTGGTTGAAGCGACGATCAGGGAAATTGGTGAGCAGGCGCGCAATGGCCGACTGGATCAGGTGGATCGACGTCGATTCGAGCGGTTCGAGAAAGCCGCTCGCCAGACCAAGCGCCACGACGTTGCGGTCCCAGGCCTTGTGCCGGACGCCGGCCTTGAACTTCAGGAAGTTGGGCTCCGACAGAGGATCACCGTCGAGCGCGGCGTTCAGACCGTCGAGCGCTGCATCGTCGCTCAGGTGATCGGAGCAGTAGACATAGCCGTTTCCGGTGCGGGACTGGAGCGGGATGCGCCATTGCCAGCCGGCCGCCTTGGCGGTGGCGCGGGTGTACGGCAGCGGGTCGGTGGTCCGGCTGCAGGCGCGCGCCACCGCGCGATCGCAGGGCAGCCAATGGCTCCAGTCCTCGAAGCCGGCGCCAAGCGCCTCGCTGATCAAGAGGCCGCGAAAGCCCGAACAGTCGATGAACAGGTCGCCCGCAACGCGGCTGCCGTCCTCCAGTGTCACCGCCTGGACATGACCATTGCCGCTTTCGAGGGCGACATCGACGATGCGCCCTTCGGTGCGCCTCACGCCACTGGCCTCGGCCCGCTCGCGCAGGTAGCGGGCGTAGAGCGATGCGTCGAATTGGAACGCGTAACTGATCGTCCCGAGCGGCGAGCCGGCGCGGCTGTGGTCGGGACGCTGAAAACGCTGGGCCCGCGCGGCATCGGCGCCGATGCTGAATCGGTCGAGTTCGAGGGCCCCGCCGAGCTGGGCCTGACGAAGCCAGAAATGATGGAAGTGCAAACCCTCCATCTCCTGACCATAGGTGCCAAACGGATGAAAATAGCGGTCGCCGATGCCACCCCAATCGACGAACTCGATCCCCAGCTTGAACGTCGCGGCCGTGCGGCGGACGAAGTCGTCCTCGTCGATCCCGAGCAGCCTATTGAAATATTGCAGGTGCGGGATGGTCGCTTCGCCGACGCCGACCGTCCCGATCGCCTCTGATTCGATCAGCTCGATCTCGACCGCGCGACCCAGGACGCGGGATAGGGCAGCCGCCGCCATCCAGCCGGCGGTGCCGCCACCGACCACAACGATCCTGCGAATGGCAAGTTCGTCCATCGCTCAGCCCTCCGTCGCGGCGCAGTAGGACGCGATGAAGCTCGCATGTGTCGGCATGCGCGATGCAGCGTCCTTCATCGCCGACGCCATGGATTGCAGGCTGTTCGCCACGTCGCGCGCGGGCAGCGCCGCGACGATCGGATCGCACCGTTCGGGCATGATTCCCTGGCCCAGCATCACCGCCACCCAGCTCGGGCGGGCAAAAAGCTCGTCATCATAGCGGAAGATGCGCCCCGTTTCGCGGAACAATTCCATCTTGTGCCGGAGGCTGTCCGGCACGCTCATGGTCCGGCAATAGTGCCAGAACGGCGTATCGTCCCTGTTCGTCGCGACATAGTGCAGCACGATAAAGTCGCGCACCTGCTCGAATTTCTTCTGCATGTAGCGGTTATATTCTACTCTGAGTATATCGGGAATATCCCCGTTGGGGAAAAGCGATATGAAGCGGCTGATCCCTTCCTGGATCAGATACAGCGACGTCGACTCAAGCGGCTCCAGAAAACCAGCCGCCAACCCGATAGCGATACAATTGCCGCGCCAGAACTGCCGCCGGTGCCCGGCCTTGAAACGGATCGAGCGGGGCTCTGCAAGAAGCGTGCCCTCGACCCCCTTGCGCAGGACCCTCTCCGCTTCGTCATCGTCCATGAAGCTGCGGCTGTAGATGTGGCCATTGCCGACGCGGCGTTGCGTTGGGATCCGCCACTGCCAACCGGCGGGGCGCGCCGTGGAACGGGTATAGGGCGGGGGCGGTCCGACATGCGCGCTCGGCACCGCCAGCGCGCTGTCGCACGGCAGCCACGCGCTCCAGTCGACGAAATCGATGTCGAGCGTCTGCCCGGTCAGCAGCGCGCGAAATCCCGTGCAGTCGAAGAAGAAGTCGCCCTTGACCTGCGCACCCGAGTCCATCGTCACGGCGGCGATGCCGTCGCCCTGCGCGGTCCGGTGAACCGCATTCACCACGCCCTCGATGCGCTTGACGCCCCGCTTTTCGGCGTAACGCCGCAGATATCGCGCGTACAGCGTCGCATCGAAGTGATAGGCATAGCGAAGATGCGAGAACACCGATCGCGGGTTCGGGTCAGGCAGGGCGAAGCGACCCGCGCCGGCGGCAACCGCGGAGAGGCTGTAGTCCTCGATCGGTGCAGTGCCGCCATCCCTGTTCAGGCGCAGCCAATATTGGTGGAAGTCGATCCCCTCCATGTCGACACCGTGCTGGCCAAAGGCGTGAATGTAGCGGTCGCCCTTGTGACCCCAGTCGACGAACTCGATCCCGAGTTTGAACGTCGCCTCGGTGGCACGCATGAACTCGGCTTCGCTGATGCCGAGCATCTGGTTGAAGACCAGCATGTCCGGAATGGTGGCCTCTCCGACACCAACGGTGCCGATCGCATCGGACTCGATGACCGTGATGGACACGTCCTTGCTTTCGACAAGGCTGGAAAGCGCGGCGGCGGTCATCCAGCCGGCCGAGCCGCCGCCGACGATGACGATGGATCCTAGGGGGGCCTGCGTCATTTGCGTGGATCCTGGCGGAGATAGCGTTCCAGTTGCGTCATGTAGACGTGGTTCGACGGCAACGCGGCGGCGGCATTCGCGACCTGCTGTGCCGCATCGTCGAGATAGCGGCGTACCCGTTTCGCGTCGGCGCGGTCTGCCAGACGATCATGGCGTCGCGGACGTCGGCCGATACCGAAGTGCATGATCAGCCAGTCCTCGGGATGAAAGGGCTCGAGATCGTAGGAGACGAGCAACCCGCGTTCGGCGAACATCGCGAGCTTGTGCTCGAGCTCCGCGTCCGGCGTGTCGCGGGCCGCGCGCCAGAAATCGCTGTCCGGCAAGGCGGACGTTTCGAGAAGCGCGCGGGTGAAGCGCATCGCGTGATGGTGGTCCTCGCCATGCCTGCGGTTATACTCGCGTTCTTCGACGGTCATCGACGCCGTCGAAACGGGGATCAGCGTCATCAGCCGCTCGATGTCGCGTTCGAGCAGCATCATGGGCGCCGGTGTGAGGGGCTCGACGATGCCGGCCGCGTGCCCGATACCGACACAGTTCCCCGCCCAGGCCCGACGGCGCCGCCCGAGCGTCGCAGACGCGCTCAGCCCGCCTCTCGCGTTGCACGACGCAGTTGCATCGGAGACCGTCAGCGATCGCGTCGACCCACGCAGCGGGGTCTGTGCCGCCCAGCCCTGGTCGTGAAACGAAACGCTGCGAACCGGCGGGCCGAGCCGGGCCTCGGCCACGTCGTCTGCGGAGATCTGCAGCGCGCGCCCGCCCAGCCACGCGGGATCGAGCCGGGATAGAAGTTCGGCCGACGGTCCGCTGCAATCGAGATACAGGTCGGCCGTCACCATGTCGGCACCGTCGAGCGCGATGCCGGTGATCACTCCGTCGCACACCCCGACCCGGCTCAGCGCCCCCTTCAGATGGTGGATGCGGCGGGGCGGTACGGCGGCGGCGAAACACCGGGCGTGGCTTGCAGGGTCGAAATGGTAGCCATATTCCGCACGCGCCAGCGGCTGCTGACCGGCAGCACCAGGTGATCGCGGGGGATGCGCAAACGTGCCCCGGCTTCCGGCGACTGCACCGAGAAGAAACGGGTCGAGCCGCGTCATGCCCTGTTGTACCAGATACTGGTGCATCAGGACGCCGTCGATCACCGGCAGCGTCAGGTTGAAGCACTGGATCCAGGATCGCCCGCCTTCGGCCCAGTGCACATATTTGCTACCCCAGGAAAAGGCGGCGGAACTGCCAAGTACGAGAGCGGGCTCGGTTACACCGGCCGCCAGATTGAACGCATAGCTGCCTGGACCGGAGACGGTGCCGTAGAAAAGGTCGGCGCAGCGGTGATCCCTATCGATCTCTGCAAGCGTGATCCGCACCGTGTCCGGGAGCTGGCGCGCAAGCGTCGCCACCGTCATCCAGGCGGCAAGTCCTCCACCGCAGACCATGATGTGACTGACACCGTTTCCGTGGGTAAACGCAGCAGGTGACCCCGGTCCGTCGATCAAGCCCCGGCAACGGCCAGACGCGCCGCTCCTCCGCTTTCCCGGATAAACGCGGTGTGCTCGGGTGTCCGCCGTACCGCAGCATCTACCCTCGCGCGCACGTCCATTGCTCTTGCCGTCAGAGCATCGACGCTCATGCTCTCGACGCGCGGATCATGCCGGTCGGGAACGAGATTCTGACCCAGGAACACCGCGACCCAGCTCGGCGACAGGAAAAGGCCGAACTCATATTGGATCAGGTGACCGCGGGTACGCCAGGCCTCGATCCGCTCGGAGAGACTGTCGGGCAAGCGGAGATTTCGGAAATGCCGCCACATCTCGCTGTCGTCGCGTTGCGTTGCGACATAATGCAGCAGCAGGAAGTCGCGGATGCGCTCATAGTGAAGCCCTATGCGGCGGTTATATTCCGCGATGTCGCGCGCCGCGAATCCCTTGTCCGGGAAGACCGCGAGCAGTTCGGTGATGCCATCCTGGATCAGGTTAATCGACGTCGACTCGAGCGGCTCGAGGAAGCCGCCTGCCAGCCCGATCGCCACGACGTTCTTCTTCCAGAACTCGCGCCGCCGCCCCGTCGTGAACGACAGCCGGCGCGGCTCTGCCTGCATCGGTGCGTCGAGCCCCGCAACGAGCTGATCATGTGCCTCGTCATCGGAAATGAAGCTGCTGCAATAGACATGGCCGTTGCCGACACGGTGTTGCAGCGGGATCCGCCACTGCCACCCAGCGGTGCGTGCGGTCGCCCGGGTGAACGGGCGCAGCGCGCCATTGCTCTGCGTCGGGACCGCGATCGCCCGATTGCACGGCAGCCATGCGCTCCAATCGTCATAGCCGCTCTGCAGGGCGGTCTCGATCAGCAGTCCACGAAATCCGGAGCAGTCGATGAACAGGTCGGCGGATAGCGTCGTGCCGTTCGTCAGCACGACATCGCGCACAAACCCGGTTTCGCCATCCTGTACGACCCTGACCACCTTCCCCTCGATGCGCGACACCCCCCTTTTCTCGGCAAAGCCTCGGAGAAATTTCGCATAAAGCCCCGCGTCGAACTGGTAGGCGTAACCGAAGGTCGACTCGACGGCGTCCAGGTCACCAGAGGGCCGTCGAAAGCGGCCCTGCTCCGCGGCGATGACCGGGTAACTATATTCGTCGATCCGGCTCCGGTCTCCCGATTGGCGCAGCTTCAGCCAGTATTGATAGAATGGCACGTCGTTGGTCGTCGGCCCGAAATCACCGAACGGGTGGATATATCGATCGCCGCGGCGGCCCCAGTCGCAAAACTCGATCCCCAGCTTGTAGGTGGCCTCCGTCGCCCGCATCATTTCGGCTTCGTCGATGCCGAGCGCGACGTTGAATGCTCGAATATGCGGCAGCGTCGCTTCGCCAACGCCAACGGTGCCGATCTCGTCCGACTCGACCAAAGTGATCGCTATCGGGAGCCCCGCCAGCTTGGCGGCCAAGGCGGCCGCGGCCATCCATCCTGCGGTGCCGCCCCCGACAATGCAGATGCTGCTAATGTCAGACTGTTCTGCCACGAACGCCCACCACGTATCTTGCGGGTGCACCACAATATGGCATCGCCGCTGCCCCTCCTGTTCCCCGCGCCTATTGGCGCCTTACGCCTGATTAAAGCCTGAGCGCGGGAAGGCAAGCGCGGTCGCGAACGTCGGCAAGTGATTAAAAGACAAGCATTCTGTCGCAATATTCAGGTCTTGATTGTCGCAGAAAGCGGACGTAGCATTACTCTTACATTTGACGACCGGTCGTGATGAAGAGCTCAAAAGCTCAGATCACTCAGAAGCTGGCGCAGGTGAGGAGGAAGCCCGGAACAAACCGGACAAAGAGGGGATGCTGTGATGCAAAATTCGGTTTTTCCGGCGTTATCAAGCTCGACCAAGCGCTTTCTGCTTTCGACTTCGGCGCTCTCGATAGCGTTGATCGGGTCACCAGCCATGGCCCAGACGGTTTCGTCACCGGCAAACGAGCAGACCTCGCCGCCGAAATCCGGTTTGCCGGATACCGACCCGGCGACCGCGCCTCAGACGACCGAGCTCGACGAGACGACGACCGAGGACATCGTCGTCAGGGGCATCCGCGCCGCACTCGAAAGCGCAAAGGACATCAAGCGCAACGCCGACACGGTCGTCGACTCGATCACAGCCTCCGACATCGCCACCTTGCCCGATCTGTCGGTGGCAGAGGCGCTCGGGCGCGTCCCGGGCGTGACGATCTCGCGGTTCGCGACCGGCGGCGCGTCACCCGACTTCCCCTCACCCGAAGGCCAGGGCAACCTGATCCGCGGTCTGGGCTTTGTCCGCTCCGAGTTTAACGGCCGCGACGCGTTCAGCGCCAATGGCGGGCGCGTGCTCGATTTCTCGAGTATTCCGCCGGAGCTCATCGGCGCAGTCGATGTGTACAAGAACCAGACGGCCGATCTCATCGAGGGCGGCATCAGCGGCACGATCAACCTGCGCACACTAGAGCCGTTCGATCGCCAGAAGCCGTTTCTCGCGATCTCGGCGGACAATACCTACACCGATCTTCGCAAGAAGTCGTCGCCGTCGGGCAGCATCACGGGCGGCAGCAGATGGAAGACGGGGATCGGTGAATTTGGCGTGGTAGCGTCGGTTTCGCGGTCAAAGCTGAGTTCACGTATCAACGGCTGGCAGCAGAATTCGCCGTTTCCGCGCGTGCTCGACGCGACCGGCAACGTTCCGCAGACAAGCCTGACCGGCGCGGCGAAGCTGTCCGAGTTCACGGGCGTGGATCCGTCACGCA
>Ga0265780_10002515_pt1 | contig 24783 bp, 19 predicted proteins | sample P1T30metagenome_FD_192432 | JGI IMG/M metagenome (GOLD analysis project Ga0265780, IMG submission 192432) | Plant litter microbial communities from East Loma Ridge, Irvine, California - P1 T30 | ecosystem: Environmental > Terrestrial > Plant litter > Unclassified | place: USA: California... | reverse complement strand
GATGACAAAATCCGGTTGGGTCAGCTGTTGCTCCAGCAGCCAGCCCGGCCCCAGCAGACCGCCGAACTCCTCGTCGTACGTGAAATGCAGTTCGATGCCGCCTTTCAACTGCAGGTTCAATGCCTCCAGCGCACGCACGGCAAAGATGTACGTCGCAAAATCCCCCTTCGATACCGCCGTCGCCCGGCCGTAAATAAAACCGTCTTCGATGACGGCGCCGTAGGGTGGCTTGCTCCAGCCGTCGCCGGGCGGCACCACGTCGCCGTGCGCGTTCAGCGCGATGGTCGGCCCGCCAGCGCCATAGGGCCGGCGGATGATCAGGTTGGTAATGCTCTCCATGCCGTAGCCGGTGACTTGCTGTTGCGGCACCGCATGCTTTTCGGCGGTCCAGCCGAACGCGTCGACCATGTCCGCCACCGCATCCGCATGCGGCGCGTTATTGCCAGGCGGCGTATCGGTCGGAATGCGCACGACGCCCTGCAGGAACGCGACCTGCTCATCGAAATGGGCGTCGATCCAGTCGACCAGCTGTTGTTTTACCGGTGTCATTGCTTCGCTCCCGCTGCGTACCAGGCACCGATCTGCGCGCGCTCGGCGTCGGTCATCCCGGTCAGGTTAGCCAGCGGCATGGCTTTGAGTTGCACGGCCTGCTGGTAAATTTTTGCCGCGTGCTGCGCGATCAGTTTGCTGTCGGTCAGGGCCACGCCGGCCGGGGCCGTGGCAAAGCCGGGTTGCGTGGGATGGTCGGCATGGCAGGCCACGCAGCGCTTGTTGATGATGGCCTGCACCTGCGTGAACTGGACCGCGGAGCTGTCCACAGCCGCCGGCGCAGGCGGTGCAATCGCCAGCGCCAGGCCGGCCAGCAGCGCCAGCCCCATGGCCGGGTATTTCCATTCGATGCGGCCGCGATGGCGCAGGTTGAAGAAGTGGCGGATCAGCACGCCTGCCAGCATGATCACGCCCAGCACGGCCCACGCGTGCTCGTGGCGATAGGTCATCGCGTAGTGGTTGCTGATCATGATGAACAGCACCGGCAGGGTGAAATAATTATTGTGGACGCTGCGCTGCTTGGCTTTCAGGCCGTGGATCGGCTCCGGCTTCTGGCCGGCCATCATGGCGTTGACCATCTTGCGCTGGCCCGGAATGATCAGCATCAGCACGTTCGCCACCATCATCGTGCCGATCATGGCGCCGACATGGATGTAAGCGGCGCGGCCACTGAGGAAGTGGGTCAGCACCCAGGCGCTGGCAACCAGGAAGGCAAAGATGACGGCGCCGAACGCGAGGTCGTGCTGGCCGAGCTTCGAGCGGCACAGCAGATCGTAGACGGTCCAGCCCACCACCAGGCTGCCCAGGCCCAGGCCGATCGCTTGTAGGCTCGACAGGTCGGCCACGCTGCGGTCGACCATCATCGCCTGTGCATTGAAGTAGTACACGATGGTCAACAGCGCGAAGCCGGACAGCCAGGTCGAGTAGGCTTCCCACTTGAACCAGTGCAGTTCCTTCGGCAGTTCCGCCGGTGCCACCAGGTATTTTTGCGGGTTGTAAAAGCCGCCGCCGTGCACGGCCCACAGTTCGCCCGAGACGCCCTTGCCGGCCAGTTCCGAGCCGGGTGCCGGCGGACGGATAGTGTTGTCCAGCCAGACAAAATAAAACGACGCGCCGATCCAGGCAATGCCCGTGATGACGTGCAGCCAGCGTACCAGCAAGTTGAGCCATTCAAGGCCATACGGGACCAGGTGTCCGAACACATCCATGCGGGATTCCTTGCGGGCTGATAAGAGACGTAAAAACGGAAACTAGCTAGACGATAATCCGCTTTAATTCTAGCAACATGAAAAATAACGTATATTCAACATACTGCAAAACGAATATCACTATCATGGCCGCCCTGCCCCAGCACCTCGACATCCACCTGATTCGCATCCTCTACCTGCTGCTGGTGGAAAAGAATGTGTCGCGCGTGGCGTTGAAGCTGAACCAGCCGCAGCCGTCGATTTCCGCGTCGCTGCGCAAACTGCGCGAGCTGACCGGCGATCCTTTACTGGTGCGCGGTGCCCGCGGCATGGTGCCGACCCAGCACGGCGAAAGTCTGCTGGCGCCGGCCAAGCGCATCCTCGACGAAACCGAGAGCCTGTTCGCCCGCAAGACCGCATTCCTGCCGCAGGACGCCACGCGCACCTTCCATATTGCCGCACCTGACTACCTGGACAGCCAGTTCTTGCCGAATGTTGTGGCCGCGCTACGCCGTGGCTCGCCCAACAGCCGCGTGGTGATCCACAGCCTGGGCGCCGGCATGGATTATGTGCGCATGCTGTCCGACGGCGATGTCGACCTCGTGATCGCCAACTGGGACGAGCCGCCCGCGCACCTGCATATATCGAAGCTCTTCGAAGACCCGATCGTCTGCACCATGCGCGCGGACAGCCCGTATGCCAGGCGCACCGCCGCCGATGCAATGACGGTCGACGAATACCTGGGCCTGCCGCACGTGGCGCCGTCGCAGATGCTGCCCGGCTACCAGGGTGTCATCGACGCCTTCCTGGAGCGCCAGGGACTGCAGCGCAAGATCGCCGTGGAGTCGCCCTATTTCGGCCTGATTCCGTACATGCTGACGCAGACCGACCTGGTGCTGACGACGGGGCGCCAGTTCATGCGTTTTTATGAAAAGACGCTTCCGCTGAAAACGTATGCGCCGCCGCTTAAATTTCCGCCGATGCGGTTTTACCAGCTGTGGCACGAACGCGTGCACCAGTCGCCGGAACACAAATGGCTGCGTGACCATATCACCGCCGCGGCGCGCGCGCTGGTGCAGAAGTAGGCTATATCGGCTGGCGTATGGCCCTGCCGGCGTCAGGCTTTATGATCGTCTTTTTTATGCTGCTCTTTTTCGTTTTTGCCCCACCATGACCACTCTGTCCGACCTGAACGCCTGCGACCCGCTGATCTTCGTTGAAACCCTGCGCGGCATCTACGAGCATTCGCCATGGATTCCCGCTGCCGCGGCAGCCATGCGCCCGTTCAGCGGTATCACGGCATTGAAGCAGGCGTTGCAGGCAGCGGTGCAGGAAGGTGGCATCGACAAACAGCTGGCGCTGCTGCGTGCGCACCCGGAACTGGCTGGCAAAGCGGCGATTGGCGGCGAATTGACGGCGGAATCGACCGGCGAGCAGGCAGCGTCCGGACTGCATTTGTGCAGCGAGGCGGAATACTCGCAGCTGCACGCACTGAACGCGGCCTATACAACCAAGTTCGGTTTCCCCTTCATTCTCGCCGTCAAAGGCCCGACCGGCGCCGGGCTGACGCGCCAGGCGATTATCGCGACATTTGCGCGGCGTCTGAAACACCAGCGTGCCGACGAAATGGCCGAATGCCTGCGCCAGGTGCACCGCATCGCTGAAATCCGCCTCAACGATCTGCTGAACGTGCGCCTCGCCTTCGGCCCCGCCATCATGGAGTGGGCCGAATCGCTTGCCGCCTGGAGCGATGCCCCCGACAACCTCACCTGCGCCTACATGACGCCGGCGCATGTGCGCACCGCGCAGCAATTGATGGCCTGGATGCGTGACGCCGGCATGGACGCCCACATCGATGCGGTGGGCAACGTCGTGGGGCGCTATGCCGCGCTGGATGCGGACGCCAGAACACTGATCACGGGCTCCCATTACGACACGGTGCGCGATGGCGGCAAATACGATGGCCGGCTCGGCATCCTGCTGCCCATCGCCATCGTGCGTTATCTGCATGGCCGCGGCGAGCGCCTGCCCTATCACCTGGAAGTGGTCGGATTCGCCGAGGAAGAAGGCGTGCGCTTTCGCAGCACGTTTTTGGGCAGCAATGCGCTGACCGGACGGTTCGACCTGGCGCAGCTGGACCAGGCCGATGCCGACGGCGTGACGATGCGCGCCGTGTTGACGGAGGCCGGGCACGATGTGGCCGCGATCCCTGCGCTGGCCCGTGATCCCGCGCAGCTGCTGGGCTTTGTCGAAGTGCATATCGAGCAGGGTCCGGTGTTGCTGGAACGCGGGCTTTCCCTGGGCGTGGTCACGGCCATTGCCGGCAGTTCGCGTTTCCTCGTCGAGCTGACCGGGCTGGCCAGCCATGCCGGCACGACGCCGATGGCGATGCGCAAGGACGCGGCCGTAGCGGCGGCGGAGATCGTGCTGCTGGTGGAAGCGCGCTGCCGCGACCGTGGTTCGCTGGTGGGAACGGTGGGTCAGCTGCAGGTGCCGAACGGCTCGGTGAATGTCATTCCCGGCCAGTGCAACCTGTCGCTCGATATCCGTGCGGCCGACGATGTGGTGCGGCTGGAGGCGGTGGCGGATATTCTCGCGGGCATGGAGGCGATCTGCACGCGGCGGCAGGTGGAAGCGGCGGTGCGCAAGGTAGTGGAGGCATCGGCGGCGCCGTGTTCACGCCGCTTGATGGATGTGCTTGGAGATGCAGTCGAATGCGCCGGATTGCCGCGCTTTGAATTGCTGTCCGGGGCCGGGCATGACGCGATGGCGATGGCGGCGATGACCGACGTGGCGATGCTGTTTACGCGCTGCGGCAATGGAGGGATCAGCCATAACCGGCTCGAGACGATGACGGCCGACGATGCGGACATTGCGGCGCAGGTGTTGCTGGATTTTTTTCGCGGCTTAAGCGCCGCCTGAAGCGTTTAGCGCGGCATGGGTCCCGGCGTTCGCCGGTACCCGTAATACCCAACCGAAGTCACACGGTATCCCAGCCGAAAACGATTACGGCGTCAGCACTACCTTCCGGCAATCATCCTCCTTCTTGTCGAACATCTTGTACCCTTCCGCCGCCTGGCTCAGATTCAGGCGGTGCGAAATGATCGCGTTCGGATGCAGGCGTCCCTCTTCGATCGCCTTCAACAACTCCGGCATGAATTTCTGCACGTGCGTCTGTCCCGTTTTAAAACCGATGCCTTTTTCAAAGACATCGCCAAACAGGAAGCCGTGAATGAACCCGGCATAGACGCCCGGCACGCTGACAATCCCGCCACGCCGGCACGCGGCAATACACTGGCGCAGCGCCTTGCCGCTCGAGCCTTCCAGCTTCAGGTTCGCCATCACGGTTTCCAGCGCGCTGCCCTTGGCTTCAAAGCCCACCGCATCGACCACGCCGTCCACCCCGCGGCCATCGGTCGCTTCGAGAATCACTTCCGCCGCATCGACATCATCGAAATTAATCGGCGTCACACCATACGTCTCACGCGCGAAATCGAGGCGGTACTTGTGATGGTCGACCATGAAAATCTTTTCGACGCCCAGCATGCGCGCCGACGCCGCGGCCATCTGGCCGACCGGACCGGCGCCGAAAATCGCCAGCGAGCCACCCTTCTTGACGTCGGTATTCACCACCGCCTGGTAACCGGTCGGCAGGATATCGCTGAGGAACAGCACCTGCTCATCGGCGAGCGTGGTGGGGATCTTGATCGGGCCGACGTTCGCTTTCGGCACGCGCACATATTCCGCCTGGCCGCCCGGCACGCCGCCGTACATATGGGAGAAACCGAACAGCGCCGCGCCGGAACGCAGGCTCTTCTTGTTCATGATCGTGCCGCGATCCGGATTGGTCGTCTCGCACGAAGAAAACAACTGCATGTCGCAAAAGAAGCAGCTGCCGCAGGCAATGACGAAGGGGACCACGACACGGTCGCCCTTGGCGACATTCGTCACGCCAGGACCGGTCTCGACCACTTCGCCCATGAATTCGTGGCCGAGGATATCGCCGCTTTTCATGGCGGGGATTTTGCCGCGGTACATATGCAGGTCCGAACCGCAGATGGCGGTCGCGGTCACGCGCAGGATGATGTCGTCTTTTTGTTGCAGGACGGGGTCGGGGACGTTGTCGACGCGAACGTCGTGGCTGCCGTGGTAAGTCAATGCGCGCATTCAAGCTCCTTGAAGATTGTGATCGTCCAGTCCGATGCAATGCGCATGGGACTGGACAGCAGAGTCACAGGCTAACAAGCGTGCTGAAGCACACGTATCAGAAAACTCTACCTGAGCTTGTAGGACAACCCCGGGTCAAAATGCAATTGTTTTTAGTCGGAAACGACTTTCGCCCGCGCCAGCATGGCCAGCAGCAGCACGTTGCATCCCGCCTCCAGGTGATCGGCACGCGCGTCTTCGATCTCGTTGTGGCTGATGCCGTCCTTGCACGGCACGAAAATCATGCCGGACGGCGCCAGGCGCGCCGCGTAGATCGCGTCGTGGCCGGCGCCGGACACCACGTCCATCGTCGAGTAGCCCAGCTCGGCGGTGGCGGCGCGCACGGCATCGACACAGTCGGGATGGAAGGGGCACGGCGGATAGTAGGAGACGCGGTCGATGGCGATCGACAGCCCGGTATCCTGGCTGGTCTTGTCGATGAACGCCAGCATCTCCTCGTGCATGGTGTTCAGCAGTGCGTCGTTCACATTGCGCAGGTCGATGGAAAATTTGACTTCGCCGGGAATGACGTTGCGGCTGTTCGGGAACACCTGCACCATGCCGACGGTGCCACGCCCATACGGCGGATAGCGGTTCGCGATCGCCACCACTTCCTGCATGATGACGGTGGCCACCTGCAGTGCATCGCGGCGCAATCCCATCGGCGTCGGCCCGGCATGCGCTTCCATGCCGCTGACCACGCAGTCGTACCAAGACAATCCCATCACGGCCGGCACCACGCCGATGACCTTGTCGGCGTCTTCCAGCACCGGGCCCTGCTCGATGTGCGTCTCGAAGTAGGCGCCGATCGGATGCCGGCCCGGCACCTGGTCGCCCAGGTAGCCGATGCGGGCCAGTTCATCCTGCACGCTCAGTCCGTCGACATCCTTTGCCGCATACGCCGTCTCCAGGCTGAAGGCGCCGCAGAACACGCCGGAGCCCATCATCACCGGCACGAAACGCGACCCTTCTTCATTGGTCCAGAACGCGACCTCGATGGGCGCCTCGGTCCGGATACCATGGTCGTTCAGCGTGCGCACCACTTCCAGGCCGGCCAGCACGCCGTAATTGCCGTCGAATTTGCCGCCGGTGGGCTGGGTGTCGATATGGCTGCCCGTCACCACCGGGGGCAAGGCGGGATTGGTCCCTTCGCGGCGCATGAACACATTGCCGATCTGGTCGACCGTGATCGACATGCCGGCTGCCCTGCCCCATCCGACCACCAGGTCGCGGCCCTGGCGATCCAGGTCGGTCAGCGCCAGGCGCTTGACGCCGCCTTTGGGCGTGGCGCCGATCCGCGCCAGTTCCATCAGCGCGTCCCACAGACGCCCGCCCTTGATGCGTAGCTGGTTCATGCTGCGATTCCTTCCTTGTGGATGCGGATGAACGCAGGCCGGTCGATATGCCGGCCTGCCCCTTCTTCGGCGCGCAGGTCGCCGTTCGCATACACGATTTTTCCCGCGGCGATCGTGTAGCTGGGGATTCCGCGCACGGTACGGCCCTCGAACACATTGAAACCGCCCTTTGCATGCTGGGTAGCGGCCGACAGCGTTTTCGTGCCGGCCGGGTCCCAGACCACGATATCGGCATCGGCGCCTACCGCGATCACACCCTTGCGCGGGTACATATTGAAAATCTGCGCGGCGTTGGTGGAGGTGACGCGCACGAATTCGGACGGCGACAATGTGCCCGTATTGACACCGGCATCCCAGATCACCGCCATGCGTTCCTCGACGCCGCCGCAGCCGTTCGGGATGCGCGTGAAGTCGTCCGCGCCCATGCTTTTCTGCTCGGCGCAGAAGGTGCAGTGGTCGGTCGCCGTGGTGTGCAGGTTCCCCGCCCGCAGGCCGTGCCACAGCGCGGCTTGATGGTGCTTGCTGCGAAACGGGGGGCTCATGACGTGGGCGCGCGCATACGCCGGATCGGGGTTGGCGTAGACACTGTCGTCGATGACGAGGTGGCCGGCCAGTGCTTCGCCATACACCCGCTGGCCCTTGGCGCGGGCGCGCGCAATTGCATCGAGCGACTCTGCGCAGGACACGTGCACGATGTAGACCGGCGTGCCCAGCACATTGGCAATGGCGATCGCCCGGTTGGCCGCTTCGGCTTCCACTTCGGGGGGACGCGACAGCGGATGCGCTTCGGCACCGGTCATCCCGCGCGCCATCAAATCCTTCTGCAGCTGGAATACCAGCTCGCCGTTCTCGGCGTGGACGGTCGGGATGGCGCCCAGTTCGAGCGCGCGCTTGAAGCTGTGCACCAGGGTTTCGTCGTCGGCCATGATGGCGTTTTTATAGGCCATGAAGTGCTTGAAGCTGTTTACGCCATGGTCGCGCACCAAGGTGCCCATGTCCGCATGCACTTGGTCGCTCCACCACGTCACGGCCACGTGGAAGGTGTAGTCGCCGGCCGATTTGGCGGCCCAGCCGCGCCAGGTGTGATACGCCTCGAGCAGCGGCTGCCGCGGCGCGGGGATCACGAAATCCATGATGGTGGTGGTGCCGCCGGCCAGGCCCGCCGCGGTGCCGCTGAAAAAATCGTCGGATGTCACGGTGCCCATGAACGGCAGCTGCATGTGGGTGTGGGTGTCGATCCCGCCCGGCATCACATACTGGCCGCTCGCGTCGATGACGGTGGCGTGCGGCGGCGCTTCCAGGTTCTCGCCCACGGCGACGATCTTGTCGCCATAGCACAGCACGTCGGCTTTGTAAGCACGGTCGGCATTGACGACGATGCCGCCACGAATGATGGTGGTCATGCTTGATTCTCCTTGAAGAAGATGGGTTCGGGCAGCGCGCGGCCCTTCATCAGGGCGCCGTACACCAGCCCTGAAATGAGCACGCCGACGAACCAGGCGTAGGTGTAGATGGTCTTGAACGTATCGCCGATCCCGCCGAACGAGGCCGGAAACGCGGCGTTCAGGAAACCGGGAATATTCGGCGCGACGCCCAGCACGAACGCGGCGACGGCCGCCATGTTCCAGCCATTCGTGTACGAGTAGGCGCCCTGCTCGCGGTACAGCTGGTCGACCGCGAGGCGGGTCTTGCGAATGAAGTAGTAATCGATGATCAGGATGCCGGCGATCGGCCCGAGCAGGGCCGAGTAGCCGGTCAGCCAGGTGAAGATATAACCCTGCGTGGTTTCCAGCACCTTCCACGGCATCATCACCAGCGCGATGCCGGCGGTGAGGTAGCCACCCGTGCGATAGCTGATGCGGCGCGGCGCCAGCGCCGAAAAATCGTAGGCCGGCCCCACCAGGTTGGCGGCCAGGTTGACGGATACGGTATCGACCAGCAGGATCACCAGCGCCACCAGCACCCCCGCGCCCTGCATGCGGCTGGCCAGGTCGACCGGGTCCCAGATCGCCTTGCCGTACAAGACCACGGTGGCCGAGGTGACGATGACGGCCAGCGCGGCCAGGAGTCCCATCGGCACGGGCAGCCCGATGGTCTGGCCGACGACCTGGTCGCGCTGGGTCCTGGCGAAGCGCGTGAAGTCGGGGATGTTCAGCGCCAGCGTGGCCCAGAACCCCACCATGGCGGTCAGCGACGGCCAGAACGTGGCCCAGAACTGGCCGGCCTTTTTACCGCCCGCGACAAATTGCGAGGGCTGCTCGAGCAGGTTGCCGAAGCCGCCCGCCTTGCTGTGCACCCAGCCCAGCAGCACGAAGCAGATGGCGATTTTCAGCGGCGCGGTCCAGGTTTCGAGCTTGCGGATCGACTCCATGCCGTGCACGATATAGTAAAGCTGGATGGCCCAGAAGGCGAGGAAGCAGGCCAGCTGGCCGGCGTTGATGCCGAGTCCCGCAATGGGAGCGCCGCCGATCGGATGGCCCATCAGCACACCGAGCAGCGTGTAGATCATGCTGCCGCCGAACCAGGTCTGGATGCCGTACCAGCCACAGGCGACGATGGCCCGCATCAGCGCCGGCAGGCGCGCGCCGCTCGTGCCGAACGCGGCCCGCGCCAGCACGGCGTACGGAATGCCGTACTTGGTGCCCGCGTGGCCAATCAGGAGCATCGGCATCAGCACGATGGCATTCGCCAGGAACACCGTCATGACCGCCTGGTAGCCCGACATGCCGCCTTCGATCAGGCTGGCCGACAGCGTGTATGCCGGGATGCACATCACCATGCCGACCCACAGCGCGGCGAAGTGATACCAGCGCCAGGTGCGCTGGCTGGCCGTGGTGGGCGCCAGGTCGGGGTTCCAGAGGTGGGTGCTGCCGGGCAGGTCTGAGCTCAAGTTCGTTACTCCATCGGTTGGATAAAGCGTGCAGACAGTGAAAGCAAGTACGACCGATACCATCAACCTGTCCCCCCCACGAAGGCGGGGGTGACGGGTTTGAGATTAACAGGGAAGCAGGCTTCGCGCCTTCACCAACTCACCTCGCCAGCTTTTCTTCCTGCAGCGCCGCGTGCGGATTGCGGGCATCCTGCGTCCAGTTCATGAACGGCTTGCCGGTCTGCTGCGGCACCATCGTGATGCAGCCCTCCACCGGGCAGGTGATTTCGCACAGGTTGCAGCCCACGCACTCGGCATCGATCACCTCGTAGGTACGGACGCCGCTTGATGTGCCACCCACTTCGCCGATCAGCTGGGCGATCGACTGGTGCGACGTGTCTTCGCAGGCGACATAGCACTTGCCGCACTTGATGCACTTGTCCTGGTCGATGTGCGCAATCACCTGATAGTTCATGTCCAGGTATTTCCAGTCGGTGGTGTTCGGCACCTCCTTGCGCGAAAACGCGGCGATGTTCGCGTAGCCCTGCGCATCCATCCAGCGCGACAGTCCGTCCTTCATTTCTTCGACAATCCGGAAGCCATGCAGCATCGCGGCCGTGCAGACCTGCACCGAGCCGGCACCCAGCGCGATGAATTCGGCGGCATCGCGCCAGTTGCCGATGCCCCCGATGCCGGATATCGGCAAGCCGCGCGTGATGGGGTCACGGGCGATTTCCGCCACCATGTTCAACGCGATCGGTTTGACCGCCGAACCGCAGTAACCGCCGTGCGTGCTGGCGTTGCCGACGATCGGGTAAGCAATCATGCGGTCCAGGTCCAGGTGCGTGATCGAGTTGATGGTGTTGATCAGCGAGACCGCATCGGCCCCGCCGGCCAGCGCGGCGCGTGCCGGCGCCCGCACGTCGGTGATGTTCGGCGTCAGCTTGACGATCACGGGCAACCGCGAATGCTTCTTGCACCAGCTTGTGACCATCTGCACGTACTCGGGCACCTGGCCTACCGCCGCGCCCATGCCGCGCTCCGGCATGCCGTGCGGGCAGCCGAAATTGAGCTCGATCCCGTCGGCGCCGGTCGCTTCGACCTGCGGCAGGATGGCGGCCCACAATGCTTCTTCGCACGGCAGCATCAAGGAAACGATCATGGCGCGGTCGGGCCAGTCCTTCTTGACCTGCGTGATCTCGCGCAGGTTGATCTCCAGGCTGCGGTCGGTGATGAGCTCGATGTTGTTGAAGCCGACGACTTCACGGTTCTTGCCGTAGTGGGCCGAATAGCGCGACGACACGTTGACCGCGGCCGGGTCCTCGCCCAGCGTTTTCCAGACCACGCCGCCCCACCCTGCCTCGAAGGCGCGCACGACGTTGTAGGCCTTGTCGGTGGGTGGCGCGGACGCCAGCCAGAACGGATTGGGCGATTTGATGCCGCAGAAATCGATGCTCAGGTCGGCCATGCTGCCCCCGCTTTGGATTGGATGTCGTTGTGGATCGCGTGGGCCGCAAGCTTGCCGTGCTGGACGGCTTGCACGGTCAGGTCCTGGCCCGGCGCGACGCAGTCGCCGCCGGCGTAGATGCCGGCTACCCTGGTCCTGAAATGATCGTCGACGGCGATCTTGTCGCCGGCCCCGGCGAGCGCCATCGCCACATCATCGCAGAGGCTGACGGGCTCCATGCTCTGGCCGATGGCCTTGAACACGGCGTCGGCCGCGATATCGATGTAGGCGCCGGTGCCGGCCAGGCGCGTGCCGTCCATGCGGGTTTCCTCGAAGCGCATGCCCATCACCGCGCCGGTGTCGTCGACCAGCACGTCGAGCGGCGCCGCCCACGTACGGATGCGCACGAAATTCGCCTTCGCGATATCGATCTCGTGGCCGGTCGCGCTCATCGCGTCGAACCCGCGTCGGTACACCAGCGTCACGTCGTCCGCGCCCAGGCGCTTGATCTGCACGGCCATGTCGATGGCCGTGTTGCCGGCGCCGATGACGATGGCGCGGCGCGGTACCGGCAGCGCGGCCAGGTCGGGCGCCTGGCGCAGGCTGGCGATGTAATCGATGGCCGCCACCAGGCCTGGTGCGTGCTCGCCGGTGAGGCCCAGCTGGCGGCTGGCGGTCAGGCCGATGCCGAGGAAAACCGCGTCGTACTGGATCTGCAGGTCTGTCAGGTGCAGGTTCACGCCCAGCGCTTGGCCGGTGCGCACCTCGATGCCGCCGATCTCCAGCAGGAAGGCCACTTCTTCCTGCGCGAAGTCGCCGGGCAGCTTGTATTTGGCGATGCCGTATTCGTTCAGGCCACCGGCTTTCGCGTTCGCTTCGAACACGACGACATCGTTGCCCAGCATGGCCAGCCGGTGCGCGCAGGCCAGGCCGGCGGGGCCGGCACCAACGACGGCGATGGTCTTGCCGGTCGCGGCGGCGCGCTCGAACGGGTGCGCCCCGAAGGTGGCGTGGTCGATGGCGTGGCGTTGCAGCAGGCCGATCCTGACCGGCTGATGCTCGTCGTCGTGGTTGCGCACACAGGCGTCTTCGCAGAGGATTTCGGTGGGGCAGACGCGCGCGCAGGCGCCGCCGAAGATATTCTGCTGGAGGATCGTGTGGGCCGCGCCGTTGATGTTGTCGTCGTGGATATTGCGGATGAAGCTGGCGACGTCGATGCCGGTCGGGCAGGCGCGCATGCAGGGGGCGTCGTAGCAGTACAGGCAGCGCGCCGCTTCGATGGCCGCCTGGCGGCTGGTGAGCGCTGGCGCCAGGTCGGTGAACTGCCGCGCCAGCACATCGTTCGATCCCGCCGCGCGCGGCAAGTGCTTGAGTGACTCGATCATCTTCATCGCCTTATTGGATTGTGTCGTACCGCGTCCATTCCCACCTCGCTACATACCGTCGTCCCGGCTTTCGTCGGGATGACGATTCATCGGATAGAGGTGAAACGACACGCCGCGCTGTCTACTTCATCTGCGGGAATGCAAATTCCGCGCCAGCGCTCGCCGTATTCGGCCAGCGCTGCATCACCGCCTTGTGCCGCGTATAAAACCGCACGCCTTCCGGGCCGTACGCGTGGTGGTCCCCATACAAACTCTTCTTCCACCCGCCAAAACTGTTGAACGCCATCGGCACCGGCAGCGGCACGTTCACGCCCACCATCCCCACCTGCACCTGGCGCACGAATTCACGCGCCACGCCGCCGTCGCGGGTGTAGATCGCCACGCCATTGCCATACTCATTCGCGTTGATCAGCGCCAGGGCACTGCCCACGTCCGGCAGCCGCACCATGCACAGCACCGGCCCGAAGATCTCTTCCTTGTAGATGCTCATCGCAGGCGTGACCTGGTCGAACAGCGTACCGCCGACAAAGAAGCCATCTTCGCGTCCGGCCACCTTGAAATTGCGCCCGTCGACCAGCAATGCGGCACCCGCCTCCACGCCCTCGCCAATCAGTTTTTCGATGCGCTGCTTGGCCGCGCTGCTGACCACCGGCCCCATTTCCGCACCAGCGGCCATGCCATCGTCCACCTTCAGTGCAGCGGTGCGCGTTTTCAGTGCGGCCGCCAGTTTGTCGCCTGCGTCGCCAATCGCCACCACCACCGAGATGGCCATGCAGCGCTCACCGGCCGAACCAAAGGCAGCGCCCATCAGCGCGTCGACCGCCATGTCCATGTCGGCATCCGGCATGACCACCATGTGGTTCTTGGCGCCGCCCAGCGCCTGCACGCGCTTGCCCGCTGCGCTGCCGCGCGCGTAAATGTATTCGGCGATCGGGGTCGAGCCGACAAAGCTGATCGCCTGGACATCCGGGTTGTCCAGCAACGCATCGACCGTCAATTTGTCGCCCTGGATCACGTTGAACACACCGTCCGGCAAGCCGGCCTGCTTGAGTAATTTTGCATGCAGCAGGGACGCCGATGGATCGCGCTCGGACGGTTTCAGAATGAACGTATTGCCGCACGCGAGCGCCACCGGGAACATCCACATCGGCACCATGACCGGGAAGTTAAAGGGTGTGATGCCGGCCACGACGCCCAGCGGCTGGCGCATGGCCCAGGCGTCTATGCCGCGCGCGATCTGGTCGGTGAATTCTCCTTTGAGCAGGTGCGGAATGCCGACGGCGAATTCGACCACTTCGATCCCGCGCGCGACCTCGCCCTGCGCATCGCTGAAGGTTTTACCGTGCTCGCGCGTGAGCATGGTGGCAAATTCGTCGGTGTGCTCCTGGCATAGCTGCAGGTACCTGAAGAGGACGCGCGCACGTGCCAGCGGCGGTGTGTTCGACCAGGCCGGAAATGCCGCCTGCGCGGCGGCGACGGCGTCGTTGACCTCCTCCGTGGTGCCCAGCGCCACCTGCGCGCACGGGGTGCCGAGGGCCGGATTGAACACGTCGGCAAAACGCCCGCTGGTGGTGGCGACAATGGCGCCGTCGATAAAATGGCTGATGGTATCCATGGTTTTTCAGTCGAGGTGTTTGAGGACGGTGGCAAGCTTGCCGAACAATTCGTCGATGTGCTGCTTTTCCAGCACCAGCGGCGGCGACAGCGCGATGATGTCGCCGGTGGTGCGGATCAGCACGCCATCGGCGAACGCCTTTTTGAACGCGGTAAAGGCGCGCACGCCGGGCTTGCCGGCAATCGGCGCCAGCTCGATGCCGGCGATGAGGCCAATGGTGCGGATGTCGATCACATGCGGCAGGCCCTTCAGGGAATGCACCGCGTCTTCCCAGTACTGCTTCATCGACGCCGCGTGCGCCAGCACCTGCTGCTCCTCGAAGACATCGAGCGTGGCCAGCGCGGCGGCGCAGGCGAGCGGATGGCCCGAATAGGTATAGCCGTGGAACAGTTCGATACCGGCCGGCGCCTCCATGAAAGCGTCATGGATGAACGCTTTGGAGAACACGGCGCCCATCGGCACCATGCCGTTGGTGAGGCCTTTGGCGGTGCTCATCAGGTCCGGCTCGACACCGAAATAGTCAGCCGCAAAGGGCGTCGTCAGGCGTCCGAAACCGGTGATGACTTCGTCGAAAATGAGCAGGATGCCGTGCTTGGTGCACAGCTCGCGCAGGCGCTTCAAATAACCTTTTGGCGGAATCAGCACGCCGGTGGAGCCGGCCACCGGTTCGACGATGACGGCCGCGATGGTGGACGCGTCATGCAGCGCGACGATGCGTTCCAGTTCGTCGGCCAGGTTGACACCATGTTCCGGCTCGCCGCGCGTGTACGCATTCTTGTCGATGTCGTGGGTGTGCGGCAGGTGGTCGACGCCCGGCAGCAGCGGACCAAAGTGCTTGCGGTTCGGGCCAATGCCACCCACCGACAGGCCGCCGAAGCCCACGCCGTGGTAGCCGCGCTCGCGGCCGATCAACCGGGTGCGGCTGCCCTCGCCGCGCACGCGGTGGTAGGCCAGCGCCATCTTCAGTGCGGTATCGACCGCTTCGGAACCGGAGTTGGTGTAGAAGACGTGGCCGAACTTGTGGTTCGTGTAGGTCATCAGGCGTTCGGCCAGGTCGAACGCGGCCGGGTGACCCATCTGGAATGTCGGGGCGAAATCGAGCTGGCCCACCATCTCGCGCACGGCGGCGACGATGCGCGGCTGGTTATGGCCGCAAGGGACGCACCACAGGCCGGCGGCGCCGTCGAGAATGCTGTTGCCATCGACGTCCTTGTAATACATGCCTTCGGCGGAGACCAGGAGGCGCGGATGTTCCTTGAAATCGCGGTTGTTCGTGAAGGGCATCCAGAAGGAGGACATGGATGCGGGGCGGGACTGGTTCATGTATGTCTCCAGGAATTTGACGGCGGCCAAAAAAATTTACCAGTTGTCAAAATGATGATGCAATAATAGTCAGCAGGGACGCAGGGGCACAGATACACGGCCGGGAAATACGCCCAACCGTATTGGTACTGCGATCTGTACAGTTTTACGCGCGCCGGCGCGACATGACAAGGGGCACGCAGCAGATGAAGGCAGCGGCAGTGCAGCAGGGAAAGGACGAGGCAAACGGCAGCGCCGCAGCGTGGCCGCAGTTCGCCATCGACCGCGGCAAGCGCGGCAGCCTGGTCGACCAGATCGTGGCGGCCGTCACGGGGATGGTGAACGCCCGTGAATTGCGCGTCGGCACCAAGATGCCGTCGGTACGGCAATTCGCAAAGTGTCATGGCGTGAGTACCTTCACGGTCGTCGAATCCTATGACCGCCTGCTCAATCTCGGACTGCTGACCTCGCGCCGCGGCTCCGGCTTTTTTGTCACGCGCAACGAGGCCGTGGCGCCGACCCACATGGCGCAGCCGGGCCCCACGTCGATCGACGCGCTGGCGCCGGACCTGTACTCGGGCGTCTCGGATGCGCTGCCGGTGGGCGCCGGCTGGCTGCCGCCGGAGTGGTATGGCGAAGCGACGATCCTCGACGCGGTCCGCCACGCCATGAAAATCCCGGCCAGCCGCCTGCGCGGCTACGGCCATCCGCTCGGCTTTCCCACGCTGCGCCAGCACCTGGCCAGCACGCTGTCCGACGACCTGTTTGCCTGCGAGCCGGACCAGGTGCTGCTGACCCACGGCGCCACCCACGCCTTCGACCTGATCCTGCGCACGCTCACCAAACCGGGCGACACGGTGCTGGTGGAAGACCCCGGCTACAGCAACCTGCTGTCGCTGATCCGCCACCACGGCTGCATCGCGGTGGGCATCCCGCGCGGCGAGAACGGGCTCGATGTCGACGCGCTGGTGCAGCAGGCGGCCAGCGCCCATCCGAAGCTCATGTTCGTCAACACGGTGCTGCAAAACCCGCTTGGCACATCGCTGTCGCAAGCCCAGGCGCACCGCTTGCTGGGCGTGGCCGAGCGGTTCGATTTCTGGCTGGTGGAGGACGATATCTATCGCGAACTGGCCACGCGCGGCGATGCGTCACTGGCCGCGATGGATGGCCTGCGCCGCGTGATCCGTGTCGGCAGCTTTTCGAAAACGCTGTCGCCGGTGCTGCGCGTGGGGTCCATCTGCGCTTCCGGCAGCCTGGTTCCCGAACTGCTGCGCATCAAGATGCTGGCCGGGCTGACGACCTCGGAAATCAATGAGCGCGCGGTGTACCACGCCGTATCGGCGCGGCCGTACAAACGCATGGTCGAGCGGCTGGTGGCGCAGCTGGACCAGGGCCGCGAACGCACCATCGAACGGCTGGCGCAGGTGGGCATGGCGCCGATTGCGCGCCCGCGCGGCGGCATGTTCGTCAGCGCCGGCTGGGCCGGCGCGCCGACACTCGAGCACAACGGCCGCGTCATCGCCGACCTGGCCCTGAAGGCCGGGATCCTGCTCGCCCCCAGCGAATTTTTCACGCTGCGCGCGCCGGAATCGGTGTGGTTCCGCTTCAACGTCGCCTATGCCGCCGATGCGCCGGCGCTGCTGGCTTTCCTCAACGCCATCCGATGATTTTTCCTTGACGACGATGCCCGACCTGCCCGAACCCACCCTCAGCAGCGCCGGCAAACGCCGGGTCCAGAACCGCGACCGCCTCGAAGCGGCCATCGTCCAGGAAGCCGTGCGCATCTTTGCCGAATGCGGCTACGAGGGTGCGTCGGTGGCAGTGATCGCCGAGAACGCCGGGCTGTCGAAGCAGAACCTGATGTACTACTTTCCCACCAAGCAGGCGCTGTACGAACGCGTGCTCGACGACGTGCTGGACGACTGGCTCGAGCGCATGGCGGGCCTGAACGACCCGCACCAGGCCCCGTCCGACCTGCTGCGCGCTTACATCGGCGCCAAGCTGCGCTTTTCGCGCGAACAGCCGTGGGCCTCGCGCGTGTACGCAATGGAAGTCATCGGCGGCGCCCAGTTCTACGGCGCCCAGATCAAGGAGCGCGTGGTCCCGCTGCTGCGCCGCGACATCGACACCTTCGAGCGCTGGATCAACGAGGGCCGCATCGCCCCCGTCAACGCCACCCAACTGATGTTCGCCATCTGGGCCATGACCCAGTCCTACGCCGATTTCGCCACCCAGATGGCGCTCGTGCTGGGCCGGCCCGTGTTGACGAAGCAGGACTTCGACGACGCGGAGACGCTGATCACGCGGATGGTACTGGCCGCAGTGTCGTTGCAAACGTCCGCTTTAGCAAACGTCATCCCGGCAAAAGCCGGAACCCATGCCCCCTGAAGCGGGGTGTCGGCGCCAACGCCGCCGCCGATGCGTACAACGACGCGGTTTCCCATTCACCCCCCGTTTCGCCCCGTTCGTCGCATGATGCTGGAACGACGGGCCACTGAGCACTACAGTGAACTCATCGCCAACCCACTGGAGCCCACCATGAGCCACTCCCTCGAATCCTTCTCCGTTCTGCTCGACGATATCTGGCACGCCCTCTGCCGCGCCGTGCGCTACGCCTCGAACGCCATCGCCACCATGTCCTGGCCGGCGCTGCTGCTCACCGCCGTGCTGATGGCCTTTGCGATTTCCATCGTCCCGCTGGCGATCACGCTGTTCGTGCTGTTCATGATCGTCAAGCTGGTCGTCGGCGGTATCGTGATCGGCACGCGCCGCCACCGCAACCGTCCAGCCGACGAGTACAAGGACTGAACAATGCGTGCCAGCCAGATGAACCGCGCCCTCGACTTCGTCCGCGACGCGCTGGTCGAAGCCTCCATCCTCTGGTGGCGCTTCGTCGACTGGCTCGCGCTGGTCGAATGGCGCCAGCTGGGCATCATCTGGCTGCTGTCCCTGATTGGCCTGGGCATCCTGAACACGCCGGAACCGGCCCTCTGGTTCATCTTCATTTCCTTCGGCGTCAAGGTGCTGGCCGGCGGCAAGCGCAAGGCCGAAGTGGAGGCGCGCCAGGCTGGCGTGAAAGCCAATGTCGCCAACCTGGAAAAGCAGCTGGCCCAGGCCCAGATGGCGGCGCTGCAGGCGCAGGTGGAGCCGCACTTCCTGTTCAACACGCTGGCGCTGATCGGCCAGCTGATCGAAACCGATCCACCGGAAGCGGCGCGCGTGCACGCCCATCTGATCGACTACCTGCGCGCCACCTTGCCCCAGCTGCGCGCACGCGGCGGCGGCACGCTCGGCAAGCAGGTCGAGATGGCCAGAGCCTACCTCGCCATCATGCAGGCGCGAATGAAGGAAAGGCTCGCGGTGAACTGCATCGTGCCCGTATTCCTCGAGAGTGCGCCGTTCCCGCCCATGATGCTGCAAAGCCTGATCGAAAACGCCATCAAGCATGGCCTGGAACCGAAGATCGCCGGCGGCACGATTACCGTGCGTGCCCAGGTCATCGACGCCACGTTGCAGGTCGATGTGTGCGACGACGGCATCGGCATCAACCTCCATGCCCCCGACGGCGTGGGCCTGGCGAACATCCGCGAACGCCTGCAACTGCTGTATGGCGGCGCGGCCGAACTGGTGATCGAAGCACCGGTGGCCGGCGGCTGCTTTGCGTCGATCCGGCTGCCGTACTCGATGATGGAGACAAGTGCATGATCAGGGCATTGATCGCCGACGACGAAGCGCCGATGCGCGATCAGTTGCGCGCGCGTCTGCAGGCGGTGTGGCCGGCACTGGAGATCGTCGCTGAAGCGGCCAATGGCAGCGACGCCGTCGCGCTGGCGCAGCAGCACGCGCCCGACATCGTCTTCCTCGACATCCGCATGCCCGGCATGAGCGGCATCGAGGCGGCGCGCCATTTGTACAGCCGCTGCCATATCGTGTTCGTGACCGCGTATGACCAGTATGCGCTGGACGCGTTCGAACAGGGCGCGATGGATTATTTACTCAAGCCGGTCAGTGTGGAACGGCTCGAGCGGACCTGCGAACGCCTGAAGTCGCGCCTGGCGCGCCCGCCGCAGGACATCGGCGCGCAGCTGGCGCAACTGGCGCAGGCGATGCAACAGGCGGTACCCGTCAAGCCGAACCACCTGCGCTGGATCCAGGCCCAGGTGGGCGGCAACCTGCGCATGGTGAGCACGCGCGAGGTACTGTTTTTTCAGTCGGATGAAAAGTACACACGGGTGCAGACGGCGACCGCGGAGCTGCTGATCCGCAAGACGCTCAAGGAGCTCGGCGACGAACTCGATCCGGATGAATTCTGGCGCATCCACCGCTCGACGCTGGTGCGCGTGGATGCGATTGCCGAGGTGACGAAGGATATGCGCGGGCGGCACATGCTGCATCTGCGTGGGTACAAGGGCGAGCTGGAGATCAGCAGGAATCACACGCATCTGTTTCAGCAGATGTGATCGTGCTGCGTGCTCGGCATGACCGCGCCCGCAGTACCTCAGGCCCCGTCGTTCTGATTCAGGTCCCACCCCGAAAACCCGTTCGGCAGCTGCTTCGCCGCAGTCGTCTCGAACACATCTCCCTTCAAATTGGTCAGCACCACGGGAAGGTCGTGGCCACCCAATTCAAGGATCACCTGGCGGCAGGCGCCGCACGGGGCAATGGGTCCATCGGTCTGGCCAATCACGGCAAGCCCGGCGAAATCGCCCGGCTTGTAACCATGCGCCACCGCGCTGAAAAACGCGGTGCGTTCCGCGCAGTTGCACAAGCCGTACGACGCGTTCTCCACATTGCAGCCGCGGAAAATCCGGCCATCCTTGCACTCCAGCGCCGCGCCCACCTTGAAGTGCGAATACGGCGTGTACGCCAGCTCACGTGCTGCGGTGGCTTCCTGGATCAATTTGTCCTGGTTGTTCATGGCAACTCCTTATGGACGGATGGTACGGTAGATCATCGGTTCGGCAGCCGGTTTGACAGCGCTGATCTGGTAAGCCTGCTGCACTTCGCGCACGGCTTGTTCGGCGCCCTCTTGCGTCCGTGCGTGCACCATCGCCAGCGGCTGGCCGACGGCAACTGCGTCACCCAGTTCCACCAGGCCGGTCAGGCCGACCGCGAAGTCGATCGCGTCTTGCGGACGGCGGCGCCCGCCGCCCAGGCTGACCACGGCAAGGCCCAGCGTGCGCGCATCGACCGACGTCGCAAACCCGGCTTCCAGTGCCGGTGCCGGAACGACGATTGGCGCGGCGTCGAGGTAAGCGTCGGGGCGTTCGATCAGGTCGGCCGGACCACCGAGGGCAGCAACCATGCGCGAGAAGCGTTCGGCAGCTTCACCGGAATCGAGGCCCGCCTGCAGCCTGGCGCGTGCTTCCGTCTCATTCGCCGCCAGTTTGCCCAGCACCAGCATCTCGGCGCACAGCGCCATCGTCACTTCGTGCAGGCGGCCTGGCCGCGATTTGCCGGTCAGGTAATCCATCGCCAGGCGCACTTCCAGCGCGTTGCCCGCCACGGGGCCGAGCGACTCGTTCATGCCGGTCAAAATGGCCGACGTACGGGTGCCGGCGCCGTTGCCGACATCGACGATGCTCTGCGCCAGTTCGACCGATTTGTCGTAGGTCGGCATGAAGGCACCGCTACCCACTTTCACGTCCATCACCAGCGCGTCCAGGCCGGCCGACAGCTTCTTCGACAAGATGGAACCGGTGATCATGGCCACCGATTCCACGGTGGCGGTGGTATCGCGGATGCTGTAGAAGCGTTTATCGGACGGCGCCAGCTGCGCGGTCTGGCCGATGATGGCCACGCCCACGTCCTTGACGACGGTGCGGACCAATTCAGGATCGGGCACCGTGCAATAGCCAGGGATGGCGTCGAATTTGTCGAGCGTGCCGCCGGTGTGGCCCAGGCCGCGGCCGGAGATCATCGGCACGAAGCCACCGCATGCTGCAATCATCGGTCCGAGCATCAGCGAGACGACGTCGCCGACGCCCCCGGTCGAGTGCTTGTCGACGATCGGGCCGGGCAGGTTCAGCGATGTCCATTCCATGACCTGCCCGGAGTCGCGCATCGCCAGCGTGAAGGCGACGCGTTCGTCCATGTTCATGTCATTGAAGTAGACCGCCATCGCCAGCGCCGCGATCTGGCCTTCGGTGACGCTGTTGTCGGTAATGCCGCGGACAAAAAACTGGATTTCTTCAGCGCTCAATGCGCCGCCATCGCGTTTTTTGCGGACGATTTCTTGGGGTAAAAACATGGTAGACCTGCTTGATTTGGTACTGCGTTAGCTAAAAAACCGTCACCACGCTGTGCGCGTGATGACGGTTCAAAAAATGGCGCGCTGCTTTAAACGCCGTAAGGAATCCAGACGTTCTTGACCTGGCTCGCATGCTGCAGCACGGTGCGGCCGCACGCCTGCTTCGCGTCGAACCAGTCGCGCCCCCTGGCGCCGCCGACCCACGTCCGTTTCAGCGTTTCCGACGACAGGCGCTCGACTTCCGCGCAGCCTTCGGCCGAGCCGTCATGGCGCCACACCGCATCGATGTCGCCGTGCGTCGCCAGCGTACGCGCCAGTTCATCGGCGCTGCCGGTGACGATGTTCAGCACACCGCCCGGCAGATCGGACGTGTCCAGCACCTGGTACAAGTCGATCGCCGACAGCGGGAAGGCCTCCGACGGCACCGCCACCACGCGGTTGCCCAGCGCGATTGCCGGCGCCACCAGCGAGATGAAGCCCAGCAGCGGCGCTTCGTTCGGGCAGACGATGCCGATCACGCCGACCGGTTCGTTCAGCGCCACGGTGACGCCGTGCATCGGCGGCTGGTGCGCCAGGCCGTCGTACTTGTCGGCCCAGGCGGCGTAATAGAACAGGCGCTCGATCGAGGCCTGCACTTCACGCTGCGGATCGTCCGACCCCGTCATCGCAGCCAGGCGCGCGGCGAATTCGTCGGCGCGGATCGCGAGGTTCTCCGCGATGTAGTACAGCACCTGGGCGCGGTTGTGGGCCGTCGCGCGGGTCCAGCCGGTGGCTTTATGCGCGGCTTCGACAGCATTGCGGATGTCCTTGCGGCTGCCTTCGCCGACGTCGGCCAGGAAAGCGCCGTTCGCGCCCGCGATGGCGCGGCTGTAGGCGCCGTCAGGGCGGGCCTGCTTGCCGCCGATGTACATTTTTGCGGTGCGGTCGATGGCGAACGGGCTGTCCGGCGCCGATGCTTTTACCGCGCCCTTCTCGATGGCGACCGGTGCTGCGGGACGCGCATCTTCCGCCAGCGGCGCCAGATACTCGTACATGCCCTCCTTGCCGCCTTCGCGGCCGTAGCCGGATTCGCGGTAGCCGCCGAAGCCGCAGGCCGCGTCGAACTGGTTGGCGGTGTTGATCCACACGACGCCGGCCTTGATCTGCGGCGCCACGTCCAGCGCAAGGCTGATCGACTCGGACCAGACGCACGCAGCCAGGCCGTACACGGTGTTATTGGCCAACTGGACGGCTTCAGCGGGGGTGCGGAAGCTCATCGCAACCAGCACCGGTCCGAAAATCTCGGCCTGCGCCACGGCGGCGGACGTGGACGCGCCCAGGATCAGCGTCGGCAAATACCACGAACCTTCGTCCGGCATCGCGCACGATGGCTGCCAGACTTCGCAACCTTCGGCACGCGCGGACTCCACCAGGCCGTGGATGCGCTGCTGCTGCACCGGATCGACCAGCGCGCCGACGTCCATCGATTTGTCCAGCGGCGAGCCGACGCGCAGCGTCTCCATGCGCGCCTTGACCTTGGCGATGAAACGCTTCTCGATTGATTCCTGCACCAGCAAACGCGAGCCCGCACAGCAGACCTGCCCCTGGTTGAACCAGATCGAGTCGACCAGACCTTCGACGGCAGCGTCCAGGTCAGCGTCTTCGAACACGATGAACGGCGACTTGCCGCCCAACTCGAGCGACAGTTTCTTGCCGCTGCCCGCGGTGGCCTTCCTGATCAGGCGCCCCACTTCGGTCGAGCCGGTGAACGCCAGCTTGTCGATGCCCGGATGGTTGACGATGGCCTCGCCCACGCGGCCGTCGCCGGTGACGATGTTCACCACGCCAGCCGGCACGCCGGCCTGCTGGCAGATCTCGGCAAACAGCAGCGCGGTCAGCGGCGTGTATTCGGCTGGCTTGAACACCACCGTGTTACCGGCAGCGAGCGCCGGGGCGATTTTCCAGGCCAGCATCAGCAGCGGGAAATTCCAGGGAACGATCTGGCCCACCACGCCCACCGCGCGGTAGTCGGCGAATTCTTCCGACTGCAACTGGGCCCAGCCTGCGTGGTGATAAAAATGGCGGCTGGCTAACGGCAGGTCGGCATCGCGCGTTTCACGGATGGTCTTGCCGTTGTCGAGCGTTTCGATGACGGCGAACAGGCGCGCATGCTTTTGCAGCAGGCGGGCCAGCGCGTACAGCACGCGCGCGCGGCCATGGCCACCCAAGGCGACCCAGCCCGGCTGGGCGCGGCGCGCGGCGGCGACAGCGCGGTCCACGTCGGCGCCAGTCGCCTGCGTCACTTGCGCCAGTTCCTTGCCGTCGGCCGGATTGGTCGAGGCGAAGGTATCCGCGCTGGCGGTCCAGGCATTGTCGATGAACAGGCCGAACGACCGGCCATGCTGTTCCAGCCACGCCTGCGCTTCTTTGGTGCTTTCAGGTGCGGGGCCGTAGTCCATATTTTGCAAAATCTCGTTAATTGTTGGCATGACAGTCTGAAATTAAGGTTGCGCGTCAGGGTTGAGCATGACGATGGTTGGCCGAGTAATTCCCGGTGACGTAGTGTTCGAGCTGGCGTTCGATGTCGGTCAGCAGGCTCGATGCACCGATGCGGAACAGATGCGGCTCCAGCCATTCAT
>Ga0265780_10002514_pt1 | contig 24788 bp, 19 predicted proteins | sample P1T30metagenome_FD_192432 | JGI IMG/M metagenome (GOLD analysis project Ga0265780, IMG submission 192432) | Plant litter microbial communities from East Loma Ridge, Irvine, California - P1 T30 | ecosystem: Environmental > Terrestrial > Plant litter > Unclassified | place: USA: California... | reverse complement strand
ATGGCAGTGCGGTAAATTTTATTACGAAGAGTACAAGCACTACGGCGATAAAGAGGGTATACAGGTGCTTTCGTTCATAGACAGGATGGATTTGGTATACGCCGCAGCCGATGTGGTTATATCGCGCTCAGGGGCATCATCAGTTTCGGAGTTGTGCATTGTGGGCAAGCCGGTATTGTTTATACCATCGCCCAATGTGGCCGAAGACCACCAGACAAAAAATGCACAGGCCATTGTAGATAAAGGCGGTGCGCTTTTGCTTAAGGAAGTGCAGCTGGATACACAGTTTCAGCCCGTATTTGCCGATTTGCTTAACAATGCAGAGAAGCAGAACAAACTGGCAGAGAACATTAAAAAGATGGCAAAAGTAAACGCCACAAAAGATATTGTTGAAGAGATAACCAAGTTACTGAGGGACTAAGGTTCTGAGGTGCTTAGAGAAAAAAGAATAGTTGTTAAAGTTTGAAGGTAAGAGTGGAAATCTAAGCACCTAAGATACTAAGCAACTAAGAACCTAAGAAAAAGAAATGGAACTAAACCAAATACATAATGTCTATTTTATAGGAATTGGCGGCATAGGGATGAGTGCCCTGGCCCGCTATTTTAAATTTATAGGCAAAAATGTGGCCGGTTATGATAAAACGCCTACCCAACTTACCGATGAGCTTAAGGCCGAAGGTATGAGCATCCATTTTGATGATGCGGTAGAGCTTATAGGGCTGGAGTTCCTTAATAAAGAAAATACTCTTGTAGTGGTTACCCCTGCCGTGCCGCAAAGCCACCAGCAATGGAGGTACTTTACGCAAACCGGCTTTGAGGTAAAAAAACGTGCCGAAGTACTGGGCATCATTACTAAAGATACGTTTTGCTTTGCCGTTGCGGGTACGCATGGTAAAACAACAACATCAAGCATACTGGGGCATATTTTGTACCAGAGCGGGATAGATGTCACAGCTTTTTTAGGCGGTATTGTAGAGGGTTACAACTCTAACGTAATTGGCAGCGGCAAAACGGTTACCGTAGCCGAGGCCGATGAGTTCGACAGGTCGTTTTTACACCTGCACCCCAACATTGCGTGTATAACATCTATGGATGCCGACCACCTGGATATTTATGGCGATACAGCTTCTATAGAGGCGTCGTTTAGGGAGTTTGCGGGCAAGGTAGAGGATAAGGAACATTTGTTCATAACAGAAGGGCTCCCGCTGAAGGGAATAACCGTGGGGGTTAACAGCGGGCAGTTCTCTGCAGAAAATATTCGTATAGAAAATGGCTGGTATGTTTTTGATGCCGCCACACCGGGCGAAACCATCACTGGTTTACGTTTCGGCCTGCCGGGAAGGCACAACCTTACTAACGCTATGCTGGCGCTGGCCATGGCTAAAACCTACGGGGTAGCGTCGGGCGATATCGCTAAGGCGTTAGCGTCGTTCCAGGGGGTTAGGCGCAGGTTTTCGTACCAGGTTAAAAAAGAGGGTTTGGTGTATATAGATGATTATGCACACCACCCTACAGAGATCGATGCGGTTTACCAGGCGGTTACAGAGTTGTACCCGGGGCAAAAAGTACTGGCTATATTTCAGCCGCATTTGTACAGCCGCACCCGCGATTTTGCCGATGGCTTTGCCAGGAGCCTGTCGCAGTTTGAAAACGTTGCCCTGCTGGATATTTATCCGGCGCGCGAATTGCCCATTGAAGGTGTAACCGGCAAATGGCTGTTTGATATGATAGAGAACCCTAACAAAACGTTTATAAACAAAGCTGATGTTACGGGATTATTAAAAGTTACCGATGCCGCCGTTATTGTAACAATTGGCGCCGGCGATATTGGCGAAATGGTACCTCAAATTAAACTTGTTTTAGATGAAAAAAATTAATTGGAATAACGTAAGGCTGGCGCTGATTTTAGGCGTGGTGATTTTCCTTTATTCTTTCTCATCAAAACGCAATGCAGAGAGGATTATTAAAACCACCGATGTGGAATTTGCTGATAGTGAGAATTATATTACTAAAGACATAGTTAATAAGTTGTTGATACAAAATTTTGATGCTGCCACAGGTATTCAAAAAGTTAAATTAGATTTGAATAAGGTGGAAAAAAGTATCGCAAAAAACCCTATGGTCGAGAGAGCAGAGGTTTATGCTACAATAGACGGAAAATTAAAGGCCGTTGTTGTGCAGCGAAAACCCGTTGCAAGAATTTTTGAGGGCTCGCAATCGTATTACCTGGATCAGCGAGGGGGCAAAATGCCGCTCTCTGAACACCAAACGGCAAGGGTGCCCATAGTAACCGGCGACATTGCTAAAGTAGATGCTAAAAAGTTGCAAAAGGTACTGGCCTACATTTATGATGATGCGTTTTTGCGCAAAAACATTATAGGCCTTGCAGTAACATCATACGGGGCAATAACAATGCAAAGCAGGGGTTATGATTATGAGATTATGTTTGGCGGCCCTATAAACATCGACAGGAAATTTAAAAATTATAAAGCATTCCTCCAGGATGCTGTAAGAGATACATTGATTACAAATTACAAAACAATTAACCTGAAGTTTACGCAACAGGTAGTGTGCACCAAAAAATAGAGTTATGGAAAAAGACAGCATTGCAGTTGGTTTAGATATCGGGACAACAAAGATCGTTGTCATGATAGGCAAAAAAAATGAGTACGGGAAACTGGAGATCCTTGGCGTTGGTAAATCTAAAAGCCTTGGTGTGGCAAGGGGTGTTGTAAACAACATTACCCAAACCATACAATCTATTCAGGATGCTATACAAGAGGCGGAGTCTAATTCAGGCTATAAAATAAACGATGTTGTTGTGGGCATAGCCGGGCAGCACATACGCAGTATTCAGCACAGCGATTACATCAGCAGGAACAATCCTGAAGAGGTAATAGGCGATGCCGATATTGATATGCTTATCAATCAGGTGCACAAACTGGCCATGTTGCCGGGCGAGGAAATTATCCATGTCCTGCCACAGGAATTTAAGATCGATGGCCAAAACGAAATCAAAGAGCCAATAGGCATGTACGGCGGCAGGCTGGAGAGCAGCTTTCACGTAGTTGTGGGGCAGGCATCATCCATCCGTAATGTGGGCCGTTGCATCAAGAGTTCGGGCTTAGACCTTTCGGGCCTAACGCTGGAGCCACTGGCATCTGCAGATGCGGTATTAAGCCAGGAAGAAAAAGAGGCCGGTGTAGCGCTTATCGATATAGGTGGCGGTACTACAGACCTTGCTATATTTAAAGACGGCATCATCCGCCATACGGCAGTAATACCTTTTGGCGGTAATGTTATTACCGAGGATATTAAAGAAGGATGCTCTATTATAGAAAAACAGGCAGAACTGCTTAAAGTAAAATTCGGTTCGGCATGGCCGGGAGAAAACAAGGATAACGAAATTGTTTCTATTCCGGGTTTACGAGGCAGGGAGCCAAAAGAAATATCGCTTAAAAACCTTTCTAAAATTATACACGCCCGCGTGGTTGAGATTATAGAGCAGGTTTTTGCCGAGATTAAAGCGTATGGGCATGAAGACCCACGCAAAAAACTTATTGCAGGTATAGTGCTTACGGGTGGTGGTGCACAGCTACAGCACATTAAACAGCTTGTAGAGTACATTACCGGTATGGATACCCGCATAGGCTACCCTAACGAGCATTTGGCAGGCAACAGTAATGAGGAGATATCAAGCCCGCTTTATGCTACGGCAGTAGGTTTGGTAATGAACAGCCTTCGCAACAATACCCACAGCGCAACGCCTCTTGTAGAGTTGCAAAAGCCGGCACCGCAGCCTATTGTAAGGCAGCAGCCGGTGGTTAAAGCAGTGGTTGCCCCAACGCCCGAACCGGTGTATGAAGAGGAAGAAATGGAAACCGTTGCCGTAAAACAGCCTGTTAAGGCAGCAACACAGGAATCGACCGAGAAGAAAGTAAAAAGGTCGTTTTTTGACAAGTATATAGATAAGATTAAAGATTTTTTAGATAACGCAGAATAAAAACCCGGGGATTATGATGAACTCAGAATTTGGAAGCATTTCGTTTGATTTACCCAAAAACCAGTCAAACGTTATCAAGGTAATAGGTGTAGGCGGTGGCGGTAGCAACGCAATAAACCACATGTTTAAACAGGGAATTAAAGGCGTAGACTTTGTAGTTTGTAATACAGATGCGCAGGCTTTGCAAAACAGCCCGGTACCCAACAAGATACAGTTAGGCTTAAACCTTACTGAAGGCCTTGGCGCAGGTGCAAACCCCGAGGTGGGGCAGCAAAGTGCGTTAGAGAGTATAGAAGAAATAGAAAAAATGCTGGATACCAATACCAAGATGTTATTTATAACAGCGGGTATGGGTGGCGGTACCGGTACAGGTGCAGCCCCGGTATTGGCGCAGCTTGCCAGGGAAAGGGATATCCTTACCGTGGGTATTGTTACCATACCTTTTCAGTTTGAGGGTAAGGTAAGGAGCGATCAGGCATTGGCCGGTGTAGAGCGTTTAAGAAAACAGGTAGACTCGCTTATTGTTATCAACAATAATAAGCTTAGGGAGGTATATGGTAACCTTGGCTTTAAAGCCGGTTTCTCTAAAGCCGATGAAGTGTTGGCAACAGCCTCTCGCGGTATTGCAGAGGTTATTACACACCACTACACCCAAAATATCGACTTAAAAGATGCTAAAACGGTACTTTCTAACAGCGGTACAGCCATAATGGGGTCGGCAACGGCTTCGGGCGATAACCGCGCGAAAGATGCCATTATTAATGCATTAGACTCTCCGTTGTTAAACGATAACAAAATTACAGGCGCTAAAAACGTACTGTTACTAATTGTATCGGGTACCACAGAGATCACTATAGATGAAATAGGAGAGATCAACGATCATATCCAGTCGGAGGCAGGTTACAACGCAAACATCATTATGGGTGTGGGCGAAGACGAAAGCCTTGGCGATGCTGTTGCAGTTACCATTATTGCTACAGGCTTTAATGTAGAGCAGCAAAACGAAATTGTGAATACTGAGCCTAAAAAGATCGTACATGCATTGGAAGAAGACCAGAAAATGATGCGCGACCTTACACAAAGGCCTCTTGTTCCTTCATTTGATTTTTCGCTTCCGCAGGAGCGCAAGCAGGAAGTTACCCCTGAAGTACCTGCTGTTGAAGAAAAAATTGTATTTACGCTTGAGGAGGAAGTAACCGAAAAAAAGCCAATAGCTGAAGCGGAGGCCCTGCCCACTTCAGAATATATAAACAGCCTTGATGTGTTTTTCGAGATTGTTACGCCTGCTAAGCCGGTGGTGCCCGTGCACGTACCTGTTATTAAGGATGTAAGGGAGATAGAAGTTAAGGAGCCTGAGTTTGTTATTGTAGACAAGCAGGAGGAGCAGTTTACTTTTTCGTTTGATTTATCTGTAGATAATGTAAAAAGCGAAGAGAAATTACTGTTTAACCTTACCGATGAAACCCGTAACATAAGAGTGCAGGAGCCTGTACAGGTTGTGCCTGTAACAGAGCTTAACGAAACCGGCGTTATTCGCTACTCGCTTGAGGAATACCTTGAAAAAGAGAACGAACTGCTGGATTCTAAACCTGTAGCCCCGGTTAAAGAAGAGCCTGCTGAGTTAAGGTTTACCCTTAAACAATCGGTAGCGCCTATACAGCCGGTACAGCAAGCGCCTAAGCCTGCTCCTGTAGAAAATGTATCGCCAATGGATATGACCATTGAAGATACACTTCGCCTAAGGGCAGAAGAGCGCAGGAGGAAAATGAAAGATTTTAACCACAAGTTCCACAACAACGCATCTAAAGTAGATGAGTACGAAAGGGAGCCTGCGTATAAAAGGATGGGAATAGACCTTCATGATTCCCGCATAGACAACAGTAAATCCCGCTTGTCTTTAGGAACTGATAGTAACGATGACCTACAGTTGCGTTCTAACAATTCGTTCCTGCATGACAATGTAGATTAACTAACCCAACAAATGTGAACCTTAACCCGAAAATGCTATGTATTTTCGGGTTATTTTTTTATCTTCGCTGGCACATTTAAAACTACACTATGAGTTTGCAAAATGATATTATGGAGGCCATAAAAACGGCCATGAGAGCAAAAGATACTGTTTCGTTAGAGTCGTTAAGGGCGGTAAAGTCGGCGATATTGCTGGCGCAGACCGAAACCGGCGCTAAGGAGGAGATATCTGAAGAAGAAGAAGTAAAGCTGCTGCAACGTTTGGTAAAACAGCGTAAAGACAGTGCCAAGATATATATAGAGCAGGGCCGCCAGGACCTTGCCGATCCGGAACTGGAGCAGGCTGCAGTTATTGAAAAATTCCTTCCGGCACAGCTAACCGAAGAAGAGGTAGAAGCGGTGGTTAGAAAAATAATAGCCGATAACGGCTTTAGCGGCATGGCCGATATGGGTAAAGTTATGGGCATAGCCAGCAAAGAACTTGCCGGCAGCGCCGATGGCAAAACTATATCTACAGTGGTCAAGAAATCGCTAACGTAATAATTTAAAATTTAAGAATTCAGAATTCAGATTTCGAGTGGAATCTTAAATCTGAATTCTTAAATCTGAAATAAAATTGGCTGCGTAGTTCAACTGGATAGAATATCAGATTTCGGCTCTGAGGGTTGGGGGTTCGAACCCCTCCGCAGTCACAACATTGAATGCTTATGCATCGAGATGCTTTTCAAACCCCAGTAAACACTGGGGTTTACTTTTTTATTGATATTGTCACAATATCATCTTATATCAAATCTGTTACCCCCATTGTTACCCCTCCACTGATTTGGCAATATTTTCGTATCACTTTTGTAAAGTCATTGCAAATAATCAACGTTATAGCCTGTTTTAAACTTCGCTACTAATCTTGTGAAATATAAATATCTAATTTTTAGACTGTTGGATTTATAAAGGAATGATTTGGTATGAATTGGAAATATTCAGTAATAATTAGTTTCTTAATGATGTATTTTTCATCTCAAATAATACCAAATCATCTCAAATTTGGATTATTTTTTAAACCTGTATTTTATGTAATTTCTTTGATAGTTACCGAATTAACTCAATTAATTTAATTAAATATCTAAATATCAATTGGTTATCTTTGTCTGTCGCTGTGATCATGATACATTTGATTTTATAATATTCGTGCCCTCGTTATTATATGTATATAATTAAATCATTTTATCATGAGTACAAATTTTTCAGTAAAGGCGATCCTGCGTAAGGATAAAAAAAGGGAGGATAACACCTGCCCTGTTTATTACAGAGTAACAATTAATAGACAATCTTTAAAATTACCATCAGGCGAATACATAGAGGAGTCAAAATGGAATATTAAAGAAAGTTTGTTTAAAGGCTCTAAGTCCAGCATTCCAAATACTCGATTAGATAAGCATATTTCAAGTATTAAAGACTATATAAGGACTGAAGATATGCTTGGTAATGATATTACTATTCAAAAAGTCAAAGAGCATTTTGCTAATAATGGCAGTAAAGGTTTTTATGATGTATTGGAACAGTGTTTTCAAATCAAATTTTTAGAAATTAATCCGTCCACACAGAAGCACTATCAATTAGCTAAAAAAAGATTATTGGAATTTAAGCCAAAGATTCGTTTTGCAGACATAGATTTAAATTTCGTACAAAAATTTGACATTTTTTTGCGTAATAAAGGTATCGGTGTAGAAGGTTTGTGGATGCATCACAAGATATTAAAAGTTGTCATTCGATTTGCTATCAAGAAAAGAGTGCTAAAATTTAACCCTTATGAAGATTTTAAAGTAAAGAGAGGTAATCCAAAATTCGGTTATTTAGGGGAGCAGGAGATTAGTGATATTCGCTCATTAGAATTTCCAAATGATGAAGGTGGTAGAGGATTGGAGTTAACCAGGGATATGTTTCTTTTTGGTTGCTATACTGGGTTACGGTATTCGGACGTAAGTAGAGTAAAAAAAACTGACATAATTGAAGGATCCCATATAAGTTTACTGACTCAAAAAACAGGCAAATGGGTTAATATCCCAATTTTTGAAACTGTAGATTTAATCATACAAAAATATAAATCGGCTGGTAGGTCTGAAATATTTCCGTTTCGTACAAATCAATGTTGTAACAGAGACCTTAAATTTATAGCTGAAGAGTGTGGGATTACAAAATTACTGACCTTTCACATGTCAAGACATTCATTCGCTACCAATTTGGTTACATCTAATGTGAATCCTTTCATTGTGAGTCAGCTCTTAGGTCACTCCAGTATGACGCAGACATTAATCTACGTAAATGCTAATACAGGCGATATTAGAAAACAAATGGAAGGGGTGAACCTATTTAAGTAATACCATTAAAAAACTCTTCAGGCGTAATCTTGTGGAGTTTTAATATCTTAAAGAGAGTCTGTAAGGTAATATTTTTACCGTTCTCAATACGCCAATACTGAACTCTGTTAATCTCCTTATCAAACGCAAAGGTTTCGTAACTCGAGTAGCCTGCATCAATACGAAGTTGCCTAAGTTTTTGGGCAACTTTTTTATTCGTCTCTATTATATCATTATCGAATTCAGCCATACGGCGTGAAATTCTGAATTTTGTCTATTATAATTTACCGCACATAATATACCTATTATAATAAACATTACTAAATTAGCTGCCTAATCAAACTTATATATCTACAATGAATTCTAATAAGTTATGCCTCATTATTTTTCTAACAATATTTCAAGGTTGTATTGCTCAAAATGGTTTTGGTAAGACCGAGTTAGAAATTATTAAGCAATATCCTCCTGTAAAATTGAACATGAGTGATCCTATTAATCATGTCTATAGGTCAACAGATAATATAATTTTTTCTTATAGAGAAGATAATAAGAATTTTGTGTTTCCTGTCGATGAATTAAATGATATTAATGAAAGTGAAATATATCCAAATAAAAAAGCTCTGCTCGACGGAAAATTTACGATAGGAACGGTCGAGTATAAACTTTACGGGGCAAGAAATGCTGGAAAATTTGAGGGCGTATTGTATAAGAATAATATAGTATTTGGTGTATTACGATGGGACAATAGTATGATTTGCAAAGCATCGCTTATAACTAAAGATAAATTATACGAATACACTTTAAAATCAGAACCTAAAATAGAACCTAAAAATGAAGCATTGGAAGCATTGCTTATCAAGGATAACCCTAAAAAACCTCAAAATCAAATTGAAGAAAATGTTATTAAGGTGTCAACATTGTCAGTCAGCGATTATATTTACTTATTCACTCTTAGTGATATTGAACAAGTTAATATTTTACAAAATAGTGGATGGAAGTATGTAAAAGCTGTTGAAACGCACAAAAACAATTCGATGATGCAATGTGTAGTTTTTAAAAATAATGGAACAACAATTTCTAATACACAAATTGTGAATCAATGGACAATTTTAAATGACAATACAGGATTAACAACTAAGGTATTAGAGCTAAATGTATACGATGTGAATTATATTGAAAATTTCATTAAGGAAATAGATTATTACCATTTTAAATTAATCGAAAAGAAAGATGGTAAATACAGTTTTCGGAATGCCGATTCCTATATTAACATAGATAAAGTAATCTTAAAAGACCAAAAAATTGTTTACAAGATAAAAATAGGATAACACAATTCAACAGACAATCCAAGCAGCCTTCAGGCTGTTTTTTTTTGTTTACAAAATTCCTACATTTAGAAAATAATTCTAAATTAGAAAATATGCAAGCCTCAGAAAAATTTGCACAGATGGCTAAGACCCGAGAAAAAAAGGAACTTGAGAAATTTATTAGGGAAATTGTCAAGGATGAAGTTAATCGTTTATTGAAAACTAAATATGACTCTGAAAATCTGTTGACTGTAAGTGAAGTGAAAGATAATTATAATACAAGCTTGAGTACTATTAATAGATATGTGAATAGTGGCGCATTACTATGTAATCAAAGTCGCAGTAAAGGCAAGAGGTTATTTAAAAAGGCTGATTGCGACTTAGTGTTTTTAAAAGAAAAAAGATGATTGACCTGATAAGAATTAAGAATAACCATATCAAGCTTAACCAGAATAAGTTTGGTAGTGAGTATAATAGAAGTTCAAAAAGAGATGGTACACAGAATTATAAATATAAACTTTATAAAAGAGACTTGCAGGTTTTTCAAGAAGAAGATGAATTTGGTAATATAGTAAGTGTTCAAGAGCAATATTCTGTTAACGATCACCCCTTGGCTTTAACAATAAATACGAAACGAGGATTTACAATTTATGGAAGTATACGAAAATGGTGGTATGGAGCTAAGTCAGCAAATGCAGATTTCAGTCATATAACTTTTTGTAGATGCATAAAGCTATTAGCCAAAAAGATAGGTGTTAAAGAAACAGTTTTGTGGTCATCAACTGTAAATAAAGTAGAGATTGGAGGTAATATTAAATTAGATCCGGTTTATAAAAATATTGTGGGTGCTCTTCAATCATATCCGCGAAGAAAACGTTTCGGAGACAGCAGAGAAACAGTATATTTTAAAACTAAAAGTAATTTTGATCAAATAATTATATACGACAAAATCACACAACTCTATTCGCACAAAAAGATTAGCGGTAATGTAAAGCGTAAACTTTTAAACAGCATTTTCATAATGCGTTTTGAGATTAAGCTTCTTACCCCATCTAAAACAGGATATTGGCAGTACATAAACTCATTAGAAAAAATTCGTCTACATTGGGATATTTTAATAGATGATTGGGAAGCTACATTTCAGAAGATAAATATAATTAATCAGACTCCGCCAAAGCTTCCACATAACAAAGATCAATTCGGTTTGAAAGAATTTAAAAATTATTTTATTCAATTAGGAATTGAAGCTTATGGAGGTATAGAATCGGTGGAACAACTGATTTCTGAGAAAGGTGTTAAAAACAAGCGAAGTGAATATAAAAATAATTTTAGGGTAATTGCCAATGCAAACAATATTGACGAGTTCGTAGATTTCTTAATTGTACTTTATACCTCAATTGAGGGTAAAGCTGACGAAATGAAAAGAAAATTTATGGTAGGAGTTAATAATATATAGTATTAATACCCTAAAATAGGGTAAGTGCTATTATAATAACTTTATAAGGTATAAGTTAAGTAAGATAATAATGGGTAGTATAGAGAGTAAAACTCTCTATACCCCATTAGCAAAAATTTTTCAGAAATTGTAAAGCGAACATATTACTTTTGCTTGCAGGGTCATATACATTGTACAAGTAAACAAGTATAACAGCTAACACTTGCACTTTATGATTGCGTTCCTTCAAAAATCAATTTTAAGCACTTTTTAACGCATGTTTAATAGAGAAGTAAGTATTTGTGGGTTTTAGAAAATTCAAAACAGCTGAGGGCTTTATATTGGTTATGACTACAGATTATTTAAATTCTAAGTAAGTAGTAGGCTTTATGGACAAAGCCATTTACAGAACTGTAAAGAAACTATTGGTGCATTAATAAGTAAATATAAAGAGCGATCTATTTCAATCGCTTACAACTCAATTTTTCATCTTGTAGCGCGGTAGTCCAATTTCATGCGCCTGCGGATATGGCACACGGCTGGTCATGCTTACATCTTCACGGATTTGCCTATGGGCATCATACTGCCTTTCTTTACTATTAGAATAACGAGGGTCGGGTATAAATGGCATCTTAGCCATTTTATGTATTGTAACCGTTGGGAAATGATAGTCAACCTCAACAGTACCCAATAGCAAATAACACCCTCCACCCTGAAAAGGGTATGTTTCTAAACAATTTGGAAAATGTGCAGTATCAAAATGCTTACCCTCAACATCAACCCATGTACCAAAATACATATCGCCTTTCTTTGTAGGCACATGCTTTCGTGAAATTAAGTAGGCTAACATTTTTATAGTCTGCTTATGATGTGCTGTTAGATCTTTAGCCATTACACTACCCCTATATTCTGTTTGTAAGAGGTCAAAAGGTGTACAGGAAACGGGAAAGCTTAATAACTCTATTTCATCAAATGCATCTTCAAATTTTGAACGCTCTAACACAGGTAGTTTATAATCTTTAACTGGTTCTTTTAGCAATAACAAATCCCTGTTCTCAGGTTTGAAATTTACCATGATAAGCCTTGCAGCCACCAACAACTGGTTTTTTGTTTTTCCTGTAAAGCGAAACGCGCCAATAAAAATTAAAGTCTGCACGCCTTCAATACCCACAGGCACCCTATTGATAAAATCTTCTAAAGAAAGATATGCACCGTTCTTTTCTCTTTCTTCAGGTATAAGCGTTGCAATTTTAGTTTCTAAGCCTTGTAAATGCATAAAACCAAGGTATACATCAACCCCGTACAACGTTGTTTGGTAATCACTTTTGTTAACGCAAGGCGGGTGTATAACGCCCCCCGACATCCTTGCTTCGTGTACATATACTTCTGTCCTGTAAAACCCACCCTGATTATTTATTACAGCAACCATAAACTCTACAGGGTAATGCACTTTAAGGTAAAGGCTTTGGTAGCTCTCAACAGCGTAAGAAGCTGAGTGTGCTTTACAAAAAGAATAGCCGGCAAAGGATTCTATTTGCCTATACACTTCCTGGCTTAATTGGCGTGGATGCCCTTTCCTGTCACAGGATTCAAAATAGTTATCTTTTACTTTTTGTAGTGCAGCCTTAGACCTCCCTTTACCACTCATCGCCCTGCGTAAAATATCGCCATCAGCAGGTGCAAGCCCACCAAAATGTAATGCTATTTTAATTACATCTTCCTGATATACCATGATGCCATAAGTATCGCCAAGCTGCTCTTTAAATACATCATGAAAATACTCGAACTGGTCAGGGTAATTGTGCCTAAAAATATACTCTTTCATCATACCGCTTTGTGCAACGCCAGGACGGATAATAGAGGATGCTGCCACAAGAGTTTTATAATTATCACACTTTAGTCGGCGTAACAACCCCCTCATTGCGGGGCTTTCAATATAAAAGCAGCCAATTGTATTGCCTTTACTCAAAAACTCGTTGGCTTTGGCTTCATCTTTCGACAGGGCTGTATTTCTGATATCTACTGTTATACCCCTATTCTTTTTTACAAGCTTGGCAGCATCATTTATGTGGCCAATACCCCTTTGGCTAAGGATATCGAATTTCTCAAATCCTATATCTTCAGCTATATGCATATCAAACTGTACAATGGGGAAGCCTTTAGGAGGCATTACAAGCGCTGTATAGTCGGTAATAGGGTCTTCCGATATTAATATACCACAAGAATGCATACTTCGCTGGTTTGGGTATTTTTCGAGCATGAGGCCATACTCCTGAACTAACTTTACAACATGATTATTATCGTGTGTGTGCATAGGGTTCTTGGCAAGCAAATCAAGTTCTTCTTTAGGCAAGCCAAACACTTTGCCAACTTCACGGAATATAGAGCGGTATTTAAACTCTGCAATTGTACCACAAAAAGCCACATGCTCACGTCCGAATTTGTCAAATATATAAGTAAGTATTTCATCGCGTTCCATCCAACTCCAATCAATATCAAAATCAGGTGGGCTTTTACGGTTCAGGTTCAAAAAGCGCTCAAAATACAAATCAAGTTCTAAAGGGCATATATCGGTTATACCCAAACAATAAGCGATTATACTATTAGCTCCGCTACCCCTGCCTATATGCATAAAACCTCGGCTGAAGCTATAATTTACAATATCCCAAGTTATTAAAAAGTAACCGCAAAAATTAAGTTCATCGATAACTTTCAATTCACGTTCTACACGTTTATGGGCTTGCTCATTATCATCACCATATCTTCTCTTAAATCCCTCTGCTGCGAGTTTTGTAAGCAACTTTATATCTTCTTCTTTACTGTTTGTGTAGTGCTTTTTATTTTTAGGAGTTTCAAAATCATATTCAAAATTACATTCTTCGATTATCTTGGCAGTATTGTTTACAATTATTGGATATTCTGAAAAATAAGATAACAGCTTCTCCACAGGTTGAAAAACTTCGGTTTTCCTGCAATAATCATCTTCAGTAAGTTTAGTAAGGATCGTATTACAATCTATAGCCCTTAATACTTTATGAAGATAGTACTCCTTCATTTTGTCATTACCATTTACCGAATAATCCACCCTGAATGTAACAGGTTGTAAGACTACCATTTTATGCATCCTATTTTTCCATTCAGAACGGTACAATAAAAAAAGCTGTTCCGGGCGAATACCTATGTACTCATGTTCCTGTAACTTCTCAGGTACATTTTCTATAGGATAAATTACAAACACATTTTCAAAATCAGGTGCAGCGTCAGGTATTGGAGTTGCATCAAAGTTATGTTTTGTAAGAAAGCGGTTCATTTCGCCAATCCCTGTACGATTTTTTGCTAAGCCTATATAAAGCAATTTATTATTATGCCTAAACTCAACACCTACAACTGGTTTAATATTTACATCACGGCATGCTTTTACAAAATCGTAAATTCCTGTTACTGTATTTATATCGGTTAGTGCCATAGCAGTTACATTACATACTGCGGCATGTTGTACCAAATCTTTAAGAGGAATTGTACCGTAACGCAGGCTATGAAAAGAATGGCAATTTAGGTACATTGTTACTTCTTTTTAAAGTTAATTACACCTGCACAACGGGCAACAGCATCTTCACCAAAACGTTTTTTTATCATGTCCATAGTTTGGTATAAAGACATAAGCTCTTCAGTATCTTCAAACATATTTATTTGATATGTACCACGCACAAGCCCGTTAAACCTCACACCGATTAATCGCAACCGCATACGGCGCTGGTACAATTTATCAAATAATTGCAATACCGTTTTTGTGAGTGTATGGTCAGCTGAAGTATAAAATACTTTGCTTTGGGCTGTTTCAGTATCAAAATTTGCGTAGCGTATTTTGACTGTAACGGTAGAAGTTAGCCAACCTTCAGAACGCAATTGGTACGCCAATTTTTCGACCATCCCTGACAATAGCGATTTTATTTTTGCAATGTCGATTGTGTCCTGTCCAAAAGTTGTTTCTGTTGAAATAGACTTCCTCTCAGTATAAGGCTCTACAGGAGTGTTATCAATACCATTTGCTTTCTTCCATAGCTCAATACCATTCTTACCAATCATTTGTTGTAGCACTTCAGCTGGCATTTCTGACAAGGTTTGTATTGTACGAATACCAATACGCGAAAGCAATTGAAAAGTTACATCGCCTACCATAGGTATCTTTTGTATGGAGAGAGGATTAAGAAATTGCCTTACCATATCTTCAGGAATTTCAAGGTTGCCCTTTGGTTTACTTTCTCCAGTACCAATTTTGGAAACTGTTTTATTTACCGAAAGAGCAAAACTAATGGGCAGGCCTGTTTCTTTTGTAACAGTTTGTGCAAGTTCATTCGTCCAATTGTAGCAACCGTAAAACTTGTCCATGCCTGTAATATCAAGGTAAAATTCATCGATACTTGCCTTTTCCATCACAGGCGCTTTATCTTCTATAACATCAGTTACCATATGCGATAACTTAGAATATAATTCCATATCTCCTTTTACTATCCTGGCATCAGGGCAGAGGCGCAAAGCCATTTTTATAGGCATAGCAGAACGAACGCCAAACTTTCGGGCTTCATACGAACAAGATGCTACAACACCCCTGTCTCCCCCTCCAATAATTAGCGGTATATTATTTAACTGAGAATTAGTTAACCTTTCGCAGGATACAAAAAATGTATCTAAATCCATATGTACAATCGAGCGCATCATAACCCATCATTTTGTACTGAACAAAGTTATCTTAGTTACGAACAAAAGTTCGTATATTTGTTGTTCTTTAAACGAACAAATTATTTATGTCTCTGTTTTCCGATAACTTACGCTTCCTTCGGGACAAGAAAAATGTGTCTCAGGATGAAATGGCTGAGCAACTTTCTGTCTCCCGATCCAGCTATGCCAAATATGAATTAGGGCTTGTAGATGCCCCTCACAGGGTATTACTTGATGCATCACGCTTTTATCAAATAAGCCTTGACTTATTACTAACAGTCGATATCAGGAAAGTAGATGTAGAAAAACTACTTAACCTTGAAGGCAATCGCATTTTGCTGCCTATTGCCGTTGACAGGCAAAATGAAAACATCATAGAGATTATTCCATATAAAGCCAAAGCTGGTTATTTGCGTGGGTATAGCGACCCTGAATTTATAGAAAGCTTGCAACATATAAGCCTGCCTTTTTTAAATAAAGGCAAATACAGGGCTTTTCCGATTGAAGGTGACTCAATGCCTCCGCATCGTGAAGGGTCGTTTGTAATCGGCGAATATGTGGAAAACAAAGACGATATTAAAGCTGGCAGTACATACCTATTTTTAACTAAGAACGAAGGTATCGTTTATAAGAGGGTTCATACTCGTAACAAAAGCATTTTATTTTTGAGTTCAGACAACAAGGCTTATAAAACGTTTCCTGTGAAATTTTCTGAAATCCTTGAGGTATGGAAATTTGCCTGTAGCCTATCAACAAAGGAGTTTGAAGAGGATGATTGGAGTACGCAGACGCTAAAGGAGATTATAACGGAATTGAGAAGGGATATTAGGGGGTGAAAGGGGAAATTTAAAGGTCATAAGTCATTATGCCTGCTTTTGATGTTTTGAAGCGTTATTATAATTTCATCAAGTACAATAGGTAAATACTTACGAACTTTTTCCGACCAAAAACGCAAAACTATCCACCCATCCAAACTAAGTTTTTCGTTAACAACCCGGTCACGTTTTATGTTTCCTGAAATTTTCTTTTCCCAAAATTCAGTATTTGTACCGGGCTTCTTTCTTGTTTCAAAATCTTTTCCATGAAAAAACTCTGAATCAACAAATATTGCAAGCTTATATTTTTTAAAAGTTATATCAGGCTTTCCGAAGACCAGTTTATTGTTTTTTCGATATCTGTAACCTAAATTCCACAATGCTTTTGCTAAACGAACCTCTTGAGTAGTACCTGTAGATTTAATTGCTGCCATGTTTTTTGAGCGTTGTTCAGATGAATGCTTATCCATATAAAATATAGTTAAAGTTTTTTGTGAATCTTTTAACCTTTATTCCTATTTTTGGTTACAATATCAATTACAACCCCCCTGTATGCAAGAAAGAAATTGTTTTGTGCTTATCCAAAACCGAAATGATTCTGGCTATAATAATTTTACCGGTAAATTTTATCATTTCCCTCAAAAGTATTACAAACAATTATCTGAAGCAAAAAATATCGAATTTGTATATTACGAACCTTCATCTACCGGAAGGGGTGAATATTTTGGATATGGTAAAATCATAAAAATATTTGAAGACAAAACTAATGCCGGGTTTTATTTTGCTGAAATAAATGATTATAAATCTTTTTCAAATCCAGTTCCATTTAGAGATATAAATGGAAATCAAAGGGAATTTGGAGCAAGTTATAACGCTCAAAATGCGGTAAGAAAAGTGTCTCCCGATGTCCTTGATGAAATTTGTTTGGACGGAGGCATTTTATTGAATTTTCAGGCTGATGCACATTTAATCAAAATACTTGGAGAACAATTAATAGGATCAGAAAAAGTAGGTATTTTGGAGTTAATAAAAAATAGTATTGATGCCAATGCAAGTTATTGCAGAGTCCGCTTTGAAAAGCTACAAGGAATTCCACAATTAGACGATTATGAGTTTAATGAATATGATGGGCCTGTAATCGTAATTGAAGACGATGGCACCGGCATGAATCGTACAAGCATTGAGAATGGATGGCTTCGACCTGCCTCAACTATTAAAACTAATGTAAAAGAAAGATTAAAACAGGAGCGTGATAAAGCCGAAACGGCTGGAAAATTAGGGGCTTATACAACTCTTATTGATCAAATTAAAAAAGAAAATGGTGGAAGAATACCATTAGGCGAAAAAGGTGTTGGGCGATTTGCAACTCACAGATTAGGAAAAAAATTAGTCATAAAAACTAAAACAAAAGAATCGCTATACGAGTACATATTAACAGTAAATTGGGATGATTTTGATTTTGCAAAGGGCGATAGAACGAATTTGGATTCTATAGGTATTATACTTACAAGACAAAGCCCGAGCAGAGAGTATGGAAATAGTGGATCTGGTACGCAAATTATTATATATGGCGGTAGGGATGGATACAGTTTAGACGAGAAAAAAATTAGGGATATTAATAAATCAATTTTAAGATTAAATTCTCCAAATCCAAATCCCAATAAAATCAGCTCAAAATTTAGAGCATATGTAGAATGCCCCCAAATTAGTGATTTGGAGAGTACGGAAGTATATGAAAAATTTGAAGCAAATTTCAGCTTAGAAGCTTTGGTAAATAACGAAGGTGTAATAGAAGAATATAATTTAAAATTTAATCCCCCAAATTCAGTTCCCCTTCCAAAAGAAGAATGGAGCGACAAAAGCTATGACTTAAAGCTTTCTTCTCCACATTGGCGAAACGAAGATGGATCTATAAGAAATCCAACCTGTGGAACCTTTTATATCCATTTGGATGCATGGTACAGGAAACGGCCATGGATTGATGGAGCAGACTATACCGAAATGATTACATACTTAGATGATTATGGAGGAATATCAGTTTATAGAGATGATATAATAATTTTTCCCGCTGAATCGGGCACAAAAAATGATTGGTTAGATTTATCAAAAAGACATATTAAGCAAGGTTATAGAATCTCATATTACAACATGATTGGTAATATAGAGATTGAACAAACTGAAAACTTTGATCTTGTGGATAAGACTAACAGGGAGGGAATGATTGAGAATCAAGCATTTCTTGACCTTTCTAAACTAACTGAGGCAATAATTCAAAATATTCTGGAAATCAGATATATTGCTAAAAGGGATGAGCATACTAATCTTACAAAAGGGTTAATTCGCGACCCAAAGAAGCTTTTAGATATAACAAAGAATAGCTCTATTATAATTGAAGGTATAAAAGAAAATTATCCAATTGAAGAAGACCCTTGGGAAATACTTCATAAATTAGGCAAAACCGTTGGAGAGAGAAAAACGGGATTAGTTAATCTTGACTTTTCAATAAAAAATCTCAAAAAGAGTATTGAAATCATCGAAGATGTTCAAGAACGTTTAACCGAACATGCCGGTTTTGGTATAGCTGCTGCAGTATCCTTACATGAGCTCACAAAAATAACAACAAATTTTTATAATGGAATATCACATTTGATAAAATCTGGAACCGCTGATATTATTCAACTGGAAGATTTAAAAACTGCTTCTGCGTCATTAAAATCGGAGCTAAAAAGGTTAAGCCCTCTTCGTGCTATTAGAAATGAGAATAGAAGAGAGTTTAACATTTCTCAAACCATAAGATATGCGTCAGAAATTTTCAAATCTAAAATGGATAGAGAAAATATTCGGTTCGAAGTAAACTTTGATGAAGATTTTCCATTATATGCAAGGTATTCGACATTAAATCAAGTTTTAGGAAATTTATTTGACAATAGTATTTATTGGCTAATAGCGTCCAATAAACAGGATAAGGTTATTACAATAAAATTAGATAAAAGATATAGAACATTGATATTTAGCGATACTGGGCCAGGTATTGACAATGCAATTAAACCATATTTATTTGAGCCAGGGTACAGCATGAAAATACCTCCAAGTGGTTTGGGATTATATATTTGCAGATCTTATATGTATTCAATGAACGGAAATATTCATGAAACAATTAGTAGAGAGCGAATTGGTGCTGAAGGTGCTCAGTTTACATTAGAATTTGAAAATGTTCCTAAATACAAAGAATCGAAATTATGAGATGTTCAATTTGCTATATAGATGATAGGATACCCGCTATTGACGAAGCCGTAAATAAAATTATTGACAACACCAAAAAATTAGATGAGACGATTCTTAAACTACTTTTAACATCTGTTAACGAAGAAAATTGGGATGAAAAAGAGGTTAGGGATTTAATCACGTTATTATTAGGTAAGGAAGATATATTGTTGTCAGCTTTCACAAATCCTTCTTTTTATTTTAATCATAATCAGAGTGAAATTTATAGACCTGAAATTTTTATTCTTGATTGGGATTATAATGGGGACACAAATGATACTGAGGACTATTTAAAACAATTATTGGATTATAGCTTTTGCTTCATTGCTATCTATACTCGATATGATAAGTTGCACGAAATTGAAGCCATCTTAGAGAAGCCAGAATTTTTAGATAATAAAAATAGAATTGTAATATGGCATAAAGAGGATAGTGATTCTGTAGATAAATTAATTGCAAATATAATGCAGTTAAGAGAAGAAAATTTCTCGTTTAAATTTGGCCATGAATTAAGAAAAAATGCTATTGACGCTACAGAAAGAATTCTTTTAGATTTGGGTGCGTCAACGTCGAATGATATAAGTAAATATTTTCAAATTACGGACGATAGTAATAAAGACTTAATTGATTTTATAAGCGAAAGATTTAAATCATATTTAGCTTCATCTAAGCTAAAAGTTTTAGATGAAAAAGAAATTGACGAAGTAAAAATTCCTGAGCATACATTAGATGAGTTGGCAGGCAAGCTGTGGTCTCACAGATTGTATTATTATCCAAGTGAAACAGATCAACTTTTCAGAAAAGGGGATATTTTTATAAAAGATGGGATATATCATCTTGTCATTTCTGCTGATTGCGATTTAGCTAAATTTTGGCACAAAAATTTTGGATCCCTTAACTGTATAAAATTGTATCCATTTGATGAAAAAGATGTTATAAAAGAAAAACTTCTATTAACAAGAAAAGCTGACATAAAAAGCAAACTGTTCCAATTTTCGTTAATCAGTGATGTTAATTCTCTGACACAAGGACCTTTTATACTACCATTTTTAAGGGTAAAAACCGATGGTCAAATTTTATTAAAAGATTTTTTCGCATTCCCAAAGGATACAATTTCATTTAGTATTCCAGCTCCTGATACTGGCGGTGATAAAACAAAACTTTCTAAACTAAGTTTGAAATATGGTCATTTAGAAAATTCTGTAAAATTGGCGTCTTTAACAGAACCATTTTTGACTCAAACTGTCGAACATATACTTAATGTATTACGTGGATTTGGTGTGCCGGATTACCCAAAATCTGTAGTAGAATTGTTACATAATAAAACTAAACAAATTTTTGAGTAATGCAATTAATTTCTATTGACCTGTTCTCCGGAATCGGGGGGCTAACAGAAGGATTACATCAGGCTGATTTTCAAACACAGTTAGCGTTTGAAATAGATGCCCTTGCATCAAAGGCATATAACTTAAATCATAAAGGAACAGAAGTAATTACGGAAGACATTCGTAAAGTCAATATTGATGATATTAAACAAAAACTTGGCAATCAAACTATACATCTATTAGCAGGCTGCCCGCCCTGTCAAGGTTTTAGCTCCATTAGAAGATTGAATAAGCCTCAACCTGTATTTGATGAGCGTAATAGCCTCATCAACGAATATGTTCGTTTTATTAAAGGATTAATGCCATACACCTTTATGATGGAAAATGTGCCTGGGCTTGCTTTGGATTCATCTTTTCATGAAGCTAAAAAATTCCTTGAAGACGAACTTGGATATAAAGTAGATCATAAAATAGTTAACATCAAAGATTACGGAGTACCACAAAGCCGAAGGCGTTTAGTAATGGTAGGTTCAAGGTTAGGAGAAATAAAAGTAGCAGAGCCAATTAACGTGAAAATGTCTGTTAGAAAGGCTATTGGAGAAATGCCGAAGCCGAATGAATCAGATGATTTACTACATAAAATATTCCCTAAACATTCTCCAAAAATTTTCAATTTAATTAAAGATATACCTCATGATGGGGGTAGCAGAAAAGATTTAGGAAAAGACAGGCAATTAAAATGCCATCAAAAAGAAAATGTTGGATTCAATGATGTATATGGTCGTTTAAGCTGGGATAGCCATTCTACAACAATAACCGGAGGTTGTCTTAATCCTTCAAAAGGTAGATTTCTTCACCCTGAGCAAGATAGATGTATTTCGGCAAGAGAGGCTTCGATATTACAATCATTTCCCTCTGATTATAAGTTCCCATTAGATGCGCCGGTAACTAAAATAGCTCTAATGATTGGAAATGCTCTTCCTCCTAAATTTAGTAAAATTCAAGCAGATAATATAAGAACTCACCTATTGAATCATCTTTCATAATTCACATAAACCCTCACATATAGTAGGGCTTATATTTATAAATGGTGTGCTTCCCATCCATAAACGGTAGTACATTTAGAACCTAATTCACAAATAAGAGCCCAGAATGTTCATGCCCATCTTTATCAACTATAGTTAGAACAACATTTGTTTGAATTCCATTAGTTTCCTTAACTAAGTCTAAATTTATTGTCTTCGTATTTACTGACACTACCTTACCTAAGATTTTAGCATTGTCGGATTTTACAATATACACTATGTGACCTATCAAATCCTCAGTCCCTACTTCTGCAACTTCAATCTCATTTAGTTTGACAATATTTATCGGTGCAAAAGCTAAGTTTGTGTTCAGAGCCTGAATCTTTACTCTTGGATTATCCGAATCATCATGTATTTCAAGTACTACGTATTGTTGTTCGGAGTTTTCACCTTCAAGGGTGGTATGAAATTTAACTATTTGTCCTGGCTTTTGAGGAATCATATTATTATGTATAAATTATAAAACAAAAATAGTAATATAGAGTGATAAATCCTTGTAAAGCCATGATATTTAGATTAATATTTACTTATCTTTAGCTTAACAACGTATATAAAGCATGGAACCATTAATCTACTATCCGACATTTGAACCGCCTTCAGATACGTGGCTAAAATTCGCACTATTATACTTTGAAAATTTCATGCCGATTGTACCACATAACAGGCAAAATTTAATTACTGATGGGTTTCGACTTATCCAAAGAGAAACAGACCTTGTTACGCTTTATAGTCCGGAATACGAAGATGGTTACCGTGCATCTCTTCAATCAATCGACGAAGTTCAAAAAATCTTAATCAACACTCATGAGAGAAGCCCTCTTTTTCGACAAATAAATGTCCTTAGAAAGTGGCAAAATCCTGAAAAATGGAACTTTATGGTCTATAATGAGAAATTTTCTGATAACTGGGCTTACTTCTGTGAAGATAATAATTTAGGAAGACGTACAGAAGATGGATTATTAATACATGAAGAGTTAGCCTTCCTTTTTATGACATATCTTGCAAAAGAAATTGCCTTTCGGGAGTCCGCTGCAGTTATAACTGATAATAATAGGTTTGATAATTTCACAAATTATGCAAGGGCAACTAACTCGGCAATAGATAGAAGAACTAAATTTGCTAAAGGAATATTCAGTTTCCTCGTTCCTAAAAATATTAGCGATATCCCGATTTGTTCACTGATTGAGTTTAGAAATAGAAATAGGCACCTTCTAAGAGCATTTAACGATGAGTTAGATAATGTTCAATCAAAAATAAGTGAAGGCTATTCACATGCAGATTTTATTGAAAGTTACAATAATATTTATTCGGAGTATAGTAAAGAGATTTTGCTTCAAGGATTGGGCTTAGCATCAGTTCCTTTTGCAGCATATATTTTAATCCAAAATTCTGCGGCAACTACGCCTGAATATGTTAAAGAGATTTTAGGCGCTCTGGGCATTATATTAGGCGGTGGCTATACTTTGAATAAGGGTTTAAAAGATAATCAGACAAGAAGGTACTGTAAAAAATATTTTACAAATTTAGAAAGGTTAAGGTGATTAATTTATTTATTGTTACCCCCATTGTTACCCCTACACTTTTTCATCGCTCTGAAATTCCCGAAAACGCTACACATTTCAAAATAGGTTCGAACCCCTCCGCAGTCACACAAGCGTAACCTTAGGGTTGCGCTTTTTGTTTTATATACTTCACTATTTCTTAACCACCTATTAATATGCACGTTTTATAAGAGGTTTAAGTTTGCGCAAAACGCGAACTAACATGTCTTTTCAATACCTAAAAGCTGCTTCACTGGCATTAGTGCTTGGTGTGGTTGCCGTAATATCCTATTCCTTTACCGATAATGGGCAGTACACCACAGCAGGTGTCATCAGCAATTACAGCCATGACTTAAACAAAGCCGTTGCCAGTCTTGATGCCACAGCCGATGCCTTTCAGCGCGATAAGGTTACGGTAGATTCCCTTCAAAGATCAATTGTTGCAACAAGGCTTAGCTACAAAAAGATAGAGTTTTACCTTGCCTTTCATTATCCGGATTATGTAAAAGGCAAGCTTAATGGCGCCCCACTCATGCAAATTGAAAAAGAGGGCACCCAACCCAAAGTAGTAGTGCCCGAGGGAATGCAGGTATTGGATGAACTCATATTCTCGGATGAAGCAAAAGCCGAGAAAGTGCAAATTGCAGGGCTTTCAAAAAAGCTGCACAACGCCTACCGCATATTGTTTGATGAATTTGATAACAACAAACGAGCGGGCCAGTACGGCATTACGGCCATGAGGCTGCAATTGGTGCGTATCTTTACAATGGGCATCACAGGTTTCGATACGCCGGGATCGGTTAATGGGTTGCAGGAAACCAAGGCTTCTTTAGAGGGTATGCAACACTATTTTGAAGAATACTACAAAGGCGCCAGCCCCAAGGCGGTTGCTCTTTTTAAAGATGCTGTAAGCCATCTTGATAAATCAACCTCTTTTGACGATTTTGACAGGGTGGGCTTCTTCAAAACTTA
>Ga0265780_10002512_pt1 | contig 24796 bp, 24 predicted proteins | sample P1T30metagenome_FD_192432 | JGI IMG/M metagenome (GOLD analysis project Ga0265780, IMG submission 192432) | Plant litter microbial communities from East Loma Ridge, Irvine, California - P1 T30 | ecosystem: Environmental > Terrestrial > Plant litter > Unclassified | place: USA: California... | reverse complement strand
GGTCGCCGATCAGGCGCCAGAACCCGACGGCGACGACGAGCCACCGAAGAAGGGTGGGCGACCAACCTTGACGCGCATCAAATAGCGTATAATCGTTGTTTGAAAGATCATGTGCCGACTTAGCTCATCAGGTAGAGCAGTTGATTTGTAATCATCAGGTGGCGGGTTCGAGTCCTGCAGTCGGCACCAATAAAATCAAGGGGTTATGAGATTTCTCTTATAACCCCTTGTTCGTTTGCTGCAGCTGTGTAACCGCCATGTAACCAGATTAACTCAACTCCGGTCTACGTCGATTCGATTACACGGCATCCCAGAAGGGCGCTGACCACGGCAGCTGAGAATCCGGGCGCGTGCCGTACGGATTGCCGCCGACATCGACGCCCGAATAATCCTCGTTAGTCATCGGTAAGCCAGTTGCGGGGTTAATCGGATAGGTCATAGTGCTCTCCTTATTGAGTGGTTGGAAAACGCCCCGCCGTCGACGAGGCGGCTGAAACTTAGTCTTCGTCGGTCATCAGAATCGTAATAACGGGCTCGGTGTTGTCGCCGGAGCAGATGTGCAGATTCAACACGACGGGGCGAGGCCGCATTCCATGACAGCCGCGCGGCACGCGGTGCAGTTCATACGCGATATGCTGTGCGCCACGGGCGCGCCTTGCTGCAAGTACGCCCATCCATAGAAGGTCCCAAAGCCGGCCTCTTTCATCCTGTACGGCTTGCCTCCCGCTGTCCGCGTCGGTCCACGCCACACAATCTGTCCATACCGCTGATGTCACCGCGACTGGAATACGAAAGCCGGCTTCTCGCGCCATAGCACTTACATCGACCAGCGTTCCATCTGCAATCGCCTGCGCGCGGGTGTACCGCGAAATCGTCTTGCCAAAAATCTCATCGGGGTTTTGTACGTTGTCCTGCATGGTGTGTGCTCCTTAAAAAGCTGACCGGGTTCCTGATGCCAAGCCCTACACCGTTTCCCGGTGCCGGCGTGGGGTGGCGCTGCGTCTGCCGCCGTTCTTCCCTCTGCTTCGCCCTGGTGCACCGGTGGCACCAGGCATCAGGGACATCATGCAGGGTCACGTCCGTAGGCCGCAGTCCGAAGGAACCGGGCGAGGAACGTGCGCGTAGCGCTTGACCTTGCATGACGACACGCCTGGTGCAGGTTCACAAGGGTCGGGCGAAGCAGCGGGACGGACGACGGCAATCAGCCATCACGACGGAGCCGGCGTCGCGTGAGAACGGGGACAGTCGGATACAAGCGCACGCGACCCTGGCACGCGCAGCGTGCGTGACCAGCAAGCCAACGGCGCGCAGTCGTCGTGCATGGGCACGGCGACGAAGGGGGAGCCGCGTTGCCTGGCAACGTGGGGCAAGCGCGTCCAGCGCGCAGCCCAGACCGGCACACCGTTCCCCAGGACGGTTGAAGGGCTGCTGGGGGAGCCAAATCATTGCTGCGCGTCCCAACGTGCAGAGGTCGCCCCAGCGACCGGTAATGGGTTGGGGGCGAAGCCCCGCCCCCCGCTGCGCGCGGGAAAGGTAGTCAGGTCGCAGCGCAGCAAAGACCGTAGGCCTCCGGCCGGAGCCGGCGGAGCGTTCAGCGCAGACGGATGAGTACCTTTCCCGCGCGCAGCGGGGGGCGCTGGTTTGGAGGACACGGAGGGCGTCCAGCCCGGAGAATCCCCGTGCGGTCGTGCAGACCGCGTAAAGGGGATGATGGCCTTGCCGCGCAAGCGGCTTTGTTCCTCCTCTATGACCTCGGGCATACAGGAGCACATACGGGCCTTCTCGCGCTATACGGATATGTCGAAACCATCGGAAAAACATATCGTGACAGATACCGTGAAAGCGCAGGACGGTCGGATTGTGGCTAGCCAAAACGAGGTGCGCGTACTGCGCGCATTAAACCGTTTTGGGTGGTTACCTACGAAATCCTTGGCGGCATTACTTTGGCAACCCTGGTTGCGAAAGCCTGCCGGCGAGCCAGATATGCAGCCGCGGTTGCCAACGGCATCGGGCAGGCTAATGGCGCAACGGACGCTACGCCGGCTTTACCTGGCTCGCCAAGTGCTGCGTGCGCAGGCTCCGGATGGCAGCCTAATTTACGCCCTGGCAGAAGCCGGAGTACGTCGGCTTACGCAGCTCGGTGTACCGGCGTCGAGTGGCAAAGACCTCGTGCGGCGTTTCAGTTCGGCGCAATTCCGTCACCGGAGCATCGCGAATGAGATTGCAATCTCGGGCATCGTTGCTGGCTTCCGTGTCTCGACTGAACGGGAGGTCGCCATCAACAAGTGGTTGGGCGGCGAGAACGGCATTGCTGGCAAGAAGCCCGACGTACTGATTCAGAGCAACGGACAGGTTTGGTGGATTGAGGTCGAGAAGTCACGTCGAAAGGCCAGCGACCGCGCAAAGCTCCATGACTTCCTGCAACAGGTCTATCAAGATGCCAGCCGAGCAGAGGGACCGATGTTGCTTGGGGGATTACGTTGGGCCAAAGTCATTTTCATCTGCACGCCAGCGTTCCGTACACGTCTGGTGCGTGAGCTGGGAACCGCAGGCTGGCATGAAGCCACGATAAGCCGACTCACATCGTTCATGGATGCGCTATACAGTTTCGAGGACATCGCATTCAAGTAAAAGACTTGGCTGCCACAATCCGGTGGCCAGGATACAGGTACCCACGCTAGTAGGGCTGGTCTAAGCGTGTAGTAGATGACCTTTTCTGCTCGCCATTTAAGCGAGCCGTGCGATGCGCGTGCATCCGGCTGTCGCACGTTACAGGTATCAGGGGTCAGTGGTTGAAGGTTTGAGGTGCATAAAATGCGAGGTCAGAGGTATCTAGGCCACAGCGGCGACGTTGCCGCAGCAATCGCCCAGCCTGGTCAATTACTGGGGTGGGCGATTGTTCGCTGTGTACTCGGTACGCGAAGTACGAGGCACGTTGGCCAAATTGGCCAGCTATTCCGTGTCGGCCAAGATGGCCGACTTCGGCAGGCTCCAGTACCACTTGCCGTCTTTGCCCTTGTACTTTTCCACGTGCAGGGCATCAGACGCGCGGCGCAGGGTACGCAGTGCGATACCGGCGTTTTCGGCATCGGCCTCGATGGCTTTGGCCGAGATGTCTCCAGCGCTCAGTACATCGGCCAGAAATTCCTGAGCAGAATTGACCGCGCTGCCGCCGCGAGCCGTGTCCTTTTCCTGGTTGCCGAGTAGTTCGTGTGCGGAACCCGTGACTTCGTCGCCCCATGCGATGCGGGACGATGGAATATCGACCGTTGGTTCACACTGCTCGATTTGATACTCGAAGCCGCCGTCATCGGGTCCGATGTTCGACTTGGCGCGTGCGAACACACGTATATCTTCGTCACTGCCCCGTTTTACCTTCGCGGCAATCAGGACGACGCGTGCCACAGCGGTGAAGGCGACCGAGCCATTTACCCATTGCGCCGGGTTGCTACCCTGCTTTCCCTTGTTGAAGTGCGTGATGCCAAGCAGCGCAGCCCCTACACTGGCAGCCAGGTCTATGAGAGGTTACAATGCACGACGTGTTTCCGTATTCCTATGACTGTCACCCGACACAGCGGATACGATGGGGTCGATGATGAGCAGCCTGACATCGCCGATTTTCTCGCATGCTTCTTTGAGAGCGGGCATATCGCGTGCCGGGTCGAAGCACTTCACTTTGCCCTCAATGCGCATGCCCGTGACGAAGTGTACTTTGCACATATCGGCCCCTGCAGCCATCAATCGCGGCGCTAGCGTATCTCGCGGGTCGTCTTCACCCGACCAGATGACGATACTATCCGGCTCGGCTATGGTACCGTCCGGCCAGATACCGCCTTGAGTGACCGTTGCACCGATGGACATAGCAATCGTCGTTTTGCCGGTGCCTGGCTCGCCAGCCAGCAGGGTCATCTTGCCACGTGCAAGATAGCCACTCCAGAGCCAATTCATGGGCTGCGGATGCAGCGAAGCGCCGTACGACGATAACGCCGTCGCTCGCGGGTTCGGGTTTGCTGGTCGCGGGCAGCTGGAGTGCGGGCGGGATTTTAGCGGTGACTTGCGCTTGAACGATGGACGTAACGAGGCTCATGCGGCCACCTCGCCCATCAGCTGTTGAACCGCGTTGTTCGGCCAGGCGAGGAAGCGGTTCGGCAGTTTCGTAGGGCGCACGCCGTGGTAGCTACCCGTTTCCATGTAGCGCTTGCGAATAGATTGCGGGCGCACGCACATGAGCGTGGCAAGTTCTTCGGTCGTGAGGAATGGGCGGGAGGCAAATGTTGCCGGGGATTGATTGACGTTCATTGGTATCACCTTTCGCCGTCTGGCGTTTCGTTGGGGTGATACGCATTAGATTTGCCCCTATACCGTCCCCCGCAAGCCCCCCCCGTTCCCCCGGCTCGGGGGAACGGGGGGACACTACTGCGCGTCAGCAATTTCCTTCCTTTTTCTCAAGCGCTCCCAAGCCTTATCGAACACCGTTGAGCCTTGCCACTTCAGGCGTCTGCGCACTTCAGCCTTGATGCCCTCCTGGCCAGCCGAGGGGACAGGTAGGTTCTGCGGGTCATGTTTGAGTTCGGCTATTACTCTCAGAATTTCTTGCTCTTGGAAGACCTGCCGTTGCAGTGGCTTGGTTGCGACGTCTGGTCTTGATTCGACTTCCGATGCGCTAGTCTGCGCTGCGGCAGATGCGTCGAGCGGCCAGATGTAGCCATGCTGAGCGCACCAAGTATGAATGTCGGCGTGCGAGAGCATTCTCCTACCAGAAATTGTGGTCACGGAAATGGCCTCACGTCCGATAGCATCGGCGAGTGCGGCTTCCCATGCCCAGTACATGTCTTCATATTTTGGCAACATAAGCTTGGCATCGCTTATGTTGGCCATGAGAATCTTTATAGCTCGGTCACACGAAATCCAAGTCTGATGGTCGTAAGCCAGTATCCAGCCAGGAATGCGTTTTCCATTCGAAAAAAGGCGCTCATCCGAACCTTCGTCACCGGGGAGAGAGACAGCAATATCGTAGGACGCCAGCAGCGGATAAATTTCTGCTGCGTAGAACACAAATTGTTCGAAGGTCAACTGGGCGTCATCGTTTGGCACCCCATCGACATCGAATAGCGTGGCATGGCTTTCGACGAGATGAAGCTGATTTAACAAACGCCGCTGGGTTTCTGCGTCGAGGGGAAGAAGAATCCCGGACTCGTTACGACATCGCAACCGCTCAAGGCATGTTGGCTCATCGTCCAAGAAAGCAAGTAGATAGCGGGTAGCATCGTCAATATATGCCATTTCTGCCCGCTCTATTTGCTTCAACAAATCCCATAAGTTAACGAATTGGCCACAATCTTTCAGGCGGCTTTCCAAGTTATACACATTGCCCTCGTACATCAGGTTTTTCTACTTGTCCAACGTTGCCACTTTCGAAGTGCTGGACAAGTTGGCCAACATGGCCAACGTATTTTATCGGCAGTAAGCCGGTTTTCGTGAAGTAGTCCAGTATCAGACATGCCCAGCACACGAGCCAAAAGTATGGGTCTAAGGAGTATGTTCGGCATGACGGGCCCCATCCGATGGGCTATCATCTTGGCCGACACCTATACTCCCTCCTACCAGTGAACCAAGACCTGAAGAAGACCCTCTGGGCCGCCGCTGACAAGCTGCGCGCATCGATGGATGCCGCCGAGTACAAGCACCTTGTGCTCGGGCTTATTTTTCTGAAATACATCTCCGATGCTTTCGATGAGCGCCGTGCAATGCTCTGTGCCGCGTTCAGCAATCCGGACGATGACCTGTATCTGTCCGATGCTGCTGACCGTGCGGAAGCGTTGGAAGAACGGGACTACTACACGATGGCCAATGTTTTCTGGGTGCCGTCAGTGGCGCGGTGGGAGACACTGCGCGCGCAAGCAAAGCAGGCTGACATCGGTGTACGTATCGACATGGCGCTTGAGGCTATCGAAGCCGACAATCCTCGCCTGAAAGGCATCCTCGACAAGCGCTTCGGCCGTACGCAGCTCGAACCTGGCAAGCTCGGCGAATTGATTGACCTAATTTCAAAGATTGGGTTCGGTGAAGGCCATCATGCGAAAGACCTACTCGGCGAGGTGTATGAATATTTCTTAGGTCAGTTCGCGACGGCCGAAGGCAAGAAGGGCGGCCAGTTCTACACGCCGGCATCCGTGGTGCGCGTGCTAGTCGAAGTGCTGGCTCCGCATCATGGGCGGGTGTACGACCCATGCTGTGGGTCGGGCGGCATGTTCGTGCAGTCTGAGAAGTTCATTGAATCGCACGGTGGGCGGGCGGACGACATTAGCATCTACGGCCAGGAAGCGAATCCGACCACTTGGCGCCTGGTTGCCATGAACTTGGCGATTCGCGGTTTTGCGGCAGACCTTGGGAAGGAGCCGGCCGACACGTTCCATCGTGACCAACATCCAGACCTGCGTGCCGACTACGTGCTCGCAAATCCGCCGTTCAATGTCAGCGACTGGGGTGGCGAACGCCTGGTCGATGACCGTCGTTGGGTGTATGGCACCCCGCCTGCCAGCAATGCGAACTATGCATGGCTCCAACACATTTTGTATCACCTTAGTCCGCGCGGACAGGCTGGCGTAGTGCTGGCTAACGGCAGCATGAGTAGCAATCAGAGCGGCGAAGGCCAGATTCGCCGGGCGATGGTCGAAGGCGACGTCGTGGACGTGATGGTCGCCTTGCCGCCGCAGCTATTTTTAAACACACAGATTCCCGCGTGCCTTTGGTTCCTCGCTAAGGACAAGAGCGGTACGCCTTTACCTGGCAGCCAGGCCGGCCGTGACCGGCGCGGCGAGGTACTGTTTATCGATGCCCGCAAGCTTGGGAGCATGGAGTCGCGCGTAATGCGCTTGTTCGATGACGAAGACATTACACGCATTGCATCGACCGTGCATCGCTGGCGCGCCGACGGCGAGGACGGTGCCGACGTGCCGTATTCCGATGTGCCTGGCTTCTGCCGTGCAGTGAAGCTGGCGGAGATTGCCGACCATGGCTACGTTCTCACACCAGGCCGATATGTCGGTGCCGAAGATGCCGAGGATGACGATGAGGCGTTTAGCGAGAAGATGGACCGCTTGACCGCGCAGCTTGCCCTGCAGATGGCGAAAGGCCAGAAGTTGGATGCCGCGGTTCGGACAAAGCTAGCAGGGTTGGGATACTCACTCGACTTAAAGGAGTCTCGACATGAACACTGAAGGTCTTAATTTGACTCCGTTAGAGCGGGCAGTTGGCCGCTTACAGGAAGGGCTCTCGCGCTATGAGCAGGATACTTCCGACACGCAGATTCGAGACGGGCTGATTCAGCGCTTCGAGTTCACTTATGAAATTAGCCACAAGATGCTGAAACGCTTTCTGGAGGCGACATCAGCTAATCCTGCCGAGTTCGATAACATGAGCTTTCAAGACCTTATCCGCAGTGGCAGCGAACGTGGTCTGCTGCTGGGTGACTGGTCGAAGTGGCGCAAATACCGAGAAATGCGTTCGAAAACAAGCCACACCTATGATGAAGGCGTGGCACGCGAAGTTGTTGAAGGTATTCCTGCATTCTTAGAAGAGGTGACTTACCTGCACGATAAGCTTGCCGGCGGGGAGTCATGAGCCAGGAAGTTGTGTCAGTTCCGAAAATTGATATACGCCCAGACCACTGGGTAATTGTGCAAGGCATCCTGCGCAGCCATGTACCGGAATACGAGGTATGGGCGTTCGGCTCGCGAGTAAAGTGGACGGCGAAAGAGTATTCAGACCTCGACCTCGCTGTTGTCTCTGACCACTCTCTGCCGCTAGAAGTCATCGCTGCGTTGGTCGACGATTTTTCAGAATCATCACTTCCTTGGAAAGTGGACTTGGTTGACTTCGCTGCAGTGAGCGAGGAGTTTCAGAAGATTATTGAACGTGACCGAGTCACGGTGCAGGAAGCAGCAAGCACGAGCACGAGCACGAGCACGAGCTTACGGTCAGTGTGGCGCTATGAACTGCTTGAAAATGTTGCTGCACCTGATAAAGGGGCTATTGCCATTGGACCATTCGGTTCAAGGCTGAAGACAGACACCTACACTAAAAGCGGCGTAGCGCTTATTCGAGGCCAGAATCTTACCGACAGCAAAGTATTATCTGGTGAGTTTGTCTTTATATCTGATGAGACTGCCCGTACCTTGGGTAACGCTAACGTAAAGCCGTTTGACCTCGTTTTTCCGCACCGGGGAAATATTGGTTCAGTCGGAATTGTCCCTGAGGGTGAGCAAAAGTATGCCCTTTCGACAAGCCTAATGAAGATAACGCTCGACCGTGAGAAGGTTGAGCCGCTCTTTCTGTACTATTTTTTCCGTACTTCCCAGGGGCGCGCGGAATTGCTAAAGAACGCATCCCAAGTAGGCACGCCGGGAATTGCTACGCCGCTAACATCCCTTCGTGCATGTGTTGTGCCAGTGCCGCCGCTCACAGAGCAAACAGCGATTGCGGAGTTTTTGTCTCTTCTCGACGACCGCATCGACCTCTTGCGCCGCACCAACGCCATCCTGGAGTCCATCGTTCAAACCACGTTTAAAAGCTGGTTCATCGACTTTGACCCAGTGTACGCGAAGGCTGAAGGCCGCGACCCAGTCGGCATGAATGAGGAAACGGCTGCACTGTTTCCTCATTCGTTTGAGGACTCGGCGCTGGGAGAGATTCCGAAAGGCTGGTCATGCACTAGGCTAGGAGATTTGCTTGAACTCTCCTATGGTAAAGCGCTGAAATCGACCGACCGCCGGCATGGCGACATCCCGGTTTACGGCTCGGGAGGCGTAACTGGATTCCACGATGAAGCTTTGGTAAGCGAAGGGTCGATTATAGTTGGCAGAAAAGGGACTGTCGGTAGCCTATACTGGGAGGATGGACCGTTTTATCCAATTGACACGACGTTCTATGTAAAACCAAAAACAGCGCCGCTGACTTACTGCTATTACGCCATGCAACGGCTTGGCCTCGAAAACATGAATACAGACGCGGCGGTTCCTGGTCTCAACAGGGAAAACGCGTATAGAATTAAGCTAATTCGGCCGGATGAAGCTGCACTAAAAGTCTTCGATGATTTTGCACTCGCTGTGCGTCACTCCATATATGGCAATGGCAACCACATTAAGGTCCTTGAGAATCTGCGTGACGCTCTTTTGCCGCGTTTAATCTTCGGCAAACTCCGCCTTCCGAAGCTGAGGCTAAACTGAACGAGACACTTGGATGAATAGCATTAATGAGGAAGTAGTCGAAAAGGCCATGCTCGGATGGCTGTCGGCCCTAGGTTGGAAGACGGCGCATGGCCCTGACATTTCTCCGCCAGATGTTATGACGCCAGGCACGGAGCGCGACACTTACCGTGACGCAACGCTGCGTCACCGCTTGGCTGCAGCCATCGCAAAGCTGAATCCACACATCCCTTCGGCCGCTCGCGACGATGCGCTACGTCATGTGCTAAACCCAAACGTTCCAGGCTTCGTGAACACGAATCGCCAGCTCTATCGCTGGCTGGTCGATGGCGTACCGGTTGAATTTCAGAAGGACGACGAGACACGTGGCGACCGTGTACGTCTAGTCGATTTTACCGACGTGGCAGCAAACGACTGGTTAGCTGTCAACCAACTCAGCATCCAAGGCGTAAAGAAAACCCGTCGCCCTGATGTCGTACTATTCCTCAATGGCCTACCGATTGTCGTTATCGAACTAAAGAACCCTGGTAACCAAAACGCCGACATCTGGGGCGCGTGGAATCAGCTTCAGGCTTACCAGGAAGACATTCCTGACTTGTTTAGCGCCAATGCAATACAAGTTATCTCCGATGGGACGACGGCCCGCATGGGGGCGCTCACGTCGAGCAAAGAACGCTTTCTAGCTTGGCGAACCATCGACGGCCGCGAGACTGACCCGCTCGGGCCGATGCGCGAACTCGAAACCCTTACACGCGGCCTATTCCGTCGTGATTACCTGCTCGACTATCTGCACCATTTCATCCTGTTTGAGGACGAGGGCAAGCTTGTCAAGAAGATTGCCGCGTACCACCAGTTTCATGCGGTGCGCGCCGTTGTCGAAAGCGTGCTGCACGCCTCTGCGCCAGGTGGCTCGCGCAAGGGTGGCGTCGTCTGGCACACGCAGGGCGCGGGCAAGAGTATCGAGATGACTTGCCTGGCCGGTGCGTTAATGGCGAGTCAGGACATGCAGAACCCGACTATCCTAGTCGTGACCGACCGCAACGACCTCGACAACCAGCTTTTCGGTATCTTCGCCGGAGCCAGTGAGCTACTGCGCGAATCCCCTGTGCAGGCGGTCAAACGGAGTGAACTACGCCGCTTGCTCGACAACCGCCCATCTGGCGGCATCATCTTCACGACTATCCAGAAATTCACACCCGGCGAGGATGAAGACACGTTTCCTGTATTGTCTGAACGCCGAAATATAGTCGTCATCTGCGACGAGGCGCACCGCAGCCAATATGGATTCGATGCCCGTTTACCTACCGCCAACAATACCAATCCGCAAGCCAGCTCAACGGTACGTTATGGCTATGCGCAATACCTGCGCGACGCCCTGCCCGGCGCTACGTTCGTCGCATTCACTGGCACGCCGGTCGAACTGAACGACCGCGATACGCGCGCGGTGTTCGGCGACTATGTGCACGTTTATGACATCGAGCAGGCCGTGAAAGACGGCGCAACGGTGCCGATTTACTATGAGAGCCGTCTAGCTGCCCTTGAACTGAAGGCAGAGGAAACCGAAGACCTAGACGACCAGGTAGACGAGCTGACCGAAGCTGAGGCCAGTGACGATTCAAAGGTGGCGATGCTGCGCCGCTGGGCCGCGTTAGAAAAGATTGTCGGCGCACCTCCGCGTGTCCAGAAAATCGCCAGCGACATCGTGACCCATTTCGAAAATCGGCAATCGGTGATGGATGGCAAAGCGATGATTGTGGCGATGAGTCGTGACATTTGCGTGCACCTGTACAACGCCATCGTCGCGCTGCGTCCAGAGTGGCATAACGAAGACCCGATGCAGGGCGTTATCAAGATAGTGATGACGGGTTCGGCATCCGACAAGGGGTTGCTCAAGCCGCACATCTACCCGAAGGACCTCCGGAAAAAACTCGAAGCGCGCTACAAGGATACGTCCGACCCGTTCAAGCTCGTCATCGTGCGCGATATGTGGCTGACTGGATTCGACGCGCCGTGTATGCACACGATGTACATCGACAAGCCGATGAAAGGCCACAACCTGATGCAGGCCATTGCCCGCGTCAACAGGGTTTTCAAAGACAAGCCTGGTGGTCTAGTAGTCGATTACATCGGCATTGCGAACGAACTGAAAGCGGCGCTGGCCACGTACACCCAAGCCAATGGTCGCGGCCGGCCGACCATCGACGCGCGCGAAGCGCTGGCTGTCTTGATGGAAAAAATGGACGTGCTACAGAGCTTACTGCACGGCGTCGATTACTCGGCGTTTCGCAGCCAGGCTTGGCAACTGCTGCCGACCGTGGCCGACCATGTACTAGGCCAGAAGGATGGCAAGAAACGGTTTGCCGATGCAGTGTTGGCGGCTGGCCAGGCATTCGCATTGTGCTGCACGCTCGATGCAGCCCTTCAGTACCGTGACGAGCTCGCTTTCTTACAAGCGGTTAAGGCTGCGATTATCAAGAGCGAGAACGTCAACAAGACACTATCCGACGAGCAGAAGGAACACGCGTTACGGCAAATCATTAGCAGCGTGGTAGTTAGCGATGAGGTCATCGACATCTTCTCGTCCGCAGGTCTAAAGCGGCCGGACATTGGTGTGCTATCCGAAGCGTTCCTCGATGACGTGCGCCACATGAAGCAGCGCAATCTGGCCGTCGAACTCTTGGAACGCCTGCTGAAGGACCAGATTAAATCGCGCTTCAAGACCAACGTCGTCCAGAGCGCGAAGTTTTCTGAGCTTTTGCAGCAGAGCCTGACGCGCTACAACAATCGCACGGTACAGACCTCGCAGGTCATCGAGGAACTTATCGAGATGGCCAAGAAGTTTCAAGAGGCAGCAGAACGCGGTGAACGCCTGGGGATGAATAATGATGAGATGGCGTTTTACGATGCATTGACGGCCAACGAGGCGGCGGTACGCGAGCTGGGCGACGACACGCTCAAGAAAATTGCCGTCGAGTTGGTCGTCAAGTTGCGCGGCTCGGTGACGGTCGATTGGTCAAAGCGCGAGACAGTGCGTGCGAAATTGCGCGTGATGGTTAAGACGCTGCTTAAGCGTTACAAGTACCCGCCTGACCGGCAGGAAGAGGCTACAGATACCGTACTGTCGCAGGCGGAAACGCTATCGGCCAATTGGGTCGCAGCGTAGCAACTTGGCCATGTTGTCCAATTTGTCCAAGTTTTAGTATGGCTGACCATGGACAACATGATGTTGCCCATGGCCATCTTTATGGCTCGATGCACGGCTGGTGCTTGAATTCGATGCCGGCCTGCTCCAGCATCCATGCCTCAATACGGGTGTGCCACTGGCGTAGCAAGTCGAGCGGTCGCCGGCGGTAGTGCTTTTCGGCCAGTGCGCTAGGCTTATGTCCCTGGATTTGAGCTACGATGCCGGCAGGGACTTCGAGCCATTCGGTCAACGTACCGAACGAGCGGCGCAGACCCTGTAGCGTTACGTGAGGGATGCCGGCTTCCTCAATAGCGGTTCCATGTCCATAGCGGGGCTCCTCAATATGGCCGCTTTCCGATGCGCTGCTCGGGAATACCCAGGGCGATGGCTGCCATGGCGCGCCCGCTTTTTCCAGTAACTGGCGTCGCTTGACATCCGGTGGGGTGTCGTTGACGCGCTTCAGTTCGAGCAGTAAAGACCGAAAGTAAGGCGTTAGCGGAATAACGCGTGAGCCCTCAATTTTGTCGCGCAGCTTTATTTTGTTCCAACGCAAATCAACGTTTTCCCAGCGCAATTCTGCTAGCTCCTCACGGCGTGGACCTGTGATGAGAACCCCTTGCAGGTAGGTTGACACTACGGGGTTGGGCAACGCTCGTACTGCCTTGAACCATGCCGGCAGCTGCTCGCGCTCCAAGCAGTCGCCTTCAGGCGTTTTCGTGCTTGGCAGAAGGGCCGTGACCTTCGAGGATGAATAGCAGTCGTTCGGCAGCAGCTCCTTGAATCTCATTTGCCCTTCGCACCAGCCGGCGAATGCTTTGAACATGCGGTACGCGTAGGCGATGCTGGTTGGCCGCTCCGCAACCTCGTCTTCCATCCAACTAGCAATCGCGTCGGCAGTCATGTCAGACAGCTTCAGTTGCATAAGCGCATGCAGCGGGCCTTTGCTCGTCAGCCCTTTTCCGCGCTTCTTCTTCTCGCCGCCGGGAGCGGCTAACTTGCGGTGGTCCTCGATGTACTGAGCGCTACGAGGACGCTTCGTCTTCGGAGAAGGTTTCGTTTCAAGGTCGGCTAGGTAAGCCGTCCACGCATCGGCAAATGTTACCTCTTGGCGCGCTGCTTCAGCTTTCCGTGCAGCTAGGGCGATGCGCTGCGCGGTAGCTTCCTCTCGAGGGTCCCTGTTGGCGTCAATTAAGCGTTGCAGACGGCGCGCTTCGTCCCGTGCATCGTCAATACCCCAGTCTTTCGGTGAGCCAATTGTAATGCGCAATGTAGCCCCATTAAGCTTACCTTGAAAGATGTAAGACAGCGTGCCCGTCGGCGTGGCGCGAAGGCCCAAACCGGATGCATTACTGTCCCACAAAAACGCCTGCACCTTATCAGCAGGGCAGCTATGTCCGTTGACCCGCCCTACCGTGAAATTGACCTTAGCCACCACTCACATCCCATAGAAGAGTTACACGAGCATTCATGTAACCACATTGTAACCGCATTTTGTCGTTTTAGAGAAATTCTAGTCAACGTGGATAGACATCGAAACTCGTTTATCCAATTGATTTTATGGTACTTTTTTGTTTTATCGCTCCTAATCAACATCGCTAAACGTACCGATTCAGTGATTTGTAATCATCAGGTGGCGGGTTCGAGTCCTGCAGTCGGCACCAAAATTTAGCTTTAAAAACAGTGTCTTAGATGACCTTCATCTAAGACATTTGTCTTTGTGGATCGCGATAAGTACACTTTCAGTACACTCAGCAATCACAGAGGCTCATGGCAACTATCGTTCTTACCCCTTCCGGCACCTACAAAGCACTCGTCCGTATGCGAGGCTGGCCGACCACTTCCAAGACTTTCCGACTAAAACGCGACGCCGTCGATTGAGCCCGCAGAACCGAAGATGAGATGGTTCGTAGCGTCTACATCTCGCGCAGTGGTTCCGACCGCATGACGCTGCAGGAGGCGCTGGAGCGATACTTGGCCGAAGTAACACCAACCAAAAACCTACTACTCAACGCAGTGAGAAGATCACGGCCCAGCACCTGATCGGATACCTCAGCAAGTACTCAATGGCTGCACTGAGCAGTGAACTCGTGGCGTCCTACCGCAACCATCGTTTCGTGGCAGGAAAGTCCAACAACACAGTTCGCATCGAGCTGGCGATGCTGAGCAACCTCTTCACGATTGCGATCCAAGAATGGGGTCTAGGCCTCACGCACAATCCTGTTGCCGCTATCCGTAAGCCGAGCCTTGGACAAGGACGCGATCGCAGGCTTCGAAGACGTTGAAGAGAGGCGCCTTCTTGAAGCAGTAGAAGCCCACAGCAACCCAATGCTTGCGTGGGTCGTTAAAGTTGCAATCGAGACCGGCATGCGGCAGTCCGAGATCTTAGGGTTGCGGCTCAGCCAAGTTGACCTTCATAGCCGCGTTGTCCGACTGTCGGATACCAAGAACAATTCCGCGCGTACGGTGCCGCTGAGTGCTGCCGCGACTGCAACATTTAAGAGCGCGCTAGAAAATCCGCTCCGCCCGAAGGAAACAGACCTGGTTTTCTTCGGTGAACCAGGTAGAGACGGGAAGCGCCGGCCGTACCAGTTTGCGAAGATCTGGAGGGAAATTAAGAAGGTCATTGGGGTTAGTGATCTTCACTTCCACGATCTGCGCCATGAAGCAGTAAGTCGTCTTGTAGAAAATGGCTTAAGCGATCAGGAAGTGGCCTCGATAAGTGGACATAAATCTATGCAAATGCTCCGACGATATACCCATCTCCGTGCAGAGGATCTTGTCTCGCGGTTGGATCGTCTAGAAAAAACCCGAGCGGTAGTATTCGACGTCTACGGCACGCTCGTTTCAATTGGTGAAAAGCGGATGCCTTTCGCGAAACTCCTACAGATAGGTGAAACTAGAGGCCGCTCGAAAACATCTACTGACCGTCATAAATTGATGGCAGCGTCTCTCAGCCTTGCGCAAGCCGCAGCACTTTTGGAAATTGAGCTTACTTCTGCCGAGCTCAAGGCACTAGAACAGGATCTGAAGATCGAGTTAGCATCCATTACTCTTTACCCCGAGGTCATCAGGACTATTCGAAAGCTGCAGAATCGCGGCATTAGAGTGGGAATTTGCTCGAATCTCGCAGCCGCTTATGCGCCACCAGTGGAAGCGCTTCTGCCCATGAAATTAGACGCGTATTCGTGGAGTTTTCGAGTAGGTGCGTTGAAACCAGAGACGGGTATCTACCAGCATGTTTGTGATGAACTCGGCTGCCAACCTCATCAGGTTCTGATGGTTGGTGACAGCGTAGCAGCCGATGTCGAAGGCCCTAGGTTATTCGGCATGAGGTCAGTGCTACTGAACCGTAATGCTGCCAGCGGGACGAAAGAGGTAATTACATCGCTAGAGGGAGTGCTTGATCTCGCCTGAGCGCGATAACCCAGCAAGCTTGAGACAGGGTGAACCTAATCATCAGGTAGCGATAGGTCATCTAATCGGACAACCACCTCACGACGTCTTCCTATGTCGGAACGATAGCAGCTGCACCGACTCGTGTATGCGCTTCATGCTCACCGTACACGTGAATCGGAGCGCAATGGAGATGCGAACCGAGCTTCTTCTGTCCTTGCTCAAAAATTGCAATACAACAAACAGATTTGGGGCCCGCCACGTGCGGGCCACAATCAAATTTGTAACAAAACGTAAAAATCTCCGCCTTAGAAGGCTGGTAAATCGCAAATCTGGCGGGATTTTTACTTCAATCTCCAACAGTCATTCCAACTCGTTGATTCACATCGAAGTCTTCTTCCCAAATCTTCAATTCCGGGTTCCCGAAATCCATTTTTCGGTATCCCGAAAAAAGATTTCTAGGATCCCGGTTCATTAATTCCAAGATACCATCGCGCCACGCACCCGTAAATTTCGCTAATTGACACTAGATTTTCGGTGAATTACTGTTCAATCCGTCTTATCAAGGAGCGAACATGACCACCGAAGAAATTTTGATTCAACGATATGGGGCATTGATTTCTATGCGAGATTGTGCCGAACTATTTTGCCGGAGTGCAGAAGGATTTCGCATTACCTTAACGCGTGATTGTGAGTTAGCTGAAAAACTTCGCCCAGCAAAAATAAAGATTGGCCGTAGGGTGCTTTTCAAAACTAACGTGATAAGTAAGATTTTGGATGATTTGACGTCGAAATGAACGACAAAGCTATTGACGAACAATCGTTTAGTCAGCCGCTATCTGACCCGATCGCCTGGTTGCACGTGAACATGAAGCCAAGAAAGCCTTCCGCAAAAACCCGGGAAGAAAAGATAATAGAAGCGTCAGTAGCGATTTCCAGGAATAAGCCTGCTGGTGACGACCTTGGATTCATGCACCCTATAATGTGTCAGCTAGGCTTACCACGCTCGAAAGTAGAACAGACCTCCAGCTTTAGTCGCATTTCCGGCAATGCTGCGCTTATGATCGAGGCGGGTAAGCTCTGGAACGGGAATAGTTTTGTACAGCAACCCGTTCCTTATGGCTCGATGCCTCGGCTAATGCTTATCTGGATGAACACATATGCAGTACGCCATAAAACTCAGGAAATACCTTTGGGGAAAAACCCGAGTGATTTTTTGAAAAAATTGGGGAAAATACCAAATGACGGCATTCGGGGTTCGTATTCGGTTTATCGAATTCAACTACAAGCCCTTGCAGCATGTCGAATTAGTCTGGGCTTTAACCTAGACGGTAAGGCATATACGTGCGATAGTAAACCTATCAAGTGTTTTGAAGCTTGGATACCCACAACGGACGAGCAGTCTTCTTGGCCAAGTTCAGTTACTCTTTCGGACGAATACTATCAAACCTTGATTGAACATGCTGTCCCTATAGATATGCGTGCGTTATTAGCCCTTAAAGGCTCCTCGCTTGCAATGGATGTGTATGTTTGGCTAGCAGAACGCTTACATCGCATTAGCGGGCGGCCTATGCTTTTATATTGGGAAAATATTCGGGAACAGTTTGCACAAGAGTACGATGGAAAACATGCGCAACAAGACTTCAAGAAAAAGTTCCTGCGTGCATTACAGGCTGCTCTAGCGGAGTACCCGCAAGCGAGGGTGAAAATCGTTACAGGTGGCTTGCTTCTAATGGCTTCTCCTCCGCCTGTACCATACAAAACGGCTGATCTGCGTAAGTGTGTGGGCAAGTCTGTAGAAAAGATAAGTTATCCACGCCGAATCGGCCCTACTGGACTAAGCTGAATCGGCCCTGCTCTACGAACGTAACTACGCCGAATCGGCCCTTAGATGACGCCGAATCGGCCCTCCCCTAAACCTATAAGGTGACCTTTAGCTTTGCCTATACATTACCTAATAGCAACAAATGCGGGCTTTGTGCATATCGTGGAATATGCGCAATCCTTGTTGAGTAGCGCTCAGAGCCGAGTAGAAGGTCAGACTTGTAGGTTGGCCCCTGTAGCCCTAGTTCGTCTAGCAATGCCTTCGGCAGCCACTACCCCGGTTAGTGCTGGCAGACCTAATGCCGCGCCGGTTCCTCAATTTGAGTGAATGTTTACTGTGTAGAAGTGGAGGTAAGAGGCGAGTTTGCTACCCTTTCAGGGTACTTTCGACGCCAAAAAGTTAGATTTTTGCAAGATTTCGATCAAAGCGCGTGATTTCAGCACTCTGGAGGTTTCCTCATTTTGAGTAGCGTTATGCACCAACCCAATCACCCAGCAGATCGGCTCGACGCCGTAAGCATGGCGGTACTGGTCGATGAATGACCTCACGGCTTGAAGCGGCGGTCGAGCTGCGGCTGGGCGAAAAACGCACTTGCCAGACGCAGGATCTCGTTTGCCTTGCGCAGCTCGCGCACTTCTCGCTCCAGCGCCTTGATACGCTCTTCCTCGGCAGTGGTTGGACCTGGACGCTGGCCAGTGTCACGCTCTTGCTGGCGTACCCAGCGGCGCAACGTCACCGGCGTGCAGCCGATCTTGGCCGCGATCGACGTGATAGCCGCCCACTGCGACTCATACTCGCTGCCAGCCTCGCTGACCATGCGCACAGCGCGCTCGTTGACTTCAGGGGAATACTTGGGTTGCTTCTTCATAGCTCCATTTTCTCAAAGAATGGAGCCTCCACAAAACCCGGGGCGGTTCAGAGTATGTTCTACTTAAACTGTTGAGTCTTTGTTGCATATATGTTGAGTTTTTGTTGTGTGGCTGTTGAGTTTCTGTTGTGTGGATGTTGAGTTTTTGTTGTGCAGGTTTTGAGTTTTTTTGTCTTGGTGTTGAGTTTTTTGTTAGGTATAGGTTCGGCAACGGCGTTCGCCGCTTCAGGCATTTGTATCCTGGGTCTCATCCAAAGATACCCTGCTCTCCCTCAGAATTCTGTCTTAGTGGAACATAAAGAAGCGCATACGCCATAGTTTGTTTTTTGATCCAAACCACTGATTTTTAAAGGTTTATCCCGTAAGACACTCATTGGAAATTGTCTGGATTTGTATGCGGATACGAATACGCAGCCTTTCATCACTCGCCGACCTTCAGCGGTGCTCGAAAGTCTGAGGGCGCTGCCCTGCGGCACTGGCATCTAAGGTCTCAGTCTTGGCGCTGCAGTGGTTCAGATAACCATCTTTTCGCTCAAGTATGTTATTGTTCCAATACTACTAAGAGTATAGAGGATGTGATGGCTGGAGAAACCAATCCAACTGCGGAAATCGCAGAAAAAATCTCGAAAGACTTGGTGAAGAGGTTTCGGTGGAGCTGGCTTCCAGCGAAAGATCGAAACTTCGATTGCCTTAAGCAGGAGAAGCATGCCCGTGCCAACAAAAAGCAAAAGCATACACATCCTACTGATGTTGTCTTTAAATATGTTGACCCCTACCTAAACAGGACAATACTTCTTAATACGGACCTCAAGAGTTATTCTAAGTCATCAATAGCTGCACCGAACGTTAGGGCTGCACTCAAATCATTGGCTCAGACCATTGATTGTGCCCGGGTTAGTCCTGAATGGAAGGGAAGATACGATATTGAAGAGGAAGGAACCTCAGAAATTCGAGGTCTCCTTTTTGTGTACAATCACGATGCAGAATTTGATGGAAATTTTGAACGTTATATAACTCCTGCTAAGAACGATAATGACGATCAGGCTACCGGTGGAAATATTAATAACCTCCCGCTAGAAGGAGGCCAATTTTTGCATTTGTTGGAGCCACGAACTATCGCTTACCTACAAACTATCGTAGCTGATACAGCGAAGCTACATTTTGAAGGAACGTTTCCGGTAAAGGACTATTTTTTTTATTATCCTGACCAAAAACTTCATCGAGCACATTTAGAGCGTTTTCAGCGGCCGGCCACGATAGAACTCATGTGCGGACCTTACATGATCATTGGACATGATGCTGTCGCAAAATATGACGAGGAGAGTTGCAGTTTAAAACAAACCTTTGGTGAAGGTTATGTAATTTACTACAACCGACCAGGATCGAGCCATTACGAGTTCATGTATCTTTTTGACGTTTTATCGAATTATCAACTTTTAGACGAGGATTATCAGATCCGGATTCGCGTGGCGCATCATGCTCCTCACCAGCAAATAAAAAGCAATTATCTTCGCGCTATTGACGCTTATGTCAAAGACTGGGGAAACGACGAGTACCAAAAATCAAAGCTCCAGGTGATTGATTTTGAGGTACTTGATATGGCGAAACAATCGTTTTCCAAAACTAATGTCGGATGGGATGAAAAAGAATGATGTTAGGAAGCATTTATAGTGCAACGGATAAGGCATTGTTTGATGCGATTAATCAGAAGTCGGTGACTGCTCAGGATCTTCGAAGTCTTTTTCTGAAGCACGGAATAATTATATCTATGTCAACTCCCAGGCAAGTGTTGGCATTGCATTTTGCACGTTTAATGCACGACTATGAAGATTTCGAAAGTTTAGCGCGGATGTTTGGTACCGTGCAGAGGCGGGAACGACTTACGTCGATGCGAGTTAAATCAGCTGTCAGCAACGAGGATGTTGAAGCAGCGGCGCATGAATTAGTGGCGAAACTCAAGGAAGATAGTGATGCAGCGAGTGTAACTGTTAGCGCCAACGGGTCAATTCAAGTACTCGTACGGTATCGAAAGTTACACTTTAACAAAAGCGACTTTCGTCAGGTAGAAAATAAGGAAGCTATAGTTACGCTCGAACGTGAAGGTGACGTTATAGTTGTGCGCGGTCCTGAAAATGAGAAGGTTGAAGAAATATGCAATGAGTTGATTTCAAATATCGAAAGTAAAGCACAAGGCAAAGTCGATATTGACAAAATTAATCTTGAGCAATTTCCGAACAGTTTCTTACGTACTGCTTTTTTTCGCAATCTAATTGACAATATGCCTGGCTACAAAAGGCACGATGTTACCGATGTTTACCTCTTCAATCCAAAAAAGAAGCCGAAGAAGATCGAAGACGGCGAAGATGAAGATCTAGGCTCTGAGGAAACCGACCTTGGAATCCATATCTCTCGCGCAAGTTTAAAAGGCGGACAGGTTCTCGAATCCGTTGAGATTAAAGAACTGCTAGACAAAGGTTTTTATATTTCTAAAATTATCTGGAGAGGGCGAGATGGAGGCCTCGATGCAGACATTGTCGAATTTGAAGCACAATTTTCCCAACCTGAAAATTGCACAAACTTCTCTTACCTAGTAAAGGGTTATTATGAATATCAGGGAGAAGGAAGCTTCAGTGAACGTCGTAAGCAGTTCGGATCAGCTGAAGACCGTGAGTTAGGTAAATTGATTGAGGTGTCAGCACGAGCTAGCATCCAAAAGCTTAACTCTTTAGGGGACAAATCGTGACGCGCATCAAGTGGGTCGAAGTGAGAACTAGCCTACCTATTAAAAATATACCTGAGCTTCTGCAAGCGAAAAACTACAACCCGGGAATAAATTTATCGGGCTTTGAATTGCTCGAAATTGGCAGGCATGAGGTTCAAGCTAAGTTCATTCAAGAATTGACATTGAATGATGTACAGCTCGACCCATTCGGTAAAGAGGTATCAAGTACGATAACGCGATATGTGACAACGGTCTTTACTATACTTGACGTAGATGGCCGTAAACTCATGAGGGTAACACAACCGCCTCGATCACTTCGTGATTTAGTGCTGAATGTTGCTAACGCTTTAAGGGGAGATTTTTTTGCTCAAGAAATACAGATAGACGTCATTGCATTTCTTGGCTTTCTTAGAAGAAAAATTGAGTTTAAGAAGACTCGTGTTCGCTCCGCTTTGTTTACAGATGTGCCCTTAACGGAATCGTCTACCGGCCGCGTTCTTATTGAATCCTCTCGCGATGCCATCCATGAGTTTGAAAAATGTCGATGGGGCGGAAAACTTGATAAAATTAATCTTGAATTCGCTAACGAATTTGGTGTATCTCCACTTGAGATTAGTCATAGAGGCTCTCTTGTATATAACAACTGGATCAGTGAAAGTAATTTACGCGAGTTCGAGTTGCATATTTCTCAACAGCTAGGGAAAGACCAACATACTAACTGATTGACATATGAGTTAGATTTCGATTATACAAGAAACCTGTATTCTTGATATGTTGGCTTTATCTATGAAACATCGCGAACATATAAATTTTCACTTGCGTTTGTTCGTTTTCCCGGCAGAGCGCCCCAGTTGATTGTAAGGCGGCTTACGTCATCCTCAAATTCTCGTTGATCCTTCCACGCTGTAGAAAAAATCTCTTTTTGAAATTCAGTAGGTAATTCGGCCCAATATCCATCTGTGGCTAACACTGCTCCACCAGGGTACGCGCAACGAAAGTCTAATATTTCCGGAGTACAGCACCTTTTGGTTCCAAACGTTCTCGTAAGCTGATTACGTGCTGGGTGAACGCATAATTCTGACTCTGGTAAAGCTTGAAAGGCTGTTGCTACCGAGTGTACTGGCGTCCTCCAATAGACATCAGATTGCGGGGTCAATGTGCCAACTCTACAATCGCCAGCGTGCACAGTAAAAAGGAGCTGGTCACGAGCAAAAGTTGCTACTATAAAAGAGCTTGACGATTTTGGTGCGCGTTCACTCTTAAGTTCATGAAACGCATCTTCAATCCATTGACGAACTTCGTCACTCTCAGGCGGGTGCTCTCGTGCGACTACACGATTAACTAGATTAGAAACTAGAGCTTTTGCTAATTCACCACTTCTTGGGCGAGAAAAAACCCCATCTGCAACCACGGCAACCAGAAAACTTCCTCCCAAAGCTATTCCTGCACAATCTTGGTTTTCCGGCCGTGACCGTCCCTTTGAGCTGCACCAATTCCAATTAAAGCTCATACGTCAGCTATTTCAATGCCAATTCTTCAAATCTTGAGAAGATTACGTCTGCGCGTCCCGCGTCGCTTTTTACTGCAGACTGAACAGCGTATTCAAAATCTCCGTTTTTTATAAACTCGCTAATTGATTCTCGCAAATATGTGATTAAAGGTTCGCCTATCTGGACAATTTCCACTATCAATTCTTCTCGTCCATCCACCAGAGTTACAATGTCTTCAATATCTCGACTAGTTAAATAATCGCCTTCTCCGCGTCCTTTAAATGCTTCGACTTTGGTTGCAAGGAAGTACGGTGCGCTTACGATCCGAATTCTGTTACCACTTGGCAGTTCGTGCCATACTGCCGACTCGATAGCTTTAGCATACCATTTGTTCGTAAAACCGAGGATTCGTTCATCGGTCGGCATTATATCGACGATTAGTTCTCCAAGCCTCCACCGGCATTGGACGTCCTCATACATTGATTCTTTGAAACCTCGATTGCGCAAATTCTCAGAAAGCTTTGCATATGCAGCGTAATTTAAAACATCAACTATTAGATCTACATCATCGGTTGCGCGAACTTGCTCTTTAGAGAAATCATCGGTCAAGAGTAATCCTACAATGCATCCGCCGACAAATGCTGATGTTTCTAATATTTCCGCGCCTAAAGCATCTGCTGTCTGCTCTAGCATAGTAATTAATCGCTCGTTAGTATTCATAAGCTACTAAGTTCTCCTACTAGTTTCTCGGACGCTATCTTTACCTCTCTTAGCTTTCCAAACCGAATCGCATCTACTAATGCTAAAAGTTCATAGAGGGTTGCGTCATATCTTACTGCAACTTGTACTGCCTTATGTATGGGCTGCAAAGTAAGTCCCTTTGCCATTCCGCGAGGATCCGGCCAAACGTGGATGTGCTCGCCAGCACTAAGGAGTTCGGAAGCTAACACTGGGGCTGCAAACCCGGTTGGAATCCCTCTGGCTAAAGTACCTTCTTGGCCAGGAAAGATGTATTTAAGACCATGGACTAAGAATTCTGCCAGTGCCTTCCCAACAGGAAGTGGCCTCGTACTTGTTCTAGATAGTCTCAACAGCCCGCATGTTAATGCACGTTTTACGCCTTCGTTACACTCTGAAGCGCTTATTCCTAGGCGCTTAGAAAGTGTTGCATAGGTCCAATTAAGATGATCTTGTTGAGATGAACTTAAGCTGAGTTCATGCTGTGCGGTCTCTAGCGGGTCTGCCTCCCAGCCTGTCCATGCGCTCATCCATGCTCCGGGTGCAGGCGTATGCCCCTGCTTCTGCCGCATGTCCTGAAGATGTAGACTACATAGTTTTAAGGAAATCAAAACATCTTGACTCTTGAGCATACACGCCTTTCTTGCATTCGTGATTCGCGAATGAAGAACACCTTACCCAGGATGCGCGTACTGAGTCAAGCGTTTTCTTACTGCGACAAGCGTTGATCATCTCTCTAACCGCGAGATACACTTGTTAATCTTCTAAGATTTTTACTAAAAGAAAAAACAACTCGACCCGAAAATTCTTGACAAAATGCCACTACTAGCCCATCGTGCTCGGTACAAATCTGGTACACACGTTGGTTTTTCCTGACTTACTTGAATTACGCTAAGTTACTGATACTAAAGTACTTTTTTTACGTCAGATTACGGTAAAATTCGCTTAATATTCAAAGACATACTGTTTTCGCAGCTAATTTGTAATCATCAGGTGGCGGGTTCGAGTCCTGCAGTCGGCACCACAGAATCACGCATTGGCCCAGCCTTCATGGTTGGGCTTTTTGCTTTTCAGGATCCCATGTATTTCGACTGGGAGAGATCAAGGTCGAGCAGGGTAATGGCTGAGCGCGAACCGAGTCTGATCTGCTTCAAAGCGTGAACAATTCGATTGCTTTACCGCCGCTATAAATGACGTCTTCTAGCGCCGCCCCGACACGGCGCTGACAACCATCCCCATCGGCCGCAGCAGCTTTTCCGCGGTCGCCAGGGTCGGACTCGATTCCTCGCGCTCGATATCCTGCAAGGTACGTGGAGAAACACCACACAACTTCGCATATTCCGCGATCGTCAGCCGCAGTGCCGTGCGAA
>Ga0265780_10002511_pt1 | contig 24797 bp, 27 predicted proteins | sample P1T30metagenome_FD_192432 | JGI IMG/M metagenome (GOLD analysis project Ga0265780, IMG submission 192432) | Plant litter microbial communities from East Loma Ridge, Irvine, California - P1 T30 | ecosystem: Environmental > Terrestrial > Plant litter > Unclassified | place: USA: California... | reverse complement strand
GGTGGTGCTGTCGGTGGATGGCATCAACGCGATCAGCGGCGAGCAGGCCACTCCCGACCAGACCGGCTACGTGCTCAACCCCTGGCAGACCACCGACATCGCCGGCTGGCGGAAGTCCAACGATGAAGTGGCGCAGTTCGTCTTCAGCAGCCCGCGCGACAGTTATGCCGAACGCACCGGGCGCGGTGACAACCTGGGCGTGGTCGGCATCGCGGTGTTCAACCAAGCCAATGCCGTGCGCTGGGAGCATCGGCCGGCCACGTCGCCGCGCCGCGCCGCGCCTGCCCCGGCCGCGAGCCAGGATGCCGCCAGGAGCGAGTCGCGGGTGATGGCCGAATCCGCGCCGGCGCCGGTGCAGCGGCTGGGCACGGGACATGGCGAACGCGAGGCCTCAGCGGTGCGCGACACCGCCTTCGAACGCGCGACGTCCGCTCCGGCCCAGGTTACCCAGGTTCGCTACGACAGTGCGCGCAACCTGCGCGCGCGTGGGATCGTTCTCGATCGTCCCGCGCGTGTCCCCGAGCGCGAGCCGCAGGCCTTTCCCGATCAGTACGTGCCCGACCCGCCGCGTCGCTGAGCCTGGATCACCCATAAAAAAACGGGCCGCGAAGGCCCGTTTCTCTACCGGTTTCAACCGCCCGACTTACTTGAAGTCCGGGTAGTCCTTGCGCAGCGAGGAATCGAACTCCTTGACCTGCCTGTCCGCTTCGTCGCGGGCGATGCCGTAACGTTCCTGCACGCGGCCGGCCAAGTATTCCGCGTTACCTTCGGCAACATCGAAGTCGTCATCGGTAAGCTTGCCCCACTGCACCTGGGCCTTGCCCTTGAGCTGGGTCCACTTGCCGGAAATGATGTCTTTGTTCATGTGCGTTGGCCTCTTGATGAAGTGCGTCATGTGTTACCGCATCTGCAGCATGCGTCATCGGATGTTGGGCAGCAGTCAAGCAAAGATGAAACCACTGCTCATCTCGTTGAACGGATGCCATCGCGCAGGCACAAAAAAGGCCGGGAAATCCCGGCCTTTTCATCACTGAAACGCTTGCGCGGATCAGTTGCCGCGGGCGGCGTCTTCGACCTTCTCGCCAGCACCCTGCACGTCCTTGCCGGCACCGGCAACGGTATTGCAGCCGGCCAGCATGGCGACCGAGAACATCGACAGCAGCATCAGGGAAATTACACGCTTCATAGGGACTCTCCAGTTTGATTTAAAAAACCACCGCGGCCGCGGTGCAGACGGCGGGAAAGCCGTTGATCAGCACTTGCCGTCCTTGCAGTCCTGCGCCGTATCGTGGACGGCCTCGCCTGCTCCCTGCATGTCCTTGCCGGCTCCGGCAACGGTATTGCAGGCAGTCAGCGAAGCAGCAGTGCACAGCGCCAGCAGCAGTACGGAAAGAATGCGTTTCATCGACTTCTCCTTCTCAGGTCACGGCGCCCGGAACGACCCGGGCGTGCCGCGTGAAGTGCAATCTGGCGCGCGGCGCGTGGAGCGAGTGTGAACGAGCAGTTGATCGGTTCATGTGCGCCAGCGGGACGCCGCAACTGGACCTCAATCGCGCATCAGCGTGGACTTGCCGAACAGGCTCTCCACTAGGTCCACCGCCAGCTTCGCAGTGGCGTTCTGGTTGTCCAGCAGCGGGTTGAGTTCGACGATGTCCAGCGACCCCATGCGCCCGCTGTCGGCGATCATCTCCATCACCAGCTGCGCTTCGCGGTAGTTCACCCCGCCCGGCACTGTCGTGCCCACCCCGGGGGCGATGCTGGGGTCGAGGAAATCGACGTCGAAGCTGACGTGCAGGTGGGTGTTGTCGTCGATGCCGGCGAGGGCGGCTTCCATGGTGCGCTTCATGCCGGCCTCGTCGATGTAGCGCATGTCATACACGTCCACGCGGTGGGTCTTGATCAGCCGTTTCTCTTCCGGATCCACCGAGCGGATGCCGATCTGGCGCACCTGCGAGGGCAGGATCGCCGGGGCGTCACCGCCGAGCCGGGTCAATGCGTCCGGGCCCAGCCCGCACAGGCAGGCCACCGGCATGCCGTGGACGTTGCCGGACGGAGTGACATCGCTGGTGTTGAAATCCGAGTGCGCGTCCAGCCACAACAGGCGCAGCTGCTTGCCCTGTTCGCGGCACCAGCGCGCCACGGCGGTAACCGAACCGACGCCCAGGCAATGGTCACCGCCGAGCATGATCGGCATGCGACCGGCGCGCAGCTCGGCCAGGCTGGCCTCCATCAGCACGCGGTTCCATTCCACCACCTCGTCCAGATGCCGGTAGCCCTGCACCGGCGCAGTCCACGGGTTGCGCGGTCCATCCAGGTTGCCCAGGTCACGCACGTCCACGCCGCGGGCAATCAATGCTTCGGCCAGGCCGGCAATGCGCAACGCTTCGGGGCCCAAGCGTGCACCGCGATCGCCGGCGCCGATATCGGTAGGCACGCCAATCAGCGAGACAGGTTGATGCGACATGGAGACCTCGTCCTGGACAAAAGAAGCAGTCTAGCCAGCGCACCCGGCGTGTACTCGCGGCGGTGCAGCAGGCGCGATGTCCGCCGCACCCACGTCATCGGTCTGGTCCGATGGAATTCCATGGGCGTCAAACACTTGACACGCCTGCAAGGTGAAGATCCATTACGAAAACGGTCAGATATACTGTGCTACGGTTCACACTTTCGACCCTCTGCGGTTGATAGAAAAGCATCGCTCTGGGTCGTGCCGACCCAGGTTTCAGGGGGAAACCAGTGCAGCGCAGTGCCATCAACCAGATCGTTCGCAGCGCGACCGGCGAAAGCCTGCCCGCGCGCCATCTTTACGATGCGTCCCGTATCGAAGACATCTTCCGCCAGGCGCGCGAACGCGAGTCGGGCCTGACCCTGCTCCTGCTGTCCACCGCCGATGGCCGCGCGGTGGCCGAGGATTCGGTGCTGGGCGTGGACGGCCGTCGTTTGGCTGCGATGGCCAACTCCTTCCTCACGCTGGGCGAAACGGTATCGCGCGAGTTGTCGCTCAGCGAAGCCGAACACGCCACCGTGTGCACCCGCCAAGGCAACGTCGTGCTGATCCGGGTCAACGCGGACAAGCCGATGACGCTCACCGCCGTCGCGGCGGTGGAGGTCAACCTGGCCGTGCTGCTGTTCCATGCGCGCGAATGCGCCGCCAAGCTGGAAACCGCGCTGCGCACCCGCGCCGCCTGATCGTAGCGCCTTTGTTTTTTCACCTTGCAGGCCTTGCTGGCCTGTTTCCCTCTGCACGACCCAAGAAAGGACGACTGTGTCTAAGCTCAACCTGGAAAACCTCAATACACTCGCCGGCTTCGTCGGTGCCGCGCTCGTCGACAGCGACAGCGGCATGGCACTGGCCATGACCGGTGGCGGCGACATCAACCTGGAACTGGCTGCGGCCGGCAACACCGAAGTGGTGCGCGCCAAGCGTCGCGTCGCCCAGCAGCTGGGGCTGTCGGACACGCTGGAAGACATCCTGATCACGTTGAGCTCGCAGTACCACCTGATCCGCCCGCTGGAAAGCAATCCGATGCTGTTCCTGTACGTGGCGCTGGACCGCAGCCGTTCGAACCTGGCGATGGCGCGCCACGAACTGAAGTCCTTCGAAAAGACGCTGGACTTCAGCTGAGCCGCGCTCGCCCCACGCCCGCCGTCGTTGCCTGACGCGGGCGTGGCCGGCGACCTGCACTGACCGCCCATGAACACACCGATACGACATTTCCGGGTCGCCCATGCCGGGCTGGACCTGCTGCACGGTACCCGGCTGAAACTGGCCTGCTCGCTGTTGCTGGCCGAACGCATGGATATCCGTCTGCAGCCGTGGAGCGGGGAGCAGGCCGATCTGCTGGTGGTGGGCGGCGATCCGTCGGCCATGGCCGTCCTGCAGCAGCAGGCACGCACCCAGGGCGTGGCGACGCTGCGCATCGTGCGTGGCGCGACGGCTGCGACGGGCGTGCTGCCGCACGGCGCCAGCGTGCGTGACATCAACCAGGCACTGGCCGGGCTGCTGGCCCCTGTGGGCGAAGCGCCGGACCCGGCAGCGGAACAACCGGCGCAAGCGGGCACGCCGCTGCTGCTGCGCGCGATGCAGTCAGCCGATGATGCCAGCCTGTACCTGCTGCAGCGTGGCGCTACGCGGGTGGTGGTGGATACCGCGACGCGCAGCCTTGCACTGCCGGTTGGCGCGTCCCTGTCGGAGATCGTGCCGCTGCTGGATGACCTCACCTGGTCGTCGACGGCGCTGGACATGGACACCTTCCAGCATCAGTACGTGTACCTGCTGCCGCGCCGCCATTCGTTCGAATCGCTGTATTTCTGCATCGCGCGTCATCGCCCGCAGCTGCTGCCGGCGGTCGCCGCGGGCACCTCCCTGCAGCTGCTGCATTGGCCCGACCTGGACCACCGCGATGTGCCCGCCAGCTGGCTGCTGCCCATCGCACGCCTGCATGCCGCGTCGTGGACCAGCACCGCGCTGGCCGCGGCGAGCGGTTTGCCGCACGATACCGTGCAATTCCTTTTCTCGGCTGCTGCCAGCAGTGGCCTTGCCAAGCACCAGGAGAACGCCGTGCCCCCCTCAGCGCGCCCCGCGGGCCTTCGCGACTCACGGTTCCTGACCTGGGTCGCACGTCGATTCGGACTGGACCTGCAGGCGGGTCGCGCATGAGCGGTCCGGCCAACAAACTGGTGTTCGTCGGCGGCATGGGCGCGGGCAAGACCACCGCGGTGCGCGCGATTTCCGATGTCGAACCGATCAGCACTGAAATGCCGCTGAGCGAGGACGCCACCGCCGACAAGGTGGAAACCACGGTGGCGCTGGATTACAGCTCGATCGAACTGGACGACGGCGAACTGCTGCACCTGTACGGCGTGCCCGGACAGCGCTACCTGGACTTCATGTGGCCGATGGTGTGCGAAGGCGCGCTCGGGGTGATCGTGCTGGTCAGCGCCGGATCACCCGACCCGGTCGCCACCACGCTGGAACTGCTGCAGGAGTTTTCCCGCATCGCGCCCGATGCCAGCCTGGCGGTCGGCGTCACCCGCACCGACGAGCACCCGCAGCTGTTGATTCCCACCGTGCGCGATGCCCTGTTTGCTGCCGGCTTCCGCGTTCCCGTACTGCGCGTTGATGCACGCTCGGCCGCGCAGGTGACCTTCCTGGTGCGCTCGCTGCTGTCGCACCGCTACGCCGATTCCTGAGTACGGGGTGTCGTCGCCTGCGGGGGCGGCGGCTGGGCATTGAAAGATGGTGCCGCTTATCCGAATCGAACGGATGACCTACTGTTTACAAGACAGTTGCTCTACCAACTGAGCTAAAGCGGCACGGGGTACGACGCGTTCGTGGCCAGGCCGCGAAGCACGGCGATTCTACCGCAGACCAGCGCAGTCCAGCGAGCGTTGCTGCGCCGCCCCGCTACGCAGACGCAGGCCGGGATCGCTCTTGCCATCGGCCAGCGCGCCCTGCAGCCACCACGTGGAGGCGCCTTCGCCACCACTGAGCCGGGCCTGGAATCCGGCCGCGCGCAGTGCCGCCAGCCGGCGCTCGGCCCCTTCGCGATTGCGGTACTGGCCCAGCGCGATGGCGTTGGCGTCAGGTCCCTGGCCAATCACGTAGTAGTCGCTCAGGCCGGCGGCGATGATCCGCTGCACGGTGACCTGGGCCGCTTCGCGGTTCTCTGCCGGCGGCATCATCACCCGGTAGCGCGAGGTGGCGCCGGGCGTTGATTGTTCGCGCAGGCGCGTTCGGGTCAGTGCCGCACCGACCTTGGCCAGGGCGCCTTGGGCGGCGGCCTGGTCCGCGAACGGACCCAGCGCGACGCAACGCTCGGGCGCTGCGGGGGCGGGCACGGTTTCCGGCGCGGGTGCAGGCGGTGCCACCACTGCGGCGGCAACCGGGGCCGGACGCGCTTCGGCCACCGCGGGCGCTTGTCCGGACGGTGAATCGGCCACCGCCGCGGCAGGTTCGGCCGCGGTGGGCGTGGTATCGGTCAGCGGCGCAGTGGACGCCGTTGGCGAGGGCGCCGTCACCGGTACGGCCGCATCCACCAGTTGCAGTTCGGCCACGCCGGAAGGCAGCTTCACGTCCGGGACAACCGGCTCACCGCGCAGCATCCACCACAGGGCGACGCTTACGTTGAGCAGCACGAGGAACACGATCAGGGCACGGGTCAGCATCTGCCGATCCTAGCCTGTCGCCGTCGGCAGGTGAACGGCCCAGCGTGCCAGCCCATCGAGCACCAGCAGCGGCTGGTGGCCCGCATCGGCCGGTAGCTGCGGCAACAGCGCCGGTGCGCCGCCGCCGTGCAGCAGCAGGTCCACCGGTGCCTGCAGCCGCTGCCTTGCCTGCTCACGGCTGCGTTCGATCAGTGCGATCGCCGCGCCGTCGCAGCCGGAAGCCAGCGCATCATCGGTGTCATCGGCGAACTCGCGGTAGTGCCCGCCACTGGCCGGCAACTGCGCCGCGCGCGCATGCAGGGCTTCGCGCATGGTGGTCGGAGAGGCCGCGATGCGACCCCCGTGGTGCTGGCCGTGGGCGTCCAGCAGGTCGATGGTCAACGCGGTGCCGACGCCAGCCACCAGCACGTGGCGCTGCGTGCGCGCGGCTGCCAGCAGGGCCAGGAAACGATCCACGCCGAAGCGCGCGGGCGTGGCATAAGCGATGCGCACATCGGCGAACGCCGCTTCGGTGCGGGCCACGTGTACGTGCTGGAAGCGCATGCGCAGGATCTCCAGCATGGTGGCGGTCAGTCCGGCGGCGGCTACGCTGGCCACGTAGGCGGTGCCGCCCTGCGGCAGCGTGCGCAATGCTTCGCCGCGCAGGTCTTCGGCGCCATGCGTCCATGCCTGCACCTCGCCGGCACGGTCGCCGAGCAGCGGGGCATACTTGAAGCGGGAATTTCCCAGATCGAACAACCAGTCGCTCATCGTGCCCTCACGCTCACTTCGCCGGCGTGCACATGCTGCTCGCGGCCCTCGATTTCCACCCGCAAGGCGCCATCTTCGGCCAGTCCCAGCGCGCGGCCGTCCTGCCAGGCGCCGCCCAGTTGCACCCGCACCTCGCGCCCGGCCAGGCTGTCCAGCGCGGCATAGCGCGGCAGGAACGGGGCCAGGCCCTCGGCTTCAAACTGCTCCAGCGCCGGCAGCAGCGCGGCGAGCACCGCAGTCGCTACCGCAGTGCGCTGCACCGGCTCGCCCGCCAACTGGTCCAGATCGGTCCACGGCTGGTCGATGCGCTCGGCAAAGGCCGGCGGCATGTGTACGTTGAGACCGATGCCGATCACCGCGCGCGCCGGCCCGGCGAACTCGCCGCCGCCTTCCACCAGCAGGCCGCCCAGCTTGTGGCCGTCCACCACCAGGTCGTTGGGCCACTTCAACTGCACCTGCGCATGGCCAAGCCCGCGCAGGGCTTCGGCCACCGCCACGCCAGCCACCAGGCTCAGCCCGCCCAGCTGGGCCAGCCCGCCGGCGAATCCGCGCAGCACCGAAAGGTAGATATGCGCGGCCAGCGGCGATGCCCAATCCCGCCCACGACGGCCGCGGCCACCGGTCTGGCGCTCGGCCAGCATGACGCGACTGCCGCGCTCCGGAGCGCTGCAGCGCAGCAATTCGGTGTTGGTGGACACCGTGCTCCAGACCACCTGCAGCTCGTCCAGCAGCGCAGCGGCGGCGTCAGGCAGCGCGGCGCGGATGCCGCCAGCGTCCAGCAGGTCGACCGCCTGGGCAAGCGTATAGCCGTCACCGGCGCGGCCTTCAATCGCCACCCCGGCTGTCCTAAGTCCTTGAATGCGCTTCCATATGGCCGCCCGGGTCTGGCCAAGCTCGCGCGCCAGGGCATCACCGGACAGCGGTCCGGCGGCCAGTTTTGCCAGCAGTTCGCGGTCGTCCACGGCAGCTTCCGTCAGATAAACAGGGAAAGTATGCGGCAAAGGAATTGCCCCTGCCCGGCGGGGCTTCCAATAGGCGACCTGATTCGGGCTAGAATCGGGAACTCACCCGCCCTTAACCACGGATGTCGTCGATGCGCTGTTCTGCCCATTGCCTGGTCCTGTTGATGGCCCCGCTGCTTGCCAACGCGTCTACCGTGATGGCCAGTGAAGGGCGCGGTGACTGTGTCTATTCCACGCCCGATGCCGAACGCCCGCCGACTGCACGCAGTGCTGCCGCTGCGGTGCCCAGCACGCCCAAGCCGGTGCCTGCGCAGGCCACCAGCAGTGGCGGCGGCGGTGGCGACGATGACGTGCTGCAGCGCCTGCGCGCACCGAAGTGGCACAGCTTCCTGCCGGGTATGTTCCGCTGATCCAGGCGTTGTCGCGCTGGCTGCGGCCGGCCCCCCGTCCCATTCCCGAACCGCTGTGGCAGCAGGCCTGCCGGGATGTCCCGTGGCTGCAGGGCCTGCCTGCTGATCGCCTGGACGCGCTGCGCACCTTGGCCACCCGCTTCCTGCACGAGAAGACCATCAGCCCGCTGGGCGATCTGGTGCTGCGCGATGAAGACATCGTGCTGCTGGCGGCGGTGTGCTGCCTGCCGCTGCTGGGGCTGGGCGAAGCCAGCCTGCGTGGCTGGTCGCAGCTGATCCTGTACCCGGACGCGTTCCGGGTACAGCGCAGCCATGTGGATGCCGCCGGCGTGCTGCACGAATGGGACGACGAGCTGATCGGCGAGAGCTGGGACAGCGGCCCGTTGATCCTGTCGTGGGCGGATATCCAGGCCGACCTGCAGGCGCCGTTCGATGGCTACTGCGTGGCCGTGCACGAGATGGCGCACAAGATCGATGCGCTGGATGGCGCGATCGACGGCACGCCGCCGTTGCCACGCGCCTGGCAGCGTGAGTGGGCGGCCGATTTCCAGCGCGCCTACGATGCGTTCTGCGTGCAGGTGGATGCGGGCGAGGAAACGCTGATCGATCCGTATGCGGCCGAGGCGCCGGAAGAGTTCTTCGCGGTGGTCAGTGAATACCATTTCTCCGCACCGGACGTCTTGGCCGAGGCGTTACCCAAGGTGGCCGCGCACCTGCGGCGGTTCTACGGTGAGCCGCCGGTACTGTCGGCGCTGGAGCACGTGGCGCGGTGATGGCTTCCGCCGAGCATGGCTCGGCGCTACCGGAAGATCATGCGGCGATGCCGCCGTGGTAGCGCCCCGCGCGGCGCTTACGGGCCGGCCGGCAGCCGCACTTCGAAGCGCGCGCCACCCAGCTCGGAAGAGCGCGTCACCAGTAGTTCACCGCGGTAATCCTTGATCAGGTCCTGCACGATCGACAGGCCGATGCCGTGGCCCTGCACGCGCTCATCGCCGCGCACGCCGCGCTGCAGCACCTTGGCGATGTCTTCCGGAGCGATACCGGGGCCGTCGTCGTCCACCGCCAGCAGCAGGCCAGGACGGCGCGTGTTCGGCGCCGGCTGCGGCTGCGCGGTCAGCAGCACGCGGCGGTTGGCCCATTTGAAGGCGTTTTCCAGCAGGTTGCCGAGCAGCTCCTGCAGGTCGCCGGGTTCACCGTGGAAGCGCGATCCCGGATCGATGTCGAACTCGCACAGCACGCCCTTGGCGGCGTAGACCTTCTCCAGCCCGCGCACGATTTCTTCGGCGTTGGATTCGATCGGCAGCGGGGCGGAGAACAGCTTGTGCCCGGACGACGCAGCGCGTGCCAGCTGGTAGGACACCAGGTTGTTCATGCGCTGCAGCTGCACGTCCAGTTCCTCGCGCAGCGCATCGTTGCTCGATCCACTGTCCATCTGCGTGCGCAGCACGGCGATCGGGGTCTTCAGGCTGTGCGCCAGGTCGGCCAGCGTGTTGCGCTGGCGCTCCAGGTTCTCGCGCTCGCTTTCAATGAAGGCGTTGATGCTGTCGGTCAGCGGTTCAAGCTCGCGCGGATGGCGTTCGCTCATGCGCTCGCTTTCGCCGCGCTGCACGCGGGTCAGCTCGGTGATCACCCGGCGCATCGGGCGCAGGCTCCACTGCAGGATGACCGTCTGCAGCAGCAGCAGGATCAGGCCGATGCCGCCCAGGTAGAACCACACCCGGCCGCGGAACACGCGCAGCTGCGCCCCCAGTGCACCGGAGTCTTCCATCACGTAGATGGTGTACGGGAATTCGGTCGCCGGGTCGGCGTCGGCATCCCACACCAGGCCCAGCCCGTAGCGGTAGACCGAGCCCTCGCTGCCGTCGATCTGGATGATCGGCAGCGGGCCTTCGAAGATTTCCTGGCGCGGTGCCAGCAGCCCGCCGCCCTGGGTAGGCAGCATCGGGCCCTCGGCGGACATCGAGTTGACCTTGCCGTCCGGCGTGACGACCTGCAGGTACAGGCCGCTGCCGGGCACGTCGAAGCGCGGATCCGGCGGCTGCTCGCGCAGGTACAGCGAGCGGTCGCGGGTGAAGTCACTGCCCGCAGCGTAGGCCGTGGCGTAGTTCTTCAGGCGTTCGCGCAGGTTGGCGCGCGCGGTATCGGCGAAGGCCGCATCCAGCGCGTAGCCGGCCAGTGCCAGGAAGGCCACCAGGCCCACGGACGCAGCCAGCAGCTGGCGCGCCTGCAGGGAGCGCGGCCGCCAGCGTCGGAAGAACCACAGACGGCCGGACATCATCTTCTCGCCTGCAGCAGGCTCAGCCCTCGTTGCGCGGGATCGCGAAACGGTAGCCGCGGCCACGCACGGTCTCGATCGGCTTCAGTTCGCCGTCCGGATCCAGCTTCTTGCGCAGGCGGCCGATGAACACTTCCAGCACGTTCGAGTCGCGGTCGAAATCCTGCTGGTAGATGTGCTCGGTGAGGTCGGCCTTGGAGACCAGTTCACCGGCATGCATCATCAGGTATTCCAGCACCTTGTACTCATAGCTGGTGAGGTCGACGTTGCTGCCGGCCACGCTGACCGTCTGTGCCGCCAGGTCCAATGCCACCGGACCGCATTCCAGGGTCGGCTTGCTCCAGCCCGCAGCGCGGCGCAGCAGCGCATTGACGCGTGCCAGCAGCTCTTCGACATGGAACGGCTTGACCAGGTAATCGTCGGCGCCCTGCTTGAGCCCTTCGACCTTGTCCTGCCAGCTGGAACGGGCGGTGAGGATCAGGACCGGGAACTTCTTGCCCTCGTCGCGCAGCGCCTTGATCAGCTCCATGCCGGACATTTTCGGCAGGCCCAGATCGATGATGCCAACGTCGAACGGCACTTCGCGGCCCATGTACAGACCTTCCTCGCCATCCTGCGCCGCGTCGACGGCAAAGCCTTCGCGCTTGAGCCGGGCTGCAAGGGTCTCGCGCAGCGGGGCTTCGTCTTCGACCAGAAGGATACGCATGAACTCTCCCTAGTGTGCTGGGGTCGGCCGGTTGGGCCGGTGGAAATCGGGTGTGATGCGACAATAATCCCCGTTCAGGGGTTATCGCCGCGTAGTGAAGACATATCCGATCGGGGCGGGCGGGCCTGTGAACGCTGCTGCACCGGATCATCCATGTAGCGGACGCGGCCACGCTCATCCATGTATTTCACGCGGTTGATGTCGCGCCCATCGAACGGCACCCGCTCTGCGCCCAGGATGTGTCCACCGGTGGATCGCTGCACCCGCCGCACGGCGTCGGACAGGGAGCGCTCATCACCGCGTTGGGACCCCCGCATGACCACTTCAGGACGTTCCCGCATCTGCGCCCGCTGCGCCATGGTCTGCTGCATCTGGCCCTGCATCGGTGCCTGCGCGACGGCGTGCAGCGGCGCGAACGCCACCAGCACCACGACCGTGGCGAGGGCAAGCTGGCAGGGGGAAGAACGGGAGGACATCGTTGGATCCTAGCCGAGGCCGGCAATTCGTTCAAAAATTGTGAAGTCCGCGTCCGAACGCGAGGTCCGGGGCTTTACAAATCTTTTGCAAATTTCGGCTTTTGCCAGTGAATCCGGTCTGAACTTTCCTGAAGATCGGATGTCTATATTCAGGTAAGTGAACATACTAACAGCATTCGGGGCCGTCTGCGGCCCCCCGGCGCGCACTGCGTCAGGCCGCCTCGCGCCCGCCATCACGTTCGGTAGCCGACAGGGCCTGCTCCACCAGGCTCCAGTCCGCGCCCGGGCGATGTGCGCCCTCGCTGAGGATCTGGCGGAACGCGCGGCCCCCCGGTTGCCCGTGGAACAAGCCCAGGATGTGCCGGGTGATGTGCTTGAGCGCCGACCCTTCGGCCAGCCGCGCTTCCACGTACGGACGCAGCGCGCGCAGCAGCGCCTGCCGTGCCTGCAACGGGGCGCCGGTCTGCAGCGCCTCCAGCTGATGCAGAAGGTAGGGGTCGTGGTAGGCCGCACGGCCCAGCATCACCCCGTCCACCTTGCCGCCCTGGGCCTGCACCGCCTCGATGCTGGCCAATCCACCGTTGAGCACCACCGGCAGCTCCGGACGCTCCTGCTTGAGCCGGTAGGCCCAGTCGTAGCGCAGCGGTGGCACTTCGCGGTTTTCCTTCGGCGACAGGCCCTTCAGCCAGGCATTGCGCGCGTGCACCACCACCATCGGTGCACCGGCGGCGACCTGCTGGTCGACGAACGCAGCGAAGGCCTCGTAGTCGTTGTCATCGTCCACCCCGAGCCGGCATTTGACCGTGACCGGGATATCCACCGCGGCCACCATCGCCGCTACGCAGTCGGCCACCAGGGCCGGTTCGCGCATCAGACAGGCGCCGAAGCGGCCGGCCTGGACACGGTCGGATGGGCAGCCGCAGTTGAGATTGACCTCGTCATAGCCCCAGTCCTGGGCAATGCGCGCGGCCTGCGCCAGCAGGGCCGGATCGCTGCCGCCCAACTGCAGGGCCAGCGGCGTTTCGGCCGGATCGAAGCCGAGCAGGCGCTGGCGATCACCGTGGATCACCGCATTGGCGTGCACCATCTCGGTGTACAGCCGCGCGCCGGGCGCCAGCAGCCGATGGAACACACGGCAATGGCGGTCCGTCCAGTCCATCATCGGGGCGACGGAAAGGCGCAGGGAATCGGCGTAGCGGGACGCGGCGGTGGCGGTTGGCTGGGTCATGGGGACGCTGGTGAATCAGGGGCCACAGGCAACGCCTGCATGATCAATAGTTTACACCGGGCGGCTGAATGATCCGGGTGGGTACGGGCACGACGACCAACGGTCGTCACCCACCACCCGCTTGACGGCCAGCGGCCGTCACTACCGGCAAGGATCAATGCGCGCTGCCGGCCGGGCCCTTGCGCCCTACCCGCTCGATCAGCGTTTCGCTGGCCGCGTTCAGGCCCACCACCTCCACCACCGCGCCATGCGCGCGCAGCTTTTCCACCGCGCGCTCCAGCGCACCCACCGCGGTGAGGTCCCACAGATGGGCATGCTGCAGGTCGATCTCCACCCGCGGCGCTACGTGCCGGTAATCGAAGGCCGCGCCGAACTGCCCGGCCGATGCGAAGAATACTTGTCCACGCACCACATACCGTTGCGCGCCCTCGTGGTCATCACGCTGCACGTCCAGCATGCCGCCGACCTTGCGCGCGAAGAACAGCGCTGACAGCAGCACGCCGCTGAGTACGCCCTTGGCCAGATCATGCGTCGCCACGGTCACCACCACCGTCAGCAGCATCACCATTGAAGAGCTGCGCGGATGGGTGCGCAGGTCGCGCAGCGAGCGCCAGCTGAAGGTGCCGATGCTGACCATGATCATCACCGCCACCAGGGCGGCCATCGGGATCTGCCGCACCAGCTCGCTGCCGTATACCACCAGCATCAGCAACACGCTGCCGGCGATCAGGCAGGACAGGCGCCCACGCCCGCCACTGGTCACGTTGATCACCGACTGCCCGATCATCGCGCAGCCGGCCATGCCGCCGAAGAAGCCGGTCACCGTGTTCGCCAGGCCTTGTCCGGCACACTCGCGATTGCGCTCGCTTGGGGTTTCGGTGATGTCCTCCACGATCTGCAGGGTCATCATTGATTCCAGCAGCCCCACCACCGCCAGGGTGGCCGACACCGGCAGCAGGATGCGCAGCGTCTCCCAGTTAAGCGGCACGTCCGGCAGGAAGAAGGACGGCAGGCTGTCCGGCAGTTGGCCCATGTCGCCCACGGTCCGTACGTCGATGCCGAAGCCGATCACCACTGCAGTGAGGATGCCGATCGCGACCAACGGCGAAGGCACCGCGCGGGTGATCCGCGGCAGCAGATAGATGATCGCCAGCGCCGCCGCACACAGCAGATAGACCATCGGGCCGCGGCCGACCAGCTCCGGCAGCTGGGCCATGAAGATCAGGATCGCCAATGCGTTGACGAAGCCGGTGATGACCGAGCGCGAGACGAAGCGCATCAGCGAACCGAGCTTCAGCGCGCCGGCGGTCATCTGCAGCAGACCGGTCAGGATGGTGGCGGCGAACAGGTACTGCAGGCCGTGGTCCTTGACCAGGTCGACCATCACCAGCGCCATCGCGCCGGTGGCGGCCGAGATCATGCCGGGGCGACCGCCGGCGATGGCGGTGATGACCGCGATGGAAAACGACGCGTACAGGCCGACCTTGGGGTCGACCCCGGCGATCAGCGAGAACGCGATCGCTTCGGGGATCAGCGCGAGGGCGACGACGATGCCGGACAGCACGTCGCCACGGACGTTGCCGAGCCACTGCTGGCGCAGCGGGTAATGGGTCTGCATGGGGGGTTCCTGGTGACCGCGGGCAGGGCCACGCATACGCGGCGGCGGTAAGCGCGCAAGTTTACGGCAGGCGACGGCGGCAAGGTAGTGACGGCCGCTGGCCGTCCTGCTGTTGCCCTTGCTCTGGCGGGTGACGACCGTTGGTCGTCTCGCTGTTGCCCTTGCTCTGGTGGGTGACGACCGTTGGTCGTCTCGCTGTTGCCCTTGCTCTGGTGGGTCGTCCTGCTGTTGCCCTTGCTCTGGTGGGTGACGACCGTTGGTCGTCACGCCGCTGCGCTCGCCGAGCGTGGCTCGGCGCTACCAGGGCCGGGCGCTACAATCCCGGCATGGCTTCCGTTGCCCCCCGCTTCTTCGATCCACGCACCGAACAGGGCGTGCTGCGCCTGTCCATCGCCGGCACCCTGGTGATGGCGGCCACGGCCGTGGGCTTCGGGCTGTACGCCAACTCCTCGCTGATCATCTTCGACGGCATCTACGGCCTGATCGACGTGGTCATGACCTGGCTCTCGCTGCTGGTGGCCCGGCTCATCGCCCAATCGACCAATACCGATACGCTGCAGTCGCGGCTCAACCAGCGTTTTTCGATGGGCTTCTGGCATCTGGAGCCGATCGTGCTGGGGGTCAGCGGGACGCTGATGATCGGCGCGGCGCTGTATGCCTTCGTCAACGCCGTGGATGCGCTCACCTCGGGCGGGCGCTTGATCGCGCTGGGTCCGGCGATCACCTTCGGGGTGATCTCGCTGCTCGCCGAAGCCGCGCTGGCCGCCTTCGTGCTGCGCGCCAACCGGCGCATCGGATCGGACTTCATCGCTTTGGATGCGAAGAACTGGATCATCGCCGCCAGCATGTCGGCCTGCTACCTGCTGGCCTTTGTCGGTGGGGCGCTGGTGCGCCGCACGCCACTGGACTGGATCGGCCCGTACATCGATCCGGGCATCCTGGCGGTCGTCTGCCTGTTCGTGATGGTGGCCCCGTTGGGAACCGTACGCCAGGCGCTTGCGGGCATCCTGCTGGTCGCACCGCAGGAGCTGCGCAGCCACGTGGATACGGTGGCGCGCGATGTGGTGGCGCGGCACGGTTTCCTGGACTACCGCAGCTACGTGGCGCAGGTGGGCCGCGGCGAGCAGATCGAACTGTTCTTCGTGGTGCGCGCCGACGATCCGCCACGCGCGCTGGCCGAATGGGATCGGCTGCGCGATGAGATCGGCGACCTGCTGGGCGAAGAGTCGCCGGATCGCTGGCTGACCATCATGTTCACCACCGACCTGGAATGGGCGGTATGACCCGGTAGCGCCTGGCCGTGCTCAGCGGAATGCTGCACCGCGCGGGACACTCGCCGAGCATGGCTCGGCGCTACCAGGGCGGGGCGCTCGCCGAGCATGGCTCGGCGCTACCTTGCAGCCTGTTTCCACTCGCGCGGCGACTGCCCGGTCTGCGCCTTGAACGCGCGCGACAACGCCGCTTCGCTGCCGTAGCCCACGTCACCGGCGATGCGCTTCAACGGCTGGCCACGACGCAGCGCCTGCTGCACCAGCCTGGTCCGCCACGCCTGCAGGTACTGCCCGGGGGTACTGCCGATGACCTCGCGGAAGCCTTCGGCAAAAGCGCTGCGTGACATCCCGGCACGTTCGGCCAGCGCGTGCAGCGACCACTCTTCCGCCGGCTGCTCATGCATGGCCACCAGCGCATGGCGCAGCCGTGGATGGCCCATGCCGGCCAGCAGCCCGACCTGGATCTGGCCGTTTTCCATCAGCGTGCGCAGCACCTGGATGATCACCAGTTCGAACAGACGATCGAGCATCGCCTGGCGGCCGCAGCGTTGTGCGAACGCTTCTTCGAACAGCACGCCAAGCACCGCGTTGCTGCCCAGCAGGTCGGCCAGCGGCAGGCAGACCGGGCTCGGCAACGCATCGGCCACCGGGCTGCCTTCGCCGGCTTCGAAACGCAGCCCGGCAGTCACCAGCGGCACCCGCAATCGGTCATCGACGTTGAAGTGATGGTCGCGCGGGCGGGCGTACAGCAGCACACTGGGCTGGTCGATGCGCAGGCAGGTGCCATCGCGGTCCACCAGTTCCACGCCGCCCTGGCTGAGCAGGTGCAGCAGGGGTTGGCTGGCGGCCTGTGCGGGCACCCAATGGCCGCTGATCTCGCCACCCTGCAGCAGCCGCGCACTGACCGGGAAGCGGTCGAGCAGGGATTCAAGTCGATCAAGCATGGCTGGACGATCCATCAAGTTTTCCGGACTCCATGTTGCCACACGTCCACCAAAGGCGCGCAAAGTACACCTCACCGGCCAACCGGCCACCCCAACAAGGAACTCCGCCATGTCGATCGAAAAGGTTCTCTACACCGCCCAGGCCACCGCAACCGGCGGCCGCGAAGGCCGCGCTGTTTCCTCCGACAACGTGCTGGACATCCAGCTGTCGACCCCGCGCGAACTCGGCGGCGCCGGCGGCCCGGGCACCAACCCGGAGCAGCTGTTCGCTGCCGGTTACTCGGCCTGCTTCCTGGGCGCGCTGAAGTTCGTCGCAGGCCAGGCCAAGGTTCCGCTCCCGGCCGACACCACCGTGGCCGGCAAGGTCGGCATCGGCCAGATCCCGACCGGTTTCGGCATCGAAGCCGAGCTGACCATCACCGCCCCGGGCGTACCGCGCGAGCAGCTGGAAGAGCTGGTGCAGAAGGCCCACGTTGTCTGCCCGTATTCCAACGCGACCCGGGGCAACATCGACGTCAAGCTGATCGTGGCCTGAAAAAAAATGGGCGGATGCCGGTCGTGACCGTGCATCCGCCCATCCCACCGCGGTTGGTAGCAGGGCGACCGCTGGTCACCCCCTACCCCTTCATGCCCGCCAGCGCTCGCTGGCCGTGGGCTATTTTTCGTTGCTCACCAGCTGCACCACGCTGGAGAAATCAAGCTTGCCGCGGCCTGCCTGGTGGTTCATCGAATACAGGTTGCGCGCCAGTTCGCCGAGCGGAATCGAGGCGCCCACGCTCATCGCCGCTTCCACCGCCAGGCCCATGTCCTTGAGCATCAGGTCGCTGCCGAAACCGCCGCTGTAACCGCGCGAAGCCGGTGCGTTTTCCAGCACGCCGGGCCACGGGTTGCACACTTCGGTTGCCCAGCTGCGGCCGGTGCTGACCGCCATCATCTGCGACAACACCTTCGGGTCCAGCCCGTGTGCCACGCCCAGCGCGATGGATTCACCGGTGACCGCCATGATCACGCCCAGCGCCATGTTGTTGCACAGCTTGGCGACCTGGCCGGCACCGTTGGCACCCACGTGGAAGATGTTCTTGCCCATCGCCTGCAGGTAGGGACGCGCGCGTTCCAGCGCATCTTCTTCGCCGCCGACGATGAAGGTCAGCGTGCCGGCGCTGGCGCCGGCGGTACCGCCGGAAACCGGCGCGTCCAGCATCTGCAGTCCGCGCGCGGCGGCGGCTTCGGCGACCTTGCGCGCAATGGCCGGGGCGATGGTGCTGCAGTCGATCACCAGCGCACCGCCCGGGATATCGGCCAGCAGACCGTCATCACCGAGGTACACGCCTTCGACGTGGCGGCTGGCCGGCAGCATCGAAATCACGACTTCGGCATCGGCCAGCGTATCCAGTGCGGAGCTGGCTGCGGTGGCGCCTGCGTCGACCGCGGCCTGCACGGCGGCCGGCACCAGGTCGAACACCCGCACGGCGTGGCCGGCCTTGGCGAGGTTGGCGGCCATCGGCCCGCCCATGTTGCCCAGACCAATGAATGCGATGCGACTCATGCGGGGGTCCTTTCAGGAGTGGTGGCTTCCAGATCGGCCAGCGGATGCTGGTCGGCCGGCCACGGGGAAATGAAGAAATCTTCGGCGCACGCCGCGCTGGCGTCGGACAGCGTGGCCGGGTTCCAATGCGGGGTGCGGTCCTTGTCGACCAGCAGCGCGCGGATGCCTTCGGCGAAATCGCCGTGTGCCGCGCAGTGCAGTGCCGCTACGTACTCCAGTCGATACACATCGGCCAGCGGTTCGTCCGCGCAGCGTGCCTGCAGGGCGAACGCAAGTCGCGCCGAGCCGGGAGCCCCGGCTGCCAGCGTCTTCTGCGCGGCCTGCAGCCAGGCATCCTCGCTTTCCATGGCGGTGATACGGTCTACGATCTTCTGCAGATCATCGCCGTCACACAGCACGTCCACCAACCCGGCGTTGCGCTGCAGGGGCCCGGGCGCAGCCTCACTGGCGAAGCGTTGCAGCACGGTGGTGAGGTGGTGATGGTTGGCATTGCAGTCGGCTTCCCAGCCTGCCGCCAGCAGCGCATCCAGCACATCGCCCCGGTGTGATTCGGCGACGTGCAGGTCCGCCAGCCCGGCAAAGAGGGCATCGCCGGGGTTGAGCAGCGCGCCAGTCAGCGCCAGGAAACGCCCCCCGTTACCGGGCACGCGCGGCAGCAGCCAGCTGCCCCCCACATCCGGGAACAAGCCGACGGTGATTTCCGGGAACGCCAGCTTGGAGCGCTCGGTGACCACGCGATGGCTGGCACCGGACATCAGGCCGATGCCCCCGCCCATCACGATGCCATGACCCCAGCACAGGATCGGTTTGGCATAGGCATGGATCAGGTAATCGACGCGATACTCGACGTCGAAGAACTCGGCGGCGTAGGCGTTCTGGCGGATGTCGGCGTGGCCTGCCTGACGGTACGCCAGCATGCTCTGGTACAGGCTGTGCAGGTCGCCACCGGCGCAGAACGCCTTCTCTCCGGCACCCTGCAGCACCACCATCGCAACGCCGTCGTCAGTTGCCCAGGTGCGCAGTTTTTCAAGCAGCAGATGCGCCATCGGCAGCGAGAACCCGTTCAACGTCCGCGGTGCGTTGAGCGTGGCGATGCCGATGCGCATGCCGTTGGCCGCCACGCGCTCTTCGAACAGCACCGGTGCCTCATCGACCACGATGTCGGTTTCCCGGCTCATGCGTTCTTCCACTGCGCGCTGCGCTTTTCCAGGAAAGCGCTCACGCCTTCCACCTGGTCAGCGCTGTCGAACAGGTCCACGAACGCTTCGCGCTCGGCCACCAGCGCGGCGGCGTGGGTACCGGTGCGCGTGGACTGCACCAGCGTCTTGCAGGCGGCAATGCTGGTCGGGCTCTGCTTGCCGGCCTTCTTCGCCCATTCCAGTGCGAGGGCCTTGGCTTCGCCCTTGCCGGCCTTCTGTTCGGCCAGGCCGATACGCACGGCAGTGTCGGCGTCGATCCGCTCACCGAGCAGGATCATCCGCTTGGCCCAGCCTTCACCGACCAGGCGCGGCAGGTTCTGGGTGCCACCGGCGCACGGCAGCAGGCCGACGGTGGCCTCCGGCAGCGCCACCTGGGCATGTTCTTCGATGATGCGCAGGTCACAGGCCAGCGCGCATTCCAGCCCGCCGCCCATCGCATAGCCGTTGATCGCGGCGATGGACACGCCACGGAAGCCGGACAGTGCCTCGAAGGCTTCACCGAAACGACGTGCGGCTTGACGGGCAGCGCCCTTGTCACCCGATGCGAACTGGTTGAGATCGGCGCCGGCGGAGAAGAACTTCTCGCCCTCGCCACTGATCACCAGCGCGTAGATGGAACGGTCCGCGTTCAGCGCGACGACGAGGTCGCGAAGTGCCGCCAGGCTGTGCACGGTCCACGTATGCGCAGGCGGGTTGTGCAGGGTGATGACTGCGACGTGGCCATCGGCCTGGACCTTCAGGCCGAGGTGATCGTGGGTGCGCCAATCGTTCATCGCAGTTCCTCTTCGGTGTTGAGCAGGTGGCGGGCGACGATCACCCGCATGATTTCGTTGGTGCCTTCCAGGATCTGGTGCACGCGGCTGTCGCGCAGCAGTCGCTCGATCGGGTATTCGCGGATGTAACCGTAGCCGCCGTGGATCTGCAGCGCTTCGTTGCAGATGGTGAAGCCGGCATCGGTGGCGAACCGCTTGGCCATCGCACACCAGATATTGGCATCGCTGGCGCCGGCGTCGAGCTTGCGCGCCGCCGTGTGCACCATCTGGCGGGCCGCCACCAGTTCGATGGCCATGTCGGCCAGCTTGAACTGCAGGGCCTGGAATTCGGCCAGCGCCTTGCCGAACTGGCGGCGTTCGCCCATGTAGCGGCGGGCAGCATCCAGCGCCCCCTGGGCGGCGCCCAGCGAGCAGGCCGCGATGTTGATGCGGCCACCGTCCAGGCCCTTCATCGCCAGCTTGAAGCCGCCACCTTCCTCGCCCAGCAGGTTGCCGACCGGCACCCGCACGTTCTCGAAGGTGATGCCGCGGGTCGGCTGGCTGTTCCAGCCCATCTTCTCTTCCTTGCGGCCGTAGCTGATACCCGGCAGGTCGGCTGGCACGGCGATCGCACTGATCCCGCCCGCGCCCGCGCCACCGGTACGCGCCATCACCACCAGCAGTTCGGTGGCACCGGCCCCGGAAATGAAGGCCTTGGAACCGTTGAGCACGTAGTCATCGCCGTCGCGCAGCGCCGTGGTCTTCAGCGACGCCGCATCGGAGCCGGCGCCGGGTTCGGTCAGGCAGTAGGAGGCCAGCTTGATGCCGGCCGCCAGGTCCGCACCCCAGGCCGCGCGCAGCGCCTGCTGGCCCCACGTGGATACCATCCACGAAGCCATGTTGTGGATGCTCACGTACGCTGCGGTGGACGGATCCACGTTGGCGAGTTCCTCGATGACGACGGCGGCGTCCAGTCGGCTCAAGCCGCTGCCACCGACCTCGGGATCCATGTACAGGCCACAGAACCCGAGCTCCCCTGCCTTGGCGATCGCCTCGCGCGGAAAGATGCCCTCCGCATCCCACCGCGCCGCGTGTGGCGCCAATTCCGCCTGGGCGAAGTCACGCGCTGCCTCACGATAGGCCTGCTGCGCTTCTTCGAGTTCCGTCGTCATCGAGTTACTCATGGCTGGAACTCCGTTGTTACTTGAGGCTGATGGTGGTGTTGACGCCGTGGCTGAGCGTCTCGTCATCGAACCAGCGTGCGGTGATGGTCTTGGTCTGGGTGTAGAACATGACCACCTGCTTGCCGTACGGGCCGAGGTCACCCAGCTTGGACGCGCGCGAACCGGTGAAGGAGAACAGCGGCACCGGCACCGGGATCGGCACGTTGATGCCGACCTGGCCTACGTCGATGTCTTCCTGGAACCTGCGGGCGGCGGCGCCGGACTGGGTGAACACCGCCGTGCCGTTGCCATTGGGGTTGCTGTTGACCAGCGCGATGGCGTCATCGAGCGTTTCTGCTTCGAGGATCACCAGCACCGGCCCGAAGATTTCTTCCTGGTAGATGCGCATGTCGGTGGTGACGCCGGAGAAGATCGTCGGACCGACGAAGTTGCCCTTCTCGAAGCCATCCACCTGCGGATTGCGGCCGTCCAGGTCCAGCGTGGCGCCCTGCTCCACGCCCGAAGCGATCAGCCCTTCCACGCGCTCACGTGCGCTGCAGGAGATGACCGGGCCGACATCGGTGCCGGCGACCGAACCGGCGCTGACCTTCAGCGTCTTCGCCTTGGCCACCAGGTCCGGCACCCACGAACGCGCCTCGCCCACCAGTACCAGCGTGGAGGCCGCCATGCAGCGCTGGCCGGCGGCACCAAAGGCGGCACCGACCATCGCGTTGAGGGTCTGTTCCTTGTTGGCATCCGGCAGCACGACGGCATGGTTCTTGGCGCCCATCATGCATTGCACGCGCTTGCCGGCCAGCGATGCACGGTTGTATACGTGGGTGCCGACGCGGGTGGAACCCACGAACGAAACCGCCTTGATGTCGGGGTGGTCGCAGATTGCGTTGACCACTTCTTCGCCACCGTGCACCACGTTCAGCACGCCCTTGGGAATGCCGGCTTCCAGCGCCAGTTCGACCAGCCGCATGGTGACCATCGGGTCCTGTTCGGACGGCTTGAGCACGAAGGTATTGCCGGTGGCGATGGCCATCGGGAACATCCACAGCGGGATCATCGCCGGGAAGTTGAACGGGGTGATGCCCGCGCACACGCCCAGCGGCTGCATCAGGGTGTAGGTGTCCACGCCGTTGGCCACGTTGTTGGCCAGCTCGCCCAGCTGCAGGTTGCCGATCGCCGCGGCGTGCTCGACCACTTCCAGGCCGCGGAACACCTCGCCTTCGGCGTCCGGCACGGTCTTGCCCTGCTCGGCGCTGAGGGTGTGGGCCAGCTCGCTCATGTTCTCGCGGATCAGCTGCTGGTACTTCAGGAAGATGCGCGCGCGGGTGCCGATCGGCGTCTTGCGCCAGGTCTTGAAAGCTTCCTTGGCCGCGGCCACCGCATCATCCACTTCGCTGGTGGTGGCGAAGGGCACCTGGGCCAGCACGTCCTGGGTGGCCGGGTTGACGACGTCCTGCCAGTGGGCGGTGGACGATTCGATGAACTGGCCATCGATCAACAGGCGGATACGGGGCGCTGCAACAGTCATGGCGGTACCGTGGGGTCTCAGGGATGCTTGGCATTATTCACAAGCGAGCACTCGATTTCCGGGCTGTCTACGCTTAATCTGGCCAACCGGAACGACGAAAGTTGTTAATCCTGTGAATACGGAGTCACCCCAACGCCAGCTCGGGCTCCGCTTGGCCAAGCTGCGCGAGCAGCGCGGTTATACCCAGGTGCAGCTGGCACAGCAGCTTGGCGTATCAGCCAGCTACCTGAACCAGATCGAGCGCAACAAGCGGCCCTTGACCCCGGCGGTCCAGCAGCGACTGCGCGCGGTGCTGGGTGAGCTGGGCGATCTGTTCGACGCCGGCGGCCCCGCCGCGCTGCAGGAGGCACTGGGGCAGACCCTGCGTGATCTCGGCCTGGCCGATGTCAGCGCCAATGAACTGCGGGCACTGGCCGGCAACCTGCCACAGGTCAGCCAGGCCCTGCTGGACCTGCACCGGCGCCATCTGGCGCTGCGCGAGCACGCCGCCGCGCTGGAGTTCCAGCTGGGTGAGCCCGGCGCTGGGATGAGCCTGCCGGCCGGTGACCAGGTGCGCGATTTCTTCAACCGCATGCACAACCACATCCCGGAACTGGACGCGTTGGCCGAGCGCCTGTTCGCCGAGTGGGGCCTGACCGTGGGCCACATGGCGCCGCGGCTGCGCCAGCTGCTGGCTGACCGCCACGGGGTGATGGTGGAAGTGGCCCCGCTGCAGGCCGGGCGGGAGAAGCGCGTTATGGACCGCCAGGCACGCACGCTGTGGCTGCCGGACTACCTGGAACCGGGCCAGCAGGCCTTCCAGATGGCCGCCGAACTGGCGCTGCGCGGCCATGCCGAACAGGTGGATGCGGTGATCGAGCGGGCTGGTTTCGGCGATGACGAGCGCATCGCGCAGGCACGTATCGGCCTGTCCAACTACTTCGCCGGCGCGCTGGTGATGCCGTACGGCCCGTTCCTGCGTGCGGCCGAGTCCAGTGGCTATGACATCGAACTGCTGGCACACCAGTTCGGCGTGGGCTTCGAGGCGGTCTGCCACCGCTTGAGTACGCTGGCGCGGCGCAGTGCACCCGGCCTGCCGTTCTTCTTCATCCGCGTGGACCGGGCGGGCAATGTGTCCAAACGGCATTCGGCCACCGATTTCCACTTCTCGCAGGTCGGCGGCTCGTGTCCGCTGTGGATCGTGTACGAGGCGTTCAACCAGCCCGGGCGCATCCTCACCCAGACCGCGCGCATGCCCGATGGGCGACGCCATTTCTGGCTGGCGCGGCAGGTCAGCAGCGGGCCGGTCGGCCACGGCCAGCCGCGCAAGACCTTCGCGGTGGCGCTGGGCTGCGACCTGCAGCACGCCGAGCGGCTGGTGTACACGCGTGGGCTGGATATCCAGAGCCCGGGCAATTCGGTGTCGATCGGGCCCGGCTGCCGGGTGTGCCCGCGCGAAGACTGCATGCAGCGCGCGTTCGTGCAATTGCCTGGGCGCTAGCGCGCCGGGCACTTGCACGGACGGCCGCTGGCCGTCCAACGGGAATGACGGCCAGCGGCCGTTGCTACCTAGTAGATCGGGGTGACCTTCATCTGCGGCAGCGGGCGCGGGGCGCCGTCGGTGAGGTCCGGACCGCAGTCGTCCCAGCTTGCGCCCTGCTCCACCATCAGCGCATACAGTGCCTGCGATGCGCGACGCTTTTCCTGCGATCCCAGCGGATACGATGGCGATGCCGGCTGCCCTGCCGCGACGCTGGCATACGCGGCGCGGTAGGCCACCACCTGCTGGCCCGCGTCATCGGTGCGT
>Ga0265780_10002510_pt1 | contig 24798 bp, 19 predicted proteins | sample P1T30metagenome_FD_192432 | JGI IMG/M metagenome (GOLD analysis project Ga0265780, IMG submission 192432) | Plant litter microbial communities from East Loma Ridge, Irvine, California - P1 T30 | ecosystem: Environmental > Terrestrial > Plant litter > Unclassified | place: USA: California... | reverse complement strand
AGAGCGCGTGAGACTTGATACACTGCGTCTTGCACAACCGCACCATGACCCTGACGATCATCCTCAGCATAAAGTCTTGTCAAAGCTTGACGTCATAGCGGTTTAGGGCTTAGTCACACAACTGGGAATGGGGTCACGTGCTTGTTGCAGCGACGCCCGTGCCTCGCTAAAGCTGCACTAGTCCGGAGCCGTTGTTTTGCCGTTCCGGAGAGAGTTTTCTTGGAGAACGAATCTGCTGCCTCAACCGCACCCTTCTTTATACCACCGCGACACAGATGTCGATCGCAGACGCGAGACTCCACAAAAGAGGCAAAGTAAGGCGATGGATACGAAACTCTCTGAACGACGGCGGGAAGTGAGCTCTACTACTTGACGCCTCGATGCTCCCGCAGGTCGGGCATCAGGGCTGATCCCTTCGGGAACAACACAAGACGGAAAGGGACACGCACGTACTGAATCTCCTGCATCGGAGTCGCCTCTCAAACGCGAGATGGTTTGCGCATTGCCCCTAGAGTTTGCTTCGGGGACGCTTCCGTGGATGGCTCAAGATGCGATCTTCGGATCCGCTAAACCTCCGTCAAAGTTGTATTTGCACTGCCTCAACCCACCTCGCCATCAAGCCGCCTGTGCTTTGATCACTGTCTGCTTCAACGCGAGAGCTGCAGCAACACAGGTATGTTTGTCTCTGTCTCATTCCCGATCCTTATCCAACATGATGAAAATCAATACAACATAAGCATAGTTCATCTTAGGTTTACTAGACCAATGAGGAACCAACAAGCATTGTCTTTCGCTCCTATCTGATTTACACTGTCCTTGTTTTTACCCAGTACACACAATTATTCGGCATGCAAGATGACTGACCCAAATACAGACAAGGAACGAATGCCTTCAGTCACGCCACTGTAGTGCGAGAGGTAAGTGGCGGTATGCCAGACTTCTGTGCTAGTAAGGCGTCGGCTTGAGATGATTTTTGGTTCCGCGCCGGTACGCTGCTGCGGTAGGAAGGCAGCCGCCGACGCAAACTGTATCACTCAGGGTCCATCAAATCAGCGGCATTGTTACACGTTGGAGTGTGATGTATGCAGGTGACCCCGTTCTCTTGGCACAACCTTGCCGCCAGACTGGACAATTTTACACAGCCCGCACTCAGTATGTTGCATGGTGGCTCCAAATCATGCAAATTCTATCACAGTGAAAAATGTTACTGCACTGTGCACATCGAAGAAGGGCGAACCTTGATAAGACCGTGGAAGGGCCGCCCGCTGTGCCCTTAGCCGACGTTTGTGTCAATCAACTGTAATTGCGTGCCCAGTGCTGACCAACGGGAGCCGCGGGATTGTGGTGTCCTTCGCCATGAGCCGCGGCAGGCTTTCGGGTGCGGACGATAAGCAGGTTCAAAACCGCCGTCAGAAGCGCAAGGCCAAGGATCTGCGGCGCTGTCGAGCCGCTCCTCCCCCAGCGCACATCTCTTCCTGTTCTGTATCGGTTTACAGGGACCATCTCCTGAGCAGCATTTGCATTCGCCGACCAGGACGCGAATGCCTGCATTTACGAGCGCGAAGGCTTTTTATAAGGGGATACGAGACCGCTAGGAGCTCTTAGTGACACTGGATGATTGTGATAAGAAAGCATCCGTCCCTTCATCCCCGGCACCTGGCCCTTTTTGACCAATACCTCTTTTCACCGGTCTAACTTCGGTACTATTGGTCAAGTCGGTGTGAACGGCCCACAGTATGCGTTGGCAGCCAAGCACGTCCATCCGGTGAGACTCAGCACAGCCGCCCACTTTTCAATTCTGCCCAAACACCCCTCCTCCCTCCTCTTTTCAACACACAACGACTACATTCGACGACCACTACTCCACGCGCAAAGTACCCGTCACCACTACTTGCGACGCTACAACTCAACAGCACAACACTTTCTATACAAATAAACAAGAGCAACCGCTCAGAATGACAATTCGGAGTCCAATTGGAGCCCTACCCAGGTACTTACCCAATGGTTTTTTTCCAACGCGTTTGCTTGCTTGATTCTGCATTTGTTTTCCTACCACGCTAGCATGTATTGCGAAAGTCATGTGTCTCCTTCAGTCAAAATTTCATTTGTTCTTCGCCACTTTAGCAGCCCAGGCTACACAGGATCAACCACGGATGCCACAGGACATACACCACAGGATGACCACACGACTGGACCCACATGGGATGCTCTCTTTCTGTTTCTACCCAAGGAATGCTGGACTTTGAAGGGCCCTTGCCCTTGAGATCGACAAATATTCGAAGGATTATAGCCGTGCTTGTAGAATCGCGACATAGACATATCGACACGGCGATATCGAAGCTTCAATTAAGCTCTCGATGCCTATGCCTATCCGAGGACGTCCGATAGAATGTGATAGTCATTTATCCGCCTGGTTCCGTTTTCCCATACTCTGCCAACCTGCAAGCCGCATGGACCTCGTAGTCAACTGTAGCAAAGTCGTTCAATCATGTTCTTGTTCGACTGAGACCTGCATCGTCAAATGTACACCGTACACTGGACCGTATCCTAAGCTTCTTAGGGCTGGTGAAACTGCGTCCTTCAAGACCCACTACAGGACTCCCACAGGACTATAAATGAGGATTCCGCCATTGACGTTGCTGATGCAATGAGGCCTACATATGGGCGGCTGGATTTTGGACACCTTGGATGACCAAGTACGTACCTTAGGCTGACAACTGCCTGATCTGATATTCGCATTGATCTCAAACTAACTTGAAGCTTGTGATAAGATAGAGAATGATATGAGTGTACCACCACTGAATTCTCGAGGCACATCCCTGGTTGTTTCACTATTCACACTGGATTCTGTTCAGGCCACGACACACTCGGCTTACCATTCGGACTTTTCTTGGTTCCTGGGTGACCATCGCCACCATGGAGGCACCCGCCAGCATGTGGAATGCATCATAACTTTAGAATCCAAGGACTCGGCGTCCCGTTCGGAGAGACATCCACATCGAAACATTCCAGGTGCGCCCCATCCTGTACACTTACACAGTAGTTCTGAAGCTGATCAACCGTGTCTACAGGTCTTGACAATGCGGCTCTGGGTACTAACGTGGCGCTTCCTTTTGTTCTCTCTCTATCTCCCTCCAAATGAGGTTGGCTTTGGTTTTGTATCGGCACTAACCCCTGATTTCAGCGACTCTCTCTTCGACTCACCACCGGAGCTTGTTTCTTGCATATCAACAATCGCCGACTGGCGAAAGGATATCCCCGCACCCATTGTCTCCGAGGAGGACTTCTTCTGCTCTTCGGACTTCCAGGACATGAGCGGCTCAGACACTATTTCTGAGTGCAGCATGGACAGCGCCTACCAAAGCCAGAGTGGAGCCAGCCGGCGCGGAATGAGGAAGTCAGATGCACACACACAGGACAACCGTTCCCGGTTGAACACGCAATTTGTTAGCAGCGAGATGTACTCACCATCGATGAGCTCGGACAACTACAATGCATTCACGGACCAGGCCCTTGACATGGGCCACCTGCGACCATCCACCGGCGCTTGGGAGGCACAAGAGGACTCGCTCGTATATGCTAATTACTCTGCTGGGCAGGACTTTTCCACCTATGCTACCACCAACGTCAACCGATTCACACCCACATCGAATGTTGGCGTATCCTCGCCCTGGGTCGCTGACGCACCGTTCCACAACGATCAGTTCAGCTTCACCTACCCCACACAGAGCCCCGCCGAGCTCATGTTCAGTGCTCCTGCGCCCTCTCAAAGGCAGTGGGGCAACAGCCACTTCGAGTCTGTTGAACGTCCCAATGCTGTTCGCAGCTCATCATCATACACACTCCCCCAAGATTCACGGCGGACATCTGCACATGACACCAACTTCGGTGCCTTCGTTGCGACCCCCACAAGCACAACCAGCGTCCAGTTCCCCCAGAGCGTCGAGTTCGATCAGACTAGACTGCTGGACTCTAGGTACGAGGACTTGTCCGTGTTCTTCCCGTGTTGCCCTAACAATATTAGAAACGAGAACGATGACACTGTCTCCACTTCAAACCCCGCTCACATGCTTGAAGAAAATGATGAGACATTGTCTGCCTCCGACGCCGCTGAGATCAAGCTCGAGGAGGAACGCACAAAGGTTGCACGCAGCCACCCGCTTTACCAACAGCTGCCCGACAAGGACGGCAAGTACCACTGCCCAGAAGAGGGCAAGGCTGGCTGCAGCCACAAGCCCACACCTCTGAAGTGCAACTACGAGTAAGTTCAAATTATTATATATGGCAAGTAATGTTCCTAACAACAGTGTAGCAAGTACGTCGACTCGCACCTGAAGCCCTTCCGTTGCAACAAGAAGACGTGCGTCGGAGTTCAATTCTCCTCAACTGCTTGTCTTCTACGCCACGAGCGTGAGGCTCATGGCATGCATGGCCATGGTGCCCGTCCTCACTTATGCCACTTCCATGACTGCGAGCGTGCTGTCCCAGGTCACGGTTTTCCCCGCCGGTACAACCTCTTTGACCACATGAAGCGCGTTCACCAGTACGATGGACCCACCACTGAGCCTTCGCCTCCCACCATACCCGGTCAATCCCAGCGCAAGCCTGTCAGCCGCAAGCGCAAGGCTTCAGCCGAGGAGACTGGTGAGAAGCGACAAAAAGTCGCAAAGATCACTGCAGAGCAACAACGCCAGCAAGCACGCGACCAACTGGCTCAGCAGTTCCTCAGCAAGAAGCAGCAGATCATCGACATCCTGAGCAACTTGAGCAACCCTAACGACCTGCGCGACGATATCCAGCTCACCAAGGAGGTGGTGGGGCTGCACGACATTTGCGCCAAGTTCCGTGAGAACTATGGCGGCTGAATGAAGCATGTCACTGTAGACTCCGTCTGCTTTGACACCTGGTAAAGGTTTGTCACAAACACCCGGATTGTACCTGGATTATACTGGATGGATACATGCCTCCTGCATGCTGATTTTACTGCGTTGCCCTGGATGGATTCCCGCAAACCAGCGGATGAAAATGGCCACACCTCCACTTGCCCATGGATGGATGCTTGTTCCCGGATGATCGCCGACATGGCTGCCCCAAGCCAAGGATATGTCCCAGCCGTGGACGGGATTGCCGGATACCCTGATCGATCGCGTGGCGCGACGGCGGGGATGCCTGCGGGCAAAGGACTTCGGTCCGACTCATTGCAAGAGGAATTGGCATGAGTATGCTTATTGTTGATGTATTAGATTGATCATTTGGTCCACTGTAGACCCTGTTTGTCATTGGTAACTGTATTTCGTTTGTTTGTTAGAAGAAAGAAGAAATTTGTAGGTCTAGCTTTGCGACCTTTACCGTCATAGCTGCTCATTGAACATGCTGCTGGCGGGTGGTAGGTCGTATGCTGGAGGCCATTTCATTGTAACTAGAGTAGACGCTGTCTCAACACATTTGCGCATAGATTTTGTTCTCCACTACGTATGACCTGCATGCCATATTGGTATACATCCATTCCGACATGGCTCTGTGATGCTTCGCAATCACTACGACAGTCTTCAAGACGACACGGCAAATGTCGGCCGTCTTTTGAGCGACGCATTCTTGTCGCGAGCTGGAACACGACGTCCTGCACCCCCAATTTGGGTACCACCGCCGGCGCTACGGCAGCAATTCTTGCTCGCTGTCTTGACTTGACTTATTCTTAGAGAGTAACTGCTATCTTATACGTAAGCCTAAATAGACTCAGCCTAAATAGACTGAGTAGCTGATGAGTGCGTTGCGAAGAGGGAAAACAGCCTAGAAGTTAGACAGCTGGACTGAATTGATCTTGCTTCGTGGATGGTCAGGACCGTGAGGCACAACGCGGACGAAGTTTTGCTGCACTTGGTGATGTCATTGCTCACGCCCCACTTCCCACGACTTCCGCGCATCGTCGTGTCGGTGCTACCAAGCACAGCTTAAGCCGAGGTAGTAGATAGTGAAAGACACTGGGTCGTGTGTGACTTTGTAAGCTGTGCGCGGGCTAGAATCCAACCTCCATCGGGCTCTTCACATGACATGATTCGAGCGGCGAGCACAGCCCCGCGACGCATCCTTGCGACGAGTTTGCGCATCAGACATAAACACCTGCCACCACCGCTCACTCCTCGCCTCTGTGTACCTGTTGTAACTCCTACTACGCGAATACATACACCGCTGCGACGAGCTACATACGCAACCATGTCTTCCGCAACTTCCTTCTTCGACTTCAAGCCCGCGGACAGTACGTAGCTCTCCCGCGATGAAACACGCCGCCAGCTAACACAATGGAATAGAAAAGGGCCAACCGTACGACCTCGCAAAACTCAACAACAAAGTCGTCCTCGTCGTCAACACGGCCTCCAAATGCGGCTTCACCCCGCAATTCGCCGGCCTCGAGAAGCTCTACAAGGACCTGAAGGCGCAATACCCCGACGACTTTGAAATCCTCGGCTTCCCCTGCAACCAGTTCGGCGGCCAGGATCCTGGGTGTGAGTCCCCCCTTCCATGCCCTCCCAGCCCAATCGCTAACCCCTCGCCCAAGCCAACGACGAAATCCAATCCTTCTGCCAAGTCAACTACGGCGTGTCGTTCCCCGTGCTCGGCAAAGTCGACGTCAACGGCGACAAGGCGGACCCGGCGTTTGAGTGGCTGAAGAACGAGAAGCCCGGCCTCATGGGCCTCAAGCGCGTCAAGTGGAACTTTGAGAAGTTTTTGATCGGCCGCGATGGGAAGGTCAAGGGGCGGTGGGCGAGCACCAAGAAGCCCGAGGATCTGAAGGCGGATATTGAGAAGGAGATTAAGGCGGGGAAGGCTTAGAGGGTGGGTATGGCGGATGGGAGTGGGGTGGGGGATGAGGTTTGATACCAGAGCGATTGTCAAGACTTGTTGATACCAGATTGAATGCGAGTTTCATGGAATGCAAGGAATTTTCCGGAATTGGTTTTGTTCGTTAATCGTGTCTAGTGTTATTCAATCGTACGTGAAGGGGTCCATGTCTGTCCTCGGCATGCGCTTAATCAAATGGCACCCTCCTCAAGGCCTTTCCGAGACCCATCTTCCTCTCCTCTCCCTCGGCGCCGACCGCTGCTGGCACTCTGATTCCGCAACAATCTCCCCATCCTGCATTGGCGTGTACATGCCTCTTTCCTGCCTCGTCGTCAAATACCTTGACCTCTCCACCCTCAACCTCCTGCTCTTCGGGCTCAACGCCAGCCTCATCCTCGGTGCTCATGCCCTCTACCGGCTTAACCAATGACCCAAACAAGAAGTGTTGCATGACGGGAAGCTTCTCAAGAATCTCCTTGCGGAACATCTTCCTCATGCCGCCCTCGATCTTGGCCCAGTTCTTAGCTGCGCTGACGTCGTCGAGCATGGGACTGTGCCAGCGCAGACCGTCGACGTTTTTGACGCTGTTGACAAAGGAGATCTGGTCCAGATAGAGGTACTCCTTGCCCTCTTCCTCCAACACCAGGGCGTTGTGTATCGATTTCGGCGTGATGTACGGGTGGTGCAGGAGCTGTGCGGCGCCGAACAGGAAGGGGAGGAATTGGTAATCGTCGAGACCCCAGACGCCGTGCGAGCCGGCGGGCTCGAGGTAGTAGCTTGACTGGATCTTGCGCATGACGCGCAGATAGGCAGGAAGGACGGTGAGGGCGAGCGCGGGGAAGGTGGAGGGTGGCAGGAGCGACAGGCGGTTCAGGCACAGCAGCCAGAGGAAGAAGTTGAGCTCGTGGCCGGAGCCGTAGTCGATGCGGCGCTTGTTCCCGAACGAGTGGGCGAGGTAGGTGGATATCTCGTCGACTTGCGGCTGATCTGTGAGGCCGAGCTGTGCGTGCCACCATGGCAATGCCTTGCCCACCTCGTCCAGGTATGTGCGGAAGACGGGGTTGCCGAAGCGCGAGCCTGTGTCTTCGGGTGGGCATCGCTCCAGTATCTCCTCTGCTTGCGCCAGTATGCTCACGACCTTGTCCACCACGTCGGTCCTCTCGGTAGGTTTGATACTGGATAGGGCTCGGTCACGCGCTGAGTCTGCGATGCCAAACACAAACGCCTCGACGAGAGTACATGTCTCACTTTTCAAGAACAGCTGATGGTCTTCGGGACTCAGTATCCGCCTCGACGGGCGCGTGTACTCATGGTCCTCAAGCTTCGGCGGCCCTGGTAGTGCAGGTGTGGGGGGGGGCGGGGCAGACGGCGCGTCGCGTGTGGAAGCGCGTTTGCGGGGGACAAGCTTCGGTAGCTTGTTGCTAAGGTCTGGTGGCGGTGAAGGTATCTCCGGTTGCGTCATTGTGTGTGGTTGACCTGGTTCTGTGTCTTCTGTGTTGCTGCGTGGGGCTACTTTGTGCATGCTGCGGACAGAGAGGCCCCAGAAGGTGATTGGTCATAGTTTCCCCAAACGCCATGTGTGACGTCTGAACTTCACCAAGGCCTCGAATCTGGTCCAGCCACACGACCACACGACCACACAACCACACGCCGCAGACACATTCGCAACGGCCGCAAGTAAACATGAGGACAAGAACCCGATCACCCACAGGCTTTCCCGATCCGACTTCAATCAATCTCAACAGGCTGTTGTCCAGGCTGGAACGAATCGTCCTAGCAGAGCCCACACCACAGCTGCGCAAGTCGAGCTATGAGCGGGCACGTGTCAGCGCCGTAAGTGTGCCTCTATATTCTGACAGACTTATACTTTCACTCTGTCTCATAGAGTCATAGTCTCTAACACGGAATATAGAACATTGAGCATGCGCGCACACTCCTCCTCAGTCTCGAACACTCGGCGTCCACCATGCCCTCCAAATCCAAGAAGAATGCGCTTCAAACAGACCTGCAGCAGAAGCGAGAGCTTATTAAACAGCTCAACCAGCGGATATACGAGCTCAACCAGCTCGACGACACCGAGTCGGAAGCCTCAATCGACTCAGACGAAGAAGACGCAGACGCGTTCCCGTCCTACGCTCCAAGGGTGCATGCAGATGCGGGGCGAGACGTGACCACATCAAGTGAAGGCAATGAAGCGCTACTGAACGCCGCAGAGAACTTCACCTCGTCAATCCGGCGGAGAGGCAAGGCGGACGAGGCGCAAGGAGCGCAGACAGCCAGCGGAAACTCCCTGTTCGGATCAAAGGCCTCCGCTACAACTGGCGACCCAAGTCAGCCTCAAACAGAGGCGCTGCTCTCACACAACCGCAACGAGCAGGAGACGCTGACCTCGAGCCTCCTCGAGATGGCGAAACAGCTCAAGCAGCAGTCGGTGCACTTTGGGCAGACGCTCGAGGGCGACAAGAGCATATTAGACCGCGCCATATCCGGGCTGGACAAGAACCAGCTAGGCATGGATGCCGCGAGTCGAAGGATGGGCACCTTGAGGAAGATGACCGAGGGCAAGGGCTGGCTTGCCAGGCTGAAGCTGTACGGCATCATCTTCGGGCTGTGGCTGGTGGCATTCGTCATTGTCTTTGTTGGGCCGAAAATCAGGTTCTGAAGCAGCCAGCTCAACGACTTCAATGCCATATATCCAATGTGCCATACGCACACATGTCCATAGATGGGAGCCTCACAGGTCGGCAGGCCAGCCATCTGGACCCTGCGCCATCTCGGATGCTTGCATTAGCGCCGATGGTCTCTTGTGGAGCTACAGCTTGAGAGCGACAACACATCACAAAGCATTACTTCAAACTCAATTGTATCTCTAACTCTTATTATTTCTGCTGTCGCATCACAATGGCCGCCATGGAGATGTTCTCGCTGGGCTCGCGCTGTACGTCCATCACCCAGACCACGTCCAATAGAACTATGTAGCGACTAACACACCTGCACAGCCCTCAACCACGCCTCCAACGACACAGAAGCCGAATATGACCGCCTGCGCGACCTTGCGCGCCAAGAAGCCGGCAAGCGCAGCTCCTGCTTCGACCGCGCCCACCAGGCATACGAGTCCGGCGACGGCGCACGCGCCCACGAATTGAGCGAAGAAGGCAAGCAACATGCCGCCAAAATGGAACAATACAACCGCCAAGCGCGCGACTATATTTTCCGCGCCAACAACGAGTCTGGACGCGTCGCGGGCGACACCATTGATTTGCACGGCCTGTTTGTCGAAGAAGCCGAAGACGTGCTAGAAGAGCGCATCAAGGCAGGCAGGCAGCGCGGAGAGACCCATCTGCATGTCATTGTTGGCAAAGGCAACCACTCCCCAGGGCATATTCAAAAGATCAAGCCGCGAGTAGAGCAAGTTTGCCGAGAGCTCGGTCTACAATACAAGACCGAGGCCAACGAAGGCCGCATCTATGTGAATCTCCAAGGTGGAAGCGTCCATCACATGCCACCGGCACCCCAGGCGCCGAACTATGGCGGCTATCCAGGCGGCCATGGTGGTCAGCAACACGGCGGACAGCAACATGGTGGCCAGCAGCATCACGGTGGACAGCAGCATGGTGGACAACACCAGCAGCAGAACCAGAACGGCAATGACGAGATCGAACAGATGGTCAAGAAGGGCTTGCCCAAGTTGCTCAAGAAGTTGGGCTGTTGTACGGTCATGTGAGGGGCCTAGCGTACCAAGTTTTGGGCATGTTGGAACGAATACATGTCATGTGATGATACCCGTTGATGAGGACTTGTTAATAGTTGAATATATAGTGTATTTATGCAATGTTGTCCATGCTACTCCGAGTGGTGTCTCAAGAACTCCGTCCAGGTTCTGATTTGGTTCCAAGCCGTCGCTGCATAAGCTCCGGCAATTGCTCTTAGCTTCCGTTCCGCTGCGTTAGTAGAGGGTGCAAGAGAAGCTCGCTCTCAGGTTGCAGGATGATTCTGATGAACATGATGCAGCAAGACTGCTACAATGAGATGAAGAGGTAGCAGAGCCTACAATATCAAGCAGCGAATAGCTCTAGGAGCCTCTATGAATGCCGCTGAGACATGAACAGAAGACATCAATGTTGGGGTGCTAGGACGTACTTCAAGGACTGCACGTACATGAGTTTGCATATGTTGTCCGAACATGGCTATGCCAAACTACGGCACGCGAAACTGCGAAGCTATGCACCTTCGGCACCGCACTCATCCACAGATTCGCAAAACTGTGAATCCTGGCTTTAGTACTCGCCACTACCTGCGTCTTCGCCATTTGCTGTTACCCACTGATCTTTCTCCCAGTTTGATCCCAACACTACATTGCCAAAGCCCTCTTCACACTTGCCTTGATTTCCGCACATCCATCTTCACAATGACTGAAAACCAGAGCACGAGTTTTAACAGGGGCGCCCGGCCAAAGAGCGCCTCACCAGCGCCCACTTTGCAACGACGAAATTCCCAAGACGCACAGTCTCCCCCAACAGAACAACCTCGAAAACGACCGCAAAGCGCACAAGACTACAGCGATGAATATACCAAAGCAGTATACGGGGATCGCGGGATTTCTCCGCACCACCTCCAGCGAGGCTATCCCGCCTTCCGATCCGTGAGCCCAAGTGCCAGCAGAGGCACTGCGACGAAGACAAAACCGGTGCCAAAACCGCTGGCCCGCAGCCAGAGCGTCGCGGACATCGAGCGCAACTCCCCCCTCATCGACATCCCTTACCGCTTCGCACACGACGAACCTGTCGTCGACAGGGGCGTACACGTGACGGAGGAAGTGGTGGATGAGTACCAGCGCACGGCAGGCGACGTTGGAATGACCCCGGTTGGGTAAGTAGAACTGTTCGCGATTTATCGCCAAATCTGATGTTTGATGGGTAGATATGTGCTTAGGCGCCAGCTGGCTGATCAGAGATCGGTGCGCTGGGCGACGCCTGAGAGCGCGGCGGAGGTGGACTTGCGTTTACCAAGGATTACGCATAGGGTTGCTGCGTCGGCGTCGGGGAGGAGACGGGTTACGGAAACGAGCTCGCATTTGATCAGCGGGGAACGCGGACTGTCGTCGGTGCAGTTGCCATCTGACAGAGTGGCCTTACACCCACGGACTCACCCGAGCATTCGTGGGACAAAGCTCAATCAGTAAGTCGTCTCCGAACTTTGTCATGTACATGTGCTGACTGTTTCTCGTAGGAGCTCTTCAGCACCCAGCAGATCAAATGCCAAGGCAGTGGTAAACAACCCACCGCAGGAAATCTCGACGTGTCGACGTCACTCCAAGCGCTTGACAGAGATACTTCCCCGCCCAGAACCTAGGTCAGACAAGGACGTCTCAAGACCTCTCACACGCTCGAAGTCATTCGGACTTATACGGAGTGGTGTTCGCGATCATAGGCATTCACAATCTCAGCTTCAGGGCCCTCCGCGTATCGAACTTACACTGCCCGCGCGGATTGAGCCATCACAGCTTGTTGCAGCATTCGAAGAAATAGGAGGTCGCAATCTAGAAGCCGATGCGGTATCAAGGCCAGTTCCACGAGCAGCCGACGCGGCAAATCCGACGGGGTCGCTGACGGTTCCGAAAGAATGGTTGAAACGGGTAAGTACATTCATCAGCATATTTCGAGCCAACAGCGTACTGACTGCTCCGAGGGAAACTCAATCTCGCCGGAATACTGCGACATCCCAGATGAAGCTTCGCCACAGCGCGGAGATGAACCACTTCATACGAAGGCTGGCGAGAAGATGAAAGAAATAAAGGCGACTATCGACTTCAAGAACGCTGACAGGGTAACACTTGCTGCTGCGTTGGCTGATGCTCTAATGGCTGAAGCACCGTCGAAGGATTCTCTCAAGAAGAGGCTTGGAGGTTCGCTTGGGCGCGTGTCCATGCGCTCAGTCGCTGGTCTCTATGGCTCGGTGAAGAGCCTGATTATGGATCGAGAAGTTACACCGATTCCTGATCTGACATTACAGATCAAAGATGCAGAATTACAAGAAGACTCGTTCAGTGAGAGTACGTTGGCGGCACTCGATAAGGCTCAATCGAAGCACGCGATAACCGCTCCTGCATCCACTCCCTAGTACTCCCTGGGAAGTGATCGAATGTGGCAAGTTTATATGGCGAAAGAAGGGGAGATTGCGTCAAGGTCAGCACATGTTGCTGGGTCTCAGTTCATGCCCCGTTTGAGCTTTCAGAGACAGCGCGCACAAAAGATTGCAATACCTGTTGGCGTTCGATGTCGCATGGCCAAGTACAAAAGAGCCAAGCTACACAGACCCTGCAAGTGTGGTGTCCTGCGTGTGAGACGAGGGAACAGGCAATAATTCGTTGCAGATACAACGCTTTTGAGGAGGTGGTTGGGAAAAGCCTTGGACCTTCTGAATCAACACGACACCACAGAGGAGAACCGCGCAGTCGGTAGCTATGACGCGCGCGGGAAGAGTCGAAGTAGCAAACGCTCCATCCCACCTTGCGCGCGTGTGGCATGAACCAGAACCATCTTCGCTGACTTGAACAACGTGGTCAACGTTCGAATTCGGTTGAGGTGGCATCCAAAGCACGCGACCGCCGCACATGTTTTCGTGGTGTCGGTACCACCCAGGTGTTACATATGCAACCACTCGAATTAAGCAGGTGAATCGTCAAACTTGGGTTCTCCACAACGTCGATCCGAGACCCCTTGTCGAACAGTCGTCCCGAGCTACGCAGGGAGTAGCTCCTACGTGCCGTGGTGTGTTGTTCTCAGGGTGACGTCGTGGCATCGTGGCCGTCGAGCGAGCACAGCGCATGACCAACTGCTTCGGGAGTAACGGTTTGAGTCAAAAGCTGATTCGACGCAGCGACGTTTGAAAAGCGGACCGGGCGTGGGCCGACCAGATGTCGCATCGATGAAGTTACTCTGTGGAGATCTTGACGCTAGCATCTACCCCAGGTTATCCCGCACATGCCGATCATTCCTGGCATTCCAGCTACCAGAGCTCGAGCTCGAATACGGAGGGAATGGAGAGCCTCAAAGATACCCGGTTGCTGGATACCGCAATCTGGGACCGTTCGAGATTGTGCAACAGTTGGCAGACAACAGCACGGCGCTAGATGTTCCGTCGACGGAGCACGGTTTCGATGCAAGGGCGAGGCGGATGGGATGACGTCGATAGTGTGAGCGCGGGCTTGTGACCATGGGCTACTGTGGTGCGCACGAGGCTATTGGCAGCCAACCTGGAGCAGCGGAGTGGGCAAGGCGAGGGTGTTGTGAAGAGATCCATGAAGAGGTGGCTTGTGACCGAGTAGAGTTTGTTTCTGCACGTCTGTCGTGCTAGCGGCCATGGGTTGCCGTAGAGTGGATGCGCATTCCAGGTCAATATGTTATCGTTATGCTTATATAATGGGCCGATTTTCTTCACTGGTCAGACTACCCTCAAACTCAAGCAATCCTGGAATGTAGTTAGACTCTTCCTAGAGCCAAACCTCGCCGGACATGTTCGTGGCTGCATTCGAGACTGTATTCCTATTTGAATTCAAGTTCTGGCCGCAAGACACACTTGGAGTTATTTTCACGATATCCCTAGTCAGTGTTGTTATTTACCCCGCAAAGAAAACCAAACCAGTCTAGCGCAGGACGAGTGCCTCGTGTCATGCACAGCAGATCAACCTTCACACAGCTCCTTCATTGGTATAACCGGCACGGAACAACCAGCAACTCCGGCCACTCCTTCCAAGCGTCTTCATCGTCGTTGCATCTCCAACCCCTAATACGGCAGGTCCAGTGTACTACCCAAGCGCCCGCCAATTCGCCTGTTGCCGCCCGACACTCTGCAATGGATGCACTCGTGACGACCTGTAAGATTATTGCCATTCCGACCAAAGCATCACTAGGCAAACTGTTATTCACGATGATGTTGAAACCGGGAAGCAAGGGCTAAGGACCTTAGTTTAGTCGACTATATAGGGCAGTCATGGCTCTCCGGCCACAATGCCTCACTACCAGATCCTCCCGTCATGCCGGCAACTATCACATTCCTACATACTTGCATCCTTCTGTGGACTAGCTTCCTACAATGGGGGAACGCAGTGCCCCTAAAGAGGGCCGATAGTTGCCCGGGTTATAAGGCCAGCAATGTGCAGCGTTCGGACAACAGCTGGACGGCAGACCTGACGCTTGCTGGGACAGCATGTAATCTCTACAGCGAAGACCTTCAAGATCTCAAGTTTCGAGCTGAGTGGCAAACCGGTATGTTTTCTCTGCTTCGACCGTAATGCATGCATTACACGGCATCAGCTAATGGCGAAGACTCTCGACTCCATGTCATCATATATGACAAAGATGAGCAGGTCTACCAAGTACCCGAGTCTGTTGTACCAAGGCCATCCGGATCTGCCAGCTCTAGTGCATCGCTGCTGGATGTGTCCATCGAGGAAGAACCATTCTCGTTTACCGTCACCCGGAAAAGCAATGGAGAAGAGATATTCTCGACAAAAGGCTCTAATTTGGTTTTCGAGTCGCAATACTGGCGATTGAGAACGTCCTTGCCAGACAACCCGAATCTTTATGGACTGGGCGAGCATACAGACTCCTTGCGACTACCGACATCAAACTATGTGAGGACCATGTGGGCCCGCGATGCCGGCGGAGTTCCAGTTGGGACGAATTTGTACGGCACTCATCCCGTCTACTACGAGCACAGGGCCGGATCCGGTCTCTCTCATGGAGTCCTTTTGCTCAACAGCAACGGTATGGATATCAAGATCAACAATGACAACGGCCAATATCTGGAGTACAATGTCATTGGCGGTGTCATCGATCTATACTTCATGGCTGGTCCAGCTCCATTTGACGTCGCTCGTGAGTACAGCGAGATCACACAAAAGGCTGCAATGATGCCATACTGGGGTCTCGGCTTCCATCAATGCCGTTTCGGCTACCAAAGTGCGGACCAAGTCGCCGAGGTCGTTGCCAACTACTCAAAGGCAAACATTCCTCTTGAGACCATGTGGACAGGTAGGTCTATCCATTCCCGACTTACACTGCTAGGAGCCTGACACAAATAGACATCGACTACATGGACGGCTTCAAAGTCTTCACTTTGGCAGAAAGCTTTCCTCTCGATAAGATGCGAGCCTTGATCAGTGATCTGCACAGCAAGGACCAGCATTATATCGTTATGGTTGACCCAGGTTCGTTGCATGACCTACATATCAGAAAATTGACGTGAGCTGATTCGAGACGCAGCGGTTGCGGCACAAAACTATGATGCTTACAATAACGGAGTTAATGCAGACATTTTCTTGAAGAAGAACGGGGCTATTTACAAAGGCAGTGTGTGGCCTGGCACCGCAGTGTTCCCGGATTGGTTTCATTCAAACACCCAAGAATACTGGAATTCGGAGTTCTCCAGCTTCTTCAATGCCGAGACTGGGTTAGACATTGATGCTCTGTGGATCGACATGAACGAGCCGTCAAACTTCTGCGAATACCCCTGCACAAACCCGGGTGCAGCAGCGACATCAGACACCGAGGGAATCGTAGCGCGCGATATCTCACGCACGTCCAGTCATGGGGTCATCAAGGAGCAGCACGGGAGAAGAACCATTGATCTTATCAGTGACAGCGAAAATTCGAAACGTCAAGCCAGCGCCTCGGGTAACAAGAAGGGATTGCCCAATCGAGATTTGCTCGATCCGTCATACAAGATTAATAACGCCTTCCGAGTTTTAAGCAACAAAACCGCGGACACTGACATTATTCATCAAAATGGGTTAGCTGAGTATGATACACACAATCTGTAAGTTTTTGCATTGCTGCGACAATGACGACATCTGACGAGTGGCCTCAGCTACGGAACAATGATGAGTACGACAAGCCGAAACAGTATGCTGAACCGACGACCTGATAAGAGACCAATGGTGATCACGCGGAGCACCTTCGTCGGCGCCGGCGCACACGTAGGTCATTGGCTTGGTGACAACCTGTCAGCATGGGACCAATATCTTATCTCGATTCGTCACCTACTCCAATTTGTTTCTATCTTTCAAGTTCCGATGGTAAGCTTGTCTAGTTGCAACGCAGAGTCTCGCTAATACAATTTAGGCCGGTGCTGATGTCTGCGGCTTCCTTCAAAACACCAATGAGCATCTGTGCGCTCGATGGACCGTACTTGGTGCTTTCTATCCCTTCTACAGGAACCATAATGTCAATGACGCGATTCCTCAAGAAGCTTACCGCTGGACATCAGTAGCAGAGGCGGCGCGAAAGGCTATTGATATCCGCTACAGGCTGCTTGACTACATCTATACAGCAATGCACAAGCAGACTGTAGATGGCACTCCGATGCTGGCGCCCCTTTGGTAAGCAAGCACACAATATGTACAAGCACGTCATGCTGACTTCTTTAAGGATGCAGTTCCCGTCCGACAGCAAGACTTACGGCATTGACACACAATTCTTTTACGGACCCTCTATGCTCATCAACCCAGTAACGGATGAACAATCTACATCCGTCTCTTTCTACGTGCCGCAGGGAGTCTGGTACGATCTGCGCGACCAGAAGCCCATCACTGGCGCTGGATCCACCATCACATACAACAATTTGAGCACAAGCGACATTGCAGTTCTTGTTAAAGGCGGATCAATCATTCCAGCGCGCGTCAACAGCGCAATGACGACCAAAGCCCTGCGAGACAACGACTTCGAATTACTCGTTGCGCCTGATGCAGATGGCAAGGCGAGCGGTACACTTTACCTCGACGATGGAGAGAGCTTGGTGCAAGCCGGCACCAGCGAGATTACCTTCACCTGGGAAGGCGGTAAGATCAAGATGGCGGGATTGTTTGGCTTCTCGACAAAGGTGGGAGTGAAGAGTTTTACAGTCTACGGCGATGCGCCGCAGAAGTATGACTTGAGCGAAGGCCTGGATGCGCCTTGGGAACATGACGCTGCGAGCTTGAAGAAGCTGTGAATACTGCACTTTTAGCAGAAAACCTTCGTTAGCGCATGTTTGAGCTTCCAGCTTTGGTTGTGTTTAGTAGGGCATATTACAATGATACCCATTGCCACGAGAATTGTGCTGTGACGTCAGTCACTCGTAGACTTCAAGTCTGGCTCTATCATGTTTTATTGCACCAGCTCATCTCATCCCGAATTGGCTGTGGCAGCGCATCTCCTGCTCTTCATTGGAGCGCCAGCTGTTGGATTTCGGCTGCTTTCTCGTGTAGTCAAGACTCTCGCAATTGAGCAGGTTGCAAGATAAAAACCGCGGAGAAAGGCAATGTCGTCCGTGACTAACTCCCAAGAACCTCCTTTCCCATGTCTATTATCGAGAATATGTTACATCCACCATTCCTTTGGATGCAAGCATGCCGGAGATAGAGACAGGGTAACGCGACATCTTATGCACGTGTTCTTGTTATGATTGCGCGCAATGGAGTTGAACGAATAGCGGATTACAAGCGCAGACGGTGATCTATCACGGTATACATATACACATGTTCTTCACATCCATGCTCGGTGCTAGTACATATCCGTCATCGGAATCTAATGACGATGATGATCATCACCACCACCGTACCAAAGGCCTCAGCAGGCAACCCGCACCTCCACACCATCGACATTTTCAACAGGCACCACGGCACAGGGCAGACAAAGACACCATATTAGTGACTGGTCTCTACTTTTTTAGAGGCAGACATTAATTAAAGGTTCTTCAATTTTTAAGACCATTAAGCCTTGTCGCCCATACCCATAGTGTCACAGAAGATGAGAAGACGGATGTCAATGACGGACAAGGAAGGAGGAGATGCGGGCTTATGTATGCAACGCTCTACATGCTCATGTAAGCAAATGAAGCGGTGCGGCGGCGACATGTGCTCGGTGGTCGATGACACACAGCATATCTTGTGAATTGGCGAGAATCGACCCGTATCTTGGGATGGACTTAGTCCAATGAACAAGCTGTCGGTAGGCATGAGTGCAGGTGCCTTGGCTTGTGACAGTGTATGATTGGATCGAGGAGCCCTGAAGGCCTACCCAGAGGACCGGCCAAGACAGCGTTCTACATTGAATGCACCAGCGGTGTGTCTGTGGGGTGAATTTGATCCCGGGCGTGATTGAAGACACACGCAGCGACAGTGCAAATCATGCGACATTCAAAAGCTTTGCCTGAAGTGGGCTCAGAACCAGATCAGCGGGCGCGTCCCTGCATGTACATGGACCAGAGCCTAGATAGCTGTGCGTATTTTTGGCACCCAAACGGTTTGTCTGTTTCGATGTGGTCGGACTCCAACCAAGAATACAGCGGTGAGCGATCGATACGTGCTGGGGCGTTCGAAATGCACTTCATTCACAGAGACCGCTGAAGCTCTTCGGTGCGAACGCTTTTTCAAGCCGCGATGACATGTGATGCTTGATGCAGCGATGCACAGATTTTTCCTCGGTGACTTGCAAAAAGCGGACTCTATGAGAAAGTCAGCAGTTTCTGTGATCAAGGCCTGTGGGGTTTTAAAAGCTTTCGCTGAGCTAAATCAGAACTTGTTAGAGTTTCGTGTGTCGTCAGGCTATCTTACAGACTCATAAGTATGCTCCCCAGAACCGCTAGATCGCTTCGCGCATGTGTAAAGCGGACACGAATTCCACCGCTACCTGGTGGCATCTCACGATACCCGGTCGTTTCGCGCTAGATCTTCAGTCATCTCAATGCGGCAAAGCTGCCGGCACGGCTCCGCACCACCAAATCTCACCCTCATTTCTCCTGAACGCGTCGAAATCGGACCTCGTCATCTTACCCTCTCTCGCGAATCACAACCCTCCTATCAAATCCTGAAATGGATCGTGGGTGGAGGATTCGGGCAGGTCTACAAAGTCTTGCGTGACGGCGAGGTTTGTATTTAGACCCAACAGGGGATGGAGCTGACGGGCTAGATTGTCGCGTGCAAGCAAGTGCAGTGTGAGAATGCAGAAGCTGCTTTGGATGAGTATGATCATATGAAAGCGCTGCGTGGGGCGCCACATATTGCGGCCTTAGATGATGGACTCGAGTACAATCGCAAGACGGACACGCTGTCGTTCTTCATGGATTATTACTATCGCGGGAAGGACTTGGATCGGCAGGTTCAGATGCTGCGGGGAGCTGCGTATGTTCCATATTCGTGTAATCAGGCGTTCTCTGCTAACGGGAGTAGTCAGCACTTTACGGAAAGCCAAATCGTTGAGATTGGGTTTCAGATTGCTGTTGCGCTTGAGTTTTGTCATAGCAAGAACATATTGCATCAGGACATGAAGCCCATGAACGGTAATATGACAATCATGGTCGAAGCGATTGCGTTTCCTGACTTGAAAACAGTGCTGCTTCGAGAACCCTGGAACCCGATCACGCAGCGCGATGTGCCCGATCTTGTTGTCGCAGATTTTGGCATCGCGAGCCACGTGCAAACCATTGGTACGCGTATCACTGGGCAGAGAGGCACGCCAGGATACGAAGCGCCTGTACGATCGAGAACCTCGTCTTAGATGCAAATGTGCTAACAATACCAGGAAATCCGAGGCCCGGGGTGTGCTGCTGCATTCTCCCAAAAGTCTGACATCTACGCCTTTGGCTGTATCCTTTACCGACTCTGCTCGCTCGCTGAACCATTGGTCGTGGACGACATCAAGCCCATGGACATCGCCGTGGACTATTCGATTGAGTTGCTGAGCTTGATCAGCTCCATGCTGAGTTCTGGACGCGACGTACGACCGACTGCAACTCAAGTCAAGGATCAACTTGCGGCCATCGGGCTGCAGCTATTCCAGTCAAAGAGCGCTGAATGCCGCGCGTGCCAGCAAAGTTTCTCAGGAAAGATTGCACTCCGAAAACATCTCAAAAAGACGGGACATAATCGTAAGCAGCCATCAAACCCGGAGCCAGTCAACTCGGAGCCAGTAGCTAGTGAATCTAAGAGCGAGCCCGGACTCACGATGCGAGGCTTCGCAGACGCGCCAGCGAAGTACTACTATGACGAGAAGGAACTGGACACCCCCGATCCGTCTCCGTGCCTCGTTTGCAATAGGCGCTTTAATACGAAGCGACAATTCTTTGTCATCTGCATGCTGGCCATCACTACCGCGGTCTGAAGTATGTGCACAAGCGCAAAGCTTCAAAGGAGGCGAACATGGATAAAGCTGAAGAGCGTCTCGCCAAATTGGTTCGCAAGGACATGATGAGACGTGATTGAATCATGGTCCGTCCCAGCTCTTCCGCCGTGGGTGATTCGCACTGCACTTCGGCTCGAGCTGGTTAGATGCAGTATTGCTGCACATAGTTGGGACTCATGGCTGTGGTTATGTACTCCAGGCTATCGACTACGACGGAACTTGAGGAGGGTATTCAGGAGCCGAAGCTATACACAGCATCACTGGGTTTGTTTGAGACGACAAGGGTTTGTGTATAGCTTCAGGCTACGCAACCAGCTGCTGGACCTATTTTATGCTGGTCGTTTTCTGTCCGATGGCAGCAATGTTTTCGCCATCGCCGCGTCAGCCCAACGTGTCAAGTGCGTACGCATAGTGAGGAAAACCATGATGGATGGTTGCTAGTCGTCCACCTCTGCAGCGGCTGAATTATGAACAGGGCAATGCCAGCGGTAAATGAAGGAACGCTGCCTGCCACAAAGAAGCCGCGTAGACCGCGCCAGTCAGCAATCTTGTGCCGCGACTCCCAACATTTTCGATCTACCGTTCATCACAATCCAGCAATTTTGACTGTACCGCCGAAGATGACTCTTACATGCGCCAAATATCAAAGATCGTCTTGCCTCCACCGGCACAGACGCCTTGCAGCATTGGAACTTGACGTTGCAATCGTCCTTGATAATGAGGATCGAGAGATTTCTGCTTGGGATTGTCCGAAATCTTGCTTGCACAGTACCCAAGACACCGGAGTATGGCCGACCCAGCAATCGGGACTTGTGCGGTATCTATACCTTGCCCGGATGTGGAGTTCCTGATGCATCGTCCCGTCCTCGCCATACTGTCTTTGGTCGCTTGCATATCGGTCGTAAGGCTGCAATAATACGGCATTCGCACGATCTGCGCAACGTGCGGAGATGAATGCAAGTTTGCCGTTCCGTTGTCCGAATGGTTCATGATCGTTGCACAATCAGGTTTGTGGAGACGATCTGCGGCTGTTGCGTTGGCGTCTGGTGAGTGGTACATGAGGCTGGTCTTTGTGTACATGTATGCATCGCGGGTAGGCCTGACGTCAAGTTGTAGTCCAGCAAATCCGTAGCCGCGTATACCTGTTTGACCATCCACATGCAGTTCTTGTTTCCAATCTCGATCAAGACTGCTGATATTTGCTCCGATGTATTCATTCTAGTTGCCGCGTAGTATCCACGTTCCGCAAAGTAGGTATGTAGCGCTGTGGGGAGCACGACCGTAAACGGCCCGAAGATGGGGAAACGTCTTTCCCATGTCGAATCCCAAGCATGAGTTGCGGTGGGGGCCTTGATTCTCAGGACAATCGGAGCAGCGCTCCGCCCGGTACGCATGTGATGTTAATGCCATAGAGATGTTTCATTATTGGTAAGAACAATGTATCGGAAGGAACCCTTCGAAACTCCCGATGTCCGTTAGGACGTTTTGGCGGTGGCTTGGTAAGAGCTGAGGAGTGCGCTGAGCCCACATCACATTCATTTGCTCCCGGAAACAAACATTCCTGCAAAATTAGCAGCTTGAAGCCGTGAGAGACGGTGTGAAGCCTCTTGTCTGTTGCCGGTTAGACATTGTGAGCCTTGACTGTGTTCGCGATCTGCTTCGTGGTCACGACGCCACTGACGTCATACGCCGGAATTCGTTTCGATCTTGAAGTTTGGTATACTCTGCGCATTTCCGCCGGCTTTCGGGCCTTCCTTGGCCGGTGGTATCCATAATCTCGCATTAAGATGAGCTCAATTCGTTGATTGGTGCAATTGCACGAAAGCGGGTGGAGTGCCTAGTTTCACGAATAACATGGCTCTGTAAATCGTCACCACTTGGACAGCGACACCTTCTCTGAATGAAACTGCATGCAGAGGAGGGCGGCAAGGCGGATCTCCGGTTGGACGATTGTCGTTGGATTGCTTAGTCATCGTATCGATGTCTGTCGTTTAGCCTTTGTCCTCGGTCACCACCGCACCCCGAAATTCTGTGTCGATCAGAAAGGCAAGTTTAAGCCGCAGACGCTACCCGCTTAGACCTGCTCAGCCGAATATCTTTCCCATTCCAGGCGCATCGGCGATCGTGTCAACAGGCAAGTCGTTGCTCGTTAAGCAGGCATGTACTCAAACACTTTGCTTGTGAAAAGTCTCCACGGTTGTTAGATTGTGAACGAATGACGACTCCAAGTTGTGCAAACCCTGATGAGATCTTCTTGATTTTAACAAGGAAACTCAGGGTCTGATCGCCACGACTGTCGGCGAGTAAGAGGAATAACGGGGCATCAGTTAGCTTTCTGGGTCGCCGCCATTCCTCGCGTTGCGCTGCATGCTGCCGACGTTGATTCAGCGGAGTTCGATGCACCTATCAACGCTGAACCTACAGCTAGTGCTTGAGGCCGAGTCATTTCATTCGAATAATCCATCCTATTGTACTTTAACCGACTTCTAACGCATCCTGCATCTCGAAGATCCACATGGATGGCAATGTTCGGCTGGAGTGCTGCTGCTGCTAGCACGCCTTAGGAGCAGAGGAGATGCAACTTTGTTCGTATCAGCAACAGCCATCCCAAGAAATTGGCAATCAGGCGTCCAAAGATGAGATATCTGCAACCGTGCTTTTCGCTTGCACGAGAATAGACACCTTTGCACTTGCTTTGTTTGGGTTTGGATTGTGCCATCTGCTGTGGCCACGCTCGGCGTTGAAACCCAGCCAACGACCATGTCGCATGCCATTCGACGTGCTCCTCGGGTACCACACAGCCACCTACATGATGTAGCGCCTCAACCGCCTGTATGCGGAACGACGTAGGCTTGCGCAGATGTCGTAACTCTCAAATCGCATGAAACCGTTGCAAAGAACGCATCGTTAGGCTCCAGTATTGCTGATGCCAAGATGACTCGCACAGACTATGCTAATGGCGTGAGGATGCCATGTGGATAATTCCCAATACAGTCTTTGGAGTGAAGATCGATTTTGCTAGGCTGCGGCGGCGCAAATGTGGCCTTGATCAGTGCACTTGGCTGTGATTTGAGTGTGACGGTTGATCTCCAATGCTTGCCGAATCGGGTTGCGACGCCATGTGAGATGGAGGGCCGCCGCAAGACGTGAGGGGATGCTAGATAAGGGGATTGCCGTCCAAGACCTTCGTTTCCCGCTGTCGCCGTGTGTTGGCAGGGGCATGGTTGGGAGGAAATATGCTGCCGAAAGAACGGTTCGTCTTGCCTGCAGCGGCGTACTAGCTTTGTGTATTGTGTGGGGTTGTGCTACACCGCAATTGATAGTACGGACAGCGCTGCGACTAGTGCCGCTCAAGGGGTCGAAGGGAGCGAGAATACGGTGCGGAGATGAGTAGAGCGGAGTGTACGGCAAAGTCGGCATTCCTTAGTGCACCATAGGGGAAACTGAAAGGGAAGGCACGACACATGTTCAGTGGCAAATCCCGATTACATGGTAATCACGAGCAAATGTGAGCACGAAGGTGTGTGAGATATTGGTATGATTGAGCTGCTTGCTGTTGAAAACTCGTCATCTGCCCTACTCGACACCAAATGGGGCGGAGCGCTTGTGATCAAGCTGTGGACAGGCGAGATGCAGTGTAGACTGAGTAAAAGAAGACAAAAGAGCTGGTATCGAAGAAGTGAATGTTGGCTGCCACACTCCAGCGCTTGGATGTGATAGTCATGAGGTAGCGAACTCGCGAATAGGACCCTTTTCGGGAGGCAATAATCCGTCGCGGGTTTGCCACCCGTCGTGT
>Ga0265780_10002508_pt1 | contig 24813 bp, 26 predicted proteins | sample P1T30metagenome_FD_192432 | JGI IMG/M metagenome (GOLD analysis project Ga0265780, IMG submission 192432) | Plant litter microbial communities from East Loma Ridge, Irvine, California - P1 T30 | ecosystem: Environmental > Terrestrial > Plant litter > Unclassified | place: USA: California... | reverse complement strand
CCAATGCTTCGGAATTCTCGAAAGCAGACATGTTACCAACCGCTGCACATGTAATTGTTTTTGTCGGAAAGAGATAGTGGCTAACCACAATTTCAGGCCTTTGCCAACGCCGTCACTGGCCAGACCCTCTTTTCCAAACATATCGTACCCAGCATGGCTACGGCGCCACAGTCCGCGTCAACAATCGTGAATATTCTACCGACGTGGACTACAAATCGGATGAACTCGCTAAGAATGCTGCTGCGACACGTGCGTACATGATCTGCCGCAACTTCTCAGTAAACGACGGAAGGGACCCCGGTCAACGTCCTGGTCAAACACCGCAAGGTTTACCGGTAGCGATTGGTACTGGTAGGAGGAACACGTGCTCCTCAAACGATTACGACAGCGCCAGCAGTTCCAGTGGCGGCACTAGCCCAAGGAACAGTGACTACGGTCTTGACGTGGTAGACGCTGCAGGACGCCGCTCGAGCAAATCATCCTCAAGCTCATCGTCCAACTGCCCCTGTGGCCGAGGGATGGTACGAGCTTATGAGATGTGCAATTATTGCCTTCACGCGGCAGGTTACAGGGTCTGAACCACACCAACGACTTTCTCGAATTACACCGGTCATGATCACCGGACAGCGCGTGAAGCGACACGAAGCTAAAAAGATTTGAAGAGCTCAAGCTCAGCGATAACAACTATTACGACCATTACGACATGCATCTTTATGACAGCGACGCGCCTCTTTACGACAAATGAACGCTTTCGGATATCTCTGATTCTCTTCCGTCTTCTCAGCATCGAGCGTTATCCAAGGGTGGCATGACGAATATTCTCATTTCCGTAGCACACAGTTTCCTAAGCTGCTGCATAGCGACGGTATCGAAGCGTTTGAGCGATTTTGAACCAGACTGGGCCGGCGTTTCTGCACGCAGCGCGCGATTCTTTTTACACCTGATGGTGAATGATGATGAACAAGAAAAGAGGAAAGATTACGAAGACTGGCCACACGGCCACATGACAGATATTACCACGAAGAAATGAATGACAGCGACTTTTGCATCGTACGCGCACCGCAAATATAAAGCCCAGACCCATTTGACTAAGCATAACATGACGCCTAAAGTGGACCCTACCTTGTGAAATCATATTTAGAATATGTATCCCATGTCACGTGCTTTGGCGTTCTGGTCGAGCACTGAGGGCAACCTTGGAAGAAGTGGGGCTTCGGTGGTAGAGGAAATGGCCGCGGCTTCTCAAAACGTCGCGCCGGCAACAGCTTCAACTCGACCTCATCCCCGCCATGTCTGCGCAGCCCGCCCCCGCCCCCGCCCCCGCCCCCGCGCGCCCCGGGCCTGACCGACGCTCTACGGCGGCGCCCAAGCGCACGTCGATGCTCCCGAAGCCGTCTTCCATCGCCCTCGACCCCTCTGTGCTCATCGCCCAGCACGCGCAAATCACGGGCACGCACCCCATCACGCTGGGGCCGAACACAACGCTGCACCCGCACAGCAGAATCAGCAGTGCGCTGGCGCCCGTGGTGCTTGGTGAAGGCGTCGTCGTCTACGAGAGGGCCAAGGTGGGCATGGGCGTGGGGCCTGACCTGGACGCTGAGAGCAGGCGCAGCAGTATGGCGTCGGCCCGGAGCAGCGCAACCGTCAGGAGCGACGGCACTGTGCTGGGCAGGAACGTCGTTGTGGAGTCGAATGCTATAGTCGAGGCAGCCGAAGTCGGCGAGGGCACCGTCATAGAGGTCGGCGCTGTACTGGGCAGAGGATGCGTGCTTGGAAAGGTACGGGTATCCACATGTTCACCCTACGACGCCCGTCATGTGCTGACTTGTAGTAGTATTGTACCATGTCGCCGTCGTCGTTTGTCCCACCCAATACGCGTCTCCCAGACTTCACTGTCGTGCACAGCGGCTCGGAGCAGCGAAGCAACAAGACGCTGCAGTTGCGCCCCGAGATACTCGAGGCTAAGATGGCAGTGCATGCAAAACAGCTTGACATGTTCAGGAAGCTCATCCCAAACAACGTCTCCAAGTGGGCAGCGTGATGAAGCAAACCTAATCGAACCGAAACCACATGCCCTTGGCTCGATCAGAGGTCAGCTGTCCTTAGAGTCTACCTTGCAAGACGCTTGCTATAGGCCTCAGGGGCATGCTCGTCATTGCGCAATAGTTGATAAATGACCATTACGGTTGTATAGCCTTGCAAATTCGATTTGCCAGCAGCATATGTACCACTGATACCTTGTCCCATGTCAACCCCCGTAATCACGCATCAGGCTTGTTACCATTTCTCGCGTGGACATTTGTGTGGATTGTCATGTTTGACGGCTCACAATATCGTTTACATGTGTGCAGCGGTAACGGCTCGCCGGTCTTGCCCGTGATTGACAATCAGGCCCGCATTATATTTTGTATTTCCGTGTTCCTGTCTGCTTTCTATGCCTGCGTGTCCAAGGATAGTGGCGACTTCCGGACCTTTCCTCCGCTGCTACGACCTACACTTAGGGATCGTGTGCCGTGCAAGGTACTAATGCAGACATTCGTAGCATTGCCGACAGAGAGGATGATCGCTTCTCCATGTAGAGACGAATCTTCCTTGGCCATGGGAAAAAGTCGTCATCTAATCTGCCATGCAATTGCCGTGTATTCGAGCCATGACAGCACTGCAAGACGAGGCATGGCTACCACAGATGATCAGGCCATGGTACTGACCCACAATTTGAGTCGGTGGTAATGGACCAGCGTTCTTCATAGGCCCACTTGCGCCTTGGCCTTGATCGGTGATTTGTCTGTCTTGTCTCGAGTATTCTCCAGCCAGCCGAGGTCACTGCAGCCTTTCCTGTCACTTCTGAAGGGGATTTTGCAATGCTTTTGCGGTGAGGCCGGATCGCGGAACAAGGTGAGGCGCACACTGGTAAGCATAGTTGGGACCAGGCATATCTTCACGGCGCGTACGAAGCCATGGTGTTGTGGAATTATTGAGAGTATGTTGAGCATCAAGTGCTGCGGAAGTGGTGTGGACGTGCGGTTTATCGAAAGGCAGAGGTCCATGACGACGCGGAACTGGATGGGGTTCGAAGTCATGTTGGCCCATTCAACCTCGAAGGGTAGTGCGCAAATGAGTAGCGTCACTGGGCAGGTGCGGTTACTCTTATCGTATTTGTTTTCAGCAGTGATAGGATGCGTGGTACTACTTCCCAAGCTGCCTAGGGTCGCGTTTCTCTCACCTGCGTCAGCGTGGAAAAGTCACGATCAAGTCCAAGTGCAAGCCCAAGTCACGGGAACGGGAACGGGAACGGGAACGGTGGGCTTATGCCTGAAGGGTAATTGCACGTGGTGCCGGTTCGCAGTACATGGTAGCAGTGTGGTGAGGGAGGGTTAGCTGACACACTGGAGGCTGATACCTTTTGCGAGTAGCGCAGGCGGTGGGTGGGTCAAAGCCGAGTCTCGGTTGTAGATGGGCGGAGTGGCAAAGCGGCCGTGATTGGCCCCGGTGCAATTTTCCGCCTATGTAAGAAGCTCTCTCTCTCTCTCTCTCTCTCACAAGAGCCCTGATAAAATCCATGTGCGTTCAGAAACCTGCCCTTTAGCTTGCCGTCGGCCACTCTAACACATGGAGACTCGGAGCGTCTGCCACATTGTCGTCACTGCCGTCAACCCGTCACTGCTCCCGCTCTTTGCCATTGTCCACGCGCCAAGATCCACACGACAGCTGCCCCGTCCACTAGGCCGCTGCAAGTAGTCGGTACGCTGGCCCCTCGCCGTGTGCTCACTGTACCACGGCCCGGGCCTGACGTCGCCACGTATGGAGGGCACGTCTGGCAATAACGCCGCCAAGGTAGCTATACCACGGCTCAAGAGGCCTGAACAGCAGTCTGTGTCTTCATCAAAACCGCCTCGAGCCAGATCTGAGACGGTAAACAAAGCAGTACGCCGTCCCTTACCCTTTCGTCAACTCTGCTAACATGCTTGCAGTGCACTAGGTGCCGGAAACGGAGTGGGCTCAATTCTATTCCAGTTCGCGATTCTGACCACAAGTCTGCTTCGTGTGCCCCTCTCAATTCATGCTAAACTTGTCCAGAAACCAAATGCTCTGGTACCAGGCCTCGCTGCTCCAATTGCGAGAAGCAGGGAGAAGGATGCATCTACGAACAGCCGCGGCGAGACCGCTTGAGAGAGTGAGTACGCCCTCTCATTCAGTGACCGCTGTGTGCACCGCTAAAGTCACACAGGGCCACGACCAAGAATAAACAGCTGACCAGTCTGCTCAAAGAGGCCCGGTGCGACCTTGACGGAGAATTGGCCCAGCGCATCGATGCCCTGCTCCTGAAGTATGAAGGCGACACACCTCCTGCAACACCCACCATGTCAATGAGAGCTATGGAGAAACGCCCACGATCATCCTCCAACGACACCGAGTTCGACAGCCAGCCTCCCGACGAAAACCAAGTTTCAGCCTCGGTAGGCTCCAACGAGGATCTCGACTTCCTCGATGAGGACCTGCTAGGACAACAGGGATCGACCATCTCAGGCTACATGGGCCGCAACTCACAGATGCAGTGGATGCGAGCGTTGGAGCAGAAACTCAATGAGCCTGGAGCTGAGCCCGACGACTTGCCCTTTGCACCCCCTGGCCAGGGTCAGAAAGCCGTCGAGAAGCGCGCCCATGCTCTACATCAACGCCAGGCCCGCTCGGGCAGTAAACTACACGTATCGCTCGCTCAGTGTTACTTTTATCTCGACGACGAAGACATCGACGCCGTGGATGACGCTGATGCCGACGATTATCCACCTGTCGAAATAGCGGAACGACTCACAGAAATCTACAAAAAGGCCGTGCATGCCCCTTTCAGAATCATCGAGGAATCCTTTTTCGAACAAATGCGCACGTTCTATGAGATTGTGCAGCGTGGCAAGGTGCCCCCCATTGTTGGCTCAAGATGGAAGGCTGTCATGAACATGCTCTTCGCCATTGGAGCCCGCTTCTCGCACCTCATCGGCATCGACTGGCAAGCTGGCGATCGCGACCATCTCATATACATGTCAAGGGCTGTACAAGCCCTAGGATTAGAAAAGTTCAACAGGTGGATGTGCGTTCCAGATCGTCTTATTATTCAGGTATTTTGTCCTCGCTCGATCCATTATTGCTATCAACATTCTGACTCTCGCAGGCAACAGGTTTGTTCTCTTTATACTACATGGTCCTTGGTCATGTCAGCAGGTACGTAAGGCTTTTTCAAACCTTGCCTTGTGATAGTCGCTCATATTGTCCTGCGCCGAAAGAAGACCTTTTTTATCCTGACCTCTTATCTAGGGCATGGTACATGATCGGCATCTCTCTCCGACACGCACAAGCAGCTGGATATCATTTACGCAACGAGAATGCAAGCATGTCACGCGAGAAGAAGAAGGAAGTAGCACAAACTTGGTGGGCTTTACACTCCATCGAATGCATTCTCACTTCCATCACGGGACGACCCCGAGCGGTAGACGCGAAGGATTGCACGGCGCCTCTTCCGAAGAATTTCAGTGACGTCGACTCCAAGCGCAAGAAGTCAACCAAGACTGCTTTCAGGTCTCGATCAGAGTCTACACCTTCTGACTCGCCCACCGCATCAGATCAGCCTCACGCTTATGTAGAGCCCACAGAGAATGTCATCACTTTGGACGATTTTCTGGACTCATGGATACACCTTGACATCATCCAGCATAACATCCTTTCCAATCTATATTCTGCCGGGACTGCCATGCACTCATGGAAACACATGCAAGGGGAGATCACTGCTCTGACTGCAAAACTGGATGAATGGGCTTTGCAAGCACTTCCTCGCGGACTATACGGTAAATCGACAACAGTAGATCCCACACAACCAAGAGAGCATATACTACTCTACCTCTACTATCAGAGTGCCAGGATCTGTGTTTCGCGACCCTGCCTTTGCAGACTTGACAAACGCATTGCAGGCCAAAGCGACGAATCCGAACAGTTCAATGAGAAAACTGCTGATGTATGTATTCAAGCAGCGCTAGAAGTAGCTCGCTGTCTACCAGAGCCTACCACACCGCAGTGGTTCTACGAGAACGGATGTTGGTGGTCAGGCGTACACATCCGTAAGTCTTGCCTCACGAATCGCACCACTGTAACTAACAGATTGAAGTCATGCAGGCCATCACGGTACTGCTTCTTGAGCTAGAACAAGGGAAAAGCCGCTTATCCGAAAACCCACTTAACATCACCATATGTGTGGGGAAGATCACTCGATGGCTAATCACCTTAAAGACTGTCGACGGCGTGGCTAGGAACGCTTACGATAAGGTTCGCAATCTGTTGAGCAAACGCGATCAGTTTTCGAGACGCATGGTTCCTGGACCTTGGATAGATGAGATCATGCATCCAGTTGATCACGATCAAATCTTCTTCGAGAATACCGGGGCCCAATTTTCACTCGACACGGACTCTCGACACTTGCCGAATTTGTCATACTCTTCCATGCCGTTTGGCAACGACTACAACGCCACAACTGACCACTCCGCCCTCATTATCAACAATCTTGAAGACCCACTTCAGTATCCCCCCGATGGTTTCCAGTCCGTCCAATCGCAGTACCCACCTTTCTACGGCAATCCTTTCGCTACTCTCTTTGACCAGGACATTAACTATGACTATGTCGACAACTTTAACGTTGAGCAATGGGACCCAACAGGCGAGCAGCAGTAGCCACGACTCGAACATCGGTGGCATATACTGGCTGTTCCTAAATCTCGGTGCATCTGAGGCAAACATGATTGTCATTTAAGAAAACAGTGGGTTTATGAGCCCAAACTCTGTCCTGATGAAGCAATTTTGTTTGGGCTTCTTTCATTTCGTTTCCATAAGTCGCCTCCTCCACCCCCAGATTGAGCACATGTAGCCGTTAGCAGTGCACAGATGAATACAGGCAGGATGATATCACGGTAGGTTAGAACCTATGGCCGGCTATCACTCAAACTGCAATGAAATGTTAGCAAAGGACCAGATCGCAATGACATTACTAAAGTTTCGATTGCACAAAGCCTTTATATCCCTGGGAGGCTTTGAGGACTCCCAGAGGAAACACTGCAGTAACGGTCTGATGTTAGGCCTGGTGACATCAGTACTAGACACTGCTTTGTGACCAAGATGAAGCCAGGGGCGGCTATGATGATTTCATGGCATAAGCAAACACCTCTGGTTTCGTCAACGCTCATAATCATCTGCGTCTCCTGCTAAGCGGGCACCAAATTCAAGGACCTGAAGGATCTGGAAATACAGACCCCGACTCCTCAACTATGGCCGGAAAAGTTAGGCTACCATATTTTCCAAGTTCAACTCTCGATTTTCTAATATCCGACCAAATGTCACAGCAGGTAGAAGAGGCTTCTTGAGAAGCATGGTGTGGAGTGAGACACTGTCCCCAAACTCCGCTTCCGATAAAATACTCGGTGTCATCGTTGACATGACGGAGCTTTGGAATACTCGTTCACACATCACCCCTTGGAAGTGATAGAAGAATGGCTGTATCCAGAATCGAGAATTCATGTCTCATATCAGTTTATGTATGCCTGTCTTCCTAGTACGACATGTCATGTCGCGAATACAAATGCCCCTAGCAGTGAATGCGCAGAACTCATCAGCGTCTACCATAAACACTGTCCTCCTTACGGAAGCCCAGACTTCCCGCCTTGCGTGGCGGACGTGGTGCAGTCGTACCAGCGCCCTTTTCAGCCCCATTCTCCAAGACCCTTGTGCGCCCGTACATGCCCTGATCATCAACTTCGTCCACGCTACCTGGCTCGAACTCGGCCTCGCGTTTGAAAAGCGCCAGGATGTCCTTCATACTCAATTTACCGATTGCCTTGCCGCCCTCGAGCGCAGCATTGGCTAGCTTACGCTTGGCTTCTTGAAGTTCGAGAATGCGCTCTTCGACGGAATTGTGGATCGAAAGACGGTACACGGTGACATCGACAGTCTGGTTGAGACGGTGCACACGGTCGATGGCCTGTTCTTCGACGAACTATTGAAAGTTAGCACTTGGTAGATACAGGATTAGGATACTATGATGATATACTTACAGGATTCCAGAAGGGTTCCATGATGACCACGCGACTTGCGGCAGTCAGGTTCAGGCCCAAGCTACCACACTTGAGACTGCAGAGCAACACTCGTGTGCGTTTGTCTTCGCGCAGCTTGTGCAAGCTAGCCTCACGTAGATCGTTACGCATACTGCCGTCGTAGCGAGTGAAGTTATAGCCTTGGCGTTTTAAAAAGGGCTCGATCAGATCAAGCATAGAAGTGAACTGTGAAAAGACAATAACCTTGTGGTCCGGCGTTTCCTTTTCGAGGATTGAAAGAAGCTGGCGAATCTTGGTAGAAGGCGTAAGATCTGACGCATCGTATTCTGGATCAGACGCTTCGGTGTCAGAGTCTTCTTCAGAGCTTGCCTCAGAATCTGACTCGGACTCTGAAGTGTTATCATCATCATCCGATTCGAGGCTAGCAACACGATGCGGCTTCTTTGTTGACTTCTTGCGCGCGACAGGTGCGTCATCCTCGCTCTCGGTATCATGCACAATGAATGAGTCAAGTTTGCTCTTACTCTCATCATCGCTATCGGAAGCTTCTGAATCGACAGAGGCTAGGGTGTCACCTCCGCCCTCAGCGTTCTCGTCATCTGTGCCACCGACTTTCCCAAGGTTCTCAGCTTGTTGCTGGTCTTCTGGTACAAGCCATTCGCCCTCAGCCTCATCCTCATCGTCGCTGTCTACGACGACACGACGTTGCCGGGATAACTTGGGAGCTTTCGTTTTGATCTCGTCTTCTTCTTCGTCCTCTTCGTCTTCTGATTCCGGAGCCTGCTTCTTGACCTTATGGCTCTTCTCCTTGTGTTTCCGATGCTTCTTCTTGTGCTTCTTTGACTTCCTCGCCGAGGTGTTGAGATCGTTCTCGCACTCAATGCACCGCAGCGCGCCAGCATCAGCGTTGTCCAAGGTAAGACCGATTTGGCAAATATCGCACCGCTTCGTCTGCACAGTGAGACCGCCAAGCAGGTCTGCAAGGTCATCGGCATCGTCACGAGCAGCTTTGCGAGGCGTTTGAAGGGTCGCCTGTGCACTAGACTTCGAACCAGTAGTCAGAGCATCCTTGTCATCCTTGACATTGGCCTTGGTGAGATTGGGGTGATTGCATGCTTGTCGTAAACGCAGTAACAGTACCAAGGCCCCAATATAATCCTGTTTGGCTCCGCCCATCATTTCGTCGAGGCGCGATTGTGCGCGATCAGACAGGCGGTCATAGAAGGCGCGTTCTTTTGCCGTGAACTCTCCTATGACTGTCTTGACGTTCCGCGCAACGATCTGGAAGGCAGGCTTCTCATCTCCGTCCTTGGACTTGCCACCAAAGTTGAGTGCACCTTCTTTCTTCAGAACTTCCTTGGTGCGTCGCTTCATGAACGCTTTCAAGAAGATTTGGAGTCGCCGCATAGCAAGGTTACCACGACCGTTTTTCATAGGCCCGGATATGGAGTCCTTCCAATTAGACATGTCACAGTAAGGCTGGATACGCAGAAACCTGATTAAACTCTGCAGCTCATCAAGATTGTTTTGCATCGGTGTGCCCGTCAGACACCAGCGGTAGTGCGAGCGGATATCATAGCAGGCCTTGGTCATCTTCGCGTTGCGATTCTTGATTGTATGCGCCTCGTCCAGCATTGTTCGATACCAATTGACGGCAAAGCAGCCCTTCTTGAGGCCGTCTGGACCATCTCCGCAGCTCGCATGCTCGGAGGCAAGGACCTGATAGGTTGTGATGACGACGTCGTATTGCTTGAGCTTGTCCGCCGACTTGGTACGACTCGGGCCATGATGAACAAGGACCTTGAGGGCATGGGACTTGGTGACCTTGGTGTTGATTTCGGCCTCCCATTGCTTGATCAGTGCCAAGGGAGCAATCACTAGGGTTCCCTTACTGGTAGAGTCGGATATCTTGTTCTTCTTGTTTTCTGGCTCCACACCTTTTTCTGGTCGGGCATTGGACAGGATTAGGGCAATGGACTGGACAGTCTTGCCTAGTCCCATGTCATCGGCCAGGATGCCGCCTTTGGGTAATTTCGCCCGCTTGTTGTGCATGCCCGTCTCTTTCTCGATCATCCAGGAAACACCGTCGACTTGGTGAGGCAGCAGTTTGACCTTGAGGCCTTCAACGGTGCCATCGTCCTCTTCCTCCTCTTCGTCTTCAGGCTGGGCCGACTCTTCCTGATCTTTGACCTCGAGAGCTGCCAGTCGGTTGGCCAACGATGCACCAGCGTCATCCTCCTGTTGCTTCTTCTTCTTACGGAGACGCGTTCGCGGGATGTTCTCGTCGTCGTCAAAGGCGCCTTCCAGTAGAGCCTTGATGTTCTCACTAGCCTGGCCAGAGTCGACGTAGGCGTGCATGTCGGGAGCCCCGAAGCGGTCACCCTCTGCGCGGATGGCGACATCCGGGTCAAAATCATCTTCGTCGTCCAGAATGACTGTCTGCCGGGCAGCTTGTAGGGGGTTGTGTGCGCCCATGTTTGCCGGTTGAAAGCCACTACCTGCGCCCATGGTGGAGAAGACGGGCCGAGGGGGGGGATATGAAGTCTGTGCTGGAGCGTTGGACGGCCGTGGTGCAAGTACTGGGGCTCCTTGGGAGGGTCGGGGCTGGAATTGGGAGGCGGGTATTTCCATAAAGTCGGAGGCAGCGGACGAAGCGGTGCTGTGGCGTGGGCCGGAGTGTGCCGAGGGTTGGTGTGCAGCGGGCCGTGGTGCTATCTGGAAGTGCTCCGGGCGACGCTGGCCCGGCTTGGGCTTGTTGAACAGATGCGAGTGCTCCTGACTCTCCCTGGCCTGCTTCAACGGGTTCCTCAGCGGACTCGTCTCGCCGAACTGTGGTGTGGGCGCCTTCAGCTCTTGTAGAGGCTTGGGCGCGGGCGCCTCTGTCGCCGCAGGCTCTCGCTCGCGTACCATGGCGTATGTGTTTGTGGTGGACTGGATGCCTGGGCGGGCTTTCGAGCGTGGTTGCGACGTGTGTGGCCTGTCGTGTCAGTGCCTGGAGCTCTTTCGCGGGCCGTGATCTAGACGCACTGCGGACTGGCGGCTAAGCTGTCACCTTCAAAAAGGCTGCTGGAGTCGCCCAAGTATGAAAGTGCCGAGCGATCTGCCACAAACGAGCTGTCGTTGCCGTCTGAAGCAGCGCCTTTGGCTGTGTGCGGGGCAAAGCTGGGCTTTTGTGGCGACGACAATGAATCCACCGGGCGGAAAGGGGCACGATGTTTTGGACGGCTGGTGCTCATAGGGGGGTTGAGCTGTAGGCAGGCGCAGGCTCATATCGCACCTTGATTTTCTCTGAGAAGCGCCATGTCGTCGTGTTTGTGTCGCCCGATTAGGCATCAACCCTGGGCAGCCCTGGAGCGCTCGCACGTTGCTAGGGCACGCCCACGTGGGGCACACGCGCCTGTTGACACTCTACTCGAACGCGCTGTCACGGGATCTTCTTTGAGCAGAACAACAACAACAGCTGCCTGAACCAGCCGCCCCCTCATGACTCCCTGCCCGGCCAGCTCTCCGTTCCCGCCACTCGCCAATATGCGCCCCTCGATGCATGCACCTACAGTACTACTTATGTGACTCGGCTCGTCACCGCGCACATGTTGTTTCATCCTTTCTCTACCACCTCACATGAACATGTTGCAGCACGACATAAACCACTTGTGATCAATTACCGAAATTCAAGTCAAGCGCTGACGGAAATACCAAGCCACGGCCATACTGTCCACGTCTCAAGAGGCCGACCTGCCGGTTTAGTGACGATACCGTAAGACGGCCAGGAGACCTCCATGGTGAACCTTGATTGCTTACGAACTATTGCAGTGTGTCTTAGTGAGTGAAGACAGATGCACGTGAGCGTCGGGCCGAGAGCATGACGTCTGCGGACAACCGTCGGAGTGCGCTCCGTGACAGACTGCAGCTCTTGTGGATTATCCAAGAGTGTTTACATGAAACACGCAACCAGACAAACACCATGACGTTGTAGAGCATGTCGTCGCTGGGCTTATAGACATCTGGAGGTTTCAACACCATGCTCCAGTCCAACCCTGAGCAGTTCGATCTGAGCATGATGCAAAGCTTCAGAAGTAAGCCCGCGCATCGTCAAGTTCGCCCTCACCGTCTCTGCGGGTTCTCCGAACTTTCCGGGGGCCATCGCATCGATAGTAAGAGTGCGTGCATGCCTAATTCCCTCGATCGTGCCGCGTGCGCAGAACTCGTTGGGACGGATTCATTCTCGGGGTCTCTATTCTGGGAGCTCTCCGTGCTTTTCTCTCCATGATCCCGATACCCTTGGCGTCGTTGCGCACATACACGATCGGTCCTACCTCCATGTTCTTCCACCATGGAAGCAATCTGCGCTGTCCAAACTATCGGCAAATTTGCGCCCTTCCGGCTGCACAGCTTCCGTCCCCACAACGTACAATGCTACGTACCTCGGTCAGCAGTAGGTATGAGAGATGTTGATCTGCATGCTTTGTATATCTTCAGCTTTTTGCATACCCGTGATCAAGGCACACCAGAAGCATGAGATGATGATACGCGCCATCAGCCGAGGATCAATGTAGAGCAGAATAGCCACACGGTTGATACTAGATACCGGTACTGACATCTTTGTGGTACAGCTCTTCAAGCACGTATAACTCTTTTGTATGTGACGAAGGTAAAGTGTTTATCGGATGGATGGAAATGAATAGCAGAAGTAGTGGCGCTGCTTCAGTTCGAAAATCGTAAACAAGGGCAATCAATCGTCGGCAGAATCATACAAATCTACCGCGGCCCGTATCCTTCTCTTGAACAGCCAAGGTAGACTTGGTCGCCCTGTCATACCGGCATGTTGTCGTGGAGCAAATATCGATACTCCTGATTCATCCACGAAAGGCGGGGCGCTGACTCTTTCTCCAGCTTACCAGCTGCGGCAGGGATCCAATTCCTCTCGACCAAGGTAGTGTGCTTGTGGCATGTTTGCGTCTGTGCCGTGTCCATGTCAGCAAACGAGTTTTGCGAAGGCGAAGATCACGTCAACTGGTTGGAGAATGACTCACGTGGTTGCGAGACTTGGTGAATGCCGCAGGTCCCTATCTGTGATCATCGATCTCATCTTCGTTTGTTTGTAGGCAGAGAGTAACGATCTTCAGCGTGTACTGTATTCGTCGAGACTAAGCGCGCACAGGGCTGAGCCCCACCGAGGTTCGGACCTCTTCTCCGTCGAAGCGAGGTCGCAAGCTGCCCCACATTCTTCCTCTGTCTGGCGCGCTGGTGAGGGTCATTTTCAGGTACAAAACACTGCTTTTGGCAAAGGCGTTGGAGTTTGCGGGAAGACCGTTCGGGTGCTCTCACTTCCATACAGGCATTCGCTTGCATTGTTTGCTGGACATGAGCCTCAACAGTAGACGGCGGCCCTGGAAAATGGGCGCGCTCGGATAGGCACAAGGGCTACTCATTAGCGCGCTGTAGCGTCTCCCGCAACCTTGACCCACCCCGAAAGATGCGCGATGGGAACGATTATAGAAAGTGATCGCTTCCCAACATACGCACATCCACGTTGAATGAGGTTTCCATTTAGCCCTCTGCTTGGATCGTACCAAATGCGTGCAAACTAATAACGAAACTTGTCTCGTCTTCTCGGCTAAATCATGATTGAAACCCCAGAACCGCCGACGGGAAGGAACATTTGTCGAAGCCCAAAGCTTTCAGGGGCAAAGGCTTGCTTCTGTTGATCTCAGTCAGAGCTTGTTCCGTCATCATCAACGTCCTGTCGTACCTCCTTGGCTTGCCCGTTCTTACCCTGTTCGGAGAAACATGTACCTTTCGAGTCTTCACAGGTGGTCAATGAAGCTGCGGACACTAGGGTCAACACATATGATCAACGAGCTCGTGGCGGCCTTGGGTGCTGCTAGTATTTCGAAACAGACTGCGCTTGAAGTGTGTTGCATTGTGCATATTCCCCTGGTAGGCTCAGCCGTTGCTGACTTGGGAACTCCACAAACCCACGTGTCTGCATGGGTGTGATCCACGAGCGATCATGTCTAATTGGTGACAACCGATACCACATTTGTGACCACGGATGGACCCTGCTCACCTACCCCGGTCCTTGTCTTCTCTTTCTAGATTAATGTCAAACTTAAAGCCTGGATCTACCACGCTCACTGCAGTACCCGAGACCTTCTTGTTCCACTGCGCAAGGCCACCTTAGGTACTTCAACGATCGATGGCGCCTATCTCAGTCGGAGGGTAGAGCACCACTGGATTTCTCCACGTTCAAGACAATACAATGCCTTCTCAAAATCCTCGAGGGCGACAGGCCGTTGAGATATCATCTGCATTTACTGCTCTCGCTTTCTTTGTTGTTTTGCTACGCTTATACGCTCGCTTTTTTCTCGTCCGCTGCGCGGGCCTCGAAGACTATGGCATTGTTCTTGCCATGGTACGTATACTGAAGAAACACTACGTTCTATTCTGACATGTTGCTAGATTTGCTCCATTGGCCTCACCATTGCAATTGGCTTCCGTAAGTACATTCTCATAGCTCATCGAGCCACATTACTAACTTGGAGTAGAGGCGGAATATGGTATGGGCCAACATCTCAAGGATCTTCAGCCAGAGACTGTGCAAATGTCACTCCAGGTACATTGACAGCCCTCTATGACCGAGAATCGCACTAACACCTGGGCACCAATCAGGCTTTCTTTTCCAGTTTAATCGTATACTACTTGTCTTTGGGATTAACAAAGGCCTCCATCTTGTTACAATACCAACGAGTCTTCACCACGAAACGATTTCAACTCTCGTGTTGGAGTCTCATGACTGTCGTAATCGTCTACGCTCTCTGGACAGTTTTCGGCAGCATCTTCGCGTGCGTTCCAGTACGGGCATTCTGGACCCGAGAACCTGGTGCAAAATGCATTGACCAATTCTCCATGTGGTTGTATGTTCCTCTTGCTCCATATCCTGATTACAACACATGGCTAATACATCACCTAGCACCAATGCAGCAATGAACATCGTGACCGACTTCGCGATCATAATACTTCCCATCCCGGTCATACAAAGCCTAAATCTCGGGCGCAGACAGAAGGTCGCTTTGATTTCCATCTTCGCGGTGGGAGGATTGTAAGTACAACATTCTCTTTCACAAAGCCATTACCTATCAGCATGTCGCATCGGGGGCCTGCGTCATTGTACTTGGTCGCAAGACCAAATGTACGCGGACATGAAACGTTGTACTCGTGTGGCGTGCTCTGGTGTGCTACGTTCCGCGACCACGCTCATCTCCGTTTTGCACACGACACCGACTCGGCTCAAACTAACGAATACACAACAGCGTCTGCATCGTTTCAATACTACGGCTCCACTCACTTGTGGCCATTTCCAACTCGATCGACCCGACATACGATAACCCACCTGCCGCGACGTGGAGCTCTGTAGAAATCAATGTGGGCATTATCTGCTCCTGTCTCCCTCTTCTCCGCCCGATCTTGACACGCTTCATGCCTGGCGCAATGTCCTCAAGGGCCCGGAGCAAGAATGCAGGACCACGACAATACGCCACGATCCGAAGCACACGAAGCCGGAAAGCTGCAACTTCTACAGATGATGACTCGTTGGAGATGACGAAGCAGTCGCACGAGGTGGCGGAGCGCGAGATACAGGTCGTTACCGATATATCAGTGCAGGTTGAGGGGGCATCCAGTGGTACGAGTGTGTGGTCATCACCGGCGACGAAACCCGAGTGGGCGGAACAAGAATTAACAAAGAAGAGCAGCACTGACACGCTGGTCAAGGATGTTGGGCACATGGTATGATTGCCCAGCATATCGTGTATATAGGCATGTCATACTTAATATAATTACAGGACATTGCTAAGGCCTATTAATACACTGCATGTGAGGGATCTGCGCTTGCACGTAACACGGTAGATTCTCGGAGGAACTTTGGTTACATGAAATTTTAGGGACACCAGGTGTTGCCATGATTTGTGCCATTTCTAATCAGACTCAGTCTACTATTAGAGAGCTGCTGCTGTATTCGCTACGAGCCTGAAGAGCTTCAATGGCTTATTAGTATGAAACATAGGTCTGAGAATAATTTGAAAGTAGACAGCTTAAAGTTGCGCTCAGTTCATTCTTAGGGCTTTTAAGACATCGCGCGCGAATAACTGCAGTACCTGGTGAGGACACACGGTCTTCCGATTCCACCTGCGACACGTGAATGCCCGGCAAGTTGGGAACTCCTGTAGAATCTGAAAATTATCTTGTATACTAACATGCTAATAATCCTGTCTCGTGGGAGCTTGCAACTGGATCGACACGTCTTCTGGGGAGACGCTCCTCTCGTGCCCCGCTCGCCAATACATCCTTTCCACCTCAATATCTTCCTCACTGGAAACGTCATCATGCGCATCATTTCCATGGACAAGTTGAGCTTTTTGTTCCAGCGCTGTGAATATATCTGGCTCTGGAACCCCTCTGGTCTGCCACCAGGTCTCGAAGTCTTCGCTTGCAATGCTCGATGTCGCTTCATGAGTGTCACTCTTGGGCTCATCCTCGATCAAATTAAGGCTAGGAGAGGTTCCGCGATCGCGTGATGGCGACGACCGTGTCGGAGAGGTAGGGCTATAGTGCAGTTTGCGGCTGTTGTACGCCCCATCCTGAGTCCCTCCTGGCACTGCCAGAAACTCCTGCTGCCCAACTTCCTCTGCGCGCTCTGGGACTTTTGTCGAATCTGGTAGTATCCTGAGCTTTACACGAGATTTATCCCTTTTTCCGTGCTCTTCATCATGAACACAAGTGGCATTACGCCGTGTGCGCCCGCTAGCCGTTTCGATGCGGTCCTCCGGAACCGACTGTGTTTCCGCTCTTACAGAGGACACACTGGACGTGGGCCTCGCCGTTCTGTCCAAAGCGGTTGGTGTCAAGGATGTGGGACTACCGGATAGTTGGCTTCCCGAGTCGAGCTTGCTTCGACTGCGACGGCGTCTGCCTGACTCTTTCGCAGGCAATACATTTTCAACGTACTTTGTAACAGATCTAGTGAATCGGAACAAACGTCTAGGTTCTGTCAAGTTGTCGCTTCCCCGGTTTTTCTTGTCATGTTGTTCGAGAAGGTCTATTTCTGACTCTTTCAAACGTTGTTCGATTGCGTGTCTTTGCTTGCGACAGTTGTTCCTGCTTCCGCTTAGTAATAACTCCTCGCCATACTACCAAGCAGGTACTGACCTCATATGCTTCACCGTCCTCACTCGATCCTCCAAGGTCATACCAAAACGCTCTTCGTGAATCTGTCGATCTCCGCGCTCAATTGTGGTCCTCAGCATGTCTTCTTCTTCCTCCAGCTTTTCAAACACTCTTATATTTGTGAACCCCTTGATGCCCTCCCGTGCAATACTGAGCGATATGCGCATACACTCCATCTCTCTCTCAATCGCATGCCACTTCATCCTGGCAGCCAGAACATCAACCATCGAGTCCCTCGAAATATCAACTAGATCTTGAATACGATCCAGCATATTCCTGAAAGCGTCTATCGTTTCCTCAGTCCAGGCGACGAGTCGTTTCACAGGCGATTTGGAGAAGCTGGTGGTACTCGAGTCGAAGATACACACTCTGAACAACTCGTCGTATAGGTCTGCAAAGAGGTCCATCTCTTTTGACAAGCCCGCGACTTCAACCCGCGCGTGCTTGGTCCCCTTTGTAAGTTTGCGCATCGAACGACTCAAGCGGAGCACTTCTGCGCCTAATGTGACACCTGCCGCCACAGGGTCGAAAGCTTGCATGGTGATCTGATGTGGACGAGGTCAACTAAAAGAAAATATACGCGGAAAGACTGAAGCGAGAATTACAGGTATGGGAATATATCCCTTTCCGTTATCATCATGTGGAAAGGAGGACGAGCTGACATGGATGCCTCACGCGTTGCCTGACCGGTCAAACGGTGGCTTGGACGAGGCTATACCGTGTCTGACCAACCAGGTATCGCGGGTAAAAGACACGTCGTAGCCCAGGATTGGTGTAAGCAACGAAGCGAGAGTTTGACCACAATCTGACAACGATTTGCGCGACCATCTGGGATATGGGGAGCGGTCGAAGGCACCATTTGTTGGCTCAGCCTGGCGGGCCGTTCACATCACACTGGCACCAGGCGCCGGCGAAATTCGTGTCCGCCCTTTCTGAACGAGAGAAAATGAAGTAGTAGCCTAGATGTATTCATAAATTTATAGTAGAGCTAGCTAGAGTGTCCTAGAGTTGCGTTAATACCTAAGCTTCCCTAATCTTGTAATGCACAAACCTCTAAAAACTATTAATTCATGTCGTGCAGGTGTGGAGCAGGCACGAATATTGCCGCTGCTTGGTGCTGGTCCCGCAGATTGGAGGACGTCTTACGAGCATGGCTATGCAGACTTGAGTAGTATTCGCTGTGCTACTGGCTGTCAAACACGAGTCGATATGCTTTGCAGGAGGAGCCCGGGAGCTTAGCATTCTTTATCGAAGCCATCGCTTGGCGTATTGATGAGACAGGAAGGCACGACACAAGAGTCACAATACAGTCGCCTTATTACAGCAGCAGTCAGAATATGCCGATTAATCAGCTCATGTAGCTTCATTCTATGAGATCGAATCTCAAGTAGACAGACGTTCGCATTGCGAGTCGTGCGCGCGAGGTCTTTTCACTTCCAACTTCATCTCACCAATCCCATCAAGGAAGGAAAGAAAGAAACCAGGGTACCATCTGGCAAAGTAACGTCCACCAACAACGCCTTCAAAGACCCGCAGCCCCCACTCCCAGACATCTCTTTCCAATACACCACCGAAATGATCCCGCATGCATCATCAACAAAACCCTCAGCGATGGCAACGTAACGAAAGCGAAGCTTCCAGGAACCGAATGGAAGGACCAAATGAAAGTCAGAATTGACCAAGGACAGAAGAATGAAAGATAGAAAGAACGAAAGGATTTTCAACGTACCAAAGTGCAGATGACTCATAGTCATATCGCCTCATCGCAGCGCCCCGACTCGACATCCTACTTCGTAACCTTGCTGGCCCCCATGCGCAGATCCATGCGGTCGTCCTTGTGCTTCTTCCTCTCCGCAGGGATCGACTTGCCAGCGAGGACAGCTTGGAGTTTCGGATTCGATATGAGCCTCTTGATAGGGTCCTTGCCGCGATAGTTGTAGACGGGTCGCTTGGGGGGAGTGACTGGCTCATCTTTGCCTTTGACATGTACGGCCTCCTGGACAACAGGCTTGTTGAACATGCGGATGGGATGGGCGGTTTGCGCAGGTTTAGCGAGCCAAATGGAAGGCGATAGAGGGTCTGGGGTGTCCGTGACCTGGGTGGGCTGGGAATTGGCGAAGATGGGGCCTTGGCTGAGGTTGTTGCTGTTGTCGACCGGAGCCTGGATGAAGGGGGAGTATTCGACGCCAGTGGCAGTAGCAAGCTTCGTTCCGCTGTCACTGTTGGGACCATCCGTAGGAACTGCGCTCATAACGGGTCCTTGGGCACGGTGGTTGACCTGCAGATTAGTCGTACGCGTATCGCGACCAGTACCAGTGGTAGCATCAGGCCTAGTGATGCGATCCTGCAGTCTTCGGCCATGCTGGGGACGCGGTCTAGGCGCAACACCGCGGTGGAAGCCGCCACGACCACGATCATAGGTGATGCGACTGGCGAGACTCGGTCCGGTGGGAGCATTGGCAGGTGCTCGAGTGGACTCTGTGTGCGCAGGCCGACGGCGCGGAACCACAGAACGACGCAAACCTCTCGCATCGGGTGGGTGATGGCGGTTGACTCCTGCGTTGGTAGAGGCGTTTCCGTTGCGTCGACTGCCGCCCGTGCCACCACGTCGATCGAAGCGTTCGTCTCTAGGAGCCATGTCGACTTGTGATAGCCAGTAGCTAGCTCACAACCTGTTGTAAAATGGGCTACAAGTTCTTGGGAGAAGTTGCGGCAGTCGAAGTTGTTTGTTGTGATGGTTGTCGGTGTGGGGTCTGGCAACCATGTTTATATACAAACGGGGGCCGCCCGGGAGCTCTTCGGGAGTGCGGCGACGGCGACGGCAAATCGACTCTCCGGGCTGTGCTATTTTTTGGGGTGAATGTGAAGTGAGGCGTGAAGGGAGTAGAGCCTGCTTCGTACTGCTAGAATTGCTCTTCACCATTGCGGGATCTTCTCCGTGAACACTGAGGATGACAGACAAGGATCAGGGAACGTGAAGATGAAAAGGGAGTGGGGTACGACTTCAGAGAATTGGGAATCTATAGAAAAAATAATGGACGCACTCATCCAAATACCTGTGTGATATTCAAAAGCCGACAAACCTTGCTGGCTCCTCACACCATTCGCTCCCATCCCGTTCGAATCGGTGAGTGACGACCCGCAACAAGGTAGAAGAGGTTACATAGAAGAACAAGAGGCCATGAATAAAAATAAAGAACCCATCGCCGTGGGATATGTGATGATAGCGCAATCTGGTGCGCGCCAATTGCGCCTAGAACGTCCGGGTATGTGTGGCGAATGTCGATGAGAAGCATAGATGATACGAAGGGGATCTGGCAGTCTAAATGTGGACAGTCTAAATGTCTTCCATGTTACCCGCCGCTTCGTCCTCGTCACCGGACTCGTAGCTGCCTACGGAGCTCATCTCGTCGTCGTCATCGTTGTCCTTGTCTGAATCCTCGGCAGTGTCCTTGTTGGCGTACTTTTGGACGTACTCTGATGCCAGATTAGCCGGGCCATCTATCTATCCAATAAACGTGGGCACGTACCTTTCACTTTGGCATCATAGCTCTTCGGTTCCCGCATCAGGAGAGCAGCCGCTTCTCCGTTGAGGGGGTCTGTGGGGTTTGGGTATCGTAGAAGTTGGGGGAGGAAGACTTCGAAGATGTTGATCATATCGTACATGGGCGACCATGTCTGGTTGATGACGTCGAGGCAGACGGAGCCGGAGCTGGCAGCGTTTTAGTAGTTGCGCGCATAGCAAAGGAAGAAGTGGGCGTTGCATGGGGTAGCTCCACGTACAGTTCGTCGATGTTGGGATGGAATATCCTGTTTACGAAGCCGATGCTAGGACTCTTGTAGGGATATTGATCAGGCAGCTCAACGTGGATCTTCCAGAGGCCGCCTTGGAACGGTGCTGTGTGGTGTCAACGCGGACCTCTCATCGGGCTGATGTGTACATACTTTCTTCTGGTCCCTTGAACCGGACATAGAATTCCTGCCTGTATCGTGTCAGTCACGTTGTGGTTGGGGTATGATTGAACGGGCAATACGGACACTGCCGACTGTTAGTTAGTGCCAGTAGAAGCGAGACAAGATGCATACTGTTATCGTTGACGAGCGTGACCTCATAGTCGCTCATGAGCCTGGGTTGGATCAGTGTCTCGTTGTGGATGTGGTCGGATAGGATGACGAGGGTAAACATACATCCTACGAGCCGCATTAGTCTTCTGCATGGAGCACCAGAGCCTATTCAACTTACTTCATGACCTAATGTCGACAGGAAAAGGCCGGGTTAGCTCATGTTCTCCTCTATGGCTGGTGGGCATGGCTTCGACCTACATCTGTCTCGATGCGCCTCTTTGGAGAACTCATGGTGGCGATGGATTCCGTGTGGCCTTGATATATTGTTGCGCTGTTCGGTATGATGCTACTCGAGTCGATTTGGGGTTGTGACGGGCAGATGCGCAGCTCGATACGTGAGGCTGGGGTGCCGGGGCTCGTCGCGGGGCTATCGATAGCGGCGGAGGGGCTGGTTTGCTGGCAGCTGGATGGCGTCTTCGCTTTGTTGGCAGTGACGGTTTGTTCCGGGGGGTTTAAAGGGAAGCTGTGGTGTGTTTGTATGGTGTGAGGACGGTACCGAACACTGGTCGCAAGGAAGAAGACGCCGAGTTAGTGAGATGAGTCGCGGTCACGAGCACGGGGAAGTCACGCTACGCTCGGCCGGCAACCTTGGAAGTCACGACCGACCCAGAGGACGCCGTTTGGCAGCGAGTATTGCATCAGCATCCAGAACTTCGATCCGTCACCAATAGCATCCCAGCAATGCCGCATCTCCCCCGAGCCGCGGCTGTGACCAGCCCTGACAAAGGAGGCCGAAGATTGAAGGCCTGGACAAAGCTGACGAGAGCTCGGTCCCTCGGTTGATGCCACACCCAAGTCCAAGGTCCAGTACAAGCTCTACAGCGCAACTTTCTGTACAGCTTCATAAAACCACATCGCTGCCCGCACTAGCCATGCATTTGGCACCACCTCGACGCTTGATTCCCCCATGTCCTCTCCCACAGCCATGTCGCGTGCTCTCGTAAACACACTGCGCTCCCCTTTGCGACCAGCACATGCACTCCCATCTTCGTCGCCAATATGCTCGCTGCCCGTCGCCCAAGCCAGATGGAGCTCCCACTCCCCGCTCGGTGCATCGCTGTCCACGGCGCGCAAACCCGTCACAATCAACACCCTCCAAGCTCTCTACCGCAAGAACGAACCCATCACCATGATCACCGCCCACGACTTTCCCAGTGCGCATGTTGCCGACCATGCAGGCATGGACATGGTATTGGTCGGGGACAGTCTGGCCATGGTTGCGCTGGGCATGGAGGACACGAGTGAAGTGCTCATGGACGACATGTTGCTGCACTGCAAGTCTGTCGCGCGAGCAACCAAGGCCGCTTTCACCGTATGCTTTACACTCTCGATTGCAGTGGACCGCACGCTAATACATACAAGGTTGGCGACCTACCCATGGGAAGCTACGAGATCTCCCCAGAGCAGGCTCTAGCATCCGCCATCCGCATCATCAAGACCGGCCGCGTAAAATCTGTCAAGCTCGAAGGCGGCAAGGAAATGGCACCAACCATTGCCAAAATCACCCGCGCTGGCATACCTCTACTCGCACATATTGGACTCACCCCGCAGCGGCAAAACGCTCTCGGGGGCTTCCGCGTCCAAGCCAAGAGCACTGCGTCCGCAGCCAAACTACTCCAAGACGCCCTCGCAGTCCAAGAAGCCGGCGCATTCGCCGTGGTCCTAGAAGCCGTGCCTGCCGAGGTCGCTACGCTCGTCACCAAGGAACTAAGCATTCCGACCATTGGTATTGGCGCTGGCAACGGCTGCTCCGGCCAAGTTCTGGTGCACGTCGATATGCTGGGAAATTTCCCACCGGGTCGCTTCCTCCCCAAATTCGTCAAGCAGTACGGCAATGTTTGGGCGGAGGCCAAGGGCGCCATTGAGCAGTATAGGACTGAAGTGAAGAGTCGAGCTTATCCCGCACCAGAACATACATATCCCATGTCGTCCGATGTAGTCACCGAGTTTGAGAAGTTGATTGAAGCGAAGCGGAAACCGTAGCATGGAAACACTTTTCTTCTCCAAGCTTCGCGTTGCTTGATATGCCCTAAAACTATTTGGATAGGAAGGCTGCTGTTGTAGAATTCAGCGCTGCTGCTCGTGGCTATATCATCGTACCTAAGTTATGCATTGACATTTACGTTAATGACACTTCATTGGTCATGACCAGCATGCCTCGAAATCATGTAAAAAAAGTGAATGCGCATTTGATCTGCTAAATCGATGAGCAGTAACTCAGCCTTGTGTTGACGATTAGTATTCCTTTGAACCACGGCAAATCCACATCCATGGTCGGTCGCAGTCTATGCAACAGCCTCGGGTACTTCTATACTAGCCAAGACATGCATTGGAATCAGGTAGCGTCACTGTATCCTACTCATGGGGACAAACACGGAAGATCTTTGTCATCTAATGCTGACCGCCACGAGGCCTGACCGCCATCTGGTGATGCCTATGGGGGTTCTCTCGGTACCTGTCATACTATTAGCATCCGCCCTGATCTCTCATCACCCACAGTGAACTTACTTGGTCACAACCCCCGCAATCGAGTCCAATCCCTTCTCCAGCACATCCATCCTCGGGCCATAACTCAGCCTGACAAAGTGATGGCAAGGACTATCAAACAGATCCCTACGTCTGCTAGGGTTCAAGTCGAAGAAAATACCCGGCACGACAATGACCTTCTCCTCCAGACACGCCTGGAAGAAGTTGAGTCCATCGTTGATGCCCTCTGGCAGCCCCGAGAGATCGAGCCACAGGTAGAACGTCGAGTTGGGCATGTACGGGAACTTGAAGCCCATTTCCTGCAGACGCCCAATCACATAGTCGCGCTTGGTGCGGAAGTGCATCTGCAGCGCCCGCATTTCGTTGCGCACCTTGGGCGGCGAGAGCATCTCGACGGCGGCTTCTTGGAACGGCACGTTGCAGCCTCCGTCGAGGTAGGATCCGCAGGATCCGATGGCTTGGATGAACTCCTTGGGGCCGACAACCCACGCCACACGCCATCCTGGGAGGCGGAAGCGCTTGGTGAGACCGTCGATGATGAGCACATCATCCTCGTCGACGTCCTCGACGTTGTCGGCTGCGGAGATGACGGTGCCATCGCAGTTGGTCGTGTAGTTGTATCCGCAGTAGAACTCGTCCATGATCAACGTGGCGCGGTCACGGCAGATGTTCTGGATCTGAGCCAATTCAGGGTTTGTAATCATCTGACCGGTCGGGTTTCTGGGGTTTGATGTGAGGATGACTGATGTACCACGGGCAATCTCCTCTGCGATTTTGTCGGGAGACATCTATTATGGTCAGCGATTCTGAGCGAAGGACGTCATGTTTCGCTCAAAGAAGCTACAGGTGAAGGTAAAAAAAGCCGAGATAACGTCAACAATATCGGAAA
>Ga0265780_10002507_pt1 | contig 24816 bp, 26 predicted proteins | sample P1T30metagenome_FD_192432 | JGI IMG/M metagenome (GOLD analysis project Ga0265780, IMG submission 192432) | Plant litter microbial communities from East Loma Ridge, Irvine, California - P1 T30 | ecosystem: Environmental > Terrestrial > Plant litter > Unclassified | place: USA: California... | reverse complement strand
TGATGTCTTCTCAATGAATGTTCGTGAGCAAAGTACAAGAGATGTTCTAATCGTCAAACAAGCTCTTCGTGGATACATTGTTGTTAACAATACCATACTTCCAGCCTTACATGATACCCGGTCACCTTGCGATCCCAATCTCCCCCTCCAAAGTTGGATGTGCAGCGGCACTACCAACATCTTGCAGCTCGTCATCCTCGCGCCCACGCTCGCGCACAATCACACCACCCTTCCTCATCTCGTCAGCCTCCCCATCAGTCTTCACATTCCCATACGACGACGTCGCCACATGAGTCTCATCCGTATCCACATCAGTCATCTCGGCATCCCGATCATCCGCGGACGTCCCCACCGTAGGCACACGCATCATCGCTGCCCCATGTCCATGCCCATGCCCATGCCCATGAACCTCATCCGACGACAACCTCATCCCCGCCCCAACTCCGGACTCCCCGTCGAGACCTCGTTGTTCTTCTAGTCGTCGTCGTTGTCGCCGGCGCGATTGGACGTCTCCGCCGACAATGTACCTGAAAGCCGCACACGCGACTCCAAACGCTACGATCGCGCTCGCGATGCTGAAACCCCGGCGGTAGCGCGGACGGTCGTCGGCGCGGAAGAGCTGGGCGCCGTAGATGCCGCCTATGTTGGCGCCCATTATCACTCTGTCGAGGTGTTATCGGTCAGTTATTGGTACGGCGGCGATCACAGTTAGACCAAAAGGAATTACCCAGAAATCAAACCGGGTAAATTAATGGTTGATTGATGATGTTGGAAGAAGGGAAAGACTTACAAAGCCATGGCCAGCGCCCTCTGCTCCGAATCGTCGCAGGTCAACGACATCCAGGAGACGTTGAGGGCGTGCGAAAAAGTCCCGAACATCTGCGTGAAGACGACGCCGAAGTAGCTGGCGCGCTGGCTGTTGAGCTCGCTGAAGATGCGGTTGAGGACGTAGCTTAGCATGTGGAAGCTGAGGCCGACTATGACGGTTTCGCCGCGGCGGGAGCTGGTTTGTAGCTGTTAGGACGAAAGTTGCAGGTTTGTTTGGGTTTATTGAGGTGGAGGGTGGTATGTCTGAACTTACTACCGATCGGAAATGTAGCTGAAAGCGAACGCGATTGGGATCTGGATGAATAGGCCTACGCAGGCGAGGGCGTTGGATTTCAGGCCTTCGAAGCCTAGACTGCGGACGATGGTGGGCGCATAGGTGTCGAAGGCTCGCGTTGGACCGCTGTTGCATAGGGTGATCAGGAAGTGGGTCCACATTCTCCAGTCGGTGAGCTGGGTTGGTAGGCTGTCGTTAGCGACCTGACCTCAAAGAGGAGAAAATCGGCGAAGTCGATGCAGGGAGGGAGTGTTCTCACAAGTTTCTTAAACGACACCAGACCAATCCGCTTCTTCTTCTGCCCTTTCATCGGGTCATCGAGCAGCACTCTCGTCTTGAGAATGTGCATGCTCCTTTTGCTGAAGAGTTGTACGCCAGGAAGGAAGGCACTACTCGAATTGCTGGAAGAGTCCGGCAGTAAGAACCCAAACACTAGGGCGTTGACGCAGGTGAAGCTGCCCATGAGGACGAACAGCCAGAACCATCCGGGTCGATCCGCGACGCCGCGCATGTGCAAGATGCCGAAGGCGAGCATTTTGGAAGAGGCTTGGCCGAAGAGTATGCCAAAGTAAAAGATCATTACCCGCTTTGCTGTCTCTTTCCTCGTGTACCATGTGCTGAGATACCAGAGGGCTCCGGGTCCGAACCCGGCTTCGGTTATGCCGAGGAGGAAGCGAGTGACCATGAAGGAGGCGTAGTTGGTTTGGAAGGCCTGGAAGCAGGCGACGGTACCGCTGTGATCGAGTTAGTTCATGGCTTATCTTGTTCGGTGCGTTGCGGTCATGTCTGATCTCAGGGATTATAACGCACTAACGACGAAGTCAGCTGGCGAAAACCCGAACTGAAGAGACAAGAGGGCTTACCAAGAGGAACATCTGAAGAGTCAGCCACCGAGCCGGGCCAACGCGGTAGATGACCATATTCGAAGGAAACTCGAACATCACAATGCCGAGCGACATGAGTTGCTGGCCCACATTAAACTGGTTTTGAGTGATATCAACATCTTCCATGAAGTCGTCTGTGAGGGCATTGGCTATGTTGCCCTTATCGAGCTCTGCGTGCCGCGTCAGTGGCCGCCCGGAGCTACCAGATAGTGCCTTTCTGACTTACGGAGGCAGAAGTAGCCCGATATCAACAAGGGCAGGATCAAGAAATCGAGTCTGATCGGCAGTCAGACGGAAGTTGATCGAAAGATTATGGCGCATGAACTCTTACTTGAGCCTGGCTTTCCTCTCCTCCACTGTAGTCCAATCCCTCTCGAGTGTGGGAACCGCATTCTCGTCGACTCGCGACGGGTGTTCCGCCTTAGCCATGCACGCAAAGTTGTGTGCGCGAGGAAACTAAGGTAGAAAGCTGGCAATCATGGCGGCGGCGGCACATATGTACGATTTCATTCCTTATCAGTGTTCCTCAACGTATCGTGGCAATAGCTCATACTTCGACTGCACCATTGGACGGTGGAAGAGGAGTTCCAGCAATATGGGCTTTGTGGTGAGTTCGCTTGCCATTCGGGACCTGAGGAGTCGAGTGAGAAGCACAGGTAATCATACAACTGGCCATGTACCTTTCGAAGCTTTCGTACACGTTACAGAGTCCTGCCTATCTAGATGTCGCTAATGTGTATATTGTCTTGCCACGACTGTCGGTCTCGAGATCTGATAGGTTATTTGTCTTTTGCGCAACAGTCAGGCTGTGGCAGAGAAATGAGTACGTTGCCCTCTGTTCAGCAATATACTCAGCTCACCGGGTTGATCGGATTGATCATTGATATCAGACTCAGGTACGCAAACCAAGGATTGTATTATGGTCCTCTTGAAGCTTGTGGTGAGGTCAAGTGTGTGCCCGGGCTTTGCGGTGGTCAGCGGCAGGAGTGCACGTGTTTCTCACTGTACTCATATTGGTCGAAAGTACTCTGTCAGATGTACGGGCTCAGGTCTATTTCTTTGGAGTCTGCATCAGTTGGATGGATTGTGGTGATTTGTTAAATCGGTTACCTTCAGGCCACCAACGAAGGAATCGGCCAAGGCCATTTGGGAGGAAAACAAGCTTTCGTTCCACGCCGGCCACCCAGCCACCGCACACTAGACCGAGAGTGACTAACAACACTCATCGGACAAAAGTAAGTCCCATCCAGAACTCAACACTACTGAACGGAAGGATGCCGATGAGATCCTCCATGGAATGTTCTCGCGTTTGCGTTATATCCATATACTACTTATAGACGAACGACCCAAGGCACCGGATCTGACTTGACGACCGATTCAGCATCAACACTTCCACCATGGCGGATCTTTCCACGTGTCCGCCCCTAAACCGCTCGTCGGTGCAAACTGCCCACAAGCGAATCGAGAAATACATCCATCGTACACCCACAGTCACCTGTGAGACAATAAACCAGATTGCATCTACGCCGGGATCTGAACGCTGTCCAAGTACCGGGCCGAATGTAGCCTGTGAGCCTGCGCCTCACACGAGCGATGTACACGGCAATGCTTCGAATGCCACGGCGAATCCGAATGTTAGGCTTTTCTTCAAATGCGAGAATCAGCAAAAGATTGGCGCCTTCAAGGCACGGGGAGCTTTTCACGCTCTTGGCAGATTGATCGAGGAGAAGGGTATCGAAAGTGTGAGGCAGACGGGCGTTACAACGCACAGTAGTGGTAAGTCTTTCGATTATGTAAAAAATCAATGGCTGACGAACCCCTTCCAAGGCAACCACGCTCAAGCGCTAGCTCTGGCTGCGAAAACACATGGCGTGCCAGCTCACATTGTAATGCCCACCATTTCCACGCCCTCCAAAATCGCAGGAACCAAGTCCCACGGCGCCAATGTGATCTTCTCCGGCTCCACGAGCGACGAACGGGAAGCCGTCGTGGCAGATGTCATCAAGAAGACCGGAGCAACTCTCGTCCCACCCTACGATCACCCAGATATCATGCTCGGACAAGGCACGCAAGCTCTAGAGCTCGAGCAGCAGACCATCGACCTCATCTCCGAAAACGCAGGTCTAGGAATCGCAGGGAAGAGTGGACTCGATGCCGTCATTGCTCCTATAGGTGGTGGCGGAATGCTCTCTGGAATCTGCACTGCATTGGATGGTACTGGCATCAAGGTCTTCGGCGCCGAGCCGAACTTCGAAGGCGCCAATGATGCTGAGATTGGCCTGAGACAGGGCGAGCGTGTTGAGAAGGTGAAGACTCTCACCATCGCCGACGGCCTGCGAACGCCCGTTGGTCAGATTCCGTGGTCGGTTATTACGGACAAGTCGAAGTTGGCGGGTATCTACAGCGTTGACGAAGAGCAGATCAAAGCCGCGTTGCGCGTGAGTAGAATCCCTGTTCCCGGTTGCCACATCTGCAATTTCTAATCGTGTTCTAGCTTCTCATGGAGCGAGCAAAGATCTTCTGTGAGCCATCTGCTGCCGTGCCTCTGGCGGTCATGCTATACAACGAGGAGTTCAGAAAAGTGGTTGAGCGTGAAGCAGGACCCGAAGGATGGAATGTTGGAGTCATCATCTCGGGAGGCAACACTACGATGGAGGCCATCGCGAAGCTGTTTGCGCCGTCTGCGAAGGTTGGTGAGCGAGCGGAGGCCAAAGTAGGTGCGCAAGGCGAGAGGATTGCTGAGAATGTGGCTGGATAATTAAATAGGATAATCGTAAAACTTGCTTTCTTGAAACTCGATACAGCTATGACGGATCAGCTACGGGTGAGTGCCGGTGTAGATGCAGTCTCTTCCCATTCCCCGTTGCTCAAGCTTCAAGCATATTTGGTTACAAACTACTAAACGACTCCCTAATCAAAAAGCTTGAAGCCACCAGGAACCTGCGCCTGGAAAACGCCCCGAGGATCGTATTTCTTGCTCACAGCCTGCAGCTTCGCCTTGTTCGCGGCACCATACCCACTGATAGGATCCTGCCATTCAGCGGCGTAGTTGAGGTAAAGGTACTTGTTGTACAAACCAAGCTTCTTTGCTTCAGCTTCAGCCTCCTTGAAGAGGTCCTTCGAGTGTCGCTCGATCCGGGTGTCGTCGGCGCTCGTGTCCCAAGATACTGTCAAGAGCAGGTTGAAGAGATTGCCATCGCTGGCGTCCAGGCCGAGCGAATTCCCGCCGCGGGACTTTGCTTTCGAAGTGATTACTGTCGGCATGGGCTGGAAACTCAGACTGTATGCGAGGCCCGGCACGTCGATGAGAGGCTGGACCGTACGGTTGGCGATGTCGAAGATAGTGGACATCATCCTGGCGCTGTTGCCGAACGTTCCAGTTACGAAGAGCTGTCTTCGGCCGATGGGATCGGTTCCCGCGAGTTCTAGGGTGAAGTCGGTGAGGTTTGAGATTCGCATCGTGCTGAAGGTCTGGGGGAGGGAAGTGAAGTTGGCGAAGACCGGAGGGTTGACCTCCGCTTTGGTGTACTCGAAGTTGCTGGCGGTGTACCACGAGTTGCCTGCGGCTGAGAAGACGTAGCTGTTGATCAGCGCGGCGTATGGATCGTACTCGGGACTGCCAGTCAGGGCTTCGAAGGCAGCGAATTGGGCATCCTTGGTGCTGATATCGTGGCCGATGAAGCCGCCCCTACAAGTCGTAGGTCAAAATGTGTTCAGTGTGATCCGGGAAAGAAGCTATCTTGCTTACCAGAATTTGCCTTGTTCGAAGGCAGTAGACTCGAATGCAGTGACAATGCCGAAGTTGTTCGAGCCACCTCTCAGAGCAAGCCACAAGTCAGAGTGCGAGTCTTTAGTCGCATTGACAATTGCTCCAGATGGTAAGACGATCTGCGATCGAAGGTGATCAATTTTCCACTCTTCAAGGGTTGGAGGTGAACAAACTTACCTCGAATCTGACAATGTTGTCACAAACGAACCCATGACGGGGCGAGAAGAAGGAAACGCCGCCTCCCAGAGTCAGTCCACCGACACCGACAGTGGCCACTCTGCCGCCTCCGATGGCAATTCCGAGAGCATCGAGTTTCGAGTACACGTCTGCCCATCGGTTGCCCGGTCCAACAGTAACCGTGGAGAGGTCACCAGATGGTGTGACCTGGTTGATTCGGCTCAGATCGACTGTTATGCCCTGCTCGATGTTCGCGGCGCCAGCGAACGGAGTGTGACTAGCAATGGTCAGTCAGCGATGTCAAAGCATCGAGGCATAGACAACTTACCCTCCGCTTCGCACGGCAAAGTCACATTTGCCAGGCAGAGCTTGACCTCCGACGTTCAAGAGCGACACTGCGAGAGCAACATCGCGGCTGGTGGTCGGTGTGACGAGACATGTGGGATTCACATCTCCTTCTTGCGCGCTCCAGTAAGAAGCAAGGGATTCGTTGTAGCCCGTGCTGCTGGGGTAGAAGACTTTCTTGGGCAGTGCAAGTTTGAGAGCAGCACACTACGTCAAGATGAAGTTGGTCAGCTTTTGCAAAGACGGTTGAGTTAGAATGCTTGATAGGACCATATGGCTGGACTCACGCAAGTCTTGCCTTTGGAAAGGTACTCGTTGGCCACGGATTTGGCCATCGCAGGAGCGCCGACCGAAGACGCCGCGACGGTCTGCGCACCAAGAAGGAGGCCCAGCAACATCTCGTTCGTTCTCACCATCGTGATGACTTTGATCACCGCAATAAGAAACCGGACAACTGATCGGACCGTACAGGAAACCGACGAAAGTCATTCCGAAGACAAAATATTTATTCTTCCCATTGCTCATGCAGTGCGACTGCAATCTGTCGGCAACCGAGGCCAGCGTGCATCTCGCTACATAAAATCGTATCATCCTCGTTTGCAGGGATCCGTTAACCGACGTTCTGGACTGGACTTGGGACTACCAATCACGTCTATCAACATCTATGACAATCGTAAGTTGCTCAGTCTGAAGACCCACTTGGATCCGATCCTAGGATCTGCATGGTTTAGAGTGCGGCCCGGGCGCCAGCCATATTTTGCTTGTTCTCCGTCCCTACAATTTGTCCGTCCTGCTTGATCCGGACTAAGTCGTTATGCGACCTTTCTCTGTTGTATTGCAGCGTTCGCCTTGCTAGTCTGTGAGCGTCGAGCCTGCGCGGCTTCTATCATAGCTCGTATGTGTTTTTGCAAAACTCAATATCTAGCTTGCACGATTCGGTATCTTGGCTGAGCTCCGGGGGTGTCTGGATGTGGTCGTACGATGTTCCACGGAGTGAGGTCTATCCAAACCTTATGAGAAAGTCTACTGCTAATTAAGGGCCCGAAGGCCCACAGCGTCTCCAGAAAACAGTCTAAGACACAATCAACCTATTACACGCATGTTCTTAGACAGCGTTAATCGTGAACTCTAGCAGACTGTCATGCTGACCTTGGCTATAACGCCCTGTCTGTCTATGCCGCCATCCGTCGATCTTCCGTGCCACCTCTCAAAAGCGTGTCCACAATCTGCGCTATCGCCCACACTTTCTCCTCCTCGTACTTCCTACAGACAATTTGCAACCCGACCGGAGCACCGTGGTAAGCATCCGGATCATACCAGCTCCAGTTCAATCCGTCGAGGTCGTTCAAAGGGATATGACTGGCGTCAGCCAGGTCGACTTCCTTGTCCGCGTTCGTGACAGGTATCACCGCAGCGCTGTAGTCCAGGTGGTTGACAATCTCTGTGTAGCCAATGTATACTTGACGTCCGGGTATGACAGCAGCGTGAGGGGCGACAGGCATGATGAACGCATCGACTTCGCGACCATCAGCCGTGGCGGTACTGTTCCAGTACTCCAAGTAGGCGTCGCAGCTGTCTCTCGCTGCGATTGCAAGTTCCTGGATCTTGACGGCCGAGAAAGGAGCCGCGGGCTCGAAAAGCTGGCGCAGAGGTGGAATGATCGGCTCGCCGGAGAGTCCGAGCTGTTTGTGGATGTCATGACCGCCATCGGACTGCAGGAAATCCATATGGATTTGAGCCGCGTCACTGTGCGAAGGAGGATTCCAATCGATGACCTCGTGACCAGCGCCAGTCAGAACATCTTCGATCATGCGGAGACCTCTCGCTATCGGAGGATGAGGCCGCATGAAACCGTCGTTGTGGAGGATCCCGATTCTGAGGGGAGCGCCGGCAACAGCCCGACCATGTTTGTCGACTCTTCCAACCACTTCCTGCTCTATGTCTGATCTCCAGGCCAGCGGGATAACGTTGGGGTCTCGCAACCATGGGCTGGTAGAAAGGATAGCCGACATGACCAGCTTCAAGGATCCGATGGAGGTTCCCATGACGCCAATGGAGGCGGGTGCGTTCAGTTGTCCAGGGTTCGTGTTTGCTGCACGTTTAAAAGAAAGGCGATTGTGGGTGGGCTTGAGCGAATACGTTCCGCAAAAGGCGGCTGGTATTCTGACACTTCCTGCCACATCGCTTCCAAGTCCCACCGAGCTTCCTCTCATAGCCTGTAGTGCCGCTTCTCCTCCTGAAGACCCGCCGCACGAAAGTCCTTGTACGACGGGGTTGGGAGTGTGACCGATGATGTTGTTGATGGTCTCTGACCACATCAGTGTCTGTGGCAGGCTAGTTTTGCAGTAGACTACAGCGCCTTGCATTAGGAGCTCATCCACCACTTGACTTTGCGTCTTGTGGAGCTTCGTCTGGTCAGAGCTGCCTTCGAAGGTCCCAATCCATCCGATGTAACCCATGGTTGTTTCGACGCCGGCGACGTGGAATATGTCTTTGAGACTGACGGGAAGGCCGTGGAGTGGTCCCATAGGCTTCCCGTTTTCTTCAAAATACCGGTCGAGCTGTGTGGCCCGCTCTAGAGCTTTGTCAAAGAAGATCTCGTGCATGCAGTTGCCGATCTGTTGTGCAATTGCGGCAGATTTGCAGAATGCTTCGGTGACCTCCAAGCTGCTGAGGGATCGACTGGCCAGTTGCTCACATAACTTCGGACTGCTCGTTTTGATAATTTTGTTTTCTGCTTCGGATAGAAAAGACTCGATGAAAGGCCCGGTCAGGCGTCTCTCCTTTGCAGCACGATCCTTGTCTTCCTGTGTGATCTGCCAGCACTCTGGAATCTTGGATGCAATGCTGGCGACTTTCGCCGCGGCACATTCTTGCCACGAAGATTGGGACATGGCTGCAACGGTTTTGGTTAAGGTATGCGCCGAAAGCTTGTGGCGAGGTGTCTGGCAGGACCACTACTGGGGGACACCAGCTCGACCGTGAAGAGCTAGATGGTTCGTTCCTTGAGTCTCGCTTCCCGGCTACTCTGCATGCATCACGCTTTACCGTTTGCGGCTGGTCCGGGTGATAAGACACTTGAGGTCGTATAACCCCTGCTGCACTCACCGCTGTGCAAACCAGAGGGGCGACGCTGACGCATCGCCTTGATGGAGGGCTGATGTCGAGCTCGTAGTAGGAGTCTCCATTACCAGTATCCTTCTACTTTTCTGGTATGGCTTTGGGACTTTGCATGAGGTTGTTTGATGAATAAAGGAATAGGACACGTCGAGAAAACTTGCGGTTTTCAAAGGTGTAGTCGTCAGGGTTAGGGTTGGGGTTGTCACCAGATGTCAATATTGAGTCTACATGTCTTTACGTTGGTCAACGGACGACTGCGATACATGTCAGACGTTTTTGACGCATGGCCGATATCTATGACTAAGCCAATATCTCTATAGCACAATCGGATCACATTGGTGTGGGTTTGAATAAGATTCCACAAAGGCAAGTAAGACTTGCTGGACTTCACTGACCACAACATTCGCTGTTTGGCAGCGACTTGTGTTTCGATGACGAAAGACTTTGTTCTTTCTACCTTACTCTGGACGATGCACTTGAGCATAGTGTTGAATGAACAAGATGATGTCGTATCAACAAGAGATTGATTGTATAGGTCAGTGAGAACCAGGCGTCTTGTCGGGACCACCTGGATCCGGAACCAAGAGAAAGCCCGCGATCAGACAGGAATTAATTCAATTCTCCCCAGCAACGGATTTCGACAATCACATTTGAGCAGAATCGCACTGAAATCCAACGAAGATCCGACGCCAAAAAATAAAAAAAAACTTTATTTTCCCACACAATATGTCAATCGATCAAAACCAAATAAACGTACGTCTGATCAATAAAAGTAGATGTGCCCTAAGACGGAGTTGAACCGGCGACCTCGTCATTGCTACTAGGTACTAGTGACGCGCTCTACCAACTGAGCTATCAGGGCTGATGGGATGAGGAGCTTTTGGGTGGAAAGCTCACGAACTGCTGTTCGATGGGATTGGGGACGGGGCTGTTTTTTATGAATGTTGTGCTACGGAATGCTAAGAGGGTTCGATCGAATTGCGGACCTGAGGGGGGATCGAGTGGTGAGGTAAGGTCCTGCACAAGGGGAGTTCGCCAGAGTGAGATGAATGCTGTATGACCGAGGTGATGTTTTGTTTTGTGTCGAGTTCGTATTCTGCCAGATGGAGTGAGATGGGCGGGTCGTGGCGTGTATCTTGATGGCTTTTGCTCCAGCAAGTGATCCTAACCCTCCCTCCATACTACTACCATCCATTGATACCTCGGCGCGACCAGTCCAGTCTAGTCCAGTCCGGAGCAGCCAAGTGATCACCCTCCCCATGCCTACAACGCAACGTTCTTAACCCTCTTTGCCAACCCATCAGCACCCCCATCAAAGTCACCTCCTCGTTTGACCGGGCGTTCTTTCAACGCTTCTATAATCGTAAGCAGCGACAACCAGCCTGTAAGTAGCAGCAGAAGCCAAAAAAAGTCAGCAAAACCAGGTCTCTCTCTACACAACAGAAGCAGCTTGCAACATGTTGAAGTGCTACATCTGCTGCAGGATTGTCTCAAGAGTGGCCCAACCTGGCGAGTGCATCAGCTGCGCGCCGAGCGCGGCGTCTTTGGAGGTCGCGACGCGGCAGAGGAGGGAGAGCTCGTCCTGTTGAGGCGGAGTGGGCCGAGAGGTTAGCTGTGTTTGATCATATAGGTGAGTACAAGGGAATGAGAATGCAAGCACGAACCTTGCTCAGGATGTCGAGGCTGGCGATGTAGGCAAGCAGGTGGAAGTCAGAGACCGCGACAACGCCTTGTGGTTGGTCCAGTGCGACACGATTTGAACCAGCTCTCAGTTGCTTCTGCAGCTCTCTAGGTTCTTGTGCTTCGCCGATAATTTCGCGATTCTCAACTGCGAATTGACTTTGAGCGAACAAGGGCTGAGCCTCCAACGGGAAACCGTGGGTAAGGGTGATGAGCAGGTATTCCACAGGAAATGAGGGTTTGGCGTTTTCTTGCACTCTCGCGCCGTACTCGTTGATGCGTGTGTAGAAGACTTCGGGAATGTAGCGGACTCGGCCGAGCTCGTTCTCTTCGTCCTCGTCTTGCACGAGCATGACTGCGGGTTCGGCTGAAGGCTCGATGATATCTGCGCGTACCATCTCGACGGCGGAGTTGCTGGCTTGATAGGCAGCCACGGCGATCTGGCCTTCGTCGTCGCCGGAGATGACACATGTGACAAAGTTCGATCCGAAGCGTCCAGTGTCACACCACTTCGAAGGACGAGGGTACTTGGCCTGGTATCTCGCCGCGAACATGATCTCGAGCGACGAAAGGAAGTACGAGTCGATGTGTCGCTTGCAAAGAGCCGTTTGATCGGGCTCTGTGGGCGGTGTAAGATCGCTGAAGATGACGCCGACTCTTTGCAGCCCGCAAAGCGCGGCCAGCTCATCTATTGCTTCCTCATTCTCCCAATCTCGTAAAGTCACGCCATCGACTTCGTTAATTTGGGGTGGCTCGTAGATGGCCTCGACCACAGCTTTGGTACCAAGCGGAATCACGTCGTACGCTTCGTAGCGGCCGTACATGAACCCAATGCGCTGGCATCCAGTTTGACGCCAAAACTCGATGAATCTGTTGACCACCTGAGAGTCGGCAATTTCCACGTGGTCCACCATACGGTATTCCTGGGGCTGCAGTGTGATTGCCGAGGGTTGGCATTTTGTGCAGATTCCCTGAGGGAAAGGCTTGTGGCCTGAAGGGCAATTGGGGTTGACGCGGTAGTATGGCTCTGTCAGAGGCGGCATGTAAGAGCTTCCCGAGTCGTACTTGTTCTTGCCTTGGTTCAACTTCCGTAGGTATGAGTGGTATGACAGATGCTTGATCTTCTTCTCGGCCAGATACTCTTTGTTGTACGGTTCGATAGGCATGCAGTAATCGCACATACCCTTGGGTCCGTGTCTGCACATCTTCTCGTCTTTCTTGCGGTGAATCTTGCCGTCTTGCTGATCTAATTTGTCATCAAGCGCTGACTGCTTGACCGTCTCCCACGGATTCTTGATGAGTTTGACCTTGTCACCGATCGGTATAGGTATGCTGGACACGCCCTCCTCTTTGCTGACTTCCTTGCCGTTCAGTCTGCTGGCCGATGTAGAGTTTCCGTTTGTCGCAGGTGCATCTTCTTTGTAATCCAGGTAGACTTGCGCTCCATGAGTGAGACCGATCTTGCCAAAAGTGAAGCCCTTCAGTGATTCAATCGGTCGTGCCTCGCCGCCGTGAGGTTTCGGGCTGATGGTAATAGATGAGGGTATGACGCCTTCTGGCAATTTTTCGACGACTTGCGGTAGGACCGATGCTATGTCAGTTCCCGACTCGACGGTCAAACGGAACTGGCCATTGCGGCTTTGGAAGCGGAGGATCATGATGGCGGTGTTGTGGATGTTGTTGGATCTGAGTGAAGTGGCCGATCACTGAGGGTGTTGACAGCGATCGCGGTGCTGTCTGCTGTGTGGTGCGGTGAGTGATACTCCTGAGGTTTGGATAGTTGAGATGAGTAATCGAAGTGAGGTTGTAGGAGTTGAGGAAGTGTGAATGTGTCGCCACTTCGTAAGAGTGTGATGAATGTCGGAGCTCCAGTGGTGAAGCACAGGCTCATGTCAGGCACAGATGAAGCAGCTCAAGTAGAGAGAGCAACGTCACTCGATGAAACGCGGGGAGCACAGAGCAGAGCAGAGCCGCATGGATTGATTGATAGGCACGGAAACGGAAGCCGCCCGCGAATTCACTTGCAGGGCTCGAGGGGGCCAGTTGTCGACTAGGTATTAACAAAGCAAGGTAGACAATAAGCCTAACCCACGTCGCAACTCGCAACAACACCACCACCACATACTGCGTCGCACCATCTCGGTTTCTGGAAAATCGATGTCCGTCTCTGGCATGCGCGCATAGTAAAATCCGACAAACCAACAACAAGCGAACACCTGGCGCACAACCAAACAGAAGGAACGATAGAAAGACATCACGACTACTCACCACGACCCAAACGACGGCGACAACAACAACAACACCAAAACCGCCCACAATGGACAACACAACAAACTCAACCTTCAACGGCACCTTCGACTCCGGCAACGGCACATTCAACGGCACAGACTCCTCCTTCATCCCCCCCGGCCCCAAGCCCTTCTGGACCGGCCTGCTGCTGCCCACAGCCTACCTGATAATCCTGATCGGCTCGCTCTACAGCTTCTCCTCCGTCTACCGCCAGCGCCAACTCGCCCGCGCCTCCAAGCTCGAGCCCTGGTTCCCGCAGCACATCACCCGCAACATCTACCTCAGCCTGCTGCACCTGGACCCCGAAGCCGCCAGCAACGGCGACAACACGGACAAGAAGCTGAGCAAGGTCCCGGACTCGGTGCTGAAAGCGGCCCTCTTGAAGCGCGCGGTCGAGGACATTCAGCGCATCGTGCAGCTGCGGCAGGCCAAGCCTGCCCTGCAGACGCTGCTGCAGAGGGGTTCCGTGGGCGACGAGCTGTGGCAGCGTTTCCAGCGCGCGGAGCAAGAGATGGAGATTGAAGTCAAGGATGTTGTGAACGAGGTATGTTTCCCCCGGATTTCTTTTCTTGAATTCCTTTTTTTTTCGTGGAAAGAAAGATCAGAAACAAGGGAGTCATGAGAAAGCTAACCACATGTCTCCAAAACCAGGCCAACGCCTTCACCCCCAACTGGGGCCAAGTCATCTTCCAATCCGCCAACGAAATCAACCAAAACATCCTGCTGAAAGCGCGCATCGGAGAAATGCAAGCCGAGCTCGACGCCGACAAGACGTGGTGGGCGAACAAGCGCGCGGGGATCCAGAGCCAGTTTATGAAAGAGCTCGAGGGCGATGCTGAGGATGCGGCGGCTGCTGTTGCGCCACCGGCAGCGACGACGAAGAAAGCGAACAGTGACGATGATGCGGTGTTGGTGGAAGCTGGAGGGCCGGCGCAAGCGCAGGGTGGTGGTGGGAAGAAGAAGGGGAAGAAGTGAGGTCGTTGTCGTCGAGGTGCATGAGATGAGCATGGGTTTTGTTTGATCTTGGCCGGGAAAGCGATTGGTATTGTCTTTTGGGGATGCATTAGCTGGTGTCATGGGGGTTTCCAAACATCGAGATGCCTGAGTCGATCGTCTCGAGAGTAATGCGAGTGCTTGTCACGTTTTATTTCCATCGCAATGTGTGGTACCTAAAGATTTGACACAACCCAACTATTGCATGTAACAGGAAAAACATTTTGATACTATGAACCCCCACTTAGAACCGAGCATCCTAGGGTATTGTGGCCATTAACAAACAAAACATGAGAGAAACACTGCTATTACCCTAAACACAATCTTGTCATCTCCGTTCTCGCTGATCTTTCACTTTTACCAGTTGGTGTCGCGGTTAGCACCGCCAGCTTCGCTTCCGACAGGGGCCTCCTCTCCATGGTCTGTGCTACCTCTGTCAGCAGCAACCTCGCCGCCATTGGTAGCACCGTAGTTAGCCCTCTTCACTCCAGCAGGTCTCCCAGTGATGTCCTGCCAAGTAGCGCCGAATCTTCGGCCAGTAGAGGCAAGAAGACCCTCCTCTTCTTCTTCGCGCAGGTCATCGTCGAGCTGCTCCTCATCCAATCGGGGAACGCGGAATAACATGACCAGGAAGACGACGAGGAAAATTCCGAGGAAAGCGAACTGGGCCCAGAAGTCCACGACGCCGAAGAAGGGGAAGTTGACGGCGATGCGGTTGAGGAAGGTGCTGACGACTGTTGGCGTGCAGACGAGGTGGCTGACGGGGTTGTCGTTGCGCTCGGAGCAGGGCTTGATTGCTTTACGATGGTTGCTGCAGTCTGGCTGCAGGTCGCCTTGGCTGGGGCGATCGCAGAAGGTTTGTGCGCCGAAAGTGGAGTACTGGGGTGCGACGATCATGGTGAGCGCGTAGTTGAGGGCGAGTACGATCAGGGTCAGAAGGACGGTGGCCATGAGCATGGCGTTGGGTGTTGTTTGACCCTTGCGGATCCTGAACAGGGTGATCCAGAGGAAGCGGATGCCGATGGTGGCCATTCCAACGACGGAAGAGGCGAAGAACAGCATCGTCAGGAGGAGGAACAGGACGTAGTCGATTGGGAAGATGCGGCTGGAAATCGTCATGATGTAGTTGATCGGGTTGAAGATCTTGGTGTGGCCGAGCAAGAAGCCGCAGTGAGAGCGGCAGACAGAGTTCTTGATCTTGTCGATGCAGGTGATCAACATGCTGGCGAAGACGAAGAGCGAGACGAGGAGCAGGAGTAGGCCGCCAAGAAGCTTCAATGGACGGAATACAGCTTCGAGCTTGATCCAGGTGCGGACGAGGAAGTTGTGGCCCTCTCCGCTGTTCTCTGCGGCAAGTCTCTCGCGACGGACCAAGGTGCGCTCTTCACGCACCAGAGCCTCAAGCTCACGACGGTCGCGAGCGTCAAGCCCTTCATCGCGGCCCTCGCCTCTCCTCTCGAGCTGCCTTTGGCGTTCGCGGTTCTGCTCCAGTTGGCTGGAGGTGGACGCTGCAAGCTGTGGTGTTGAGACTCGCGGCGCAGACTTGATGAGCGCAAGTGGAAGCAAGGCAAGACCAGGTGCAGTGTAGCAGCAGTACAGGACAGTACCAATGGTGATCAGCGTTCCAATGGCAAAAGTCAAAGCTCGCTCTCCGTCTGGAAATTGTTAGCATGCGTTCTTCCGAGGGTATTTCAGTTTTGTACATACGGTTCTCAGTGAGGAGATGCTTGAAGTAGCCCAGATCGCGGTGGTCATCCCTTGCTGACTTGGCAACCGGAATGAAGAAGCCGACCAGGAACAAGATAACGCAGATGGCAATAAAGACAATGGTGTACTTGAAAGCGCCCCAAAGTCTGCTGCCGACGGTTTGGGTGCCATCAGCGGTGGCCACCTCGTCGTATTCCTCGTACCAGAAGTAGGTGAATGGCACGACGAGCAGGCACATGACAGCATCCAGAGAGTAGAGCGTGTAGTAGACCACCTTGAGTTGGAACAGGATGTTGTCGACGGCATCAGGAGTCGCCCAGTCCTTCTTGGCTCCGAGCTTGATGCTTGTGGTAGAAGAAACCAGCGCCACATCAACCGGTAGCAGCAGTACGGTGGCCAGAAGTGACAGAACGGTTGTGAAGCATACCAGAGTCACGACCAGACCGCGGTCGTGGGGCTTCTGGTAGACAAAGACGAAGATGCCGGCGATGAAGAACAGAATGGCCAGGCAGACAGCGTAGGCCACCCAGATGAGGGAAGTTGCTATGAGCGCCATGATGATGGGGCTCTCGGCGAGGCTGTCAATGAAGCTGAAGCAGGCCTCGATGTAGCAAGTGGATGTGGAAGACTCCCTCGGTCGGTGGGTGGGAGGTTGTTGTCGAGGTCAAGGGAGGGTGAAGAAGCAGGCAGGCGCATTACATACATACTGGAAAGCTTGGAAGAAGCTCTCGTGGTGACGCAGTGTGGCTGGTGGCAGCTACGATTTTGTCGAATGCTTTGTGTGCAAATGATCAGAAGCTGTGACGTCCAAAGTACATAAACTTTCAACAGTCGCAACATGCAACATTGAAGTTTGACCAAACTGAGACCCTCCTCGCGCGACTCGCCGCGTTTCGAGATTCGAGGGCTGGCTCGCGCGCATAGCATTACTGTAGACGACCTGACTGCTACATCTCACGTGAATTCCCGTCAATTACGATCCCACGTGCACACGGCATTGACACTCGTTACTGTCTTATCGATGCGACGATAGGAGAATCTGCCATGGACTGAACAGCGACATCTACTCCAACAACCTCACAACACCAAACATGCAGTGCTACACAGAGCTCATCCCACCGACCACCGTCACTCACGCCGTCACCCTCCCTTTCCTTTCGGCCAATGAGGAGAACCTGGTAGTTGCAAAGACTTCTCTGCTACAAGTCTTCCGATTGCGCACAACTGCGACAGGCAATGGCGCCGCCGGCGAGGAGGGAGATGAGACTATCGAGCGCAAGCTGAGCTTGGTGGGAGAATACAAGCTCTCAGGCATAATAACAGCGCTGCAACGCGTAAAGGTTCTCTACGGCAAATCTGGAGGCGATGCGCTGCTTGTATCGACCAAGGACGCGAAGTTGTCGCTGGTCGACTGGGACCCGGAGAACCATCGCATCAACACCGTCTCCATCCACTATTATGAAGGAGAAAGCATTCCCATACAGCCATTCGGACCGGCCCTCAAGGACACAGAGAGCATCTTAACGGTGGATCCAAGCTCGAGATGCGCCGCTCTCAAGTTTGGCCAGCGACATCTGGCGATTCTGCCCTTCAGACAACAGGGAGACGACCTGGCGGACTTGGAGGCAGAAGCGGATAATGAGGACAAGCGGCAACCTCAGCAAAACTCAATCGGTGGAGACGCTGCACAAACACCATACAAGGCCTCGTTCGTCTCGACCTTGACCCAAGTCTCGCCAAACTTGACGCATCCGCAGGACCTTGCCTTCCTATACGAGTATCGCGAACCGACTCTCGGTATTCTGGCATCTGCTTCGCAAGCCTCGAGCGCTCTACTCGATCTGCGCAGAGACATCATGACCTACACTGTCGGCACACTCGACCTGGAGCAGCGAGCGTCGACCGTGCTTGTCTTTGTTCCGAACCTCCCTTCGGATCTTTGGAAGGTGGTCCCTCTTTCTCTGCCTGTCGGCGGTGCACTCTTGATAGGTACCAACGAATTTGTCCACGTCGACCAAAGTGGCAAAACCACTGCCATAGCCGTCAATGAGTTTGCTGCAAAGGGAAGCAATTTCGCCATGGCAGATCACTCAAGTTTAGGGCTGAAACTCGAAGACTGCGTAGTCGAGCCGCTTAACAACGCGGCCGGTGATCTGTTGGTAGCACTGCGGGACGGTTCGTTGACTATTCTGCGCTTCACTATGCAGGGCCGTCATGTCGGTGGTATGCAAATTGTAAAGGTCGCCGATGAAAAGGGCGGTCTTGCTCCCGAGTCCGCGCCATCGTGCATTGCTGCATTCCAATCGGGTGAGTTCCTTATTGGTAGCGATGTGGGCGACTCGATCTTGCTACAAAGTAACAACCCGCCTGCGACAATCAGCCGTAAGCGATCGCACGCCCAAATGGCCAGTGACGACGACAAACAATCGGAGAGTGACGAGGAAGATGACGACGTCGAAGAGGATGACCTTTATGGCGGAGCACCTGCTGCAGCACAAAAGTCTCAGGCAACGTCCGCAGCCGCCGCATCACAACCCATCTCAGCATACAGCTTCCACGTAATCGATAGGTTGACTTCCATGGGACCGATCAACGATTTCTGCTTCGGTAGAGCTCCGCAGTCCGGCAATGAGAGTCTTGACGCCCTCGCTTCAGTCGGACGGGGTAGAGGCAGTCGACTCGCATTCCTTCATAAACAACTGGTCCCTGAGTTCGGTCGCCAAAACGCTATCGATGGAGCCAAGAACGTCTGGAGCATTGCTGCATCAAAGGACTCGGAGGAACCCAGTGACATATACGACAACTTTCTGTTCGTCTACGATGGCGAAAACACAAAGGCTTACTCCCGACCAGAAGGCGAAGGTCAGAAGTCGGACGACGACACAGTCAGTAGCCCATACATCGAACGAACAGACGCCGAGTTTGAGCAAGAGGGCGAGACGATCGATATCGGAACCCTTGCTCATCGTACACGGATTGTGCAATGTAGGCAGAGCGAGATTCGCACATATGATGCCAACTTGGGTTTGAGTCAGATCATCCCAATGATCGACGAAGAAACAGAAGAAGAACTCAAGATTGCTCACACATCTTTCTGTGACCCGTACCTGTTGGTGTTGAGGGATGACAGCAGCTTGCAAGTCTTACGGGTCGAGAAGAATGGTGATGTCGAGCCTCTCGAGCCTGATGATGCGACCCTGACCGAGTCGAAATGGCTTGGCGGATGTGCATACAAAGGCAGCCTCACTCGAGACCAGGCCGCCGTGTTTCTGCTTCGGGAAGATGGTAGTCTTCACGTTTACTCTCTTCCAGAGCTGCAGCCGATATTCACGGCACCAAACCTCTCCCACCTCCCTCCCATCTTGTACACGGAGAACACACAACGTCGCGTAGGCGCAAGGGAGACTCTTACGGAGATTATTATTGCAGACATCGGACCGACAGACGCTTCGGAACCGTACCTGATTCTCAGAAGCGCCACAGACACTTTCACGATCTACGAACCTTTCTACTACCCTGCAAACAACGAATCCGGTAGATGGCACAATGGCCTGCGTTTCAGGAAGGTTCCAAACACACATGTGCCCAAGTTTGACGCCACCGATGATGGTTCTGTTCGAAACTCTCCCTTACGGCCAATACAAATCGCAGGCTACAATGCCGTGTCAGTCTCTGGAGGATCGCCAAGCCTAATCACCAAGCACGCCACATCACTTCCACAGATCGTCGCGCTGCGTGTTGAAAAGTGCAGGGCTTTCACTCCTCTACACGTCGCCACTTGTGATCGGGGCTTTGCGGTGCTGGACGTCGACGGAAACCTCCAGGAGTGCAAGTTACCGGCCGACACCTGGTTCGGGACGGGTTGGGTCGTTCGCAAGTTGCCCTTGGGCAGTCCTATCGAGGAGGTCAGACAGCTCGCATATCATGAGAGCAGAGGTTTGTATATTGTCGCGACTTGCCGACTCGTAGACTTCATGTTTGTCGAAGAGGACGGCCGGCATCCCGAGCAGGACGACATCGCCGTCCGCCCTCAGGTTCCACAATACACTCTACATTTGCTGTCTGCAAAATCACACCGCGTGCTCCACTCAATGGAGATGCCTTACACCGAGACTGTTACCACACTCAAGGTGATGCCGCTTGAAGCGTCAGAGCTCACACACGAGCAAAAGTCGCTCGTGGTAGTCGGCTCTGCACAACAGCGAGGCGAGGACATGCCGGCCAAGGGTGCTCTTACTGTCCTGGAGATCCTCGATGTTGTGCCAGAACCCAACGACGAGGAGACCGGCGTGAAACTCCATGTCATCTCGCGAGAAGAACCCCGCGGCGCAGTCACTGCCGTCGAGACCTTCCTTGGTGGCTTGATAGGAACAGCCCAAGGCCAGAAGCTCATGGTACGCGGACTAAAAGAAGACGGCTCCTGCCTCCCCGTCGCCTTCCTGGACGCCCAGTGCCAAATGGTCACCCTCAAGACCTTTGCCCGCAGCGGCATGTGGCTGGGGGCCGACGTCTGGAAAGGCCTGTGGTTCGGCGCCTTCACGGAAGAACCCTACAAACTGTCCGTCCTCGGCAAAAGCCGCACGCAAATGGAAGTCGTGTGCGCCGAATTCCTCCCCGCCGACGACCAGCTGTTCATCCTGGTCGTAGACGCAGACATGGACCTGCATGTGCTGCAGTACGACCCGGAGAACCCAAAGTCCCTCTCCGGCACCCGCCTCCTGCACCGCTCCACTTTCCACCTTGGCCACTTCCCCACCACCATGACCCTCGTGCCCTCGACCCTCTCGCCCTTCGCCGAGCAGCAAGAACCCCTCGCAACAGCAAACGGCGACGACTCCCCTACTCCGGCCCCACAACAACAACACCACCACCACCAACCCCTCTTCCACGTCCTCGTCACCACCCAAACCGGCTCAATCGGCCTCGTCACCCCCGTCGACGAGTCCACCTACCGCCGCCTCGGCGCCGTCGAAGCCCATCTGACCTCCATCCTCGAGCACGCCGCGGGCCTCAACCCGCGCGAGTTCCGCGCCGTCGATTCCGAGGGCTTCGGCGCCAGGGGCGTTGTGGATGGGGGTTTAGTGCAGCGCATCTCGGAGCTGGGCTCCACCAGGCGGGCGGAGGTGTTGGGCAGGGCCGGCGGCGATGCTTGGATGTTGAGGAGCGATTTGGAGATTCTGGGGGGTGGGGGGTTGGGGTGGTTGTGAGGCAAAGAGTATTTCGGAGGGGATTCCTACCTAGTTGGGATGAGGAAAGGAAAGAGAGAGGTAATCACCGGAAGGACTTGGGGGATGTGGGTTGGGGGTGGCGGCGTGGTACGTCTTGTTTCTTTCCGGAAGGAAGATGTGTCTGTCTTGTGTATCGCCTTTTTAGGCGTGGCCCGATTAGTTGTGCTCTGTAACTCGCTTTGTATCATTTTTCGGTTGGCGAAACGACTTTTTCTCAAAAGAAACAATTGAACAGTTGAACAGTTGATTGATTGATTGATTGATTTGGCCAAATGGCTTTCTGGTCTGTATTATTCTATCGTAAGTTGTGTCATGTTCTGGGGTCTCGTTAAGTTTTCTTCAAAAGGCTCGGACAGCGCCCAACATGCCATCCATCCTATTACATCCATCCAAATCTCTTTTCCCCTCCCATTGCATATAGGTATCCGACCATATAAAATCCGCCATCCCCGCTCAAACACACTCACCAACAAGCTCCACCTCGCGGCAGTTCTCGCCGTACTGCGCCCGCGCCGCCTCGCCATAAAACAACGCCCCCTGCCCATCCGCAATCCCCTGCAACCCGCTCTCCTCGCAGACGAAAAACTTCTGCTCCGTGCAGTGCTGCGACCCGCTGTTGCCGGTCCCGAACGCAGGACATCCGGTCTGGGCGCGGATTTTCTTGCCTGCAAACTCACACTCGCCATCCTCGCTCTCGCCGCTTGACCCAGCCGACGAAGAAGAAGAAGAAGGAGAAGGAGCTCTGTCGACCAATTCGACAAAAGGCGTTCCGCAGCCGGGGGTCGAGATTACGGGCGCGATGGTCTGCGGGGTGCCGAGGGCTTGCGGGTCGAGGTTGAAGCCGCGCTCGTATTCCTGGGCGTCGGAGTTTGCGGCGGGCCAGAAGAGGAGGACGCGGTTTGTGTTCCAGGTGGGGGCAAGGAAGGCTTGGGAGGCGAATTTTTTGGAGGGGGCGACGAGGCCGTGGGAGGTGCTGAGGGCGTCGAGGTAGCCCAGGAGGGCGTTGGCGGGGGCTGTGGTGTTGGTGTTGGAGTCGGAGAGGGTGGAGTTGGTTGTGCCGTTGGTGGAAGGCGTTGTGGAGTTTGTTAGGGTGGTGTTGGTAGTGGCGAGGGTCGCGTTGGAGATGCTGTTGGATACTGCTTCGATGCGGAGGATGAATGTGCTTGTTGCTTGGTTGGCTTGGTCTGGGTAGTAGCCGCAGTCTTGTTGGCGGCGGAAGATGGGGCTTGTGGGCGCGGCGAGAGCTGTGCCGGCTACTAGGATTGATGAGAGAAGAGTCGGAGTGTGCATGTTGGCGGTGTTGATTGATTGGTTGGTTTGGGGGATTGATGTCTTAAATCGTGGTTTTAGACAATGAAGAATAGATTTGGTCTTGTGTATCGGCCCAGTATTAGTGGAAGTTGGTTTGATAGTAAGAGAGGTTGGATTTTACAACAACGCGTGATATATGAGATCGAAACTCTTCCAAACCGTGCAGGAGCCAGCCTCCCTCTTATATCGGAGTGACACCGACGCTGGAGCAACACAAGCCGTTGTGTCCCAGGGTCTTTAGGTCTCTTTTCTCTCTCGCTTCTCGCCGCGGTACCCACTTTCTGCGTCATGCAGTCCAAGAAAAGCGTTCAGGATCCACTGATCTGTTCCGAAGACAGACTAGACACCAACAAAGCTGGAGGATTTATGGGGCCTCTGGGAAAAGCGAGGAGGTGTAGCCGGCTTGGCCATCTGTCTTGCCGTCTTTCGGGCGTTCCTGCAGCGTTCCTGCAGCTCTTGTGCAGAGGTTGAACTACTACTGAAGTGAAGGGAAAAGCTTATGCTTGTCATTGTTAGTCTTTCCTTTTGTCGTTGTAAAGTCGATTTGCGCTTTGGACTTGCAATCCAACTTGTGCGCCTTCTGTTGATGAATCCTCCATCGCTTGTCTGGCCGCCTGGCGGTACGTTCGTCGTCGATTCGATTGTCAATTTTATCGTAAATACTCTCTCTGTCGTCACAATCATGTGTATATCGAGGCTCTGAGACGTTCTACGTTTCATCGCCTTGGATATAGGCATATCAAGCTCGTCACAGGCTGGCTCAAGCTTCGTTCAGGTGGCAGTTATTCTCTTCTTGAACCCAATGGCCGTTGAAAGTGATGTCAGATTCCGAAAATGACGCGGAGCGTTTCGAAGATGATCTGCAGATCGAGTGTCGACTGCAAAGTGCAATTAAAAATTGAGCGGGGAACCTGGTAGATGCCAGATCACACGAGTACGTATATCTAGCAGGCGAAACGCGTTCGGTGTCGGGGTGTTAACAAGTGACCTTGGTCGTTGGATGCAAGGTGTTCTCGGAAAGCAAAAGGATCAGTGTTGACGTCGTGCTACCCTCCGCGTCGAATTATTTACCTAAGGTTTTCGCTGTGGTGCTTCCTCGAGCACAAAAATGTAAAGGCTGGAGATGCACTTGATGCACGCCACTCCCAATGCGAGATATGTGGCTGGGGTGCCCGTATATGTTGCTTTCTCTTGTTGAGGTATACACATTAGTTCCATCCGTATAGGATTCCCAGGGACCAGAAGATGTTGCGGCATCAGCGTGGATTGTCACTTTGGTAAGGATACAAGCACGTGAGCTGCCTCGCCTCAACCGTGTGAAGTCTTCTCCGCGGAACAAGGGCAGGTTTCACGGCATGAGAAGAGGCTGACGATGACGACGACCAGGCCTCGTGTCTCGGATGGCTGTGAGGGTGATACAGCCTTAAGAGTTCACAAAGGCATCGGGCCGCCGCCGCGTGTGTGTGACATGAGAGGTGAGAGTGACATGTGGCTGCGTTGACCTCCCCCGGGCCGGGCGAAGAAGAAGGTCAGTTGTTCTAGCTTGGTTACATCAGCAGAGCTAGAAGGCTTGGAATACAATCTGACCATAGTGGCGAAGGCAATCTTCTGGAAGCTGCAAGAGCTGATTCAAAGAGTCTAGGCGGCAGGTAATTTTATTACCAGAGTGATGAGGTGAACGGCTACGACCATCGAGTCCGCCGAGTGTCGTGAGTGCTGTGCCGACTTCCACAGCAAGAAATGTCAGGGCCTCGGAAGGATTCGTCAAAACGCCAACCGTCCACGTCGCGTGATGTTAGAGTTGCTGCCACAGGGAGCTCGCCGCAAATGTGCCGCTCTTGTCCAAAAGACCCGTGAGCTGGGGCCGAGGACAGGGAGGAGAGAGGAGAGAAGCCAAGTGCTGCTAGTAGCCCGCGCTAGGGGATGTAATAAGAAGAAGATGAAGAATACTAATCCTGGCCTCGCGTGGTCATTATTATTATTGTCGTTGCTCGCTGTGTTGCCACATATCAAGCCGTGCTCCTTGCCAAAACAGTCAATCGTCGATGACCTTTGGGTCCATTCACTTGTTCGTCCATTCACTCACCAGGTATACATACCTTCCAGTATTCGCCGGTCGCAGCTTCCCTCGGGTGACGTAAGGCAGGGTGACGAGAAGGAGAAATCGAGCAGGCGACATTCGAGTGCTCAAGCGCCATCCCTCCAATTTCA
>Ga0265780_10002506_pt1 | contig 24825 bp, 23 predicted proteins | sample P1T30metagenome_FD_192432 | JGI IMG/M metagenome (GOLD analysis project Ga0265780, IMG submission 192432) | Plant litter microbial communities from East Loma Ridge, Irvine, California - P1 T30 | ecosystem: Environmental > Terrestrial > Plant litter > Unclassified | place: USA: California... | reverse complement strand
CGGTGCCACTCACCACCACTTCCTTCAGCTCGGCGGCGCTCTCGGTTAGCACGAGATTTAGGGTCGCCGTTTGGCCCGCCACCACTGTCACGGTTTTCTGCTCGGTTTTCAGTCCCACCGCCGACACTACCAGCGTGTATTGCCCCGGTGCCACCTGCCGAATCCGGAACCGGCCCTGCTCATCCGTAATGTCCCCTTTTGGCTGCCCTTCCAGACCCACGCTCACGGCCTCCACGGCCCCGCCATTGCTATTCGTAATGCGGCCGTTGATGGTGCCGGTGGTTTGGGCTTGTGCCGTCGCGGTTATCGCGCAGGCCACCATGGGGAAGAGCAGGTAGCGGTAGTTATTCATTAAAAGCTTAATTTAGAGTTATTCTAAAGAAGCGCAAAGTTAACGCCCAAAAGGGGGCTGCTTCAAACTATCTTTAGAATTAATCTAAATGCTTTTTAAGTGCCGAAGCCTCAACTAAGCGCTTTGGTTACGGCTCGGCTAAGCCGGTTTTGCCAGGCTCGACGCTAGAAACCATGCCCGCCACTGCTCGTTAGCTGGGTCATAATCCTAACCCAAAAAAACTTGCAAGTAATGGCAAACGAACAGCTTAAGCAGCTCATATCCCAAGGAGTGGCTGCCCTGAAAGCCGGTAGCAAAGTAGCCGCCGACGCTACCGCCGAAATCCAGAACGACGCCCGCAACCCCGAGCTAAAATCGGCTCTCGACCAAGGCAATGAAACCTCGAAGCAGTGGGCCCAGCGCATCGACCAAGCCCTGGCCGAAGCTGGTGGCGAGGGCGAGCAACAGAACCCCATCTTGGAGGCGCACTTCGAGGTTAGCAAGAAAATTCGGCAGCAGGCCCCCGACGATTACTCGCGTGACCTAGGTATCATCGCCGCTGGCCAGCTGGCGCTGCACTACTGGATTGCTGCCTTCGGTACGCTACGCACTTACGCCGAGCAAGCCGGCCTCACCCAAACCGCCCAGAACTTCGAAACCTGCGTGCGTGAAGCCAAACAAGCCGACGAACAGCACACGCAGCTCGCCGAGAAAATTATGAAAGGCTAGGCACGACCTGTCTCTGCTACAGCCTGAAAAGCTATTGGCTTAAACGCCTGTCATTGCAAGCGTAGCGAAGCAATCGCATCAAGACGAGCCGTTCGGGTGCGATTGCTTCGCTACGCTCGCAATGATAGGCGTTTTTTGCTGCCTCAAATAGGTAATAAAAAGAGGGGGATGTACCAGCCGGTACATCCCCCTCTTTTGTATAGATAGCCAGCGGGAAAACTACGCCCGAATGCTGTGCACAAACTCGGTGATAGCCGCAGTCTGCTGCTCGGCCGGCGTTTGCTGCAACAGCCGGATAAACGCGCTGCCGATGATGGCGCCCGTGGTATGCCGGCTCGCCGCCGCGAAGCTCGCCGCGTCGCTGATGCCGAAGCCCACGAGGGTCGGGTTCTGGAGACCTAGGGCCTTGGTGCGGCTCAGATAGGCGTCCACGTCGGCGTTCATGTCGGTTTGGGCGCCGGTGGTGCCGGCGGCGGCCACTAGGTAGATGAAGCCATCGGCTAGCGCGTCGAGCTGGCGCACGCGGGCGGCGCTAGTCTGGGGCGTCACGAGGAATACCACTTTCAGGCCGTACTGCGCGAATAGCGGGCGGTACTGGCGCTCATATACTTCGAGTGGGAGGTCGGGCAAAATCACGCCATCGACGCCCACTTCCTGGCATTGCTGGCAAAATTTCTCAATCCCAAACTGTACTACTGGGTTGAGATAGCCCATGAGCAGAATCGGCACCGTAATGCCTTGCTCTCGAATGCCGTGCAGCTGCTCGAAGAGCGTGGCCACGGTCATGCCGTTTTCGAGGGCCTGCTGGTTGCTGTGCTGAATGGTTTCGCCGTCGGCCACCGGGTCGGAGTACGGCATGCCGATTTCGACGAGGTCGGCGCCCGCGTCTTGCAGCGCCCGCAGGATGGGAACGGTATCAGTTAATTGCGGAAAGCCGGCCGTGAAATAGACGTTGAGTACGTCGGCCGTTTTGTGTTCGAATAGGGTAGTAAGGCGGTTCATGAGTGGGTAGAAGCGTGAAATCGTTGGTCATGCAGAGCGCAGCGAAGCATCTCGCGTGCTGACGCTTACAACGGTGCGAGCGAGATGCTTCGCTGCGCTCTGCATGACGGACATTGACTAGATGACCTAGGCAGGGTATTCTTCTAGGTGCTTGGTGTAGGTCGCCAAGTCTTTATCGCCACGGCCCGACAAGCAAACCACTACCACATCGTCCTTCTTCGCCCCGATATAAGGCAGGCAGGCCAGGGCGTGCGCCGTTTCGAGAGCCGGAATAATACCTTCCAAGCGGCTCAGCTGGAACGCGGCGTCGAGCGCTTGCTTGTCGGTAATCGACAAGAACTCGGCCCGGCCGGTGGCGAAGAGCTGCGCGTGCTGCGGCCCGATGCCGGGGTAGTCGAGGCCCGCCGAAATCGAGTACGGCTCGGTCACTTGGCCGTCTTCGGTCTGCATCAGGATGGTGCTGGCGCCGTGCAGGATGCCGGGCTTACCTAGGGCCGTGGTGGCGGCCGAGTGGCCGGTGCTCACGCCCTGGCCCGCCGCTTCGGCGGCAATCAGGCGCACGCTGGGCTCATCCAAATAGTGGTAGAAGGCGCCCGCCGCGTTGGAGCCGCCGCCCACGCAGGCCAGCATGAAGTCGGGTGTGGCCCGGCCGGTCTGGTGCAAGAGTTGGCTGATAGTCTCGGCCGAAATAACCGATTGAAACCGCGCTACCATATCGGGGTAGGGGTGCGGGCCCACCACCGAGCCAATGATGTAGTGCGTGTCGGTGGGGTTCGAAATCCAGTGGCGCATGGCCTCGTTGGTGGCGTCTTTCAGGGTCTTGCTGCCGCTTTTGGCGGGCACCACTTTGGCGCCCAGCATCCGCATGCGGTCCACGTTGGGCTTTTGCCGCTCAATGTCGATTTCGCCCATGTACACGATGCACTCTAGGCCCATGAGGGCGCACACGGTGGCCGTGGCCACGCCGTGCTGGCCCGCGCCGGTTTCGGCCACGATGCGCTTTTTGCCCAGCCGCTGCGCCACCAGTATCTGGCCGATGGTGTTGTTAATCTTGTGCGCGCCGGTGTGGCACAAGTCCTCGCGCTTGAGGTAGATGGTGGTGTTGAACTCCGCCGATAAGCGCTTGGCCAAAAACAGCGGCGTGGGGCGCCCTACGTAGTCGGTCAGCAGTTGCTGAAACTCGCGCTGAAACTCCGGGTCTTGCGTGATGCGCAGGTAGTTGTCGCGCAGCTCCTCCACGTTGGGATACAGCATTTCGGGCACGTAGGCGCCGCCGAAGGGGCCGTAGTAGCCGGCGGCATCAACTTGGTAGGGTGAGGGGGCAGTAGCAGTCATAATTGAAGTATGAGGTAGGGAGTATCAGTTGGCAGGCTGGCGATGAATGAGCTGGAGCAGCTCGCGGGTAGCGGCTACATCCTTCAGGCCGGGCGCGGTTTCGAGGTGGCTGTTGAAGTCGAAGCCGTAGAGCTGCGGGTGGTGAAAATCGAGTAGCGCGGTGAGGTTATCCGGCCCTAGGCCGCCGCTCAGCAAGAAGGGAACCGAGCCCGTGTAATCCTCCAAAATCTGCCAGTCGAAGGTTGTACCGTTGCCACCCGGCAGCGCGCCTTTAGTATCAAACAAGAAGAAGTCGCAACTGGCCTCGTATTCAGCCAAACTTGCAAAATCAAACGTTTCGCCCACGGCAAACGCCTTGATAATATGTAAGCCCGAATCCCGCGCCTGCTGGCAATATTCGGGTGTTTCGTGGCCGTGGAGCTGTATGTAATCAAGCAGGTAAGTAGCGGCGGTTGCCTGCACCTCCGCTAAGCTGGCATCCACAAAAACGCCTACCTTAGCGATGCTTGAGGGCAAGCTGCGAACCTGCGCCGGGTCGAGCGTTTCGCGCATGTAGCGCGACGACTTTGCGTAGAAGATAAACCCCAGAAAGTCCGGCGATAAGTCGGCGATAGCCCACAAGTTACCGGCTTCGCGCATGCCACAGATTTTGATTCGCATAGAGACCTAGAAGAAGGAGTTAGCCCGCAAACGGGCCGGCCGGGGTGGATAGTTCGCCTACCAGCCCTAGGAGAGCTGCCGCGGGGTCGGCCGTTTTCATAAACGTCTCCCCAATCAGAAAGCCCTGGTAGCCCGCCTCGCGCAGCGCCAAAATGGTGCTGGCGTGCTGCAAGCCACTCTCGGCCACTCGCACAAAGTGACTGGGAATGAGCGCGGCCAGCCGCGCCGACGTATCCACGTCGGTCACAAACGTGCTCAGGTTACGGTTGTTCACGCCCACCAAATCCACGCTGTCGGTGAGGTGGCTGCGCAGCTCGGCTTCGTCGTGCACTTCGAGCAGCACTTCCAGCCCTAGGCTGTGCGCAAACTCGCTGAACTGCACCACCTCGGCCGGCGTGAGGCAGCTGGCGATGAGCAGAATCAAATCGGCGCCCATCGCCCGCGCCTCTATAATCTGATACTCGCTGATAATAAAATCTTTGCGTAGAATCGGCGTGGCCGGGTTGGCTGCCCGCGCCGCTCGCAAGTCAGCCGGCGTACCACCAAAAAATGGCTCATCGGTGAGCACCGACAGCACGGCTGCGCCCGCCGCCACGTAGCCAGCCGTAGTCGCGCCCGCCTCAGCCGTACCATTAATCAGCCCCTTCGAAGGCGAGCGCCGCTTAAACTCGGCAATGATGCCCGTGGAGCCCGCCGCCGTGAGCGCCGCCCGCGCCGACACCACGGGCCGCGTGAAATCGGGCTGCGCGTGCAAGGCCTCCACTGAGGTTTCGGCTTGGCAGCGGGCCACTTCCTGGCGCTTTTCGGCCACGATTTTATCGAGAATGGTCATATAATCTAGCGTTCTACTACGGTTGTCATGCTGAGCTTGCCGAAGCATCTCTACCGCACCGTTGAACGGTTTGGATGAAGCGGCAGAGATGCTTCGGCAAGCTCAGCATGACAACCGTTTTTATTTTAAGTCAATTAGTTAAGCGCCAACAGCTTCTCAAATGCCTGCCGCGCCCGGCCGCTGTCCAGCGACTCGGCGGCTTGGGCCAAGCCTTCGGCTGCATCAGCAGCGCGGCCAGCGGTGCGCAGGGCTAGGGCAGCGTTGGCGAGTACGGCGTTGCGGTGGGCTTCGGGGGCTTCGTTGCGCAGCACTTTCATGAAAATGTGCGCGGCCTCGGCCACCGTGTCGCCGCCAAATAAGGATTCGGGCGTGGTGGCGGGCAGCCCTAGGTCGGTGGGCGACAGCAGTTCCTCGCCGTGGCGACTAATGAGCTTCACCGGCCCCGTGAGCGACACCTCGTCGTAGCCGTCGAGGCTGTGCACAATGAGAAACTCGCGGTCTGCTTCCTGCTGGTGCAGGTAGGCGTAGAGGCGGGCCAGCTCCAGGCTGAATACGCCCACCAGTTGCAAGCGCGGCCGAGCGGGGTTTACCAGCGGGCCGAGCATGTTGAAGAAGGTTTTTACGCCCAATTCTTTGCGCAGCGGCGCTACATTTTTCAGCGCTGGATGAAACAGCGGCGCGTGCAAAAAGCAGATATTGGCTTCGTCAAGCTGGCGCTTGAGTTGGTCGTTATCGGCCGTGAAACGCACGCCTAGGTGCTCCAAAACGGTGCTGCTACCGCTGATGCTCGACACGCCGTGGTTGCCGTGCTTGGCGATGGGCTGTCCCGCGCCAGCCAGCACGAAGGCCGACAAAGTGGAGATATTGAACGTGTTGCGCCCGTCGCCACCGGTGCCGCACACGTCCATTGCATCGACGCCGCCTAGGTCTACGGGGCGGCACAGTTCCAGTAGTGCATTGCGGAAGCCGGCCAGTTCCTCCACCGTCACGCTGCGCATGAGGTACACGGTGAGGAAAGCGGCAATCTGCGCCGGGTTGTACTGGCCTTGGGCGATGCCCAGCACTACGCGGTGCGCCTCTTCCTGGGGCAGCGTGCGGTAGGCAAAGAGGTGGTTGAGCGTGTCTTTCACTTTAATAATTCAGGTTTTGGTCGTCATGCTGAACGCAGTGAAGCATCTTGGCAGGTGACGGTGATTAGTAATCCAGCGAAGCGGTAGAGATGCTTCACTGCGTTCAGCATGACGACCTTTCTAAGAGGTTAGCCTACCCATTTACCCAGTTCGCCAGCATTGTTTTGCCGTGCTCGGTGAGCACTGACTCGGGGTGAAATTGGACACCTAGGACGTCGTAGTCGCGGTGGGCGAGGGCCAGCACTTGGCCATTTTCGTCTACGGCAGTCACATGCAGCTCGGCGGGCACGCCGTCGGGCGCGATGGTCCAGGAGTGGTAGCGGCCCACGCGCACATCGGTCGGCACGTCGTTGAAGAGGCGATTGCTGGCCGCCTCCGGTGTTTGGTGCAGCGTGTGCGCCACGCCGTGGTGCACTTCGCCGAGATTAGCGAGCTGGCCCCCAAAGGCTTCGCCGATGGCTTGGTGGCCCAGGCACACCCCTAGGATATGCTTGGTCGGCGCATAGCGCTTGATGAGCTTGGGCATAATGCCGGCCTCGCTTGGGATGCCGGGGCCAGGCGACAGCAAAATGTGCGAGTATTTATCGACCTCATCGAGGCTGATTTTATCATTGCGAAACACGTCCACTTCCTGCCCTAGCTCGCGCAGCATGTACACGAGGTTGTAGGTGAAAGAGTCGTAGTTGTCGAGAACCAGGATAGCCATTTTATATGGTTGTTTTTTTGTAGTGTCATGCTGAGCGCAGCGCAGCGGAGTCGAAGCATCTCTACCGGTGGACTAATTCTTGGCGCTAGCAACGAAGCGCTAGAGATGCTTCGACTCCGCTACGCTGCGCTCAGCATGACGACTGTTGTTCAATACGTTTTTAACTACACCTTCTCCGCTTGTTGCATGGCGGCGCGCAGCGCGCCTAGCTTGTTGTGCACTTCCTGCAATTCGCTGGCGGGCACCGACTTGGCAACCACACCCGCGCCGGCTTGGTAGTAGAGCGTGTTGTCTTTGCTGAGGAAGGTGCGAATCATGATGGCGTGGTTGAAGTCGCCGCCGAAGTCGAGCGCGCCGATGCAGCCGCCGTAGAAGCCGCGCTGGGTGCTCTCGTACTGGTCGATGAGCTGGATGGCGCGGTACTTAGGCGCGCCCGAAAGCGTGCCGGCCGGGAAGGTTTCGCCTACTACGTCGAGCGGCTCGGTGTCGGCGCCGAGCTGGCCCACTACTTTGGACACCAGGTGAATAACGTGCGAGTAGTACTGAATTTCCTTGAAGCGCTCGACGGCCACCACATCGCAGCGGCGGCTGAGGTCGTTGCGGGCCAGGTCCACGAGCATCACGTGCTCGGCAGTTTCCTTGGGGTCGTCGAGGAGTTGCTGGGCTAAGCGGGCGTCGGCCGCGTCGTCGCCGGTGCGGCGGAAGGTGCCCGCAATGGGGTACAGGACCGCTTGGCCCTTGTTAATCACAATCTGCGACTCCGGCGACGAGCCAAAAATCTTGTACCCGCCGTAGTCGAAAAAGAACAAGTAGGGCGACGGATTGAGCGAGCGCAGCGCCCGGTACACGTTGAATTCATCGCCCTGAAAACCCTGCTGGAAGCGCCGCGAAAGCACAATCTGAAATACGTCGCCGCGCTGGCAGTGCTGCTGCCCCAGCCGGATAAGCTCCAGGTACTCGTCGTCGGTGGCGTTGGAGGTTTCCTCGCCATTCAGGCGGAACGGGTGGGTCGCAAAGTTGCGGCTCTGAATGAGCGTTTCGATGCTATCGAGCGTGTCGGCGGCGGGCTCCTCGCCTTCGCCTAGGTACTGATGCTCAAACAAAAACAGCTCATCCTTGAAGTGGTTGATGGCGATGACGTAGCGAAACGCCTGGTACACGATGGCCGGCACCGTGCTGGCGCCCGGCTTGTCGCGCAGCGTCACATCCTCAAAGTTTTGCACCGCCTCGTAGGCCATGTGCCCAAACAGCCCATTCGTGATAAACGGTAGCCCCGAAGGTGCGGCCGGCTGGAAGCTCTCCCGAAACTCGCGCAGTAGCCCTAGGGCTTGGCGCGGGTCAGGCAGAATAGCGACTTGGGCCGCCTGGCCGGGGCGCTGGGTGGTAAGCTGGTTTTTATCTAGCTCAAAGCGCGCTACCGGGCTGAAGCAGAGGTAGGAAAAGCTGTTATTGTTGCCGTGGTAGTCGGAGCTTTCGAGCAGCAGCGTGCCCACAAACTGGTCGCGCAGGCGCAGGTAGAGGCTCACCGGCGTGAGGGTGTCGGCCAGCAGCCAGCGGTGGCGGCTGTGGACTAGGGTAGGAGCGGAAACTTCGGAGACGGCCGACATGGCGAAGGGAAAACGTAAAATCTGGACAACAAAAAAGCCCGCTGCGGTGAGCAGCGGGCTTGGAGAATCTCAAGGGGTTCAACCAACTATATATGCCTAATGCTCAGCCTTCGGGGAAGGTTGAGTGCCACCAGCTTTGCGAAACGGCTGCGAAAAAGGACATGGGTTGTAGTCGGTTTGGGAGCGCAAAGGAACGACGCTTTTGGGGAAAAGCAAATTTCTGAGGCGAAAAGTTAGTAACTGCTACTTCTCCGTTACGGCAAAATCAATGTTGACTTTGCCGGTTGCTGGATTAGGCTGGGGGTTGATATCGACCTGAGCAGGGTTGACAAGGCCACTCATGGCTAGGTTACGTTGCGCTTGCATCAGCTTAGCACGGCTGAAAAGCTCCCCAGGGTTCAGTGCCGTCAGCTGGCGCAAGGTTTCCGGCTTCGGAGCACCGGCAGCCAGCCCTTGTTGCTTATCCTTTGCTAGTAGCACGACAGTGACGGTATTAATGTGCGCCACTGCTCCCTCATGGATGGTAAATAGCAAGTCGGTAGTGCCATCGGGCCGGGGTGTAGCGGTGGGCGTGACCTGAAAAAACAAGTAGCCGTGGTCCATGTAGCGCGAGGTAACGTCGCTGTTGTCGGGCCGGTAGGCGAGCGTGGCCACCAGCTTTTCCTTATCGTACGGGTCGCCGGCTTGCAGCCCCAGCGCCTCGTTGAGTTGGGCAGTTGATAGAAATTTATTTCCCTCCCAAGTGATGGTACCGATGCGGCTCTGTGCCTTGGCTACCTGCTGGGCAGTAGGCAATATGGCGGCCACCGAGGGCGCGGGACTCAGCACGGCGGCGCCTACCCAAGCCAGGGCGGCCACTGGCACAACTAATAGAAAACGAAGCTTTTTCATGGGGGAAGAAGGGGGAAAGGTGAGCATGTGAATGCGCTGGGCTACCTGCTTGGTAGAAAACGGATGTACCAGCGAAGTAGGGAGCGGCCCGGCCGCCAGCTTGAGCAGCAAGTGGCCGTAGGCGGCGCGTCTGTCGGGGGGGCGCGTCACGGTGGCATCGGCTAGGTACTCGTGCACTAGGCGCAGCTGCCGCTGGAAGTAGGGCACGAGCCCATTGAACCAGAAAAACCAACCTAGGGCCTCGGCCAGCAGTAAATCGAGCGAGTGGTACTGCGCGCCGTGCACCTGCTCGTGCTGCACCAGCAACGCGTATTCGGAGGCGCTCAGTTGGGTGTGGGCGGGCGATAAAAACACGTACTTACCAAACGAAAAGGCCGGCCGGTTGGGCTCGGGCAGCTGCACTAGCCAGCCCCGCCCGAGGCGCGTGCGCGGATGCCGCCGGCTGAGGCGGTACAGCCACCCGAGGCTACGCGCCATGCGGCCCGCCTGCCACGCCACACCCAGCCAATACACGGCCAGCACCACGCTCAACCAGGAAATACCAGCTGGTGCAGTGGCCTTGGCCGCCGGGACCAGAGCCGCTGCCCCTAAGTGCCACACTGGGAGTGCCGCCGCTGGTAGCGCGGCGGGCCAGAGCAATTGTACCCAGGCGGCGGGCAGCGCAACCAGCGGTAACACAGCGCTCAGTACGAGCGCGCTTAGCAAGTAAGCGCGGTTCCAGGCGAAGGTGCTGAGGCGGGATAGCACCAGCCAGTAGAAGAGCCCAAAAGCCGCCTGGCAGGCCGTAGCCGCCGCCAGATACAGAAAGAAACTGCTACCCACGGCCGGTCAAATCTTTCGCTTCGTCGTCATCGAGCAGCTTGCGGAGTTGCTGAATCTCTTTCGGGTTCAGCGACTCCTCGACCATGTAGGACACGAGCGCGGCGGGAGAATTGTCGAAGTAGCGGGCCAGCATGCGTTTTAGGCTTTGCGCCCGATATTGCGCCTTGCTGATAAGCGGAAAGTACTCATACGTCTTGCCATAGGCCTTGAAGCCCACGTAGCCCTTACGCTCCAGAATGCGCACCACTGACGACACGGTGTTGTAGGGCGGCTTGGGGTCGTCGGGCAGGTGCTCGATAATATCTTTCACAAACGCCTGCTTCAACTTCCAGAGCGCCTGCATAATGGGCTCCTCAGTTTTGGTTAATTCCTCCATGGGTCAAAGATATAACTGGTATTTACGTTTTAAAACGTATTTATTAGTTTTATGACTTATAAATACGTTTTAAGTTTTTTAACGAACATTCATCCGTGCGCAGCAAGCCTGCGCATCGAGTAGTAGCTTTGTTGACTATTAAGTAATTCAGTTTTTTATTTCACTGCGGAATTACTCCTTTATATCTTATGAAAAAACACCTACTTATTTTCCTTGCTACGGCCAGCCTTAGCAGCCACGCACAGGGCACGCTCAATAATGGCCTGCTAGGCCGCTTCCCCTTCGATAACAACTTGACCGACGCCACCGGCAACATCAGTAATGCCAGTAATGCGAATGTGGCCTACGGCCTTGATTCGCGCAGCCAGGCTAATGCGGCGCTCCGACTGGTAGGTACTGGCGAGGCCTCCGTCGACCCCGCGGGTTTGCTTGATTTTGGCACCACGGGTAGCTTTACTTTCAGCGTGGCGTTTCGGACACTGGCTTCTGGCACGCAGGCCTTCTTCACTAATCAGGGGTCGTACACAGCTACCAGCACGGCCGATTCCCGTGGTTGGAGCTTGGGCTTCGATAATACGCAGGTGGGTAAGGTATACCTCAATCTGGTCAGAAATACCTCGACCAACGGCAGCTTGGCCTTGGCTACGCAAGCCAGTTTCAACGATGGCGCGTGGCACACGGCCGTAGCAGTCGTCAACCGCAGCAGCCGTCAGATACGGCTTTTTGTGGATGGCACCCCCCAGGCACTCACCTACGTGTCATCTAACCCCACCTACGGCACGGTGGCGGGCTCCACATTTACGCTGGGCAGTACGGCCACCATGTTTGTCGACCTTTCGCCTGGCTACAGCCTTAGCCTGCTAAATGTCAGCCGCCTCAACAACCGCTTTGGCCTGGCCTACAACGGTTGGCTCGACGAAGCCCGCTTCTACAACCGCGTCCTCACCGACGCTGAAGTGCAGTCGCTCTCGGCGCAGGTGCTGGCTACGCTTTCGGCGCAAGAAACCGCCGCCTTGGTGCAGGTGGCCCCTAACCCGGCTAGTACCGGGGCGGGGTTCAGCATTGTGCTAGCGCAGCCGATAGCTGCCAGCCAGCTACAAGTCATTGATATGCTGGGCCGCCCGGTGCCAGCGCGCATTACGACCCGGCAGCCTGGTGGCCTCAGCTACGAGCTCAGCGGCTTAGCCACCGGCAGCTACCTGCTGCACGTGCACCTGCCCCAAGGGGTGGCCGTGCGGCACATTCAGGTTAAGTAGCGCTGGCGCGTTGCGGGGACAGCTGCCGCGCCCACACCGTACGCTAGCATGCCCTGCTTTTGAGCCGTTATAAAAACCAAAGCCCGCCCTGCCGAACATATCGCGGCAGGGCGGGCTTTTTTTAGCGCAGGTAAGGGCGCCGCAGCTACTCAGGGCTGGTCAGCCGCGTTTCCTCCGGCCCAAGCTCTACTAAGCCTTGCTTGTACAGGGAGCCCAACGCTTTTTTAAACGTCTTTTTGCTCATGCCCAAGCGGCGGTATACGTCGTCGGCCAGGCTTTTATCGCCCAGAGGCAGTGTTTTGTTGGGGCGGTCGCGTAGGGCGGCGAGCACGAGGTTGGCGGCAGTTTCGACTTCGTCGTAGCCAGCCTGGCCGAGGCGCACGTCGAGCTTGCCATCGGGCCGCACCTGGCGCACGTGGCCCGGCAGCAGCTCGCCGATGCGCAGCGGCCGGAATACCTCATTACCATAGAGCAGGCCCGCGTGCGTGCCATTCACGATAACAGAGTATCCTAAGGGCGTTTCTTCGGCGATGAGCAATTGCACGCTCGCACCCTCGGCCCCGTCGAACGGCTCGGGGCTCAAAAACTGCTGCCATTTGGCCGAGGCCACGAGGCGGTCAGTAGCCTCGTCGAGGTACACGTACACGAGCACGCGGTCGCCCACACGCACGGCCTGGCGCTGGTTGGCGTGGGGCAGCAGCAGGTCTTTTTCGAGGCCCCAGTCAAGGAAGGCACCGGGCGCGCCCACGTCGCGCACCGTGAGGGCGGCGAAGCTATCGACCACGGCTAGCGGTTCGAGCGTGGTCGCGATGAGGCGGTCTTCAGAATCGCGGTACACAAACACGCGAATAACGTCGCCGACGTGCGCGCCCACGGGGCGGTATTTCTCGGGCAGCAGCAGGTCGCCGTCGTCGCTGGTGAGATAGAAGCCGATGCTGACTTCGCGGGCTATTTCGAGGTCGTTAAAATCGCCAAGGCGCATAGTACTGGGGGCGGCAAGCGTGGTAATGAAACAGGGCGAAGGTAGCGCCTGCTCCGGCAGCCGGGTGTTTATGAGGCTAAAAGGAGAACTTTTTGGCTAATTAAAAGATTCGACAGTATTGCGCTGAACATGCTAGTGGAGTGCGCGTTAGGGGTAGTATCTTTGGATGGTTATGCTTGTATCACCTCTATCTATCGTCGCATGTTATTCCCGCGTTTTATGGTATCCCCTTTCGTCGGCTGCTTGGCCGTACTTGGGTTAAGCACGATTGGCCTGGCCTCGGCGCAGCAGGCAGCAAGCACTACGCTACTGGCCGCCGTAGTACCCGCCCAAGGTAGCGGGCCTGCCTTGGCCAAAGCCACGCCTAGCGCGCCTGCTACCACGGCTGCCGCTCCCGCCGCAGCTCCGCTTTTCAAGCCCGATTCCATTTTTATCAACCCGCAGGTGCTGCCCCAGTTCACGGGCGGCGAGGCCGCTTTCAGCGCTTATTTGAAGAAAAATTTACGCTACCCGGCTGAAGCCCTACGCCAGCACGCCACCGGCAAGGTGTTCGTAAGTTTTGTGCTGGGCGCCAACGGCCTCGTGACCTACGCCACGGTGCTGCGCGGCCCCCACAAGCTGCTGAATGAAGAGGCCCTGCGCCTGATTTGGCACATGCCCGCTTGGCAGCCCGCCCGCCAGCACGGCCAGCCGGTGCGCGTGTCGTGCACCATCCCCGTCGTTTTTACGGAGTAGACTTTTCACTAAATAGCAGCAAGCCCCCTGGCTCGGAAACCATTGGTTTTTGGGACAGGGGGCTTGCCGTTTTGGTAGAGATTTAGTGCCGCCTTCATAGTAAGCAAGGCAAGTCGTGAAATTTTGCTGTAAGGGGAGATAGAAGGGCGGCTTATGGCTATGAGCCGGGCAAAAATGCAGCATCTTTTGGTGAGTATGTTTGAAGACTTAACTGTATAGTCTGCTTCATAGTCTGCTTCCGATGCCCGCCAAGATTAAACTGCCTGCTTTACTCAAAGAAAGATTAGCTGATGCTACGCACGAACCGGCCGTTCGCAAGGCACTCCGCGAGTTTGGCAATTGGTTTGGCGAGAGCAAGCAGACCTTTTTCCCGGACTATACCAACCACGGCATTCAGCACATCGAGCAGGTGTTGGAGACGGCCGCCAACCTCATTCCGAGGAAGAAGAAAGTACTGGCGGCCTTCTCTAAAGACGATGCCGCGGCGCTTATCCTGGCTGTGCTGCTGCACGATAGCGCGCTGCACTTGTCGAAAGCAGGGTTTTATACCCTCATCAAAGGAACTGGTACCTACGCCCACCTGCCTTTTTTCGACCGGGCCGACTGGGGGCAGACGTGGGCGGATTTTATGTTTCTGGCGCGGCGCTGGGACGATAACATGCTGGCCAACGTCTTCGGCACCGATGCCAGCGGCGCGCCCCGCGCCCAGGTGCGCGACCCGTTCGAACACTGGGACAACCTGACCGAAACCGACGAGCTGCTCATTGGCGAGTTTATTCGCAAGCACCACCCGCGCTTGGCGCACGAGATGGCGCTCTACGGAGTGCCGGGCGTGGGAGGTACCTACCTGCAACTGGCCGACCTGCCACTGCCGTGGCGCGACCTGGTGGGCCTGATAGCCCGCAGCCACGGCCTGCCGCTGCGCACGGGCTTGGAGTACCTGAAGGAAACGCCCCATTTTGGCACCTTCGCGCACCGCGACTACAAGACGGTGCACGCCGTGTACCTCATGGCCCTGCTACGGGTCGGCGACTACATCCAGATTCAGGGCGACCGCACGTCGGAGCTGGTATTTCAGTACAAAGACATTCCCAGCCTGGTATCGAAGGTTGAGCACAAGGCTCACCTGTCCGACATCACCATCACCGATGCTACCGACGACCCGGAGTCGCTGCAGATAGATGCGCACCCGCAGGAGGTAGCCGTTTTTTTGCGCCTCAAGGAGTGGCTGGCCGGCATTCAGCAAGAGCTGGATGGCTCGTGGGCGGTGCTGGGTGAGGTATACGGCCTGCAACCCAAGCTCAAATACCTCGGCCTCACCTTTCGCCGGGTGCGCTCCAACCTGGATAACGTGGCCGAATTTGCCAAAACGGTGCCCTACGTGCCCGACCGCATCCGCTTCGACGTGGCGCGGGCCGAGCTGCTCAAGCTGCTCATCGGCCCGCTCTACGGCGACGACCCCAGCTACGGCGTGCGCGAGCTGATGCAAAACGCCATCGACGCCGTGCGCGAGTACGACCAGTTTGTGCTCGACAACCCGCAGTATAAAGACGTGCCCCGCCGCGAGCAGGAAGCCGATGTAGTAGTAGAGCTAGGCCCTTTTGATGAAGCAAAGGGCTATGCTGTAATGGAGATTTCGGATATGGGTATTGGAATGAAGGAGGAAACGATTCGCGACTATTTTTTGCGAGCTGGGGCTTCATACAGACGTAACCCGCAATGGAAGGCTTTATTTGAGGCAGATAATAAAGGCGGAGCTAAATCTAAAGTGCTTCGTTCTGGTCGTTTCGGTGTAGGGGCATTAGCGTCATTTCTTATTGGAAGTGAGATACAGGTAACTACTCGATATGCGAGTGATGCAAATGGGTATAAGTTTAAAGCTCTTTTGTCAGATGAGGCGATTGATTTGCAGAAAGCTTTTGATGCACAAGTAGGTACTCAAATAAAAATAAAATTAGACCGATTAGCATATGACAGCTTAGTCAATGATGCGAAGAATATCTCTAGGCCAAATCGGTGGGATTGGTACTGTGGAGAGTACCCAGAGGTTATTCGAAAAATTTATAATGTAAAAAGTGGTTACAAAAAGATGAATAATCGCTACAAAATACAGAGCGATTATAAAGGCAAAGGCTGGCGAAAAATCTCAAATCATTTTCCATACGATGTGTATTGGACATTTGATAAGTATCCAAGTCTCATTTGTAATAATGTATTTATTAATGATGCTACGCACTCTGGTGGAAGTCCAATTTACGGAGCAAGTGGGCATTCTCAAGAAGTGTCTTATCCTAATGTCGCGATAGTGGACCCAGATGGATTATTTCCGCTAAACTTACAGAGGGATAGGTTGCAGATTAGTGATTATCCATTTAATAATAATTTAGTTGGTGAAGTATTTTCTGAAGCACTTGCATGGTTATTTTTTAATGGCCCAAACAATCCAGTTGATATTGTTAAAGAAGTAGCAAGTCTTAATAATTCTATAGTTGATTTGATGAAAGATGGATTAGTTATTAAGTTTACTGGATACGGCCTCGCTTTGTCAATTCTTCTCAATAAACAACCTGTTCGTCATTTATTAATACAGTCAAAAATTGGACTCGAAATTAAAATACTATCTAAAGATTTTATCTTATTTATAGGTGGTTGGATGAATAAGAATCAGCGTTTTTTTGCTAACTTGGCAATATTGCCAGAGATGGAAGATGATTTGTCAATCGAATTTAAAGTTCGTCAGATTTTATACGATAGTAGATTTTCTTCAAAAAATACTCCTGCTGTAATCCCTTCGGAGACACATGGTAATAGGATGAGAAGCATAAAACTAAACACTGAAATTTATAAAGACAGTTGGGTAATTGTATCTTCAAAAGCGTGCCCGGAATCAGAAATATTAGTGCAAGAACTTCCGGCAACTCCTTTGGGAGGGGTTTATTATTCGTACACAACTCCTAAAAAAACGTCCAATTTCAGTTCTGGCTTTAACGGACCTAGTGCTCTTCGACAACAGTATTTAGCGTTCGAAGAAAAATTTTATCCAGAAGGCTCATATTTTGAGTCATCATCTAAGCCTTGGCTCCTTGATGAGCTTTGGCAAGAGCACTTCGGCCGCGAGTGGATACCCTTCGACCTAAAAGAGCGCCTCGCCAAGTTCCCCGAAACGACCAAGTTCTTTGCGGAACGCTACCCGCAGGTGGTGCCCGAAGAAGCCTGGGCGCTGCTGGGCGGCAAGCCAGCTACCGCGTAGGCCGTGGCCCGCGCCGCTCAACAAGTTTGGGTCGGACCCCAACTGGTTGCCGGCAAAGAATAACTAGTTGGGGTCCGACCCAAACTTGTTGTCGGCAAAGTGGAGTCAGTTGCCGAAAAAGGGCAGTCAGTTCCTGAAAAAGGGGAACCGACTGCCCTTTTTTCGGGAAGTAGTTGGCTGCCGACCCCAAGTAGTTGCCAAAAAAGGGCAGTCAGTTGCCGATGAAGACGAAATGACTGCCCTTTTTTAGCAACTACTTGGGGGAAAGGCTAGGCAGCTTTAGCCTTGCGCTTGCCCTGGCCGGCAAAGCGGGTTTCGAGCTGGGCCACGGCCGCCTGCGCGCCCGGCTGGTTGAGCGAGGCGGCAGTTTTGAGGGCGCTGTAGGCCACCAGGGCGGCGGTGTAGCCCTCCGAGCCGGCTTCCATGCGGGTGCTTTCCACGTCGGTGGTGAAGCCATCGAGCTCCAGGTACAGGGGCAGCAGGTCGGCGTTGGTGTTGGCATCCACGGCTAGGCCGGGCACGTCGAGGTACTGCGGCATGAGGGTGGGCAGGGCCTGGGCCAGCTCAGCGGCCTTGGTCACGAAGGCCAGCGACTTGTCGCCCATTTTGGGCAGAGCGGCGCGCTCTTCGGGCGTGAGGGCCAATAGGTAGGGGCGCCAGCAGGGCGCGGGCATCGCGGACGGCCTTGAGGGCGTCGGCCAGCGTTTTTGTCGGGACGGCTTGGGTTACGAGGTTTGCCATAGCACTTGTAAAAGAGAAAAAAGTGAAAAAGAACAAGCCCCGCTAGCGCCAGGCCTACGGGCCACGCTGTCAGATGATTGCCAGCAGCCGTAGCCGGCCCCAAGATAGCGCCCGGCTCGCCCCGGCCGTGCCCACCAGCACTGGAATAACCTGCGCAGCCGCCCGTTGGCCGGGCCATCCCTCACCATCAAAAGCAGCAAAACCAAAGCAGCCGGCCTCCCATCGGGAAGCCGGCTGCTTTGGTCGCTCGTAAGCTGAGCCAGGGCGGCCTAGCCGTTGGTCGTCGTGCTGAGCGTCACCTCGACGTTGCCGCGCGTGGCGCGCGAGTAGGGGCATACTTGGTGGGCTTTGGCTACCAGCTCCTCGGCGGCGGCCTGCTCCAGACCGGGCAGGTTCACTTTCAGGTCCACGGCTAGGCCGTAGTTGTCGCCGTCTTTGCCCAGGCTCACGTCGGCCTCCACGGTGCTGCCGGTGATGGGGGTTTTGGCCAAGCGGGCTACCAGGTTGAGGGCGCTGTCGAAGCAGGCGGCGTAGCCTGCGGCAAATAGCTGCTCGGGGTTGGTAGCGCCGGCTAGGCCGGGACCGCCCATTTCCTTGGGCGTACTCAGGGGCAGGTCGATTACGCTGTCGGAGGAAATAGCGCGGCCGTCTCGGCCGCCGGTAGCAGTGGCTTTCGCCGTGTACAAGCGTTGAATGCTCATGGCAGTCAAAAAGAAAAAAGTAAGAAAAGACGGGGTAGCTACTTAGCTAGCTGATTAATAATAGGCAGCAGCTCCAGGCGTAGCGCATCTATCTGGTCGCGCGACATGGCGAGGCAAGAGCTAATCTGAGTAGGGATTTTCTGGGCGCGCTGCTCCAGCACGCGCCCGGCGGCCTGAATGGTGACGATAACCGAGCGCTCGTCGTGCTCGGCGCGGCGGCGGCTCAGCCAGCCGCGCTGCTCCATGCGCTTAAGCAGCGGCGTGAGCGTGCCCGAATCAAGCAGTAGCTTCTCGCCCAACTCCTTTACCGTAAGGGCCTCATGCTCCCAAAGCAGCATTAGTACCAGGTATTGCGGGTAGGTTACTTCCAGCGCCTCCAGCATGGGCTGGTAAGCTTTGGTGATGAGGCGCGAGAGCGCATAAACCGAAAAGCAGAGCTGTCTGTCCAGCTTCAGCAGTGGGTTGCACAGCAGTGGAGGAGGATTATTCATAGCGTTGAGGTATACGCAAATTTAGTTGTTAAAGTTTAAATTGTGCACAATCAAAAGGCTTCCCGCAGCTCGCTATTTTTCGAAAATAAAATGATAAGTAGCTAAAAAAAAGCGCACTAATGTAAGATAGTGCGCTTTTAAAAAAAATCAAAACCTGCACCTTATTTCTGCACAATGTCTTGCTCAATTGCCTTTTCGGCCGCCTGCTCGGCTAACGAGGGGTAGTCGATGTAGCCCTTGTCGTCGCCGCCGTAGAAGGTGGCTTGGTCAGGCGTATTCAGGGCCGCACCCTGCTCGAAGCGCTCTACTAAGTCGGGGTTGGCGATGTAGGGCACGCCGAAGGCAATGAGGTCGGCCTCGTTGTTTTCGAGCGCTTTTTCAGCCGTTTCCTGGGTGTAGCCGCCGTTCAGGATGAAGGGGCCGGTGAAGATTTTGCGTAGTGCGGGGCCCACCGGCTCCTGGCCGGCTTTGGCGGCCATGGAGTGGCCAGGCAGCGCCTCAATTACGTGCAGGTAGGCTAGGCCAAGCTTATTGAGCTGCTCGGTGACGTAGCTGAAGGTGGCCAGCCGGTTTTCGTCGTGGATGCCGCCCATGTTACCGGTGGGCGAGAGGCGAATGCCCACGCGGTCGGCCCCGAGCACGTCTACGGCAGCCTGCACTACTTCGAGGGCAAAGCGGGCGCGGTTTTCGGCGCTGCCGCCGTACTCGTCAGTGCGCTGGTTGGTGCTGCTCTGGATGAATTGGTCGACCAAATAGCCGTTGGCACCGTGGATTTCGACGCCGTCGAAGCCGGCGGCCTTGGCATTCTCGGCAGCCTTGCGGAAATCGGCTACCACGGCCTTTACCTCGGCAGTTTCGAGGGCGCGGGGCGTCGGAATTTCCTCCATGCCTTTGCCCGTGAAGGCTTTCACGCCCTGGGGCTGCACGGCAGACGGCGCTACTGGCAGCTCGCCATTATGAAATGAGGGATGCGAAATAGCGCCTACGTGCCAGAGCTGAATGAAGATGCGGCCACCGGCGGCGTGTACCGCGTCGGTTACTTTCTTCCAGCCCGCCACTTGCTCGGCGCTATGAATACCGGGCGTATCGACGTAGCCCACGCCCTGCGGCGACACCTGCGTGCCTTCGGTGATAAGCAGGCCCGCCGAGGCGCGCTGCACGTAGTATTTCACCATCGAGTCGGTAGGTACTTTACCTGGGTTTTTGGCGCGGCTGCGCGTCATGGGGGCCAGGGCCAGGCGGTTGGGGGCGGTGATGGCGCCTATTTGGAATGGGGTGAAAAGCGGGGATTGGGGCATTGGTCTGAAAAGAAAACCAGGTAAATGATTTTGTGATATTTAATTGTGAACAACCAGAAGGTGGCTGCAATGTTTTGCCGAACAAGGTTTAGCTTACTGGTGCGTAGCCCTGTACGCATTTACTGCTCTGCGGGCTGGTTACCGCCGAGTTTTTTTATTTGCCCATGGCTCAACAAGCCGGTTGCGCTGGCGCGCTGGCAAGCTAAAGCTTACCCTGCAAGCTACTGCAAGTCGTAGCGCACCACGCTGGGCTGGCCGAAGCTGAAATCGCTGAACTGGTACGAGTCGCGGTTGGTCTCAAACAAGCGGATACCGTTGGGTGAGACTTGGCCCCGCGGGTAAAAACCCAGCAAAATCTGGAACGTGCGCAGCACCGTGAGCTCATTGCGAAAGCGGAAGCCGATGCCAAAACCCGTGTAGGGCGGCTCGGCGCCGAAGGGCGAGCCGCCGCCGATGCGCTGGTTGATAAACGCCATATCGGCAAAGCCCAAAATGGCCATCCGGAAGCCCAGCAGCGAGAGCGGCGTGTACACGGTGCCTTCGTAGCTAGCCACGAAGCGGCTGGTGGGCAGCACCTGGCCCTGGGGCTGGAAGCCGCGCACCGCCCCCGCCACGCCCCCGAGGCCGCTGAGCAGTACCTCGGCCGGGTAGCGATTGAAGCCAGCCACAAGGCGGGTATTTACCAGGCTGCGAATCTGATAGCTGCCCAGCCGGTAGCGCCGCGTGAAGTACAGCACCTGGCTGGTGAGTAGGCCCTGCTCCCAGCCACCTTTGCCAGCGCGCTTGAAGGTGCCAAAATCGACGCTGCCGTAGAGGTAGCCCTGCCGCACCGAGTAGCCGGCCGTAGCAATGCGGGCGTCGAAGTAGTGGCGCGGGCTCACGGCATTGTTTTCGTAGCCCGCCGTGAAGCTCAGCAGCGTGCCGGCCGGCACGTCTTCGGTGCGCCCAAAGCCGAACAAGTACTTATCCTTATAGTAGCGGCGCACCGAGTAGCCCACCGTGCCCAGCATAGTGGTGCGGGTGCGGTCGTCGGGGGTGTTGGTGGGGTTGGTGGTGTGGTCTTCGTGGCGCAGGCTACCCGCGATGATGAGGCGGCCGGGGTTTTCGTAGCCCAGGTCGTAGGAGCGCAGGCGCAGGGCGCGGCCCACCCACAGGCTTTGGCTGGTGAAGGAGCGAAACTGAAAATTAGGCATCTCGCCTTCCTGCGGGGGCGCGTCGCGGGGCAGCACGATGCGCAGGTTGGTGGCATCGGCCGAGAGCGCGCCGGCCCAGCGGGCGCTGGGCGAGTAGAAGTCGCGCTGCACCGACACGCCGCCCGAGTGCGACTCAAACTCGTTGAAATAGTAGCCCTTAGCGTACACAAAATTGCGAAACGGCACCTGGTAAGTGCCCTCGTAGCCCCAGGTCTGCGGCAGGTCGCGGCCGTACTGGTAGCGGTTGTCGAGCTGGTGGCCCAGGCCCAGAAAATTGCGGTCGCCGGCCGTGATGATGGCCTCGGTGGCGCTGCGCACGTCGAAGCCCGCATTAATGCTGAATACGTCGGTGGTATTTACGATAATGTCTACGCTATCGCGGCTGGCCGTCAGCTCGTTGACAAGCACGCGGGCGTCGAGCAGCTCATCGGTTTGGCGCAGCAGGCGCTCGCTTTCGGCCAGGGCCTGGGGCAGTAGCGGCTGCCCCGGCCGAAACAGCAGCAGTTGCCGAATGCGGCTCTGCGCCGTGCGAATGTGGATGGCATTACCTGATTTTTCGAGGAAGGTGCGCGGCTGCCGCAGCGAGTCATTTAGGCTGTAGCCGAAGGCATCGTAGGGCGTGATGAGGACGCGGCGCACAATTTTGAAATTGTGCTGGTCGAACTGCCGGTTGAGCAGTACCGCGTCGAGGCCGTGGTCTTCTTCGCGGGGCCTTGAGAGCCGAAAAAAGGCCTGTACGGCCCGCCCCGCAATGGTTTTGCGGCGGGTAAAGCGCTGCAAATTCAGGCGCACGCGCTCCTCGTCGAAGCGGCGGCCCAGGGAGTCGGCCGGCAGCTCATCGGCCGACTCGGCAGCGTGCAGCGAGTCGGGCGGCACGGCCACGCGGGGGGTAAACTCCTGCGCACGTGCCGGCCGCCAGTTGCTAAGAGCTAGCAACCAGCTTAGAATGAACAGAAGACGAAAACGCAAAAGCCTTGGCATAGGGCACTCCGTGCAAGTTACAGCAACAGGACGGGCGGCGCTAAGATTTCCGCCGCAAGCGCGTTGAGGCAAGCAGTTTCGTGGCCCCGGTGGTTACTAGCAAAGCAATAGGCCGCTGCTTATACCAGGTCAGGCAATGGCCAGTGCAAGCCCAGCTGCTAGCGGAATCATTTCCAAAAAAATTAGCTTATGAGGTGCTTGCTAATTTAGCAAGCATCCGCTACTTTTACTTCCGCTAACCGCATTAGTCAGCATGAACGAGCGCATCCAGGAAAAGCTAAGCATACTAGCCGACGCCGCCAAGTACGATGTGTCGTGCAGCAGCAGCGGCGGCAAGCGCAAAAACGAGCAGAAGGGCCTCGGCAACGCCGAAGGCATGGGCATCTGCCACAGCTATACCGAGGACGGCCGCTGCGTGAGTCTGCTCAAAATTCTGCTCACCAACCACTGCATTTTCGACTGTGCGTACTGCGTATCGCGCCGCTCCAACGATGTGAAGCGCGCCGCGTTTACGGTGGATGAAGTGGTCGATTTGACCATCAACTTCTACCGCCGTAACTACATCGAAGGGCTGTTTTTAAGCAGCGGTATTTTCAGTAGCCCCGACTATACGATGGAGCGGCTGGTGCGCATTGTGAAGAAGCTGCGCACCGAGCACAATTTCAACGGCTACATCCACGTCAAGACTATTCCGGGCGCGTCGCCCGAGTTGATTCAGGAGGCCGGCCTGTATGCTGACCGCTTGAGCGTGAACATCGAGCTGCCTTCGGAACTGGCGTTGCAAAACCTGGCGCCCGAAAAAAACTACGCCGAAATCCTGACTCCGATGGGCCAGATTCGGGACGGCATTATTCAGAATAAAGAGGAAAAAGCGCTCTTTAAGAAGGTGCCGCAGTTTGCCACCGCCGGCCAAAGTACGCAGCTAATCGTGGGTGCGAGCGACGAGAATGACCTGCAAATTATCAAGCTTTCCGACAGCTTGTACCAGGGCTACGGCCTCAAGCGGGTGTATTACTCGGGCTACGTGCCCATCACCGACGATGCCCGCCTGCCGCAGGTGACCCAGCCGCCCATGGTGCGCGAACACCGCCTGTACCAAACCGACTGGCTGATGCGCTTTTACGGCTTCGAGGCCGATGAAATACTCGACCCTGCGCACCCTTACCTCGACCTCGAAGTAGACCCCAAATTGGCCTGGGCGCTGCGCAACCGCCACCTGTTTCCGATAGATGTAAACGTGGCCGACAAGGCCATGCTGCTGCGCATTCCGGGCGTGGGCGCCCGCTCGGCCGAGCGCATCGTACAGGCCCGGCGCTTCTCGCCGCTCACCGCCGAAACGCTGAAGCAGCTGGGCGTAGTGATGCGCCGCGCCAAGCATTTTCTGACCTGCCGCGGCTCGGCACCCGCCCGCCTGGGCGAGCTCGACGAGCAGCAGATTCGGCGGCAGGTGCTGTTTGGGGGCAAGGCCGTGCGCTCGGCCCTGGTTACGCAACAGCTCGATTTGTTTGGGCAGGCCGTCTAGTTTTTAATCCCGATAATGCGTCGTGCCAGTAGCTTGCAGCGTCAACACCATTCAATGTTCATCGCTATGACTCGCTTTTTCTGCATTGCCACCGCCTGCCTGGGCCTCACAAGCTGCCTGAGCGGCGGTAAAGACACCTGCTCGGCCACCGTTCTGGAGCCCGTGCAGTCGGTGAGCGGCCCCAAAACGATAGCCGTAAATCAAACTGCCAGCTTTACAATCACTTACCTGCCGCAGGTTACCTGCAACCGGCTGGAGAGCGTGTACGAAGCCGCTGGCAATACGCCCAATACCGTTTTGGTCGGGCCACGCGTCACCTATACCGACTGCAACTGCCCGACCAATACGGTGGTAGCGCAGACGACCTATACTTTTAAGCCGACCACGGCCGGCACGTACTACCTGAATTTTACAGCTGCCAACGCCAACGGCTTCATAAGAGACACGCTGGTAGTACAATAGCTGTTTTTGCTCAGCCTGCCCCGCCGCGTTGGTGGGGATAATCCTGGTTCATTTTCTGCCATGAAAATCACCCACCGCGCCCCTGCCGTTGCTTCGGCTCCGCTCACCACCGTTGCCGAGCCAACTGCTACTTCCTTCGACAAAGCGCCACGTCTCTCGTGCTGCTGCCGCCTCAGCGAGCTGATGCCTAAAGTGCGTGAGGTGCACGACGCCGTGCGTGCCGCCCGCATAGCCACCGAGCAGACGGACGTGGCCGCTTAGAAAGCGGTAATAGCGGCCCAAATGCCGGCTTTTTGGCTGGCTAGCGCTGCAAACCCAGACGCGCCACCGTTTCGCCCTCAAAGTCGAACTGGATGAGCACGGCGGCCTCGTCGCCCACCACCCAGCCATCGTGGCCGGGCGCGATGGCCACTACCTGTGGCGCCACGAAGTCCTCGATTAGGCCATCGGCGTACTCGATGCGTAGGTGACCGCTGGCCAAAAAGCCGACGTGCGCGTGCTGGCACAGCGCGGTGCCAATGAGCGGTTTCAGATTGCGCGACCAGCGAAACCCCGCCGGGTACACGATGCGCTTGACCCGCGAATTGCCGGTGCGGACGGTATCAATCAGCACGCCGCCCATTTCGCGATGGTCGGCATTGGGAAGTGGGGCCAGGAGGTCGGTAGTAACCATGAGGTGAGTAGGTTAGGTGGGAGGCCGTGAAGGTAAGCACTGGCCGGCATCAGGCCGAATACTTGGTAAGTAGCCAAGCAGCCTGCTGAGGCGGTGACCTTGACAAGGCTAGTTAAAGT
>Ga0265780_10002505_pt1 | contig 24834 bp, 22 predicted proteins | sample P1T30metagenome_FD_192432 | JGI IMG/M metagenome (GOLD analysis project Ga0265780, IMG submission 192432) | Plant litter microbial communities from East Loma Ridge, Irvine, California - P1 T30 | ecosystem: Environmental > Terrestrial > Plant litter > Unclassified | place: USA: California... | reverse complement strand
CAATGCCTCGCAAGTATGCGTCAATGAGCTCGCAAGGGTCTTTGACAGCCCGCGCCTGCCTAGCCAGCGATGCAAAGGTCCGATTGACAACCTTTGCTTCTTTAGCGAAGTTGAACAGCGTTTCGCCCGTGTCGAAAGCTGTCTTCGCGATTTTGGCACTGAAGCCAGCCAAGCTGACAATCGCAATCGGATCCATGTCGACGATCTGAGAAGACACTGGGTATGGCGTCCGACTTTCTTCCCTGTTGGTAGTGTTCGTGGCAATCAAAAAGTCTTACCTTCAGACTAACAGTTTGAGGATTGCAACACCCGCCCCTCTCAGCTAGCGAGCGACTAGGGGCAGCCACTGTCAGCTCTGCGTGCCCATCTTCTGACTGCAGCGGGAGAGGCCGCATGTCCTCGCTCTACGCATACTGCAGGGAGCGTGGTCGAGACTCAACATGACGTCAAAAGGCACGTTCGGGGCCGAAATCACGCATGTACGCCTGTACTTGTATGTGAGGCTGATTACAAAAAGGGCACTTTAAACGCGCTGTCCATGCCGTATAACTCGCTGTGCGCGCTGTGCGAGAGATCCTCACGAAATCCGAGCCGAATACCCGAGTCTCTGCAACGCTGAGAAGGACCCGGACGAACGCCACCCGATCAACAAGGCATCTGACCATAAGATTGAAACAAAAGCCAAAGTGGCTGATGACGCATTCAGATCGGTATGATCCAGATTTGCGCATTGTACCGGACAGGAAGTGGTAGTCGTGTTTTCGGGAATGTTGGTTCAATACCGTGCTTGCAAGTCTTGTAAAGGCGAAAAGGAGCATCTCCGACGCTTGATGGCCGGTAGGTGCGGTCGCACTGAATCGATTGGGCTGATCTCAGAAATGAGTACGAAGATATCGTTTCAAACAACACATGTAGGCTTTGCCAAGAAGTTCGATTGAATCAACTTGGCAGATCGCGGAAATGTGCGATAAAGTGTGAGCGGTGTGTTCCAGCAGTCCTTGAAGGACCGCGCTGCATGTCATCTTTCACATCATTGCCTCTTCTGCTCTCTACGATCCTCAAAACTCTCGTCACTTCGTGGTCTTGTCATTTCACTTGGTGGCGCTCTGGACTGTGCTCTAGATGGCGCTTTGGAAGGTGCTCGAGAAGGAGCTCTGGAAGGAGCTCGGGACGGAGCTTGAGAAGGAGCTCGTCCTTTCGACATTCTGGACCTCGCTTTCGATGCCACATCGTCGTTGTCTTCTTCTTGAGGCGCCGGTTCCAGTCTGGGTGCACGCGACGGCGCCTCTGAAGGCTCTCTTTGCCTCTCCCGTTCAGGTAGATAAGTCAACGTCCGCATGTCGCTCACAGTCTCAGCGTCTAGCTGGTCGTCCCACTCTCGCTGTCTTGATCGTCGGTCTAGCTCCCTCTGCTCTTCTCTTCGACGCTCGCGTTTTCTCCGATCGAAGTCGCGCTGACGCTGTCTTCTCTCTTCTTTCTCTTTATCCACGGTTTTCTTGGTGGTCCATAACTGGAAAGCACCGGCTACGACGGTAATCATACCGACGAGAAAGGATGCTTTGCCCAGGTTGTCGAGCTTGGAATCTTTCTCCTTGCCGTCGCGGCTGGTTGGCTTGCGGGTGCGGGTGCCGCGAGAGGATGGCGGGTACGAACGCCGCCGAGTGTAGAAAGAGTCATCCGAGTAAGCCGAAGGAGAAGTGTTGCGATTGCGCCTCCTACGGTTCGGAGGTTCAGAGTATCCGTCGTCGTAATATCTGTTATCATGGCGCTCGGTATAGCGATCATCATCGAAGCGATCGCTGCGACGAGTCTCGTATGGATCGCCGTACCTATCGTCGTATCTGTCATCGAAGCGTTCTGTATACCGATCGTCGTAGCCGTCGTCGTAAGACGAGCGGTTGTCGCGCTCAGGGCGACGCGACACGGCGCGCGACATGGTTATGTGATGGGTGCGGCAGCAGATCTCAGGCCAGTGTGGAGGGCGACGGCAAACGGGTCAGGGTGAAGAAAGGTGGGCGATGCATGTCGCATATGTATAATTAGCGGTGTGGGTGTGTTCGCGTCCAACCACCAAACACCGACTGCGCAGGCAGCATCATCTTGCCCGCACTCTCCAACATGTCATCAGGCCTCGGCTTATCCTTGTCAGTTTGGAACGTGACGACTCCAACGCCAGCACCAGCCAACATCTGCCACTATACCGTGATCAAACTTGTTATCATCCCAGCCTCTTATTGGATAGTTTCAATCACAAGCCGTCGAGTCACATTTAGAGCCGCACGAAAACCTCGCGATCGACAGGCACCCGTCTCAGGATACTCTACCTTGAACCAGGACTTCCGCCTTAACGTGCTGACATACTCGGAACACAACATCGAGGTTAGTAGAGACAAGAGGCTGCGGAATTTGGTTTCGTTTGTGAATGTGCCTTCATTTGAGATGGTCGTGTTGCTGTCTTGCGCCTCGCCCTCCCACTTACCAAGTCAGCGCCGCTGAGACATCTGAACTCGTCCGTCTGAGTCGACGATCATACGTGGGAATGACTGGAGAAAGAGACGTGCAGGTTTGCCAAATGTAACGACTTCGCAAGACTTTGTCATGGTGGGCGAATGCTTCAGAAAGCTTCTCTCCCATCGGCACTCATCGTCTGCTCGTCTCCGCTGCCCCATCCATTTTCAAACACTACACTTTTACATCGACTACCCCAAGGCTTACATATCCCGCCCCATGCTCTTTTTGCCCAGTCCGTTTTCAACAGATCAAGCTCTGACACCCGAAGATCTGTAGTATCTCCATCGCCAACTTCGACCCCTCCTGCTGGGCTGATGCAATCTCGCCTGTCACAATTCAGCAAAACACTCGTCTCACCATCAAGGCCTCGCACCATGAGCAGCACAGTAAAACTTCCTGCTTCATGGCACAACGGTCCTGAAGATTCGTTCCATGGAAAGATCACCGTGGACGGACCTTTCACGCCTGACAAGGGCCGTTACCATCTTTACATTGGCCTCTTCTGCCCGTTCGCTCACAGAGCTAACCTCGTTTTACATCTGAAGAGATTGAACGATTACGCTGGCATTGGTGTCAGCGTTGTTCGACCGTATCCCAAAGGCCCCGAGGGCTGGCGCTTCAACAGCCACAGCAGTCCACCCTACGAAGATGCCACAAAGGAGCCATTCTATGGCGCAACGTTCTTGCATGAGCTCTACTTCAAGGTTGACCCTGATTACAAGGGAAAGTACAGCGTTCCAGTGTTGTGGGACACAAAATTGGAGACCATCGTCAACAACGAGTCTCATGAACTGCTTCGAGACCTACAGACAGCATTCAACACCATTCTCCCAGAGAGACTCGCCGATTTGAGCCTGTACCCGGAGAAACACCGTCCCGCCATCGACCGGATCGAGAAATGGATGCAATCAGATCTGAACACTGGTGTGTACAAAGCTGGCTTCGCACCCGGTCAAGAAGCCTACGAAAAGAACCTGCCGTTATCTTTCGCCGCTCTGAACAAACTGGAGAAGCTTGCGGCCTCCACTGGCGGCCCGTACCTCCTGGGCAAAGAAATGACGGAACTCGATATTCGCGCATTCGCCACGATCATCCGCTTCGATACTGTCTATGTCCAGCATTTCAAATGCAACTTGGGCACCGTCAGACACGACTACCCTGTGATCAACAACTGGTTGAAAAACCTGTACCACAACCATCCAGAGTTCAAGGACACGACAAACTTTCGACACATCAAAGAGAACTACACCAAGGCTCACATTGACATCAACCCGAAGATGATCACGCCGGTGGGTCCGTGGCCACATGTCGAGGATGTATATGAAGAAGACTGGTCGAAGCTCAACATCGGTGGCGTGAGCATGCCGGAGGTGCTTGAGAGGGAATCGGAGTTGGAGCTATGATGCAAGCAAGGCTGAGAAATCATTCTCGGTATCGTTGCCACATGGAGAAGATGGTGCCGATTTCTCATCCTCATGACTTGGTAGTATCACGAGCGTGGGGCTCTGATAAACAGTGGCTTGATCGCCTGTATACCACAATGCAGAAGCCCATGTGTCGACATGTGCATCCTCTGGCATGTCAAACTTCGCCGAACTCAAATCTCTCTGGTACTAGCACGCCTAGAATTCCCGACTCTGCTGATACTTTCGCTTACGGAAATTGTATCCGGTGGTATGCTGAAATTCCCTATCTTGAAGCTGTTGTCAGTATCCCGCTGGGATCAAGAGTGCTTCGACAGATGGAAGTCACTGATACCACTGTACACCATCATACTTTGGCATTCACTCAAGGTGGGCATGGTGATGTAACGTCGAGCGGCGAGCCATGGTCGTGAGCCTGTGGACTTTGATCTGCCATGCACGACCCTAATCAGTCAGCAAAGGCGCGTACTGCTGTTCTCTCATGTCGTGAGGGTCACGCGCACGCTGCGATGATAGCAAGTACCGCGTGCTTACAACATCAAATCTGCGGCACGTTTCTTATCGGCGAGGCTGATTCGAAAATCCGTCTTGATGGCCCCGACGATCAGAGACTCGGCTCAATTTGATTTTGCAAATTTCTGCATCGATTTGTCGAGACTTGAACATTCCGATTGACGCTAGTCCAGTGTGGCACAAGACGGACGTCGAATACACTTGACGTCGAATTAACCTTGTCGCTTTGCCGCCTGTGGATCCAAAAGATGGACTCGAAGAACCTTGAAGCCTTGACTTCAGCCTTGCGCAGCGCGACGGACGCGTGCCGAACCTGCAGCACCCCACGTCTGGGCAACGGTCAATCAATCAGAAGTCCGCAAAGGCGACCGGTGAAGCACTCGGTAATGCAATGCATGACAGATGTGTTGGCGCTTGGCAGATCTATTCTGCACCTGCGGCACACCATGCACCTTCATATCTCGAGTGTGACAGCCTCTCTGCCGACAGAGCCCGTGCAACTTCGGAAGCGAGCTGCTGGAGCATGTCGAGGTCCGGATCTGTTTGCTGCAATATCGTTGCCGTTGTATCACTTGACCTGCCGCAACCCGTCTTGGATTACAGCCAAATTACAGCAGGATTCCACACCTGATGCTTCGTCGTGCCGCTTTCCTAAGCCACATTTCAGAGATACGTGAGGCAGCCAATGGAAGGGCGGCCACGCGGGCCGTCATCTTGCCATGATTCATCTAAATGTTGCCTTCTATCTATCGTATGGCCCCGATGCACCAACTCGACGCGCCGAGGCTTCTTCCGTCCTTGAATTCGGGTAGCTGGAGCTATGTCCCAGGTGGTGCCAGCCATCATGCTATGGCAACGGATATGCTGTTACGGCACCAAGTGACTGGCTGCCTCGGACCGCCGCGTCGGGAGCTGGGTTACTCAACGGTCATGCACAACCGCTCGGTGTCAAGTCGATTGGCACACACTCGGGGGACACTCACGCCAGCAACTTACATGCGAATGATCTATCTCGAGCGTGTGGCTGTTTGAGCCAGAAGCAAGCATGTGACAAGTGCAAATGCGAGAGTGCTTGGAGGCGTGGGTGGTCATCATTGGTCCAAGATCAGGGCGCTCGATAACTCCATTTTGCGCCTCCGAGAGCGTTGTAATTTTGGCAGACGGAAGGAGCACTCGCGGTACTCGGTCTTGCAGTTCCTGACTTGGGAGTCACCTGGGATTAAGCGTGCTGTCGGAGCATCTCACCCAAGCTCTGGAGTGGAAAAGCGAGTAGAGGATATTGATTGAGGCGTCTGAGCATGCGTACGTGCCATTCAGGAGATTGAGGCCGCTTTCCACGAATCCGCATCTTGATCCAAAGACAAATCGTCCACCCAGCTAAAGACCCTACGACTGGCCGTCCCAGGCTCTGAGTGAGCACTCCCGTTCTCGGACAAATCACCACGAACATTCTCGACATTCTTGAAAGCTTCTGCGGGTACTCTGGCAAGTGCAGCCTGTAGGCTGTCTTCATATCCGATATCGGTCAAATTGTGAGAATAAGTGAATGTCGAGCCCTCCAACTCTTGGGTGTTGACACCGGCTGAGATGCAATCGGCCTTGAGCCGCTCTGATTCCTCCATCGCCTGTCTCAACTCTTGCAAGATATCATTTTTCTCCTGCTCAGACATCTCTTCGAAGTCGTCATCCCCAACGCTAAGGGCTTCTTCATGGTCGCGAAGAAGTTCCCTGCGTGCGACTTCATTCCAGTACTCGTAATTGTGGTCGGCCAAACGCTCTCCCAGCGAGCTTACTGTAGCTAATCTGGAATGATATCGCTCCAGCAAGAAGTCCACTTCTGGCGGAGATGCAAACGAGGGCAGACTCGTACGAGGGAGCGTCTGCAAATTGTTGGGCGGAACTGCGGGCTCGATTAGAGCATGAACGACATAAGCTCTTGTCCACTGCTGCGCAGATCGCATGAAGTTAAGCTCGCAGCGACTCCGAGAAGTTTGCGCCGCTTGTAATTTTCGCTTTATTCTTCGGACATCGGCTGCGTAAGACTCAAGAAGAGAGCGGTCGTTGATGAAGCGCTCTCGTAGCTCAGCAATGGTCTGAGTGGCGGACACGGCGTCTGAGCCAAAAGGATCAATCACGTTCTCGTACTGGATTCGGGATTTTCTGTATGCCTTACGGAGTTGCTGCCAGTGTTGCTTGCTTTCCTCGAGCTCGGCGGTCACCAGAGTCTCGTGAGCGCGGGACAGCTCCATCTCTTTCAGCTGATTGTCGAGATAGATGCCAGATGATCCTGCGGCTGAGGATGTATCTTCGACGGCTCGCGGGAGATTCTCTAGAGACTGGTGACGAAACATGAGCGGCTGATCTTTGTTCGAGGGAGAATCTGCCCGTGAGTGTGGTGGTCTGCTCCCATCCTGGGCATTGCTGAGATCTTGACGTTCGTGTGGCAGATCGGTCTCCATGGGCGCGGTGTGAACATGGATGAGCTGTTTCCAAAGCATGCGCTGTGTTCATCTTCACCATACAATGTAGACTGTTTCCGCTTCACTTTGGGGGTGTGGTAAAGCGAAACACAAGCAGTTCACTGCATAATACTGATAGGGGAAAATGGGCTCGCTGATTGCTCTAGCATGCTGCACAGCTGCATGCTGTGTAAATATGCCGGTGTTCCCGCTTATGATTGCCAATCACCACTCAACAAGCCACCATGGATCAAGCTTCTGCAGAGACACGACTTTTAGCAACGCCGCGCGCATGACCCATCGGCTACCTACCCACTTTGGTCCAAGTCATCCAGATCTCGCATAGAGGCCCGACTTTGACAATGTATCATGTCCACGCAAGCAAGCCTCACACTCACCACGCAGATGCTACAGGACAAGCAAAACACAACCTATAAGAGCATGTCATTATTCTTGTGGTCAACGGCTCCCCGCCTACCCTGCCATTCTTCTCATGCGATTCTTCACGCACGCGCATACCAGTGAATATGTTGCAGCCTCCAGATGCCCAACACGAATGGCGGTTCGATGCAAACAGACGTGAATGGTTTTACCTGGTCAATGGTAATCAACGCGTCTATCACAACTCGACCCCAAGAGTACTCCCCAACGCCAGGCCCCCTGGCTCTGGGCAGCAGTTCCAGACGGCTTCGGACTATCAAGTTACACCCGGACCATCTATCGGAACTGGTGGCACGCCTCCAATTCCCATACGCTCTGGGTCAAACGTGCAGTCCGGCGCGTCAAACTTCGTGGGTAGCCCTCAGCCTGTCACCGGCTTCTCCCCGAGCTCTCTTGGTGCCGGGAGGTTCCTGAGCCAAAATTCACCGAGCGGTCCCTCTTTTGGAAGTGCATCACCTCCTGCGAATCTTCTACCGACAGGTATTGGACGCGGTGGGGGATTTTCGCCGCCCGCAAATGTTGTACGGACCGGCTCTGGTAGAGGAGGTTATGTACCTCCAGCGAATTCTCCACCAGCTACCATAGGACGAGGAGCGTTTATACCACCGACGAATCCTCCTCCATCAGTCGCTGGAAGAGGAGCGTATGTTCCTCCAACGAACCTCCCACCACCAGCCGTTGGACGTGGTGGTGGATACATCCCTCCAATAAATCCTCTACCAAAAGGCTCAAAGAAAAGTGGAGGATATATACCTCCAGCTGGAGGCCCGCGGCCCAGCCACGTTTCCTCAAGCAGCACACAAGCAGCTGGCGGCTCATCTCAACCCACCGAGGAAGAGAAGAGACAGATACTGGACGCAGGTCAGTAAACGCCACGGGCTGAATCTTCAACTTATAGAACCAACTAATCCGAATCGTTCGACAGATTACAAAGTACGCGAGCGACCGAGAAAATTCTTTCGGCTGGGAAAGGTAAGCTTCGCTAGATGTTGTCAAGATTTGTGATCGTTGACAACCTTTGCAGGTTTTCCTAAAGGTGCACACAGAGGACCTCGGAGGCAAGAAAGGGCAATCAACAGCCTTCACGTTCAACAAGGATGCGTTTCCCGTGGCTTTTGGCGAGATGGCTTTCAGCAAGGTGCGCCGCTTCGTCGTTGTCAGCGAACAAGCGGACTCATGTAGCGCGCTGTGAGTATACTCCACCTTTTACTCACGATATCCCATTAACATATATAGGGCGATTACGACTCACAGCGGGAAAGGCGCTGCCAAGAGGAATGCCGCCGAACATGGCATCATGTACACCGGCTCTGAGGCACCCCCGCCTCTCAAGAACGAGGGCATGATGTCGACAAAACCCATTCGCATCGATCCTTTCAACAGATTTGATATCCTTCATCCAGCCTCAAGAGTCAATTACGCCAAGACTTACAACATCGAACACAACGTCAAAGTCAAGCCTTATGGCATGGTCAATGCCCTGTTCATGCATCATCTCGTCAAACAATGGACTGAGGTCATCATTGGCAGGTCTATCACCCCGATCCAAGTCGTCTTCCGTGAGATCAATCCAGCGAACCTACGGGCTTTGGGCTTCACCTCAAACATGATGACAGCTGTGTTCAACATGATGAATCGACCAAAAGGTCCTAGCGCCAACTCTCAGACCGCGGTCGTCTCGGTTGCCAGAGATAGCGCAAGGAACGAATTGCAGTCTGAGCAAGCAGACGCATCCGAAAACCTCGCCAACCATGTCGTGGATCTTATTCAGGCAGGCATGAGGTACCCCCAGGCTGTTGGTCATGTTCGCCGTCTGCACACGAATGGTCTTGGTGTCCAAGGCGAAAATGATGCGGTGGGCGAAGGTGCTGAAGACGAGGAAGAGGATGAGGAAGAGGACGAGCAAGAAGAAGAGAGCGATGAAGCCTCCTCGTCATCTGAAGAGGAATCGGATGCAGAATGAGATCAGGAAATGACGATGACAGCAACAGCGACGACGGAGAAGCAGGGAACGATTCGCAGTACCTAGCCATTGGTACCGACCTACCGACCGACAGACCGTCCGACAATGACCGACAATGACCGACAACGACACACAACGACACGAAATGACGCACAACGACGCGTAACGGACGCCATCGACTTCTATCACGAACACGACTGTCTGGAGATGCAGAAATCGGAGCATCACCCCAGACCATGCTTTTCTTTACGGCATATCACGGCCGCCACGACCACAATATCTCACGGCCCACAGATTGCATCCCGTTCAAATGTCTCAGACCCCAAATATACTGCCGAAGCGAGCAGCCCTGCTTTTCTCGAGTAGGACAGCTTGCCTTGTGCACCGTGTGGCTCATGTTCACATATCTCGAAGGTCTTAGTCCACCAGGAACGGACAGATTGTTACGATATCGAATGACTTGATGACTTTTGGACTATGGCAGATGTCACTTTCTTTTGGAGTTGACCAGGTGTTGCTATTTTCATTTGTTCGTTAGTTTTACGTAGGTAGCTATGAAGTCACACTGGCTTTTGCTGGAAGTGTCAGCCTACGAGTCTCTGATGTGTCACCCTGGGTAGACTGAGGTAACTGCATGCATACGCACACCGCCCAGAAGCGGCTTCGAGCCACCGGTAGGCTTGCAGCTTGTCGGTGCTCTACCACTGCACCTTGTTGAAGCGGTCAGATCACGAACCTTGGTAGACATCCGGTCTGGAAAGCAGGGCTCGTCATTTCGATGTGAGAAGATAGTATTGATTGTAACATGTGCTCAGAGGCGTGACAACGCAAAGTGTGCTCATTGGCTACCAGCTTGTCCGACGAAAAGATGACTCCGACAGAAGCCCAACAACGCCCTATCAACCAGTTGTATTCTCGGACTCGGCCGTTTCACAGGGTGACTGGATAAGTGTCCATTATGCGCCGCAACGAACACAATTGTCAAACGCACATCTGCAGGCAGCAACATCACCGGGACATGCCATGACCGCCTAGAACTTGGAAAATACGACTGCTGCCTTGCCAGACAGCTGAAGCATTCAGTGTAGCCAATGAAACCGCCCAAGGCTTACGAGCGAACATCCGTGGCCAGCGCCAGGCTGGCAGGCTGAGATGTCTTGATCCTACAGATCTCCTCAGCTCGCTACAAAGTTCCTCCGTAATTGACAACAAATGATTCGGGCTCCTTCGAAGGTTCCTAAGACACTACCGGGCTTGATGAACATGAGATAGTCTGCTAAGGGATGAACATATTTTTTTGTCATTGTCATGTTGTCGGACATCAGGCTTCGGGACTTGTGTGAGCGCCGTGAGAAGTGCCACCTCAGGCTCGATCTTCTTAAGCGCTAGCTCAGAACTTCGGACAATATCGAGCGTGAAAAGACAAGGCACTTGCGATGGAGAAAAAGGATTTGAGCCGATAGCAGATACAGCAGGTCGCTCAAGGTTGCGGGTTTCGGAGCTGTGCAAATCGATATTCAATAGTGCTCGAGATGTCTTCGGGGACTGGTGGAAGAGAAAATTCAGAGGATGGGTCGGCCACATCAGGCTCAACGCCTTCGATCCAATGGGCGATTTTGTCACCCGTAGACGGTTGATCGTTGAGCGGGTTTAACATCAGAGAAGACGCGTCTATCAGTACGGGCTCAGATGAGTTCGCCGATGAACTCGCTTCAGGTTCGCTTGATCGTTGCGGTACGACGCCCTCGGGGAAGTCGGCTGATGCAAGCTGTGCTGGAATGTCGTAGTCCTGGTAAACTTCACTGAGAGCGGGATCTGTCTCGGCCCAGAGTGGTATTGAGACGTTGGCATCCTCGCAGACCTTGCGCGCATGTGATACTGCTGCTTCCGCTTCTTGGTACTCCATCTCTGCGTTCGCTAAGCTTTGGTGCCATGTGAGCAAGAACTTCTCATTTCTTTTCTCGAGCTTGAGCTCTTGGTCGCCCAGGAAGTCCCTCCTCTGCTCTTGCTCTTGCCTCTCGAAATAAAGCTCGTCGATCCTCTCACGCATGATTTTGAAGTTGGCGACGGCGTCACAGAACTTTGCAAGCTCGTCCACCATTGGGGATCTCGCAGCATTTGACTCTACCGAGCGGAAGGAAGGGGTTGGAACCAGTGATACACTCGTGTGAACGATGCCATCGTCATCCGGGCTGCATTTGTGCCGTCGCAAAGCAGTTGACATTGCCTGGAGTGAATTGTGAAGGGCATCGGTCATTTCCCCAACATGCCTGTCGCCTGCTCGCATCCGCGACATGAGTAGGACAGTGGATTGTATGTGTCCCGTGAGCTCCTCAACGTCAGCGAGGAGACGACCCTCTAGTCTCTTGAGGCGGGCTTTCGACCTCTTCGGAGCAGATCCAGTCTTTCGGCCTGTGACGCCGGAGGTAAGAGCTTCCACAGAGCTTTGCAAACGACCTAGGATGTACTGGAAGTTATCCAGCCGATGTTGGAACTCCATTCGTTGGGCTGCATCGGAAGATAAAACCTTCGCCAGTAAACCATAGCGACGTTCATTGACATCAGCAATATGAGCCAGAGAAACCCGATTCGGAAGGTCAAAATCGAGTTCCGGTGTGTTTCGCTCAGTGGCCGTGGACAACGGTGCCTCTGATCCATAACGTCGCCGCTTGTCATCGTCGCTAGGGTGAGATTGTCGGTCTACGGCCTCTGATCCATCGGATCTCAAGCTTACAGACTTGGATGTCCGAGCTACCTCCTCATGAGGAAATTCCGTTGTTGTTTGCCGTGATATTGACTCGACATTTGCGAGCGGTACTTGATCCTGGCTCTCAGTGCCCTGCATAGCAGATAGTCGGTTACTTTTAGAGTTTCTGATAGCCGGACACCGTTCATTCTCACAATATCGATTTCGTAGAAGGGAGTGTGGAATGGTCAGTCCGAACCAGCCTCGGATGGATCCACGTATCGGGCAGCTGGCGGTGCTGGCCTTCAGGAGCTACGACATACAAACAAAGAGTACGGCTCCATTTCTCGGTAATGTGCCAAGAAACGCCTCGCTGCAGGCATCAAACAGCCCCAGGAATTCCAATTTATCGGACCTCATGCCACCGTTCGCTAAACACGACTTATGTCTGCCCCTCCCACGTGGGACATGGTACATGTAGAGTGTACATGCATTTGTCCATGCGCTGGCAGGAGAGATGCTGCAGGCTAAACCTACCATCGTGACTCTGTCCTTCACATGCAATCTCATGCTCTCGATACGCCAGGGCCGTTTGCCATTCGGCCGCAGAGCCGCAACGATGTTAAATGGTCGCTACAGCGGCGAGCGCTGACGACTGGACTAACTTCTAGTCGCCAGCGAATGCCCTGTGAACATGGCAAATCAGCACGGTCTCTCACCTTCACCACAATGGAAGTTCAGGCCAGACTTCGGTCAATTCGTCTACAAACGAAGCACGGATGAGATCGTGCCTCGGGACAGGGAGCCATTCCCTCGACCCTCGCAAATACCCGTGCAGGCGCTATTGCACGCAGTCTGGGAACCCTTCCAGTATACTGGCTCACCGCCGACGTCTGCCAACAGCTTCCTGCTGGCATCCCGGCCTCCGAGCGGCCAGTTCCCGGGTGGCCAATTACAAGCCAGTCAAATGCGCCAACCACGCAACTTCCCGAGTAGCGCTGGCCAATCTGGCATGCAAGATGTCACCCAAGCCATACGCAATTTTGGCCTTGCCCCCATGGTCCAGGGCAATGACGTCCGAACGTCCGAGTTCCACCAGAATGGCCAAGTTCTCAAGCATGAATTCGATCCGCGCAAAGGTGTCGCTACGCTCGGCGCTACTGCAGGACAGGCTACCTCCCAAGGCTCTAGAGGTCAGACCAGAGATCCACGTCAGAGCCGTGGAGGCAAGGGTGACAATCGAGACATCCTCTACCCTGACTACAAGTTCCATCCAGCAAAGTTTTTTGTTGTGGGAAGGGTGTTCCTTGTGCTGTGGGCTGAACCAGCTGGAGGAGCTGGTACAGCAATTTCAAGACATGAGGTGTTGAATCAGCTGGGACAGCGCGTGTTCTCTAAGATTCGAAGATTCGTGGTGGTCAGGGAAGGACCGCACTACTGCAGTGCGCTTCCGATCTCCACGTACAACGGACAAGGAGTTGCGAAGCAGAGGGTGGTAAAGTCTGACCATGCCATCATATACACCGGCCCAACCGCCCCAACTCCACGTCCCGGAGAGCTTCCTGGGCGCGGAGAAGCCCCAATGAGGTCCATTCCGATCCGCGTGGATCTGGACAATGCGACTGAGAGACTCGATGTTATGTCTCGGATCAACCTTGGTGGAGTCCACCTAATCCAGCACAACGTAAAGACCAAGAGCTTTGGAAACGTCAACAAAAATTCTCTTGCGGACTTGCAACTGCAGTTCAACAGCGTCTTCAACAGAGAGCCAATGGCGGCCAGGCCGGCCCCGGATCGTGAACAACCCCGGAACAACCAGCGAATTGCCACTGGTATTGGCGCGTTTGGCGGAGCTGGCGTGCTTGCCGCAGGTGCTGCAACAGCTGGATTTGCAGCGAATGAGGGCGAAGATGTCGAAGAAGAAGAAAATGATGACGAGGATGATGACGAAGGCGACCAGAACGATGAGAATGAGGAAGAGGCAGAGGAAGATGAAGAAGAAGATGAAGATGAAGAAGATGATGATGATGAGAATGAGGACGGAGATCAGGATAGAGATGAGGAAGGGGAGGAAGGGGAAGATGATGACGATGACGACGCAATTGAAGAAGGAAACGCCGCAACAGGCGACAGCGATACCGACAGTGGCGACGAGCAATCGTGAAGTGGCTGCAGAAGGTAAGACACGCGAATGCCGAGAGTCAGACCAGTACTGACCGTCTGTCCAGGAAGTTGTGGTGCTAGGCATTCCAGTGCGTCCTCTTGTCTTGTTCTCGGATCGTTGATCGAAAATACGTGCCCTCGATGGTGTACATGTACACTTGACACCTCGAGCGGCGAGGTCTGTTGTCTTTCAGACCTAACGGCCACTCTCAGTGTCTCTTATGTTGTATCCAGGGCTCTGAGCATATCCATGTTGATGTTGATGCTCGGTGATTGGAAGCGCTCGATCGCTGTCCCGTCTTTACCCCTTCAGTTTAGCTGTCTGTAATCAATTTCTCCCTCCCCTCTTTACACCAGGGTATCCGATTGCACGTTCGGATGTACTCGTTGCATATACGACAACATAGTGATGCAATATATGTGAATGTAAGTGGCAAGAAGTCGGAGAAGTGCAAAGAGTGACGAGTGAGGAGTGTGGTTGATACAAATAGTGGATCAAAAGAGGGCGGCCTCCCGCAGATGCCGAGGACTTCTCATCTCACCGCCCGGCAGAATTTCTTCAAGCCTGCGCGAAAGTTCAAGTCCTGCCGGTTCTACGCAAACAAGAAACCCTGCCAGCATTCACTTACCCTTACCACAGAAACACAACTCACAATGAAGCGCAAATTGAATTCAGAAGATATTCCCGAGGCCGTTGTTGTCGAGGGTGGCGAGGAGCAGGCTGCGACGACCTCGAAGGCGACCTTTGCCAGCTTGAACCTGGATGCCCGCCTTCTCCAAGCCATCACCAAAGAGAAGTTCACGGAGCCTACTGCTGTTCAGGCAGAAGCTGTTCCTCTTGCGCTGAGTGGAAAGGACATTCTGGGTACGTCTAGCGTCTTTCCGCAATCATGTCTCAAGTCTTCAAGCACTAACGACCTCCAGCTCGATCCAAGACCGGTTCTGGCAAAACCCTCGCCTACCTCTTTCCCATAATCCACTCCATCCTGCGACGAAAAGCATCCACGACAAGGCCAACAAAGGCCGTCTCAGCACTGATCCTGGTACCCACGAAAGAGCTGGCATCCCAGGTCACTTCAACTATCAAGACCTTCACAACTTTCTGCGCGCAAGAAGTCCGCGCAGAAAACCTTACCCGGAAGGAGGATACCGCAGTCACTCGTGCGAGGCTTCTGGAACAACCCGATATCGTGATTGCTACGCCTAGCAGAGCAAGCCAGTGGATCAGCAGTGATGCGCTCAAGGCAGGCGACCTTTTGCACATCGTAATCGACGAGGCGGATCTGGTACTCAGCTACGGATATGAAGAGGATCTCCAGAGCATTGCCGCCGCTCTCCCGAATGGAATCCAGACTATCCTCATGTCGGCAACGCTCCGGACAGAGGTAGACTCTCTTACTTCTCTGTTCTGCAAATCTGGCGCACCCGAGATTCTCGACCTTTCCGAGCAGGAAGCCACGGAGAAGCAACAGCTGTCGCAGTATATTGTCAAGAGTGCCGAGCAGGACAAGTTCCTCCTCACTTACGCCATCTTCAAGCTGCAGCTCATCAAGGGCAAAGTCATCGTATTCGTTGCGGACATCGATCGTTGCTACCGACTCAAGCTCTTTTTGGAGCAATTCGGCATTAGGAGTTGTGTGTTGAACTCTGAATTGCCCGTCAACAGCAGATTACACACAGTCGATGAGTTCAACAGCGGCGTCTACGACATCATCATCGCAGCAGACGAGCACGAGGTCGTCGGAGGTCAGGAAAAGAAACGCAAGAGCAAGAAGGTTGAGGAGATGGCAGAGGACGAGGAAGACGAAAAGGCAGACAGTGACCACGGCGAGGACGATGACAGCAAAAAGGAGACCAGCTCGAAGCAACCACCCAGCAAAAAGCAGAAGCAAGCCCGTGGAGACCGCGAATTCGGTGTCGCTCGTGGTATCGACTTCCGACACGTCTCTTGCGTACTCAACTTCGACCTGCCCCAATCCGCCAAATCATACACTCACCGCACAGGTCGTACAGCACGTGCCGGACAAAAGGGCATGGCCTTGTCGTTCTATGTGCCCAAGGACCTCTACAAGAAGCACAAGTCAACTTCGATCCCACAATGCGAACACGACGAGAAGGTTTTGGAGCGCATCAAGGCTCGTCAAACCAAGTTTGGCGCACAGATCGAGGAATGGCAATTCGATACTTCCAAACTCGAAGGCTTCCGTTACCGTATCACTGATGCCATCCGCGCCGTGACTCGCATCGCCGTTCGCGAAGCCCGAACCAAGGAACTGCGCCAAGAGCTCATCAACTCGACCAAGCTCCAACGCCATTTCGAAGAACACCCCGAGGACTTGCGCCATCTCCGACATGACACAGAGAGCCATGCCGTACGCCAGCAGCCTCATTTGAAGCACGTGCCGGATTATTTGCTACCAAGCGGAGGAACAGCTGCGATCAAGAAGGACGTCGGGCATGTGGGCATCAGGAAAGACAGTGCGAACAGGATCCGCAAGGCAAGAGAATTTAACAAGAAGAGAGGAAAGGGCAGAATCATGGCGAGCAAAGGTGCAGACCCGTTGAAGAGTCTGAACGCGAGGGGGCGTGGAAAGAAGTAGACGAGACTCACCCCTGTATCCATTAGCATTCAAACAACCCTCATCCGGGGCATGGAAGACCCAAGCGTCTCATTCATCATCAATCAGAACACCCTTGGACGACACTCTTCGGGTCTTACTCGTCTCAGCCACATAATTGCTGATATTGGCATTCTTCACCGACCCCGGACGATCGATAATCGTGTCACTTTACATTGCCGAACCAGTACGCTTGAGCAGGAATTTGAGCTAGCCTTGACGGATTTCTTCACTGGTGCTCTCGATCTTATGACAAATGTCCTTGTCTAGCTGCAGTCCGCAATCGACAACTACCTGGCTACTTCAACCGCAGTCCTTGTCTGTCTTTCCACATGCAATTGCGACAAACCTTTCCTTTACGGAGATGTCGCGTCCGAGCAATCACTGCGTTCTTTCTTCTAGCACTGCCAACTCTGTGCTTTTCTTCAATCTTCCAACGGCGGCAAACAGCTTCTACCCACCCTTGGACAGTATAAAGTCAGCAATGGAACACGCTGTCATCCATTTCCTCCCTCCCCATCATCAGCATCTAGATCAGGAGCTGCTTTTGTTTTCTCCATTTCTCCTTCCCCTCCCGCCCACCTGATCACGCAATACCCAACTCCCATCCTTTCCTCACGCAAACGAAACATTCCCATCATGTCGATCACCCCTACTGCGATCACCCTGCAGACCAACCTCCGCAAGCTCGAACTCGCCAGCGACCTCAAGCTGCAAGGTGTCTTGCACTGCCAGGTCGATGTTCAGCATGATGCTGATATCGTTCCCAAGGAAAGAGTACCGGAAACCGAGCACAAGATTGTTCGTAGCGCCACGATGAAATACATTGCCACGCCCGAGTGCATCCTGAGTAGCATCAACGAAAGGTCATTCTTCGCGGAACCCAAACACCGAGAAATGCTTCAACGCTGAGTTAGTAGACAAGCCGTCCTTCTCACCATCTACAACGGACAAGATGAACCGCCTGAGGCACTTGCCGAGCTCGACTACGCAGCTGTCTGCGCTTCGGGTGGCCCTACTCCCAACACCGTGTTCGAGACGAAAGCTTCCAAATTCGAGCGCAATTACTCGTCTGAAGAGGAGTACCGGTGGTTCAGCACCCAGATCATCACCAGCAATGTTTCTCGTGCAGAGCTCAGTGCCGCTCTCCAGCGGATCGCACTTGCGACCAATCTAGCAAGCGATGGGCTTGCAAGTGTCTACTGTCATGGTTTGGTTGTGAAATGCCAAGCTTTGGAAGTGGTGCGCTTGCTTCCAAGTGTCGCCACCGGCGAGGACTTTGTGGACAGCAGTGCAGGTATCAAGATTCCTTGGGCTGGGAGCAACAAGCTCATTTTGAGTCTCATGTCTCCACCGGTTCCTCCCACGACCTCGAAGTGTGTCCAACACTCAGATGGCCTCAAACTGCTGCCAGGCACGTCACCCTCCCTTTATCTGAATGGAGCACCCCGAACCTTCATCGCCGAGAGACCGCACGTCTTCGTTATAACAGACCCCAGGCTACACACGATTACCGATCTTCTCGACGAACAGCTAGGCAGCGAACCCAGCATGAAGGCCCGCACCGCCAAACTCAAGCAATTGAAGATCATGCTAGAGGGCTTGCAAGTGAGAGCAAGGCTCTCAACGATCAGCAATGAGTTTGCGACAAAAGTCGTCGATGTAGTGTGTGATGACGACTCCCAGTCTGCACTGTTCCGATCTCGCCCGGACCTGCCGTTGATCAATGTAGGCAGCTCGCGAACCCCCGTCTTCTTGATCCGAGCCTTTGCATCCTGGTACCCAATCAAAACTTGCGTGGTGGAAGAATGCCTACTATTGCGAGATTGATTGAGAAGATTCGCCGTTCCGACGTTCCAACAACCTCTGTCACGAAAGGTTCACTGAGCGGATGGTCGATCTCACCTCGTCAAGACAAGAAGAAGCTTGACAACCTTCAAGCCGTTGCGATCGCGTTCGACGGTGCCCTGCCAAAAGTACTGTTCTTGATAGCTGGGACCGAAGAGAACAACTCCACAAATTTGGACATCGTGCGCCGTAAAATCAAGGAAAACATTCAAAGGGTTTCTCAAGAACCGACGTCTTCGACCCCGGAAGAAGAAAGTCCAACTTTGTCTTTGAAGTACGATGACAATCCCGACATCGAAGCACTCTGGACGCACCAAACTCCCCGCCAAAGAATGCTGCTGGTCATGTGCGTGCAGCCTGGTGAGAAGAATGCCGCTCAGTACGCAATCCTCAAGAAAGCTTGCGACGTCGAGGTTGGCATCCCGTCGATTTCTGTGAATCGTGGCACCCTCCTGGCGAAATCAGAGGACCCGGGCGTAGCCGCTGCTATGGTTGTTGGATCAATTTGCCTGAAACTTCGCTTGCGGAATCCACTAACGCTGATGAATTCCCCAAAAGTCAGAGAAAGCCGCCATCTTGTCATCAGTATTCATGTCAAGCCTTTCACTCCACCAGGCCCTGTTGTCCTCAAGGACGGCAGCCGTGGCAGTTCTAAGAAAGAGATGGTCCTTGTGGCACTGGTATCCCGAGCTCTGGAGTCTTCTGTGGATTATCATACGGAAGTGAAGCTGTACAGCAAATTGGCCTTCGAGAAGCTTGGTGTGACTGCATTGCTCGATCCATTCCTCGAATCCATCAAATCTTCGCCGCGTGATCTCACCATCTTGCGCACCGGCTACCTCGTGGATGGCTCCGCTACGTCTGACAGCTCTTTCACGTCAAAGGCACGCCGCCTCCTCATGGAAAGAAACGACATCGCCAAAGCTTACGCGAATATACCGAAACACAGAGCTTTCAAGTACGCTACTCTGAGCGAAGACAAGTTCTTGAAGGTCACTGCAAGTGATCAAGACTGCACACCTCATGGCAACAATCGCACGCCCCTGCTGATCACCAAACTTGATGCTCGTGAAGTCGCAGGCCAGTCCAGCTTCTGGGTCTTCCACGACAAGAAAACTGCGGACAGCACCACAGGCATCAAGGTGACGTTTCTCCCAGAAGTCGACCCGTCAATCTCTTCACAAACAACGAATGGCACCGATTCCGTAGGTAAGCAGCACGAGCATGACACGGGCCTCAGTCAGACAGCACACGATGTGCCCACCGAGCCCAGGGTGTCGCATGTACTGAGTGGCCTCATCAAGCCTCCACCATCACCGCTGCAGGAGCCACGCTCACCACCGGCTCCATCGAACCACCCCGCAGCGGAAGTTGCTTCGCCTGAGGAAGTCGACATCCTCGGTCGTATTTGGATGGATGACCACCTCGAGCTTTACGACATCAAATGGCCCACTCCTACAAACCTCGCGCAATTGGCCCTCAAGCGCGCCCAAATGCATCTTGTCTCTAATGATTGGGATAATAGACTGCAAGGCCAGACGGCTCCGGTCTTCCTCCCGGAAGTCCACGAAAACGTTCGCAACACCCTGTACTACACTTGAGTCAAACATCTCTTGAAGTACAACCTGTGGTCTCCTGCCATGCGGCTAGCTCAACAGACCCTACTTTTGACAGTCTTTACCAGCTCTTTTCCTTTCAAGACCTCTTTCACAGGAGGCGGGCTTCTTCAAAAAGCCGTGTCGCAATTCCTGCCTTCTGCGGGAGATTTCGGCAGTCTTGCACCACAACCTGTACCAATATCGCGATCGAAACACGATTGGAGTCGTGATCTGAGTATCTCTACGGAGAAAGGGCGCTGGATAGTTTGACTTTTACGATTGCATAGATAGAATTCAATTGACAGCTTCCACAACCATTTTGACGTTCTTTACCAACTTGACTTCCAACTTTGATGATCGCCGTCTTGTCCTTATATCTATCATACACGTTTGCTTTTTTGCAATCCGATGCAATCATGACTTTTGATGTCTTCCGTCGTCTCCGTTCTCATAAGGACCGCCACTTTCCTTGACCAGACCTTGCTTCACATTGTGATCCTTGCTCTTCTGACTCCACTCCGGCGCCTCGTCCTTACCATTGTCCTCTTCCTCGTCGCCCTCTTCTTTTGTCTTGTGAACGGTTTGGCTATCATGCTCAGCTGGACTGTAAACAGTTACAAGCTCCAGAGGTTGGGTCTTGGATGTGTTGATGAACTGGTGCTGAGTTCCGGCTGGGACGACGACGACGTCTGAAGCTTTGACGTCCTGTATCAAAGAACGTCAATGACAGATGATACATTGTATCCCCAAGGAGTGTCGATCTCACCTGATCTTTACCCGCGACAGTCGCTCTGCCCTCTCCACTTGTAAAGATGAGCACTTGATCAACAGTGTGGACTTCATCTCCAATGTCACCTCCAACAGGAATCTCCATAGAAACCAGCTGGCTGAACAGACCGGTGTGAAGCACTTTTCTGAATTGCCCAAAAGCTCTCACTTCGGAGGTGAGCTTGGGAAAGTATACCATCTCGTGCTTGGGCGGTGATGTAGACATCTTGGAGTCTTTTCCGTTGCGGATCGGAGTTGTGGTCAAGAATCTCAATGTTTGAGGCGCTGGCTTGGAGGTTCGTGTTGCTTGAGTAAGGAGACGCAGTGTGATATAGCGGGTTGATTGCATTGTGAATGTGAATCGAGGGACTACGGGATCTGATGCAATATTTGTATCTGATGACCAATGCTGCGTGCAATCTAATGTAATACGTCGATACGTCGATAATTGAGAGGGGGACAGCTCCGAGCTGAGCTCTTCGAGACGTCATGATCAACGAACGCGATGAAACCTTGCATCAGCCCTGCGTAGCGGTCATGTACAAGACGCTTGTGGTCATTGAGTACGTAAACGAGTAATACGGTATTTCTGCAAGGTCTTGTTACGAGAGGAATGCTTGCCGGTGCCCAAACATGACTGCGATCTGGCCCAAGAGGGATGTATGTCGATTTCGAATCCAGACTATCAGACATCATTGCATAAAAGTCACTGACTGATCTTCAGGCATGTTTCGATAATCCTCAATCAACTTATCCCAGAACAAATAATCCGCGGTGTCAAAATTGAAATCGTTCCCCAAGCCAAAGTCCATTCCGCCCGCGCTTTGTTCAAAGTCGCCACTCGGCGAGGTATCTACCAATGTAGTATTCTCAGTACTTGCCATGCCAGTCGAATCGTGTCCTGAGCGTGTACGTCGCTTCTCGTCAACCCGTGCGTGGAGGGTTCGGAGGGCTTGCACAAATGTTGGATCGCCCCCGGCCGCGAATGATGGCGGATTTGCGTCCCACGCTTTGATGGTGATGCGACCTACCGTGGCGTTGAGCATGCGATTCCGTTGTAGAACTTCGCCGTGGTTTTTGAAGACTTGCTCTATTCTGCGCCAAGAATTTTCCAGTTCTGCGGCCGTGAACAAGCCCGGTTTTGTCATGCTCATGAGCATGCAAATAAGGGCATCCCATTGGAAGAAAGTCTTGATATGCCACGTGAACCGTTTCAACCCAGGATTCGCACACGCTGCGATGTCAGTGTCAATGACCCGGCCAGCGACGTTGCAAGCTTCTCTCCTTTCTTCGTCGCTGGCTGTGTTGGCGCGAAGACCTGGAAGCGTTGCCCTGAGGCGCGCAGCATTAAGGTAAGACCGGGTCATCATGAGCAAGAGTGTATGCAATGGGTTCAATATGTCGCAGTAGCGCAGATACTTGGTCTCAATGCTGGCCTCTAGCTCGTCGACACTGTCGACTTTGACGCCTTCGCGCCCATCCGGTGAGGGCGCCGCGTGAAGGGACGACTTGCCCATCTTGCTGGCCATCGATCCCAGATGCCAGGTGGCCAGCTCTGCTCTGGCGAGGTAGAATATCATCTCGGTGGCGCCTCGTTGTTCCTTGGGTGGTTGGGTCATACCAGGCCAGATCTGATCGTCGTTGATGTTTAGCGGCTGCTTGCAATCCCATGTTCCCTGATCTATCGTGATGCCAGTCCCGGAAATCTGGCTAGCATATCCATCCAGTGCCAATATCTGGTGGAACAACCGGCGGCGAATTTGGACATCAAAAGGTGGTAGACCAAGTGATTCGCCATCTTTGTGAAGTCCCATGCGTTGTGCTATTCGCATGGCAGTGCCAGTCAACATCCAAAACGTGTTGGCGTCATGTTGATGTCTAGTAGATATGAGGTAGAGTGTGAGCGATTGCAGAACTGAAATCTGGGTAGTCCTCAGGAATGATGCGTTGACGAGTGCCTGTCTAAATGCATCGTGGTATCGTTTCCGCAAGACTTCGCGAGGTTGGCCGAATGCCTGTTGGCAGTCACTGTTGGTGAGGGACACAACAGCAAAATGATAAATCGCGAACAGAACACACTCTTCCGCCTTGGATGCATAGTACGGATGGGCGGAAGTCGTTTGGAGCATTGCAGACACTGTTGGGATGTGCAAAATTTTGAAAGTTGGCTCGACGTTCTCGATGTGAGCTTGCCAGAGCGCCTTCGCATGGGCGATGCTGGGGTGAAAGACGAGCAAATTTTGCGACATGCCCAAGAAAGCTCCAGACAGAGGATCGGAAGCGTTAATGTCGTCTGGCGTAGCTCCGGTCGCTTCTTCTTCTGCGTCGTCGTCTGCTTCATCAGCAAAGCGGTACATCTCGTCCTCTCCAAGATTGCGCCATAGGTTGCTGTCGATATACCGCGTGGTGCCCTCTCCAGAGAGAAGCTTGCCCACCTGCTTCGGATCATCATGCTGATCATCGCTCTGCGATTGTTGCTGCTTCATTGGCACTTTGACAGGAGAGCAGGTCCCGTTGCCCGGGCCATCTGGCAAAAGGCCGTGTTGCTGCAAGATACGCTCATAGTAGGCCAGTTTGTCATTGACCCCGCCACTCAATTTACGCTTGCGATTCCGAGGAGGAGGTGCCTGATATGAGCATACTAACTTGCTTTTGAAGCAAGTGGAGCAGACTGGACTCTGCTTGTCGCACTTGACTTTCCTTCGGGTGCACGTCAAGCATGTGTATGGCATGAGTTCACCGGGAGAGTGAAATCCGTTCGAGGGCGCTGCCATTCTTGCAGGAGCGATAGTGAGGGGTCTATCCATTCTGTTGTCATAAACAAATGTGCAGACCTCTCGATTTGCTAAAGAATCAAAGTATTGAGGTATGCTGATGGGAGTTGATCGGTAGAAAGAAAGAGTAGATAACAAGCCCAGCTGTAAGTGTCAGGGCATGGCATACCCACCACACTCGTGCGGCTGAAGTAACTAGCAGCTAATCAGCTGATGATTTATTGAAATCATAACAAGCTCAGTCTGATTCAATAGATGCAGCCTCTTAATAAATGATTATCAAGCCATGTAAGGCCTATCAAGCTATATCAATTAAGCTAATGTTTTTACTATACTAACATGCTTAGTTAACATTATAGTAGAGGTTTCAGAATAGTAAGAGTTATTTGTAAGACTCTATAAATTATATATATTTGGTAGCTTAGTATAAGTATTATTTGTTAATGTCATAGTAGGATTTGTAGGTTAGTAGAGATTTCAGATTAAAGATTAGGCTTTCTATAGAAGAAATTAGCTAGCATAAGCTATACTAGCAATTAAGCTTTCAAATTTGAGTAATATAAACTTTACTATATCTAGTAAATATAATCTTATATTAGCTAGTATTAGCTAATAATAATAAAGATATATTAATTAAAAAAAGATAGATCTTAAAAAACTAAGAAGTTCTAATTTAACTACTTATTATAAATTTATACTTAATAGATAATTTAGAAATCATTTCAAAATATAATACTATAGACTAGTCTAATTAAGTAAATATAGCCCATTAGAATAAGACTAATTCAAGCCTGTCACTTAATAAAAGCTAGTAAAAGATCTCAAAGCTTAAAATCTCTCTATTAGAATCTACTAAGTATATTTAGAAATAGATCTAAAATCTACTATTTCTAGCTTCTATACTGATGAATACTAGCTCTACTAAGAGGTTTTAAGTTTGATTAGCTTTATAACTATCTAGCTTAGATATTAATAGCTTATAGCTTAGCTAGAGCTAGTAATATTATAACGTTAAGTAATAAGCTTAAGTTAATCTTATTTCGATATGTAACATTAACCTAGTCTAGC
>Ga0265780_10002501_pt1 | contig 24848 bp, 16 predicted proteins | sample P1T30metagenome_FD_192432 | JGI IMG/M metagenome (GOLD analysis project Ga0265780, IMG submission 192432) | Plant litter microbial communities from East Loma Ridge, Irvine, California - P1 T30 | ecosystem: Environmental > Terrestrial > Plant litter > Unclassified | place: USA: California... | reverse complement strand
TTTAACGGGTGGTTCGGACTTACTGCTACTATAGTTATGCTTTTCTTGTTTCTTACCTGCCTTGGTTTCACTTTTCCCAATACTTCTGCACTCTCAATGGCCCCCTTCTCTAAAAATGCGGGCAGTGCTTCGGCGCTGATGGGAGCACTACAAATGATCATAGGTACGCTTTCCTCTATAGCAGTCAGTATCCTGAATCCCGCCTCTGCCTTGCCCATGGTAATCGTTATGGCTGTGTCAGCGCTGGCAGCCCTCCTGGTATTAATGATCGGATCAAAGAGAATAAAAGATCATCCTGAAAACATGATTGAACCCGACGGACAGGTATTTACGGGCCATTAAAATACCGTATTATATGGGTAATATTTTTTCCGGATTAATTGTTATTCATCTTTCATGGAGCGATATTTGAATGCAATGAAACTAATTTTGATTATTTCAGCGTGGTGTTTCAGCTCCTGCGCTATCGCTCTTCAGAAGAAAGACAAGCCTGTTATCTATTCACAGAAAATGGTAGAAACACGGGCAATGAAAAGCTTTTTAACCAATAAAAATGAACAGCAGCTGGCTACAGCACACTGGGACTATGTACCGGGGCTTGTAGCTTTCAGTGTTCTTAAAGCATGGGAGCAGTATCCTGAGAAAGCAGAATATTATAATATAGTAAAAGCTTATGCCGACCACTGCCTTCAGGGCAAGGACACTGTTATGGTCGGAAAAAGTAATATAGACGATCTGGCTGCGGGTAAAATATTCTTTGCATTATATAAGGCGGAGCTCAAAAAAGGAAATACTGCCGATGTTATACGTTATAAAAACTGTGCTGCTTTTTTGAGGAACAAACTCAAGTACAATCATAGCAGAATACCTGCCGGTAAACCCGGCGCCGGAGGTTTCTTCCATAAAGCGCAATATCCGGAACAGATGTGGCTGGACGGTTTGTATATGGGAACGGCGATGTATGCCGGCTGGCAGGACTGCTTCGGTAGCGAAAAAGAGCAGCAGGATAATAAGGATTCCTGGAATGATATAACGTCGCAGTTTCAGATCATCCACAAGTATACATACGACAGGGAGAAACAACTAAACTACCATGGCTGGTCTGCAGATGTTAATGACCCGAATGCATTCTGGGCAAAAAAAGATGGTCCCTATAAGGGTTGTTCGCAGGAATTCTGGGGAAGGGGTATGGGATGGTATTTTGCAGCGCTGACCGACGTTCTGGAGCTGATGCCAAAAGACCACCCGGGATATCAGCCGCTGCGCGGGATCCTGAACCAGGTAGCGGCGGGGCTGGCCAGATACCAGGACAGGGAAACAGGCTGCTGGTATCAGCTGCTGCAATACGATGGTTTGAAAAAAGCAGATAAAAATGGGACTATACTTGATGGAAGCCACCAAAATCAATGCGATCAGCCGAATTACCTGGAATCATCCGCTTCGTCGATGTTTACTTATGCATATCTGAAAGGTATCCGTCTCGGTATGCTTGATAAAACGAAGTATCAGGCTCTTGCTAAAAAGGCATACCAGGGTCTGGTAGATAATTTTATCCGCGATGACAAAAACGGAGACCTGAGTATTATTCAATCCTGTGCATCTGCAGGCCTGGGACCGGCTAAAGATAAGTCGAGGACGGGCACGGCTAACTATTATCTCTGTGGAAGCGATGTGTCAATAACACAGAATGAAGGCAAGGCTATTGGTCCGTTTATTATGGCCAGCCTGGAATATGAAATGTTGAAATGATCTTTCAGATCAACTGCAGGGTGCGACCTTTTTTCTTCAAAGCAGTTTAACCGGGTTCATAGCGAAGTAAAACAGAATATGTATCAGGCACTTTTTCCGGTTTGCCGGGAGTGCGGATTATAATGGATTAAATTGAGGGCTGACGAATGTACAGGCTTGAAAAATAGTTTTGTTTTTTCTGACGTAAGCATTTATATAACACTCATAAAACTTTTGTATATTTAATTACAGATAAGCTCTGATTAATCAAGTCTTTCCGATAATCCATTAGCTTCTGCTGATATGCAATTGAAAGGTGCCCTACTGTTTATAGTGTGTTTTCTCAATGTTTTGGCGTGTTACGGGCAGATAGTCACAGAATGCCCCAGGAATATCGGCTTTGAGCTAGGCTCGTTTGTTAACTGGGAGTGTTCGGCCGGAGAAATTTCGGGTACTGGGAACAGATTTCCGGATGGTACATGGCCGCCTTTAATCAATTTATTTAACACATCGCCTGTCGGCGGAACTCACACACTTATACGTTCCGGTACCGATCCTTTCGGTGGATTTCCTCTTAAGTCTCCCAACGGCAGCAACTATGTGGTGAAGCTGGGAAATGAAATTAATGGCCGCGGCGCAGAATCAATAAGTTATACCCTGGACGTTCCTTCGAATGTGGAGGCTTATTCTGTCGTATTTAACTATGCAGTTGTATTCGAAGACCCCGGTCATGCACATGAAGAACAGCCGAAGTTTACGGCCAAGGTCATCGATCTTTCGACGAATACCTTCACCGAATGCGGCTCTTTTGAATTTGTAGCGCAGGGAGGTTTGCCGGGTTTTCATGTCTCGCCGATAGCAGATAGCGTGTTGTATAAACCCTGGTCGCCTGTAATGGTAAATCTGTCAAATTACCTGGGTCACAAGATCCGGCTTGAATTTACCACCAACGATTGCAGCAGGGGCAGGCACTTTGGCTATGCTTATATTGATTTTAATGAAAACTGCTCTATTCCGGTTATCGGAAACGTAACCTGTCCGGATAATAATTCCGTGACGCTCGAAGTTATATCCGGGTTTTCGCAGTATCGCTGGTACGAGCTTGAAACGCATACAACATTGGGCACATCAGAGCAGCTTACACTCTCACCAGTACCTCCAGTTGGCACCAGGATAGCCGTAGAACTGGTGCCCTATGACGGTCTCGGCTGCACGCAGACCTTGTATACTTCCATAAGCGACATCTCGATGTCTTATGGAATTCCGCCCGAAAGCTGCCATCCTGTTGATATAACACAGTCTTCTTTTACTATTGGCAATAGTTCAGATCTCGGGTACAGTTACTGGAAAGATGCTGCCGCAACTCTGCCCGTGCCGGATCCGAAGCGCATAACACAGAGCGGTACCTATTATGTAAAAGGAACCAGTTCCTCCGGCTGCTCCGTTATTTTGCCCGTACCCGTTGTCATCACATCGCTGCCGCCGATCGTGGTCATGCCGCCTCCGCCTGTCATATATCCGGTAACAGTCGACCTCAGCACTACTTTTATCCACGAACCCGGGTTTACGTATTCATACTGGAAAGATCTGTATACTACAGTCCCGCTGAATAATCCCGAACGGGTACGCCTGGGTGGGACCTTTTATATCAAAGGTGAAAATGCTGAAGGCTGTTTTGTCAGCAGTCCGGTAACCGCCACTGTAATTATAGAAGATATCGTTGTACCTAATGCCTTTACTCCCAATGGCGACGGAGTCAATGATGTGTTTACCATCCTTTTTAACTCCGGCATTAATATCAAAAACCTGAGGATCTTTAACCGATGGGGAGAAGTGGTTTATGAAACGGTTGATATAACCAGATATTGGACCGGCTTTAAAGAAAATGCGTCAGTCCCTGCAGGGGTATACTACTGGATGCTCGAAGGCATGGAGAAGTCGGGTAGTTTCAGGAGGTCGGGCTATGTTACCGTTATTCGTTGAAAAAGGCTAGCCCGGCTTTTATTCTTATTTACACTTTCAGGCCTGCACCAAAAATATTTAGTTAAGATCAATGGAAACTACTCTGGAAATTTCTTTTAGATAATAAAAGATGAAAAGAAAATAATGTTATTATGTTGATTATCAGAGGTGTTATCGTCTTGTAAATAAATTTAATTAATATTTGTATTATAAAAGGAAACTTCTCATATTTGGTAAACCAATTTATTGGTCAACCAGTTATGAAGGAATTAATCGATAACATCCAGGCAATACAGGTAGAAAGCCCTGTAGATAAAATTATCCGTCAGCTTAAGCAATTAATTGTTTCCGGGCAGTTGAAACCGGGAGACAGATTACCAGCGGAGCGGGCTCTTTCAGAAAAGTTCGGCGTGGGCCGGAGTTACGTCCGTGAAGCTATTTTGAAGCTTGAATTCTACGGATTATTAAAGATCAACCCACAGAGCGGAACTTATGTTTCGGGACTCAGCATCAAAGTGATCGACAGTTTAATCAACGATATTATTAATTTCAACAAAGACGACTTCAGTGCCATGGTAGAAGCCCGTTATTACCTGGAGCTTGATTCGGTTCGTCTTGCTGCAGAGCGCAGAACCCCCGGTGATCTGGAAGATATAGAGCAGGCGATGAACGACTATGAGGCGAAAGCCGCAAAGTCTGAAACAGCTATAGAAGAAGACATGCTTTTCCATGTAACTATAGCCAGGGCGACCAAAAATTCTGTTATAGAATCTATGATCATCAACCTGATTCCGGATCTGATTAAACATATAACCGAGAATAAGATTTGCGGCGAAAATCGCGGCAAAGCAGCAGTCGATGAACACAGGGCTATTTTTGAAGCTATAAAAGCAGGAGACATAGATGCTGCCGAAAATTCGATGGCGGGTCACCTGGACGAGATCTTACAGATAAGCCGTGCCGAATTTGCCGCTAAATCGCTCATAAAAAAGCACTAACCATATAGCAGAGCGAAAAGCTCTCATTCTGACCTTTTAATTAATCAACATGAACTACTTTAAAAAAGTGGTACTTGCAGGCCTTTGCCTTTATTTTCCTGCACAGCTCTCTGCTCAGAAGCATCCTAATATTATGCTTACGGCGCAGAATATAGATGCAGTGAGAAAAGGGGTACAGCAGTACCCCCTGCTGAAGGATTCTTACGCAACTGTTCTTCTGGAAGCAGATAAAGCATTGTCGACGCCGGTTAATGTGCCAGTGCCTAGAGACGGCGGTGGCGGGGTAACACACGAGCAGCATAAGAATAACTACCAGATTATCCTTGCCTGTGGCATTGCCTACCAGTTAAGCCAGGATAAAAAGTATGCTGAATATGTGAGAACCATCCTGCTCGACTATGCTTCGAAGTATGAAAAATGGGGAAATCATCCCAAGAGTAATCCGAGCAATCCGGCTGGCCGGATCTTCTGGCAGAACCTGAATGACTGTGTCTGGCAGGTATATGTTATACAGGGTTACGACCTTGTGTATGATGTTATCCCGGCAAGAGACAGGCAGGTTATAGAAAAACATCTCTTTGAACCTGTGCTTAAATATATCACAGTAGATTCTTATGAGACTTTTAACCGCATTCATAACCATGGTACATGGGCTGTTGCCGCAGTTGGCTTAACCGGGTACGTTTTAAACCGGCCAGAATATGTTGAAATGGCCTTAAAAGGCTCTGATAAAAAGGGCAAAGCGGGTTTCCTTGCGCAGATCAACGAGTTGTTCTCTCCTGATGGGTATTATACGGAAGGCTTTTATTACCAGCGCTATGCCCTGCTGCCTTTTATTCTGTTTGCAAAGGCGATCCAGCAATATCAGCCGGAACTTAATATTTATCGGTACCGCGACAGCCTGTTAAAAAAGGCAGTTAACACCGCTTTGCAGGGAACCTATAGCACTGGTCATTTTTTTCCGGTTAACGATGCTATAAAGAGTAAAACATTCGAGTCAACAGAACTGGTGTACGGCGCAGATATTGCTTACGCCGAAATGGGAGGGGATAAAGGATTGCTTTCCATCGCGCAAAAGCAAAAAAGAGTAATTGTATCCGATGCCGGGTTAAAGGTAGCCGGCGATATAATCAATCAGCAGGGCAAGGACTTTACTTACCGGCCGCAGTGGATCAGGGACGGCAAAAACGGTGATGAAGGCGGAATCGGGATACTGAGGTACGGTCCTGCGGAAAAACAGCAATGTCTGGTATTTAAAGCCGCGTCTCAGGGACTGGGACACGGGCACTTCGACCGCCTGAATATCCTGTACTATGATAATGGTGTAGAAGTTTTTACGGATTATGGCGCCTCGCGTTTTATCAATATCGAAACCAAGGGCGGCGGGGGCTACCTGAAGGAAAATACGACCTGGGCCAAGCAGACAGTTGCTCATAATACATTGGTTGTTGACCAGTCATCCGCCTTTAAGGCAAGTTTAAAACCCGCAGAGAAGAATCACCCGGAGCTGCTGGTATTCAAAAATACCGGCAGCGTGCAGCTGGTAAGTGCCCGTGAAGATAATGCCTATCCTGGAGTGAAGATGACACGTACTACGGCGCTTCTCAAACTGGCAGAACTGGAGAAACCTTTGCTGATAGATATATTTCAGGCGGCATCTGCTGAGGAGCACCAGTATGATCTTCCCTTCTGGTATAAGGGGCATATCGTAGACGCCTCATTTAAGATCGACGCTGTAAAGGATAACCTGAAGGCACTCGGAACAGATTTCGGTTATCAGCATATCTGGCTTAATAGTGAAAATAAGCTGACTGATGGTAAAGGATACATTACAGTGCTGAACGATAACAGCTTCTATACTACGGTTTTTACCACAGGGAAAAATCTTGACGTCAAACTGGTGTCGCTCGGTGCCAACGATCCGGAGATGAATCTGCTGGAAGGAAAGGCATTTATCCTTTCGCAGCCGAAAGCAACGGATCAGACCTTCGTCTCTGTTACCGAAAGCCACGGCAATACAGACCAGGTGGCCGAAGTTACCACCGGGGCAAACAGCTCTGTCAGCGCATTGACGCTTAACAATTCGGATGGCGGGCAAACCAGCTTCAGCTTTAAACTTAAGAACAAATTATATACGGTAAAGATCAACTACCGCGATAAGGACAATTTTATACAAATAAATTAATACGAGATGTTACAAGGTACTTTATTTCAGATTGAAAGCGAAACTCCATGGCAGGACCTGGGGAACGGTGTTAAAAGACAGATTTACGGTTATGACGACCAAATCATGCTGGTAAAAGCAAAATTTGATACGGGTGCTGTGGGAGTTTTGCATGAGCATTATCATTCACAGGTGACCTATGTTGAAAGCGGCGTTTTTGAAATGACGATAGGCGATCAGAAGAAAATCATAAAAACGGGCGACGGCTACTATGTCCCTCCGCACGAAATACATGGATGCGTATGTATTGAGCCTGGCATGCTGATCGATATCTTTTCGCCGCACCGGGAAGATTTTTTGTAAGCAGCGGAGGCGGTATTCCTCTTAATAAAAAATGCCGCAACAGCCAATAACCGAAAGTAGCAACCAAGAGGGGGACCTGTATCCTCCGGACCTGATAAACACACCTTAATAACCATAGATGAAAAGGATCTTAAGTATATGTTGTATGCTGTGGATGGGATTTTCTGTCCATGCACAAGAACCTGCAGCAGTAAAAACAGTGGAATATCCCGAGGGCTATACCCAACAGCTTAATGTTGTTTATGTTAAAGTAAAAGATTGGGAAGGAAAGATGGACCTCTATCTTCCTTCAAGAGAGAAAGGCATGTCGCCAGTAGTGATCAATATCCACGGAGGCGGCTGGAATAAGGGCAGTAAAGAGACGCAATCTGGTTTCAGCTCATTTTTTAAAAAGGGATATGCCGTAGCAAATATAGGTTATCGCTTATCGCAGATAGCGCCGGCGCCTGCTGCCGTAGAAGATACCCGCTGCGCACTGATCTACCTGATCAAAAATGCAGAAAAGCTGAATATTGATGTAAATAAGATCGTAATAATGGGAGGGTCTGCCGGAGGGCACCTGGCCCTTATGGGCGGACTGCTGGCTAATAACCACCTGTTTGATGCCAATTGCGGAGGATCAGAAAATATAAAAGTTGCCGCCATCATTGACAAATACGGAATTACTGACCTGTGGGACTGGGCCTACGGGCCTAACCTAACGAGTAAATCTGCCACACAGTGGCTGGGAGACAATGCGAAGAATGAGGCTTTTGCAAAATCGGTATCACCGCTCACTTATGTGAGAAAAGACAGTCCGCCAACGTTTATCGTTCATGGCGATGCCGATCCGATAGTACCCTACCAGCAATCGCAGGCCCTGTACAAAAAGCTGCAGGATGCAGGGGTGAAATCCGAATTTCTTACAATACCAGGGGGCCTGCACGGCAAATTTCCTAATGAAGAGAATTCCAGGCTGAATGCCAGAATCATGGCTTTCCTGGCCGAAGTTGGCGTACATAAATAATGGCGGTATGAAAATTCAGGGTTTACGCTGGTATATTATTTTTCTGATAGGGCTGGCAACCGTCATCAACTATATAGACAGGAGCGCCATCAACATTATGTGGCCCTATATCTACCACGAATTTGGCATCAGCGATGTCGACAATAAGAGTACACTGGCACTGATCACTTCCTTTTTTATGGTCGCCTATGCAATCGGGCAGACCTCTACAGGAAAGCTGATGGATGCTATCGGCACCCGGCTGGGCATGGCCATCTCTATTGCCGGATGGAGTATTTCTATCGCATTACATGCCATAGCCCGGTCAATATTCACCTTTAATATCTTTAGATTCTTTCTCGGCTTTTTTGAGGCTGGGAACTGGCCGGGAGCAACGAAGAGTAATGCAGAATGGTTTCCTGCTAAGGAACGTGCCATTGCCCAGGGGATCTTCGGTGCAGGAGCATCGCTGGGATCGGTCATATCCGCGCCGATAATTGCGATGCTTTTTATCTCCTTCGGCTGGAAAGCCACCTTTGTAATGATCGGAGCCTTAGGACTGATCTGGCTTATTCCCTGGCTGTTTATCAATAAGGCCGACCCTGATAAACATCCCTGGATCACAGAAGAAGAAAAGCTGCATATTCTTTCCTCGCCTGTACAGGCGGCAGATGCAAGTTTAAACGCACCTGCACTAAGCTGGAAAGAACTACTGTCTTACAGGAGCACCTGGGGAATAATCTTAGGCCGTTTTTTTATTGACCCTGTCTGGTGGTTATTTGTGACCTGGCTGCCTACGTTCCTGAAAGAGCAGTTCCTGTTTGATATCAAGCAGATAGGCGCTTTTACATGGTTTCCTTATTTATGTGCGGCGATAGGCAGTTTACTCGGCGGTTTTTATTCTTCAAGGCTTATTAAGCAGGGCGTGCTGCCTGAGCTTGCCAGGAAAAAAGCTGTCACCATAGGCGCCGTGCTGATGCTTGCCGGGCTGCTGGCTATACTCTTCTACCTCAATTCTTTGAAAGACAGCCCCTACCTGGCTATGGGGTTAATAGGGCTTACCCTTTTCGGCTTCCAGTTCCTGATCGGTAACCTGCAGACTTTACCCAGCGATTATTATAACGGGAAGAATGTGGGCACTGTTGCGGGAATGGGTGGAACGGCAGCCGTGGTGGGCACTTTATTCACTACCTGGGCGGTACCGGCGATTACGCAGACAAGTTATGTATGGTTCTTCGTACTGGGGGCTGTTCTGGTGCCGCTGTCGTGGTTATCAATAAAATTTATGAATTCAAAAAATAAAATTAAATACGATTAATTATGCGTTTAAAAGACAAAGTTGCAGTGGTAACTGGTGGTGCAAGAGACATCGGCAGAGCTATTTCGTGCCAGCTGGCCCGCGAAGGCGCCAAAGTAGTTATCAATTATTTTGACGATGTAGAAAAGGCCAATGAAACAGCCCGGATAATTGAGGACGAAGGAGGGGAGGCTGTACTGGTATACGGCGATATGACTAAGGCTGAAGATGCCAATAACCTCGCCTTGAAAGCAAAAGAGGCATTTGGTGATCAGATTCATATCCTGGTAAATGTTGCAGGCGGCCTGGTAGGCCGTAAGAAGCTGGTAGAAATGGAGGAATCTTTTTTTGACTTCCTGATGGATCTGAACTTTAAGTCGGTATTCCTGGCTTCAAAAGCTGTAGTGCCATATATGACAGGAGGCGGCTCCATTATCAACTTCTCATCGCTGGCAGCCCGCGACGGCGGCGGCCCGGGAGCAAGTATATATGCTGCATCAAAAGGCGCGGTAATGACTTACACCAGGTCACTGGCTAAAGAACTGGGGCCCCAGGGAATCCGGGTAAATGCACTGGCACCGGGGGTTATCTCCACCACTTTTCATGATGTGCACAGCACGCCGCAGATCCGCCAGAATATTTCTAATGCAACCGCCCTGAGGAGAGAAGGTACCGCTCAGGAAGTGGCGGACCTTGTGGCCTACCTGGCATCGTCGGATTCAAGTTTCCTGACGGGGAATAATATCGATATTAACGGTGGACTGGCATTCTCGTAAATTGATAAACTTTAATCCCGGTGCCGGGGATAGGCTGGCGGCAGAAAGTGCCCGCCTGTTTTATTCCGGTACCGGGATGATAAAGCGCCTTCGGGCGGCTTCCAATTAAAACCAATTAAGCAGCTTAAATAGCAAACAATTATAAACGACACTCTGCAGTCCGGGATGAGTAGTGAAATGTATTCCGGCTGATCTGGAAACGATATCTCAGAGTCTTTCGAATTGATGACTGCTGATCTGCCCTAAGAGATCAGGGTCTACTATTTAATCATATAAAACTAAAATGATGATTAAGCAAAGGAATTTTTTCATATGCAAAGCCGTTTGCCTGCTCCTGGCACTGGTTTTACAATGGAACTTTAATACGTATGGCTTTACTAACGGACATATTTCAGTGAAAGATATAAGTATCAGCGGAACTGTTACAGACATTAAGGGCGAGCCTTTACCGGGCGTCAGTATCCAGCTAAAGGGCGAAAAGAAAGGAACGACATCGAACGACAAGGGTGAATATATTCTTGGCAATGTTCCGGAAAATGCCGTCCTGGTGTTCAGCTTTCTGGGGTTTAAGACCAGGGAGGTTCCGGTTAACCGGCGTAAGAAGATAGACGTGGTATTGCAGGACGATACCAGGGCGCTTGACGAAGTGGTTGTGGTAGGGTATGGTGTGGTGAAAAAGTCCCACCTCACCGGCTCTGTTACCAAACTGCAGAATGAAAACCTCGACGAGATCCCCGCTTCACGTTTAGATAATGCCCTGGTGGGCAAACTTGCGGGCGTTAATATCCAGAACATAAATCCGGAGGCCGGTGCTACACCCCAGATACGGGTGAGGGGTTTAAACTCGATCAGCGCCGATTCTGAACCCCTCGTGGTGGTAGATGGTTATCCTGTTCCAGACGGGCTCGCTTTTGTAAACTCGCAGGATGTGGCATCTATTGAAGTACTGAAAGATGCCGCTTCTGCCGCTATTTACGGCTCGCGTGGTGCAAACGGCGTTATCCTGATCACTACAAAAAAGGGTAGCTCTGATAAACCTAAATATTCTTTCAAAGCTTATTCGGGGCTGAAGCAGGCGTACAAGCTTAACCCTCATATAAGCACCACGGAGTATACCCGGATGCTTTACCGCGAGACTGCCCAGCGCACGCTTGATCCTACTGTTCCCGAAAGTCAGCGGAACAAGATCACTGCTCCTGAGCAGGCATCTTATATCATTGAAAGTCAGATCAGCGGAGCGCCAACCGATTGGCAGGATGAAGGGATGCAGGATGCTGCTATTGCGAACCTTCAGTTTAATATTTCGGGAGGTAAAAAGGACCTGCGTTATTATATTTCGAGCAGTGTGCAGAAGGACGACGGCATTATGAAGAACAGCTCTAACGACCGCTTCAGCGTAAATGCCAAGATCGACGGGGCGCTGAGCAAAAAGATTACGTTCGGACTTAATTTTAATCCCTCATACAATACCATAGAAAGGCCAGCTACAAATTTTACTGATTATTACCGTTACGGCACTTTTATGCCGGTTTACCACAATGAATTTACAGCCGCCTTTGTAAATCAGAACCCGCAGTGGGCAAGTGTAAAGGCTGGTGATTTTGCGCAGCCAAGGCATTTCAGTAATCTAACCTACGGAGGGCTGATGCCGGATGGCAGCTATTTTTCTGCCAGCGATGTTGTGCCATGGTCCTCTGCAAATAACTCACCGCTGACTATCCTTAACCGCGAAAAACGTACTTCTGATAACTACAGGATGTTAGGCAGCGGAAATATTTCTCTGAACTTTACACCAAACCTAGTTTTCAGGTCATCAATAGGCGGTTATATTACTTACCAGGAAAGCAATAATTTTGTTCAGACAGATTCGCGCAGCGACGGACAGGTAAATTCGGCCACGGTTTCTACCCGTAAAATGGTGGATTATTTATGGGAAAATACTCTGAACTACACGCTGAAAAAGGGCAGACATAATTTTATAGGTTTGCTGGGTTATACCGCTCAGAAAACCACGATCAACCAGTCAAATATGGTAGGGTATAATTTCCCTACCGAAGATTTCGAAACCCTTAACCAGGCCGCCCAGATAGACCAGGCATTGAGTTATACCTTAAAAGAGCCTATCGGCCTTATTTCTTATCTGGGGCGCATTACTTATGATTATAATGGAAAATACCTGTTCTCTACCAGTTTAAGGACAGATGGCAGTACCTATTTTAATAAGGGCAATCAATACGGGTGGTTCCCTTCAGTATCCGCGGGGTGGCGCATGAAGGAAGAGCCTTTCCTGAAGGATGCCGACTGGTTAAGCGATCTTAAACTAAGGGCGAGCTGGGGCGCTACGGGAAATAACCGGATTCAGAGTTTTGCTTACCAGAACCTCCTGTATCCGGGCAACTATTCGTTCGGAGAGGGCACCGGGTCTGTTAACCAGGGTCTATCTCCAAACAGCGATGTACTGGCTAACCCCGATATTACCTGGGAACGCACTTACGAATGCAACCTTGGCTTCGATGCCGGGTTCAGGAAAAGCAGGTTTAACCTCACTATGGATTACTATAATAAGGTGACAGAAAAGCTGCTATTTAAGCAGTCGGCCATGTCTTTCAGCGGTTCGTATGAATTCTGGAACAATATAGGCCGCGTACGCAACCAGGGTGTGGAGGTCGATTTCAGTTCGCTGAACATCAGCAGTAAGAACTTCCAGTGGAAAACAGCATTGAACCTCTCTGCAAACAAGAATAAACTGCTTGATCTGGGCGGGGAGCCTTACCAGTTCAATTACGGCGAACGTAATGAAGTATATGCAGCCTTCAAAGGCGGTGCGGCGATACAGTATTTTGGATATAAAACCGATGGGGTATGGACCTCGCAGGCGCAGATCGATGAGGCAAAAGCTGCCGGACTAACATCAGAGCTGTCCCGTTATTTTACGGCGGGTGGCCTGAAGTTTACTGATGTTAACGGAGATAACAAAATAAACGATGCAGACAGAACGATCCTGGGAACACCCTTTCCTGATTTCACCTGGGGTTTAACAAATTCTTTCAAATACCGCAATTTTGATCTTACCGTATTGTTCCAGGGAGTACAGGGCGCCAAAGTGATTAACGGCGATGCTAACTATAATGAGAATAAGAGGTATAATCCCCGGTTTACCGATAACCGCTGGGTCAGTGCGGCTTATCCCGGCGATGGCAAAACGCCATATTATTCGAACGGCGAAAACTGGATGCTGACCGATTATGTCATCGAAGATGCTTCTTATGCAGCGATCAGGAACGTAATCCTCGGTTTTGCCCTACCAGCGAAATATGCTTCAAAAGTAAATGTGAACGGTTTACGACTATACGCGGCGGTTGATAACCTGCTGTATATCATGGCTGACTCTTACCGGGGTATCAATCCCGAGGCGCTTACCACATCCGGCCAGTACAGCTCGCCATTGGTAAGCGGTTATCAGCGGGGAGCATTCCCTGTCGCGCGTACGTTTACGTTCGGGCTCGACCTTAATTTTTAACTGTGATCATGGTTTATATAAAACGAATCGAAATGAAACCATTAAAATACCTTCTTGCTGCAGCCGTTCTCATCCTGAGCCTGCCTGCCTGCCAGAAAATTATAGACGTTGAACCTGTTTCCAATGAAGGGGCAAACGACTTTTACCGTAATTACAACGAAGTGAACGCTGCCCTCACAGGCGGATATAACGGCTTGCAGGACCCGCTCATGTACGAATGGCGTTTAACAGAACTACGTGCAGACAATGTTAAGTTAAATGCTATAAACAGTTCATCATCTGATAATATAGCCCTGCTTCATTTGGATACTTACGAGGTTAATACAGATCACCAGGATGTGTACGACTACTGGCTTGGTGTTTATAAGAGCATTCGCAGCATCAACTATGTGCTGAGAAGTCTGGGTGTAAGCTACCGCGACGGACAGCTGAATTTTGGTGAGAGAACTGCATCGCTGACCGACCAGCAGCGCGATCAGCTCGCGGGCGAGGCACTCTTCCTTAGGGCATATAATTACTTTAACCTGGTTCGTCTTTATGGAGGGGTATTTCTGATCACCGACCCGGTAGAGCCGAAAGAAGCAAAACAGGTTAACCGCGCGTCGGTGCAGGAGATATATGCGCTCATTATTGCCGATCTGCAGGCTGCTCAAAGCCGGCTTCCGCGGAAAAAGTTTGCTCAGATAAATGCTGCCGATGTTGGTCGTGCAACGATCTGGGCGGCTGAAGGCCTGCTAGCCAAGGTATATTTAACCCTGGGCCGGAAAACAGAAGCCCTGCCTCTGCTGGAGGATATAATAAATAACAGCGGTTACGGACTGGAAAGTACTTATAGCAATGTGTTTTCGATCAGTAATGAGATGAATAAGGAAATTCTGTTTGCTGTTCGTTTTAAGGCAGGCGGACTTGGCCTCGGTAACTGGATGGCAAATTATTTTGCGCCGCTAAGCAGCGGAAACGCGGTCGTTAATGGCGATGGCCGCGGACATAACTATCCTACGACGAGTCTGAGCCAGGCCTATAAAACGCCGGCTTCCGGTAATGCCGATCTGCGGAAGAACACCAACCTGGGGACTTACGGCTCTCAGTTGTACAGCAGAAAGTTTATTTCCCCGGTATTGATCGAAGACGATGCAGAAAATGATTTCCCTGTACTGCGTTTCGCAGATGTCCTGCTGATGAAAGCCGAAGCGGTAGGTTACGATGGTCCGGCGGGAAGTTCGGTGGCCATCATAAACCAGGTAAGACAGCGCTCGGGAGCTGCGACCTTCACCACCGGCGATTTTAATGCAGCATTTTATCTGTACCCCCTTTCGGCTGCAGATGAGAATGCTATTTCGGACGAAACCGAATTTGCTGCCGCCCTTTTTGCTGAGAGGAGACTCGAATTTGCTTTCGAAAATCAGCGGTTATTTGATCTGATGAGATCCGGAAAAGCCGTCGAAGCGTTGCGAGCACACTTTGCCGAAGAGTTTGAATCGCATTACAGGAAATACACGCTGACACTGCCCCAGCTCCAGGCACTGGTAACAGAACAAAGGCTGCTGCTGCCGATTCCGCAGAGAGAGATTGATACCAATGTCGAAATTTCTATTCCTCAGAATAGTGGATATTAATAAAAGGACTTTTAATATGAAACGGATTATTAACCAGATCGCCGGTATATTTCTTATAGCGATATTCGTCTTTACGTCATGCAAAGAGGAGGATGATATAAAATCGGCCGATGTTTTCACCAATAAGGAATTTGTCTATAACCTCGCCACCAAAAAATTTGAGCCTGAGACAGAGCTGAACGGCCATATAAACTCGGCAGGCGGAATAAATCTGGTGTACTATTATGTATTGAGGGATGACCATCCGCCTTTACTCATATATACCGACGAGCCCGCCGCGGAAAACAGGTCAGACTATAAATATACTATCCCGAATGCCAGTTTTGCTTCTTTGGATATGGATAGTGTGAGCGGTTTGAAAATAATGGCCAGGCACGTTGATAATACCTCCTCAGAGGGACTGGTGAGTATCAGCGCTTACATGCCGGCACGTCCTCAACTCACAGAGTTTCCGGCGGTCATCAGCCCTGACCTGAGCGGGGGAACCAGCCTGATCAGCGGCAAGATAGAGGCTGAGAGCGGCCTTGCAAAGATCGATATTTATGATAATTACAACGGTGCTTTTGCCCTGGTTGAAAGTATAAGTAATTTAAATAATGCAGAGAATTATACGCTCAGTTATAATTATACTTACCGCAAGCGGGCTTCCAAACTGAAAGTACTTGTAACAGACGGAATAGGTGTCACCGAAGAAGTGATCATTGACCTGAACGTCAGCTACCCGGTGGCGATTTTCAGCGATGTGTTCATGACCGCTCATACCACCGGAACCAATACCATTTTTATACCGGAAACAGGCACTACTGCCGGCAACTGCAGCCTGAACGCAAGTGAGGCGACGATGGGTTTTGTGTATTATGCTACCGGCTCGGGACCAACGTTTTATAGTCCGGCGAATACCAGCAATATTGCTAAAAACTTTAAATGCAGCGGAGCCGAATGGGTAATACAAAATCCTTCAGCCTTAAGAGCTACGAAGTTCAGGGTACTGATCAAGGGAACGGCCGGTGTGGATAATATTTACTCCCGGTTTGATGCCGGGAACATAGAAGAGCTGGATGATGAATTTTTCACGGAAAATGGGATAACAGCACCGACGGGCTCCTCTGCAAGATTTGATGCAGCAGCAGCCCCAACGGCTACGGTATTTAACCTGACGGGTGGCTCTATTGTATATGTTCGTTTCCCGCTGCCGGGAAATCCGTCTGCTTATAAAAATGCCCTGATAAAGGTGAAGGAAGCGACATCGGCCAGCGGAACTTCGACGATCAGATTTGATATAATGGTTCAGAAGTAACATCTTGGAAATGAGAAACTGTGTTAATAGAAGCCCCAAGATGAGGGCTGTGTTCAGCATACTGTTTTGGCTCGTGGCTGCCTTACCGGCTGCAGCGGCAGATAAAAAGGTAAATAATCCCGCCGAACTGAAGGAAGCAGTTGAGCGCGCTGCTCCCGGCGATAGAGTAATCCTTGCCAGCGGCGAATGGAAAGATGCGGGACTTATCCTGCATGGAAAAGGCAGCGCTGCGAAACCGCTGTGCGTCATGCCTGAAAAACCGGGCTCTGTATTGCTTTCTGGTAATTCGTTTCTGAAAATATCAGGCGAATACATTGTAGTGAAAGGCCTGCATTTTAACAATGGATATACGGCAGACGGGGATGTGATCGAGTTCAGGACCAGCAACAGCAGGAATGCCGACAATTGCCGTTTAACGGAGACGGTAATAGAGAATTTCAGTAAACCGGAAAAATTTAAGAATGATAACTGGGTGGTTTTATTCGGCAGGAATAACCGGGTAGACCACTGCACATTTGTCAATAAGCTGAACCTTGGTCCGACTATGGTTGTCGAGCTGAATGACGAACGCAGTCAGCAGAACCATCACAGCATTGACAGCAATTATTTTAAAGGCAGACAGCGTCTGGGTTCTAACGGCGGCGAAACTATCCGTGTCGGGGTGTCGAAATATTCGCTTACCTCGTCAAACACCAATATCAAATACAACTATTTTGAGCGTTGTAATGGCGAGGTGGAGGTCGTTTCTGTGAAATCTGGTTGTAACCAGGTAAGTTTTAATACGTTTTATGAATGTGAGGGAAGTCTTGTATTAAGACACGGAGCAAACAACGTTGTGGAAGGCAATCTTTTCCATGGGAATAATAAGGCTTTCACCGGCGGTGTCCGGGTAATAAACCCCGGTCACCGGGTGTTCAATAACGTGTTCAAAGATCTGAAGGGGATCGAATTCAGGTCGGCGCTGGCCGTAATGAACGGAGTTCCAAATTCTCTGATAAACCGTTACCACCAGGTTAAAGATGCTGATATTTATAATAATACCTTTATAAACTGCAGTAATATTGAATTTGGAGCGGGCAAAGATGCGGAACGTACTGCTGCACCTGAAAACGTGAGGTTCAGAAATAATCTGTTAGCTGATCCGGCTCAACCTCTTTATAAAGATAACAATGGGGCGGGCATTATCTTTTCTGGCAACCTGGTCGTTTCCGGGACTAAAAACTCCCTTCCGGATGGATTTAAAGCGGGCAAGCCGGTCAATAAGATCTATAAGGAGATTTCCTTGCCGCAGGCTTCGGTAGCTGGTGCCGATATTTCCAGGCTGCCCCTGCTTAAAAAAGATGCTTCGGGAGCCGGCTGGTATAAACCCTCTTCTGAAGGTGCCCGGCTTAGAGGTAAGAGAATACCGGTTTCAGGGGCAGAGGCTTCTGCTTTACAGCAGGTACTGAATGATGCCCGGCCTGGCGATACGGTCCTGCTGACAGAAGCCGGTATTTATAGTATCATTTCGGAACTGCTTCTCACTAAACCCGTTTGCATACAGGCTGCGGATGCAGTGAAAGGCCGTGTTATCCTGGTTAACGGATCGGAGAAAACACTTCCTGCCTTTTTTACAATTGAAGAGGGTGGCTCGTTAAACGTAAGAGGCCTGATTTTTGCCGGTTCTTATGAGAGCTACGGCGATGTACAGGCAGGCATCAGGACCAGCACCAAAGGAATGCTGAGGCCCTATACACTCCATATCGACAATTGCGAGTTCCATAGCTTTAATGAGGGTTCTTACAGCGCTTTCAAAGCAAGTAAAGGCAGTTATGCAGACAGCCTGGTCATCAGAAACTGTATATTCAGAAACATGTCAGGAACAGCGCTCGATCTTTCGGCAGAGCGTGAAGATAAGGGGATCTATAACGCCGAATACACGATTATACAAAATAGCCTGTTTACCAATATCCTGGGTGCGGCCCTTAACCTTTACAGGGGAGGTAATGATGAGAGTACTACGGGGCCCTTCCTGGAGATTGATCATTGCACGTTTAACGAGGTCGACAACCGGGAGCAGGGTTCTGCTTTACGTTTGCCGGGTGTTCAGCATGCTATGCTTACCAACTGCATTTTTAACCAGAGCGGGCAGGGCGGACGTTCCGTCTTTTTCCAGGAATATGCCAAAGATGAGCTCAGGATTGATTTTTGCAATCTGTACCAGTCGGGCAAAATTGAGTCATTCTATAACAAGGTAACGGGAGCAAATATGTATTCGCTGGCACCCCTGTTTGCCGATCCAGCATCTGGTGATTTCAGTCTTTCCAGTGCTTCGCCTCTTAAGGGAAAATCGTCTGCAGGTGGTGATCCCGGTATAACAGTTAAATTTAAAAGAAATGAGTACTAGATTCATAATCAGAACGCTGTTTGCCTGTTTTATCAGCATGGGCTGCTCTAAAGATATCAGCTCCGCACAGCCGCCGGCGGAGAAAGACGAAGAGCCTGCAAAAGAGGCCGGCCAGATTCTTGATCTTACTAACTGGAAGTTAACGCTGCCGGTTAATACGGAACGGAATGGTAATCCTGATGAGATCAAACAGCCGCAGCTGAATTCTTATAAGGATAAATGGTTTTTTGTGAACAAAAGCGGCGACGCAGTGGTGTTCAAAGCGAATACGGGCGGTGAAACTACCGGCGGTTCCAATTTCCCGCGGTCGGAGCTGAGGGAAATGGCGAACAGCGGGAAAAGTCCCGCTGCATGGTCATCTTCGAAAGGGCGGCATACTTTGTTTATTGATCAGCGGGTAACTCATCTTCCGGATGTAAGAAGACATATCGTTATTGGTCAGATCCACGATGCAGACAAATATGTGATCTTTTTCAGGCTGGAGGGCAGTAAACTGCTCGTGTCGGTTAATAAGGGAGATAAGGTTGTGCTGGATGAGCATTATAGTTTAGGCACGCGCTTTAATGTGACGTTCGAAGTAGAAAATGACCAGACTAAATGTTATTATAACGGGAGTTTGAAATATACCTACAAGGGAGGTTTTGAGGGGGCGTATTTTAAGGCGGGTGCTTATGTGCAGTCGTCTTGTAAGGGAGATAAAAAGGTTGAAGGGGAGTCTTGCGAAGCTTATGGAGAGGTAGAAATATTTGATGTTTCGGTGAAACATGAGTTAGCCAGATAACAGCTATCAATTTACAGCCAAATCATGAAAAAGCTTGTCTGCCAGGACAGGTTTTTTTTATGACTATAAACGATAAAATTAATTTTTCTATTTCATTTTAATTTCTAAATTTGGTAAACCAATTTTTGGTAGACCAATATTATTTATTGTTCTGCCCTTAAACTAATCAAAGCCTAATATGAAATGTATCTGTAAATTATGCCTGACATTGGCATTTATTTTTATTTCCGGGTGGACTTACGCTCAGAGCCTGGCTGTTACCGGTGTAGTAAAAGATCAGAAAGGACAAGTTTTACCTGGTGTTTCTATCGGAATCAAGGGTACAACGCAGGGGACGAGCAGCAATAATGCCGGAGAGTTCAGAATTGGTCTGAAAGCAAACGAGGTACTCGTATTCAGATATATGGGTTTCGAGCCACGGGAAGTCATCGTTACAGAATCCGGACCCTTGTCGATAGTCCTGAGCGAATCCGTTACCACTATGGAAGAAGTGGTCGTGATCGGTTATGGAACCCAGAAAAAGAGCTCGGTCACTGGTTCTGTAAGTAAATTAAACAATGACAACCTTAACCAGATACCCGTTGCCCGGGCAGACCAGGCGCTTGCCGGGAAACTTGCCGGTGTCCAGGTGCAGACCACAGATGCACAGGCGGGTGCGGCGCCTGTTATCAAGGTCAGGGGCGCCGCCTCGGTTACTGCGGGTACAAATCCCTTGTATGTAATTGACGGATACCCGGTACCGACAGATCTTTCGGCCATCGACATGAACAATGTAGAAAGTATCGAGGTACTTAAAGATGCTGCTTCTGCTGCGATTTATGGTTCCAGGGGTGCAAATGGGGTGATCCTCATCACCACAAAAACAGGGAAGAACGGAACCGCTAAGTTCGGCTTTAACAATACCACCGGCTTTAAGAATGTATACCGCAAGCTTGATTTTCCGACTTTAACCGAATGGGCAGATCATGTGCGTGCTGTAAACAATGGCGTTCTCACTGCGGAGATCATCGCAGCGCAGAAGTTTGATGTGGAAACCGACCCGCAGGACGTCGTTTTCCAGACAGGAATGTTCCAGAATACGCAGCTGAACATCAGCGGCGGCAGTAACACCCTACGGTATTATGCTTCGGGCGAGGCCCTCTATGAAAAAGGAGTGATCCGGACCAACGATTACAAGCGTTACGGCGGACAGGCGAATATTGACATTAACCCCAATAAAAAATGGAAAATAGGAGTAAGTATAACACCATCTTATACGGTTCAGAACACCCCTAATTTTAAGGTTCACGATGTGCTGCGTTCGTTTGCAACCTGGCTGCCCCTGTATGCTACCGATACCATAGCAAAGTATACAGGTATCCCGGTAGGTTATATAGTACATCAGCGGGATTTAGACCCCTCGACGAATAAGGCTTATACCGGTATAAATTTATCATCCACCGCCAATAACAATGGTTATGCGAACCTGGAAGGTATAGATAATACTACTTATACCGCGAAAGCCTTAACCAGTGCAAACGTAAAATATAATTTTACCGATGCCCTTTCTCTAAAGATCTCTGGAAGCGCTTTTTATAATAACTCGCGAAATGAATTCTTCCAGAAATCGTGGGCAGCACGAGACCCCCTTATTCAGGGCGTTACTGCTGCCAGAGCTTCCAGCCGGGGAACACTTTCATCTACCGAAGTGCTTGACCTGCTCAACGAGAACCTCCTGAGTTATAATAAGACATTCAGCAAACATGACCTTGGTGCGATCGCCGGATTTACCATACAGACAACGCAGGTAAGGAGCAGCAGTTCGGCAGCTTCCAACTTTGCCACAGATGAGATTCCGACGTTGAATGCCGGTACGCTGAGTTCGGTAAGTTCCCTTGAAGAGAAAAACAACCTCGCATCCCTGCTTTTTCGTGTGAATTATGCTTACGACAATAAATACCTCTTTTCTGTAGCCAGCCGCTGGGATGGAAGTTCCCGTTTTGGTTCGGGTAATCGCTGGGGATCTTTCCCTTCGGCATCTGCCGGCTGGAGGATAAGCCGGGAGGATTTCTGGCCGCAACAGGCGCTTGTCAATGATATGAAACTGCGGGTAAGTTATGGTGCTACCGGAAATAACAATATCGGCAACTACAGGGCATTTGCCAATGTGAGTCCTGTCGGTGCAGTATTAAGCGAAGCCACCAGTCTGGGTTTTAATTCGGGCTTTTATGATAATCCGGACCTGGGCTGGGAACGAAACTTCAGCTTTAACGGCGGCTTTGACTTCGGCTTTTTACAGAACAGGATCACCCTTACGGTCGATGCCTACAAAGCCAGCACCAAAGAGCTATTATTATATGTACCCATTCCGACCATCACCGGAAATAGCGGCGTATGGGCAAACAGGGGCGAGGTGCAGAACCAGGGCATAGAATTTGAGCTGGGCAGCCGCATCCTGGAAAAGACAAATGTTAAATGGAGTATTGCTGCCAACGGTTCCAGTAACCGGAATACGGTAAAAGATATAGGCAACAGCAAATCTTTAATTAATGTCGGAGATCCTAAACGTATCAATTATTTCCTGGCGGAAGTCGGCAGTCCGCTGGTACAGTTCTATGGTTATGAAATGGAAACGGATATCCCCGTCAGCGGCAATTTCTGGCCTACGAATGTTCATTCTGACCGCATTATCGCTAAAGACGTTAACAACGACGGTGTCGTTAATGAAAATGACAGGGTGGTGTTAGGACAGCCTACTCCCAAGTTTATCTGGGGGCTTACCAATAACTTTAAATTCAAAAATGTTGATGTAAGTTTCGTTTTGCAGGGATCGCATGGAGCCAGTGTGTTCAATGCTGATCCCAACTATTATGAAACCCAGTTCTCGGCAACAGGTACTTCCGCTTATCTGAATCTTCCTGCGGATCTGCGGGCCAGGGCCAGATACAAAACAGAAAGCAGCTATTCCATTGAAGATGCATCTTTTATCGCCATACGTAACCTGAATATAGGATACACGCTGCCGGTAAAGGTGCTAAAGTCTATTAAAGCAAGCAATTTAAGGGTCTATGTTTCCGCTGCAAATCTATGGTACCGGTTTGCTGATAATTACAGCAGTTATAATCCTGAGGGAATAAACGAGTATACTGATGATCCATTGAAAAATGGTTATCAGCGCGGTTCTGCACCGATTACACGCAATATTACCTTCGGGATAAACGCAGGCTTCTAAAGAAGTCCCATTCCAACAGATCATTTATTTGGCCTTTTTAGGGCATAAGATATTTTAATAGTTACTCTGATGAAGACAAAAATATTAATAGCCGTTTTACTTATTTCCGCTTTAAGCGGATGTGAGAAATTCCTCGACCAGAAACCCATTTCCGGATTGGTACAGGAAAACTTTTACAGGAATACCGACGAGGTGGAAACAGGAGTTATTGCCTGTTACGACGGACTGCAGAAAGTTTATGATATGGAATTTAAGCTAACCGAAATCCGGGCAGATAATACTTCCGGTGTATCTCTGGAGGGCGACTGGGGAGCAATAAAGTTCTTTCGCGATTCACCTTCTAACTTTTTTATCCTGGATTTCTGGCAGCGCTCCTATAATACCATTGCCCGGTGTAACCTGGTTCTGCAACATCTGGATAATGTGGCAAACCCTGCAAAACGCGCTTATTTCGAAGGCGAGGCTAAGTTTATCCGCTCATTGATGTACTTCAACCTTGTAAGGTTGTACGGCGATGTGCCATTGATCACCTCTTCGATAAATTATGATGATACTGACAAGTTTGTGCGTATTGCCGCAGATCAGGTCTACAGCCAGATAAAGACAGATCTGCTCTCGGCTGTTAGCCTTTGCCCCGTTAACTGGACCTCCGCCCAGGGAACAGCCCGTGCAACGAGGGGTGCCGCCAGGCCTTACTGGCGAAGGTGTATATCACCCTTAAAGAATGGGATAATGCACGGTTACAGCTTGAACCTATAGTAGGTTCTAACCTGAAAGGAACTACCTATCAGCTAAACGCTTCTTACGCCGCTATTTTCAGCACGGCTTCCGAAATGAGCAAGGAGATCATTTTTGCAGTTCGTTATAAAGCGGGTGCCAATGGTGAAGGAAACTCCTTCTCGTATGAATATACCAATAATGGCGATGCGCGTAACGTAAGAGCCTCGGCTGCTTACAAAGCTATGTTTGAAGCCTCAGATGTAAGAAAGGCTGCGACTTACGATGCTACCAGCAGCCTGGCAGCCAAGTTTCTTGATCCCAGCGCTCCGCAGCGGGATGCCGGCAATGATTTTCCTGTTATCCGCTTTGCCGACGCCCTGCTATTATACGCCGAGGCTCTGAATGAGCTTAGTACAACACCTTCAACAGCGGTGCTGGCACCGCTGAATGAAGTAAGGAAACGCGCGCAGGCAGCCGAGTATACCACCATTACGCTCAGTACTAAAGAAACCGTTCGTAATGCGATTTATAAAGAGCGCCAGCTGGAATTTGGCTTTGAAAACCAGCGCTGGTATGACCTGCTGCGAATGGACAGGACTCAGGCCACTACGATCTTAAATGCATATCTTACGGCTACCGGGAATCCGGGGATTACGGTGCCTGACTATCGCTTTGTTTTCCCCATTCCGCAAACGGAAATAGACCTCAGCAGCGGAAAGCTGGTACAGAACAAGAATTATAATTGAAAGAAAAGCGCCCCCGGTACCGGGGCGCTCTTTGGCGGTTTCTTATCTTTGAGCAATCGCATGCCGAAGTTCGATACTCTAGAATATCTTAAATATGGAAACAGTACGCAAAAGGCTGTTTATAGACTGCTTACCGCGACCAGGATCATAGACTTGTTAAGACCTTTCGATCCGGTAGTCGTCGGAACAATCCCACTTGAAATTAATGTTCCTGGTAGTGATATCGACCTGATATGCTGCTGTAAAAATGATTCCGGTTTTAAATCAGTGCTCAGCAGTTTTGAAATATATCAGGACT